>Ga0182793_1001409_pt1 | contig 14921 bp, 12 predicted proteins | sample Passage237A_FD_130498 | JGI IMG/M metagenome (GOLD analysis project Ga0182793, IMG submission 130498) | Cellulose adapted compost microbial communities from Newby Island Compost Facility, Milpitas, CA, USA - Passage2 37A (version 2) (version 2) ... | reverse complement strand
GAAGTTGGGCGCCAGCCTGCCGGAGGCGTCGCGCAGGCAGAAGCATTTCTGGTTGGCGCGGATGGTGGCGATGATGACTTCCTCGGGCAGTTCGAGGAAGGCCGGATCGAAGGCGCCCATCATCACCACCGGCCATTCCACCAGCCCGGCCACCTCTTCCAGCAGCCCCTCGTCCTCGATGACGCTGAGCCCCCGCGCGAAGGCGAGATTGTCGGCATCGGCGCGGATGATCTGCTTGCGGCGGTCGATGTCGAGCACCACCCTGGCCCGCTCCAGCGCCGTCACGTAGTCGTCGAAGCGCTTCACGCGGATGGCGTCGGGCGCGAGGAAGCGGTGCCCGAACGTGGTCTGGCCGGATTCGAGCCCCGCCGCGGCGAAGGGCACGACCACGGGCTCGTCGTTCTCGGTGCCGAAGGTGGCGGTGATGGCGCGCAGCGGGCGCACCCAGCTGAAGCTGCCCGAGCCCCAGCGCATGGACTTGGCCCAGGGGAAATCCGCCAGCACTTTCGGCAGGATGCCGGTCAGCAGATCCACCGCGTCGGCGCCGGGCCGTTCGATCAGCGCCACGTAGAAATCGCCCTTCTTCGGATCGCTCTCCACCTTGGCCTGCGCGATGGAGCTCAGCCCGGCCGAGCGCAGGAAGCCGTCGATGGCCGGCTGCGGCGCGCCGACCTTGGGGCCCTTCTTCTCCTCCCGCGTATCGGGCGAGCGGGGCGGCAGGCCGGTCACCGTCAGCGCCAGGCGGCGCGGCGTGACGAAGGCCTTGGCGCCCTCATAGACCAGGCCGGCATCGACCAGGGCATTGGTCACGGCTTTCCTGAGATCCTCGGCCGCCCGGCGCTGGAAGCGGGCGGGGATTTCCTCGGAGAAGAGTTCGAGCAGCAGTTCGGGCATGGTCGGCAACCGGTTCCAGAGTCCGATCCGGCGGCGTTGAATCCGGATCAAACCCTAACGCATTGATTCGTCGTGCGGCCGAGCCGGAAAAGTCCGCAACTTTTCCCGGCCGCACGCTAGACGCGGGTCTGATTAGCTTGCAGGCACGGCGATGTCCATCGCCGCGCGGCGGAAACGCTACCAGCCCCCGCCGCCCCCACCGCCCCCGCCGCCGCCCGAGAAGCCGCCGCCACCGCCGCCGGAGCTGCTGGCCTGCACCGGCTGGGCGGCGATCATGGCGGCGGCCATGCCGGAAGAGGCGGTGCTGACGGCCCGCGCGAGATTGCCCGGCGAAAAGGCGCCGCTGCCGGAATACCAGCGGGGGCTGTAGCTGCCCTCCCGCGCGTCGGGCACGGCGTTGCGGGCCAGTTCGGCCTCGAAATGCTCCGACCACGGCTTCTCGACGCCCAGCGCGATGGCATAGGGCAGGATGCGCTCGAAGCGCTCCACCGTCATCGGCGGCTCGCCGTTGATGTTCAGCCGGTTCTTCTCGGCGGTCTCGAGATAGAGCTTGAAGCCCTCGATCTCGTCCATGACCTTGCGGCCCTGCACCGTGGGCGCCCGCATCAGCACCGCGAAGACGACGCTGATGAGGATGAGCGAGCCGGCGGCGATGGCCGCGCTGTTGATGGTGAGCGCGGTGAAGGATTCCAGAAATCCCCCGCCCATGTTGAAGCCGAAGACGACGATCCAGATCAGGACGATGAAGCGGCTGACCCAGTTGCCGCTGCGGATGGTGCTGAACACCGCCGAGCCGATGATGCCGACAAGCACCCCGCCCGCCGCGGCGGCGAACAGCCAGATGGGCTCGAGCACGTCGAACACCACCATGGCCGCGAGCATGGCGAAGGCCAGCACGAAGCTGAAGATGGCGAAGCCGGCATTGTGGTTGAACCAGACCTTGCGGTTCTCCCGCTCGATGGTGCCGGTGAACTCGGTGCGCTTCGTCCCCAGCTCCTTGCCGTTGGCCTTGTCGAAGGTGACGCTGCCTTGCCTGGAGAAATAATCGAACAAGACCTGCTCGCCCACCGGCAGCGGCGCATCGGGCGTCTTGCCGGTGGCGGTCACGGTCAGGGTCTTGGCGATGTTCCTGACGGTCACCAGCCCCTTCACCCCGAGGTCGAAGATGGCGGCGGTCATGGCGGTCCATCCGGAATTGGCGAAGCCCCAGCGGTGGACGTAGTGGGTCAGCGCCGGCGAGAAATCCCTGGGCGGATGGAACAGGGGAATGACGGTGCCCTTGGGCGGATCGCGCCCCACCCGCAGCCAGGCGGTGAAATTGTAGAGCAGCAGCAGGATGACCGAGCCGATGGACAGCCAGACCTCGCGCCGGTCCGACAGCCAGATCCAGAACGACTCCACCCCCTGGGGATAGGTGATGATGCCCTTCTGGAACGACACGGAGAAGGTCATGCCCTCCCCCGCCGCCAGCACGCGCTCGGCGCGGAACAGGGCGGTGTCGTCGGATTGCCGGGTGATGGTCACGGCCTGCTCGGTGGAGCCGACATCGCCGGTATAGGCGGACAGGTCGCTGATGACCGCGCCGGCCGGCAGCCGCACGCGCGCCACCGCGGCGAGGATGGGGAAATCCCAGTAATTGCCGGTGGCGTTCCAGTAGAGCTCGTCGTGGTCGGGGAAGGAGCGGGCCATGCGCTCCATGGTGTAGGTGATGGTGTAGCGGTGCTCGCCGCGCGCCAGCAGCACGTCCGGATCGCCGATCCAGATGCGCTGGAAATCGCCCATGCGCTCGACCCGGTAGGGCTCGGCGCGGCCGGCGCGGGTGACCGCCTCGACCGCGAGGCCGATGCGGATCTTGTGGCCCTCGGGCGCCAGCAGCGTGATGGGGATGTCGCGGTAGATGCCCCGCCTGATCTGGTTGCCCTCGGCATTGACGTCCACGGTCTCCACCACCCGCACGGACCCGTCGGTGCGCAGGGTGACATCGGTGGCGAAGGCGCGGATTTCCTCCCGCGCCAGGCCCGGCACGGCCAGCGCCAGCGCCAGGCCGAGGACGAGCAGCAGGCGGGCGAGCAGCGGCATCGGATCAGGTGAACTTGACGTTCGGCACGGCCCGGTCGGCTTCGTTCTCCAGCTCGAAATACTCGGCGGTCTCGAACTTGAAGGCATTGGCGACCAGGTTCGAGGGGAAGGATTCGACCTGGATGTTGAGGTTGCGCACCGCGCCGTTGTAGTAGCGCCGCGCCATCTGGATCTCGTCCTCGACGGTGCGCAGCGCGTCCTGGAATTCGAGGAAGGTGGTGTTGGCCTTGAGGTCGGGATAGGCTTCGGCCACCGCGAGCAGGCGGCCCAGCGCGGCCGAGAGCATGCCCTCGGCCCTGGCCCGCTCCTCGGGCCCGGCGCCGGCCGCGCCCGTGGCCGCCGCGCGCGCCTGCACCACCGCTTCCAGCGTCTCGCGCTCATGGGCCATGTAGCCCTTCACCGTTTCCATCAGGTTGGGGATGAGATCGGTGCGGCGCTTGAGCTGCACGTCGATGCCCGACCAGCCTTCCTTGACCATCTGCCGGTTGGACACCAGGCCGTTGTAGATGACGATGGCATAGCCGGCGATGCCGACCACGACCGCGAGAATGACCCATTCCATGGAGCGCGCTCCTCAAGCGTTTGCGGGCGGAGACTGGCAGGTTAGCCGCAGCGATGCAACGGTGCGGGGCGGTGCGCACTTGACTTCGGCCGGGCAATCCCTAGCTTTCAGGACATGAACACGCGCCTCACCCATCGCTGCACGATCCTGCTCGCAGGATAGATGCCCTAGGCATGCTCGCGCCGGAGCCTGTTTAGGGCGAAGGCACACCGCACCCTGACCGGCGCCCCGTTCCCGACCATTCAACCCGACGCCCCCGGCCGCTGCGCCCCCGCGCGCGCCCCGGGCTCCACAGGATTCGATCCATGACCGAAATTCACAACGATCTTTCGCCCGAAATCGTGTTGAGCGAGGCCGATCACGCCATGCTCAACCGGCTGGCCATGGCCGGGCTCGACCACACGCCCGAACTCTCCGACCAGTTGCTCCACGAGCTGGACCGCGCCCGCGTGGTGGCCGACGACGACGTGCCGGGCGACGTCGCCCGCATGGGCTCGCGCATCCGCTACCGCACCGGCGACGGCCACGAGCAGCAGGTGACGCTGGTCTACCCCGCCGAGGCCGACATCGCCCTCGGCCGCGTCTCGGTGATGACGCCGGTGGGCACCGCCCTGATCGGGCTGCGCCAGGGCCAGTCCATCACCTGGCGCGACCGCGCCAACAAGCGCCACATGCTGACCGTGCTGGAGGTGAAGGCGCCGGTGGGGGCCTAGGGTCTGGCCCAAGGCCTGACCCCGGGCTGTCCCGAAGGAGGGGTTTCCTTCGGACGCCTGAGCGAGGCTCGGCGCCGTCGACGGGCCGGACCCCCCACCCACGATCGCGATGCCCCTGAACATTCCCCCTCGACGAGGAGGGAAGCAAACAGCCGCCGACTCCGTTCGCGCGTGAACCGGTCTGGCGGACAGGCCACCGGGTCATTCCCGCGCCAGCGGAAGCTCCGCTTAGCGATTCCGGTCCTCAAAACAGGGGTTCGCCGGCGCGGGAACGACCCCGTGCTTGCGTCACCCGCCCCGAGGCGGATGGAGCGGTCCCTATTCCGCCCCGCCGCCGGCGGTCTGCAGCCAGGCTTCGCCGCAGCTCTTCGCCAGTTCGCGGATGCGCAGGATATAGCTCTGCCGCTCGGTCACCGAGATGACGCCGCGCGCGTCGAGCATGTTGAAATTGTGCGAGGCCTTCACGACCTGCTCATAGGCCGGGATGGCCATGGTCTGGCGGTTGCCCTCGGCGCCCTTGGCGAGGATGGCGCGGCATTCCTTCTCGGCGTCCTCGAAATGGCGGAACAGCATCTCGGTATCGGCCGCCTCGAAATTGTATTTGCTGCTCTCCTGCTCGTTCTGCAGGAACACGTCGCCATAGGTGACCTTCTCGTCCCCCTCGCGGCCGTTGAAGTTGAGGTCGTAGACGTTCTCGACGCCCTGCACATACATGGCCAGGCGTTCGAGCCCGTAGGTGATCTCCCCCGGCACCGGCGCGCACTCGAAGCCTGCGACCTGCTGGAAATAGGTGAACTGGCTGACCTCCATGCCGTCGCACCAGCATTCCCAGCCCAGCCCCCAGGCGCCCAGCGTCGGGCTCTCCCAGTCGTCCTCCACGAAGCGGATGTCGTGCAGCGCGGCATCGAGGCCGATGGCCGCCAGCGAATCCAGGTAGAGCTGCTGGATGTTGTCGGGCGAGGGCTTCAGGATCACCTGGAACTGGTAGTAATGCTGGAGCCGGTTGGGATTCTCGCCATAGCGCCCGTCCTTGGGCCGGCGGGAGGGCTGCACATAGGCGGCGTTCCAGGCTTTGGGGCCGAGGGCGCGCAGCGTCGTGGCGGTGTGGAAGGTGCCGGCGCCCATCTGCATGTCGTAGGGTTGCAGGATGACGCAGCCCTGCTCTGCCCAGAAATTCTGCAGCGTCAGAATGAGACCCTGGAAGGAGTTCTTCGGGTCCATATGGGCGGGGCGAGAGGTCATGTTGGCGGTCCGTCTGCTGGTGGCGCGGAACCTAGTGTCGCCCGCCCGACCGGTCAAGCGGCGGCACCGGCCGGCGGGATGACGGCTCAGCGGGGCGAATCCGCGTCCCCGTCCCGGCCGCTCGGCCTATAGGTGCCGTCCTCGTCGCGCTTGAGCTCGATCACGTCGGGCCGCTGGCGTTCCGCCAGGTCGCGCTGGCGCCGGAGCTGGCGGGCCTCCGCCTCGTCGGCCTTGAACTTGCCGGACCAGTCCCGCCAGATGCGGCGGATGCCGAAGACGATCAGCAAGGCCAGGGCGGTAAACAGCAGAATGCGGAGCAGCATGGCGATCCCGGTGCGGGTTGGCGGCGCGGTCAGCGCCTGATTTAGGACGGCGGAGCGCCGATTACCAGTCGAGCGCCGCTTCGCCGCGGAAGATCGCATCGAACCCGGACGCGAATCCATGCCCCTCCGCGCCGTGCAGCGCGCGGGAGGCGAGGAGCGTGACCGGGGCGCGGGAGCCCTTGATGCCGCGCACCAGCAGGCGGCTGGCCGGCGCTTGCGGGCGCGGGCACAGCGGCAGGATGACGATGGCGCCGAAGCGGGCGGCGAAGGCGGCGACGAGCTCCGCCAGCCCCTCGGCCGGATAGACGAAGATCGCCGTGCCGCCGGCGCGGGCGCTGGCCGCGGCGCAGCGCACCCACTGATCCAGCGTGCCCGGCGTCATGTGCCGGGCGTCGGCGCGGCCGGCATCGGCTGCGGGCGTCCCCCGCCCCGCGGCGAAGAAGGGCGGATTGGCGATCACCGCGTCATGGGCATTGTCGGCCAGGCCCGCCGCGCGCCGCGCCGCGCCGGCCGCGGTCACGTCCGCCGCGATCGCCGTCGTGCGGCCGCCGAGGCCGTTGGCCTCCGCATTGTCCCGCGCCAGCGCCAGCATGGCGGGGTCGCGCTCGGCCAGCAGCGCCCGCTCGGCCCGGCCCAGGGCCAGCGCCACCAGCCCGGCCGCGCCGGCGCCGGCGCCCAGATCGAGCAGGTGCCGCGTGCCGGCGGGAACGGCGGCGCCCAGCAGCACGCTGTCCAGCCCGGCGCGGAAGCCGCCGGCCGGCTGCGACAGAGTGATCCTGCCACCTAAAAAGGCGTCGCGCGTTACCGTTTGGTGTTTTACAAACTGACTTGGCTGGTCTAGGGACATCGCACCCCAAAGGCTGGTTCCGCGCGACCATATATGCGCGGCTGCGGCAGGCTCAACCGATTTGCCGCACGCGGCAAACGAGGACGGTTATGGCGGTCTCTGTTCTGACCCAGATGAAGCAAGCGCCGGCACTGAACCCCGTCGAGCGGCTGATGGCCGCGACGGAGGCGGACATGGCGCGCGTCAACGCGCTGATCCTGGACCGCGCCCGCTCGCATGTGGACATGGTGCCCGAGCTCGCCCGCTATCTCATCGACAGCGGCGGCAAGCGCCTGCGGCCGATGCTGACCGTGGCGGCCGCCCTGCTGTTCGGGCGCGGCACCGGCTCGGCCGTCAACTTCGCCGCCGCCGTCGAGTTCATGCACAACGCCACGCTGCTGCACGACGACGTGGTGGACGAGAGCGACATGCGCCGCGGCAAGCCGGCCGCCCGCATGGTGTGGGGCAACAAGGCCTCCATCCTGGTGGGGGATTTCCTGCTCGGGCAGGCTTTCATGATGATGGTGGAGACCGGCGACATCGACGCGCTGGGCGTGCTGTCCGCCGCCTCGGCGGTGATGGCGGAGGGCGAGGTGTTCCAGCTCGCCAAGACCGGGGATCTGTCCACCACCGAAGCCGACTATGCCGAGGTGATCCGCGCCAAGACCGCCGTGCTGTTCCAGGCCGCCTGCGAGGTGGGCGCCATGTCGGGCGGCGCCGATGCCGAAGGCCGCGCCGCCCTGGCGCGATACGGGCTCGAGCTGGGCAACGCCTTCCAGCTCGTGGACGACGCCCTCGACTATGGCGGGCAGTCCGGCACGCTGGGCAAGAATGTCGGCGACGATCTGCGCGAGGGCAAGATGACCCTGCCGGTCATCCTGGCGCTGGCCGACGGCTCGGAGGCGGAGCGGGCCGTCATCGCCGGAGCCCTGGGCAATGCCGAGGCCAGCGCGCTCGAAGTGCAGCAGGTGGTGGCGATCCTCAACCGCCACGACACCCTCAAGCGCACGCTGGACAAGGCCCATGCCCATGCCGCGGCCGCCATCGCGGCGCTCGGGCCGCTGCCGGCGAGCGAGATGAAGGCCATCCTGGCGGACGTGGTCGAGCACAGCGTCAATCGCGCCGCCTGAGCCGCTCCCTCACGCCGCCGGCGCCAACAGGGGCGCCGTCGCCACCCAATGGTCCGGATGCAGGCGCCGGATCTGGTGCGCCGCCTCGTGCGCCTGTGCGCTGGAGCCGAACAGGCCGAAGGCGGTGGCGCCCGAGCCGGACATGCGGGCCAGCATGCAGCCCGAGGTCGCGGCCAGTTCCTCGATCAGCAGGCCGATCTCCGGCAGCAGCTTGATGGCCGGCGGCTCGAGGTCGTTGCGGGTCTCGGCCAGCCACAGGCCGAGCTGGGCCGGCCGGGTGAGCGGCGAGGGCAAGGCCGGCAGCGGATAGTTGTCGTGGGCGCGCAGCCGCCGGAACACGTCCGCCGTCACCACCGGCACCATCGGGTTGACCAGGGTGATGTGGAGCGCCGGGAACTCGGGCAGCGGCGAGAGGATTTCGCCCACCCCGCGCGCTACCAGCGGCCGCGACAGCAGGCAGGCCGGCACGTCGGCGCCCAGCATGCTGGCGAGGTCGGCGAGCTCGGCCACCGGCACGGGGCGGCAGGATAGGCGCGCCATGATCCGCAGCGCCGCCGCGGCGTCGGCCGAGCCGCCGCCGATCCCTGCCGCCACCGGCAGATTCTTGACCAGGTGCAGATCGAGGCCCGCCGGCGCCGCGTCCGGCCAGCGCTGCCGGAAGGCGGCGACGGCGCGCATGACCAGGTTCGTCGTGCCCGTTCCCAGCCCCGCCGCGAAGGGGCCCGAGATGCTGAGCCCGTCGGCGTCGGCGAGCCGCGCCTCCAGCTCGTCGGCCACGTCGGCGAACACCACCAGGCTTTCGAGATCGTGATAGCCGTCGTCCCGCCGCCGCGTGACATGCAGGGCGAGGTTGATCTTGGCCGGCGCCGCCTCGGCGAGGAGCTGCGACATCGCCGGCTACTGGGTGGCGTTGTCCGGCGTCAGCCCCTCGGCCAGCTTGGGCATCACCCGCTCGGCCACGTTGCCCGTCTCGTCCACGGCGCGCGCCACGTTCCACTGGAAGCGCGCCTCGAGCCGCCGCCCGGCCTTCCAGTAGGCATCGCCCAGATGGTCGTTGATCTCCGGATCGTTGGGCCGCAGCATCACGGCGCGCTCCAGCGTCTCCACCGCCTCGTCGATGCGGCCGAGCTTGTAGAAGGCCCAGCCGAGCGAATCGACGATGTAGCCGTCCTGGGGCTGCGCCTCCACGGCCTTCTCGATCATCTCCAGCGCCCGCTCCAGATGCATGTCCATGTCGATCCAGCTATAGCCCAGATAGTTGAGCACCTGGGGCTGGTCGGGATTGAGCTCCAGCGCCTTGAGGAAATCGGCCTCGGCCTGCGGCCATTGCTTGGCGCGCTCATAGGCGATGCCGCGCACGTAGTAGAAGCGCCAGTCGGCCGGCGCCTCGCCGCCGCTGAGCTCCAGCGCCTTGCTATAGGCGTCGGCGGCCTCCAGATACTGCTCGTCATAGCGCAGCAGGTCGCCCAGCACCGAGACGGCGTCGAGGTCGTCGGGGCGCGTCGCCACGATGTTGCGCAGGCGGCGCAGCGCCTCGGGCCGGTCGCCCATGGAATCGAGGTTCTGGGCCACCCGCACCACGGCGGTCGGCTTCATCGGCGAGGTGGCGGGCACGGCGTCGTAGATGCGGTTCGCCGCCTCGTGCTGGCCTGACGAATCCAGCAATTGCCCCAGCGCCAGCGAGATGACGTCGGCGGCCGGATCGAGATAGATGCCGAGGCGCAGGAAGACCAGCGCCAAGTCCTTGCTGCCGTCGCGCGACAGGGCCACGCCGATGCCGTGGAACATCTCGGCGGCGCCGACCTGCACGTTGGCGGCGAACACGCCGGGCCGCTGGCCGGCCTCCACGGCGCGCTTGACGATGGTGACCACCGGATGGGTCAGGCCCTGGTCCTCGAAGGTGGCGATGACCTCGGCCGCCTCCTCGAAGCGGCCCTCATTGGCCAGCATGCGGGCATAGACCTCGACGATGCGGGCCACATAGGGCTCGGCCTCGAAGGCGCGGCCGGCCAGCTCGATCGCCAGCTGGCGGTTGCCGGCGGCCTCGGCCATCAGGGCGCGGTGGAACACCAGGAAGTCCTCGAGCCCGGTCCGGCCGAGCTCGGTCAGCAGCGCCTCGGCCTCGGCGGCGCGATTGTCGCCCACCAGCGCCCAGGCGCGCAGGATGCCGGCGGTGATGCCGCTGAACGTGTCCTGCGAGATGGCGCCCAGCAGGCGCTCGGCGGCGCCGTAGCGGCGCTCCTTGAGCGCCTCGGTGGCCACCACCAGCTCGGCCAGCTCGTTGCTGCCGTCGAGATCGATCAGGTGCTTGGCGACCGAGGCCGCCTGCCCGATCTGCCCGTCCGCAGCAAAGGCGATGAAGGAGCGTTCCACCAGTATGGGATTGTCCCAGTCGCCCTGGGCCGCCTGGTTGAAATAGCGCGCGGCCTCGTCGGTGCGCAGGTCCTGCAGCGCCTGCTGGCCGGCCATGTAGGCGCCGGTGACGCTCGGCCGGTAGAGCTGGAGCATGTCGACGCCGCCCAGCCGGCTGGGCTGGGCCGCCAGCGGCGTGCCGATGGCCGAGAGCAGCAGGGCGGCCAGCAGGGGGCGCCCCAGTCGATGGAAAAGCAGGGTCACGTCGCAGAGTTCTCCCTATGCCGTCGCCGGCTGCGTGTGGGCGCAAAGATTGTCCGTTTTGCGGCTGCGCCGCAAGGCCGCAAGCCCGGCCGGATGCTCACATTCCGCTGTAATTGGGGCCGCTGCCGCCTTCGGGCGGCACCCAGGTGATGTTGCCCGCCGGATCCTTGATATCGCAGGTCTTGCAGTGGACGCAGTTGGCCGCATGGATGCGGAACACCGGCGCCCCGCTTTCCTCCGCCACCTCGTAGACGCCCGCCGGGCAATAGAGCGGCGCCGGCTCGCCGTAGCGCGGCAGGTTCTCGCGGATCGGCAGGTCCGGATCGGCCAGCCGCAGATGGATGGGCTGGTCCTCGTCATGCGACAGGTTGGCCAGATAGACCGAGGCGGCGCGGTCGAAGGTCAGCCGGCCGTCGGGCCGGGCATAGCGGCGCCCGGCCACCTCGTCGCGCCGCCGCAGGCCCACATGGTCGGGCTTGCGGTGATGCAGCGTGCCCAGCAGCGACCGGCCGAGGATCGCCGCGCTCCACAGCTCCGCCCCGATCGCCAGCGAGCCGGCGAGCGTGCCCAGCCGCGACCACAGCGGCTTGGCGTTGCGCACGCCCTGCAATTCGCGGGCGATGCCGGTCTGCATGATGCGGTGGCCGAAATCGGCGATGATGTCGTGCCGGCGGCCCTTGGCGATGGCGGCGCCCACCGCGTCCGCCGCGCCGATGCCGGACAGGATGGCGTTGTGGATGGCCTTGAGCCGGGGGGCGTTCATGAAGCCGGCCGCGCAGCCGATCAGCCCGCCGCCCGGAAAGGCCAGCGTCGGAATGGACTGCCAGCCCCCGGCGGTGACGACGCGGGCGCCGTAGCTCAGCCGGTTCGCCCCCTCCAGCAGCGGCGCCACGGCCTTGTGGGTCTTGAACCGCTGGAACTCGTCGAACGGGGACAGGGTGGGGTCGCGATAGTCGAGATAGGTCACGAGCCCCAGATAGAGCTTGCGGTCCTCGGCGTGATAGGCGAAGCCGCCGCCGGCGGTGCCGTTGTCGAGCGGAAAGCCGAGATAGTGGTCGACCCGGCCGGGCTGGTGGCGCCCGGCGTCGATCTCCCAGATTTCCTTGATGCCGAGGCCGTATTTCTGCGGCTCGCGCTCCAGCGCGTGCGCGGCGATGACCTCCTTGGCCAGGGAGCCCCGCGCCCCTTCGGCGATCAGCGTGTACCGGGCCTCGAGCGCGATGCCTTCGGCGAAGCCGGGCTTGGGATTGCCCTCGCGGTCCCGGCCGAGATCGCCGGTGATGATGCCGCGCACCGGCCCCTTGCCCGAGCGCAGCACGTCCACCGCCGCGGTCATGGGAAAGATGTCCACCCCCAGCTCCGCCGCCTGCTCGCCCAGCCACTGGACCAGCCGCCCCAGGCTGACGATCACCGCGCCGGGGGTGCGCATCTGGGGCGGGATCAGGGCGTGGGGAATGGCGAAATCGTGCCGGGCGGTGAGGTAGTGAAAGGTGTCGCGGGTCACCTCCGGCCCCACCGGCGCGCCCTTGAGCCGCCAGTCGGGGATCAGCGCGTCGAGGCCCACCGGGTCCATCACCGCGCCCGACAGGATGTGGCCGCCGATCTCGGCCGCCTTCTCCACCACGGTGACGGCGAGATCGGGATGGCGCTGCCGCAAGCGGATGGCCGCGGCCAGGCCGGCGGGCCCGGCACCGACGATCAGCACGTCGGTGGAAAGCACTTCGCGATTGCCGGCTTCTGCCATAGGGAAACTGTCCTTCACCGCCGGGACGCGACTGGTCGCCCCGTCCGGGGTGTGACATAACAGCGATGATGGCTCAAGATCGACCGCACAATAACGCCGAGCTGCTTTCGGTGCTGGACTGGTATCGTGCCGCCGGCGTCGATCTGGCCGTGGGCGAGGAGCCGGTCGACCGCTTCGCCCAGCGCCCTCCCGCCGCCGCGACGACCCCGCGCGCCGAGGCCGCAAGGCCGCCGGCCGCTGCCGCCGGGCCGGCCGGCCCCGTCGGCGGCGATCCGGGCGAGGCGCGCCGGCTGGCCGCTTCCGCCGCCTCGCTCGACGAGTTGCGCGCCATCCTCGACGGCTATGACGGCTGCGGCCTCAAGTTCCGCGCCACCCAGCTCGTCTTCGCCGACGGCAATCCCGAGGCGCCGGTCATGCTGATCGGCGAGGCGCCGGGGGCCGAGGAGGACCGGCAGGGCAAGCCCTTCGTCGGCCGCTCCGGGCAATTGCTCGACCGCATGCTGGGCGCCATCGGGCTCGACCGCACCGGCGTCTACATCGTCAACACCGTGCCCTGGCGACCGCCCGGCAACCGCACGCCGACGCCCGAGGAGATGGAGCTCTGCCTGCCGTTCCTCCACCGCCAGGTGGAGCTGGTGGCCCCCCGGCTGGTGATGACCCTGGGCGGCCCCGCCATGCAGACCGTGTTCCGCACCACCACGGGCATCATCAAGATGCGCGGCAAGTGGCAGAACCTCGCCATAGGCGGCCATCGGGTGGATGCCCTGCCCACCCTGCATCCCGCCTATCTGCTGCGCAACCCGGCCGCCAAGCAGCAGGCCTGGCGCGACCTGCTGAGCCTGAGGATGAAGATGAACGAGCTGGGGCTCGGCTGAACCTCTCCCGGCCCGCCGCCGGATCCTTCCTGCCAGCCGGCAGCACGGCGTCCCTGCCGATTCCACGCCTGCCGAACACCCCCTGCCAATCCGGCGCCGCCGCGTTATGGTCACTTTCGGGTGATTTGCCCCGCTCCGATCCACCCCAGTCGAACGCGCCATGGCTTCCGTCATCAAAATCTACGCCCTTTTCCTCGGCTCGGCCCTGCTGATGTTCGGCGGCGGCCTGCAGGGCCTGCTGCTGTCGGTGCGCGGCGCCGAGGAGGATTTCTCGCTGCTGGCGCTGGGCCTGATCGGCACCGGCTGGTCGGTCGGCTTCGTGGCCGGCTCCATCGCCGTGCCGCTGATCGTGGCCAAGGTCGGCCATATCCGCGCCTTCTCGGTCATGGCCGCCATCGGCACCATCACCATCCTGCTCAACCTGCTGTGGATCAACGATGTGGGCTGGATCGTGCTGCGCGCGCTTTCCGGCTTCTGCTTCGCCGGGGCGGCGATGATCGTGGAGAGCTGGCTGAACGAGGTGGCCGACAATCGCAGCCGCGGCACCATCTTCTCCATCTACGTCACCATCAACATGGCCGCCTCCACCATCGGGCAGCTGGCCATCTCGATCACCGGCACGGCCGGCTACATCCCCTTCGTGGTCGGCGCCATCAGCTTCATCTGCGCCGTGCTGCCCACCGCCCTCACCTCCAGCCCGCAGCCGCGCCCGCTCACCTCGGCCAGGCTCGACATCGGCCTGCTCTACCGCACCTCGCCGGTGGCGGCGATCGCGGCCTTTTCCTGCGGCATGGCCAACGGCGCCTTCGGCACGCTGGCGCCGGTCTACGGCTACGAGCAGGGGCTGGACGCCGGCGGCATCGCCCTGCTCTTCGCCATCGCCGCCATATTGGGGGCGGTGGCGCAGATTCCGGCCGGCCGCCTGTCCGACCGCATCGACCGCCGGCTGGTGCTGATCGGGCTCGCGGGCTTCGCCGCCCTGGTCGGGGCGCTCACCGTCCTCATCGATCCGGCGGCCGGCTGGCCGATGTTCGTGCTGTTCGCCGCCTATGGCTTCGCCGCCAACCCGCTCTATGCCATCGCCGTGGCCCATGCGAACGACTTCGCCCGCGACGGCGACTTCGCCAAGATCGCCGGCGGCATGCTGCTGATCCTCGGCGTGGGGCTGGCCATCGGCCCGGCCGTGGCCTCGCTCATCATGGGCGCCTGGAACCCGGTGGGGCTGTTCGTGGTCACGGCCACCTTCCACGGCGCGCTGGCCTGCACGGCCTATCTGCGCATGCGCGTGCGCAAGGGGCCGGACGTTTCCGAGCGGGCGCCGTTCCAGCCGATGAGCGACAAGCAGGTGACGCCGGAGAGCTTTGCGCTCGACCCCAGGGCTGATAGTGATGCCGCCGACATTCCGGTGGAGCACGAGGCGCCCGTGCCGGAAGAGCTGATCGAGACCCAGGGAGAGAAGCGCGATGTTCAGGACGGAACGGTTTGAGGATCGCGACTTCGTCCCGCTCTCCATCGCCGTCATCGCCGTTTCCGACACGCGGACGCTGGAGACGGATACCGGCGGGGCGCTGCTGAAATCGCTGCTCGAGGCCGACGGGCACCGCTGCTTCGACCGCCAGGTGGTGCGCGACGACATCCAGCGCATCCGCGCCGCGGTGCAGGCCCATGTCGCCAATCCCGAGGTCGACGTGATCCTCACCACCGGCGGCACCGGCTTTTCCGGCCGCGACGTCACGCCGGAGGCGGTCGAGCCGCTGTTCGACAAGCGGATGGAGGGCTTTTCGGTGCTGTTCCACCAGTATTCGGGCACCACGGTCGGCACCAGCTCGCTGCAGTCGCGCGCCACGGCGGGGTTGATCGGCACCACCTTCGTGTTCTGCCTGCCCGGCTCGCGCGGCGCCTGCCGCGACGCCTGGG
>Ga0182793_1001408_pt1 | contig 14924 bp, 13 predicted proteins | sample Passage237A_FD_130498 | JGI IMG/M metagenome (GOLD analysis project Ga0182793, IMG submission 130498) | Cellulose adapted compost microbial communities from Newby Island Compost Facility, Milpitas, CA, USA - Passage2 37A (version 2) (version 2) ... | reverse complement strand
TGGTGACGGGCATCTCACCCTTCGCGATCAGGTTGTCGAAGACCACGGGGGCGTTCCACTGGATGCCGTCCTGGTTGACGTACACGCAGGCGGGCTTGTCCGGCGTGTACTGCGCGGGCACGTATACCCAATAGTCGCGGTAGGTGCCCGGGAAGACCTTCGAGTCCTCGAACGAGAACTTCAGCACCTCGCCCTTTGGCACCCCCTCCTGCGCCTTCGAGTCCGGCCCCGGCACGTAGTTGTCCGGCAGCGGCTGCGCAAAGGCAACGGCGGCCGGGAAGGCGAGCAGGAGTGCGGCAAGCGCGAAGAGTGCGCTGGCCGGGCGCGGCAGGACGGCGCCGCGGAGCGGCGAGCGAAATCTCATGGGCGTGCGTCTTTCGGCGGGCGGGGTGGAGGTGGTCACAGGTCGGCGGCGGGGGCGAGTTCGGGGGCGGCAGCAGCGGGCTCCGCCGCCGGGTGCGCGGGCCGCAGCACGTAGCGCGCCGCCACCAGCGCCATGAGGCCCCCCGCTACGTTGCACGCCGCCAGCACCAGCAGGCTCACCATGAAGTCCGGCTTCGCGGCGGCGAGGGACGGCCCCGCGGCCGCGGCGGCGTTCGCCGCTGCCTGCTGCACCTTGCCCACCGCGAACGGCCCCAGGAAGCCGCCCAGGTTCCCCACCGCGTTGATGAGCGCGATGCCACCCGCCAGCGCCGCCCCGCCGCGCCCCGCCAGCGCGAGCGGCGGCAGCGACCAGAACGGCCCGAGCGTGGCCCACATGCCGCCCGCCGCTATCGAAAGGGCGGCCAGAGAAAGGGCAGGGCTGGTGTGGAGGAACGCCCCCGCGGTCAGGCCCAGCGCGCCCACCGTCGCAGGCACCGCGATGTGCCAGCGGCGCTCGCCCGTGCGGTCGGAGTGGAACCCGTTCGCCACCATCACCACGCCCGCGGTGAGGTAGGGGATGGCGGTGAGCAGACCGGTGCGGAGCGGGTCACCCTTGGCGCCCATCGAGTCGATGATCTGCGGCAGCCACATGGAGATGCCGTACATGCCCGACACCAGGAAGAAGAAGGTGAGGCACAGCAGGGCCACGGCGGGCTGTCGGAGCGCGGCGCCCAGCGCCTCAGCGCTGTGCCCGCGGGGGGAGTGCCCCGTGGACTCCACACCGCGCCGGATCCGCTCCTGGATCAGCTCCTTCTCCTCGTCGGTCAGCCACGGGGCGTCTTTCGGGCCGTCGGGCAGGTATTTGAGCACCACGAACCCGAGGAGCACGGCCGGGATCGCCTCGATCAGGAACATCTGCTGCCACCCGGTGAGGCCCGGCAGGAACGGGTTCTCCATGAGCCACCCGGAGAGCGGCGCGCCGAAGATGAACGCCACGGAGTTCGCCGTCATAAACAGCGCCACCACGCGCGCGCGCTCTCGGGCGGTGAACCAGTAGGTCAGGTACAGCAGCACGCCGGGGAAGAAGCCCGCCTCCGCCAGGCCGAGCGCGAAGCGCAGGGCGTAGAAGGTCGGCGCGGAGTTCGCCAGGAGCATCGCGCCGGCGACGACGCCCCAGGAGAGCATGATGCGCATGATCCAGCGCCGCGCCCCGACCCGCTGCAGGATCAGGTTGCTGGGCACCTCGAACAGGAAGTACCCGATGAAGAAGATGCCCGCGCCCGTGCCGAAGACCGCCTCGCTGAACCACGGCAGGTCGTTCATCGCCAGCTTGGCGAAGCCAACGTTCACCCGGTCCAGATAGGCGATGACGTACAGGACGAACAGGAACGGCAAAAGGCGCACCGCCGCCTTCCGCACCGCCCGCCGCTCCGTCGCGTGGTCCGGCACCGATGCCCTACTCATGTCTTGCTGCATGCGCTGCCACTCCTGACGCCGGGGCATCCCTCGCCCCCGCGCGACACCGTGTTTCCGTCAGTTCGCCGCCCGCCCGCCCGCTTCCTGTTTGCGCCCGAAGCTATGGCATAATGAGCTACCGTTTTGCCGAAGGAGACGCGGGATGAGCAACGAACCGGCCGAAGGCAACCGGACAACGGATGCCGGAACTGCGGAAGACGAACTGCTGGGGATGTCTGAAGCCGCCGAACTGCTCGGCGTGTCGCCGCGCGACCTGGAGCGCCTGCGCCAGAACGGCGAGATTCCTGCCGTCTCCGAGCGTGCGGGCTGGGGGAGGCGGCAGTGGCACTACTCCCGCGCCGCCCTGGAGACCTACAGGGCCGAGCGGCAGAAGGCGGCGGCGAAACACAGGCCGTCCACCTTCTCCGAGTTGATGGGTGAACTCACTGCCGAGATGCCGCCCCCGCCCGAAGACTTCGCCGACGTCATCGTGGAAGCTCCCCCCGCCGTCCGCATGGCCAACGCGATCCTCTCCCAGGCCATCGCCATGGGGGCGTCGGATATCTATATCGAACTGACCCTGCGCAGCGTCATCCTCCGCGTCCGGATCGACGGCACCCTGCACGAGTTGATGCCCCTGCCCCGGCACTTGCAGAAGCCGCTCATCAACCGCTACAAGGTGATGGCGGACCTGCCCGAGGACACAGCGGCGCTGCCGCGCGAGGGCGTCATCCGCGTCAAGCACAATGGGAGCGACTACAACCTGCACGTGACCGTTCTCCCCACCCGGCTCGGCGAGACCGTTTCCATCGGCATCGTTCACATTCAAAGGGCGGTTCACGGTCTCAGCAGTCTGGGCATGGAGCCCAAGGTGCAGAGCTATTTCGAAGAGACTCTCGCCTTTACGCCGGGTCTGCTTCTGGTCGCCGGGAGGGCGGGGCACGGCACGACTACCACCCTCCGTACCACCCTGCACAAGATAAACTCCGTCGAAAAGAAGATCATTGAGATCGGTGCGCCGTGGGATGTGGACATCCCCGGCATCACGCACCTGGCCCCCGATCCGTCTCGGGGGCGGACAGTCCCCGAACTCGTGCGGGCCGCGCTGGCGCAGAGGGCGGACGTGATCGCCCTCGGTGACATAAACGACGCCGAGACGGCCCGCTGCGCGCTGGACGCCGCCGAACACGGCGTCCTGGTGCTGGCCGCGATGCACGCGCCGGAGGGCGCCGTCTCGGCCTTAGAGCGCCTACGGGACTGGGAGATTCCGCCGCAACGTTTGGCCCGTCTCGTCGGCGGGGTGCTGGCGCAGCGATTGGTGCGCAGGCTCTGCCCGGAGTGCCGCAACTCCTACCAGATTCCGGTCTCGCAGATCGATATCGCCCCTCGTCTCTGGGAGCGGTACCTGGACCGGGAGCGCCCCGACCTCGTGACCCTGTACAGGGCGGTCGGCTGTGAAGCGTGCGACGGCAGCGGCTATCGCGGGCGCGAGGGGCTGTTCCAGTTCCTGACGGTGGGGGAGCGGACGCGCGAGTTTTTGCGCGGTGAGGGGCCGCCCCGCCTGTGGCTGGACGGGGAGTGGACGCTGGAAGCCGCGGCCACGGGCGACGGCATGCTGCCCCTGCGCGTCGGCGCCGCGGCCAAACTGCTGAACGGCGTGACCGATACGCCCTCGCTGGAGCGGGCGGGCCTGCGGGGCGTGGTGCGGGAGCCCTACCTGGCCCTGTAGCCGGCCTGATAAGCGCATCAGTCGCGCAGGGACCAGACGCGGATGCCCCAGCGGCTCGAATCGGCGGACTGCTCGGGCGTGAGCAGGGTGCGGCCGTCGGGGCTGGGAACGATCCACTCCGGCGCCCGGCCGCCGGGAACGGGAACGCTCGCCACGGGCGCCAGCGTCTCGGGGTCCCAGACGTCCAGCGCGGCCGGGGCGGAGGGGGTGTGGGAGGCAGCGGTCGTTATGAGCCAGCGCTCCGTGATCGCCAGGGCGCGCACGTAGCTCCCCAATCCCTCTGCGTAGGGGCGGAAGCGGCGCACGGGGGGGCCGTCCGGCCGGTAGACGGCCACATCACCGTAGGTCACGACGAGCAGGCGGCCGCGCCACGGGTCGAACATGAGCCGGTGGGCGCGCTCGTCGGTTATCTCGGCGACGGTAGCGTTCTTCTCCACGTCGATCAGGGTCACCTTCGGGGGCCCGCTCCGGAGCGTCATGCCCATCGCCGTTTCGTCCGACCCGCCGTCGTCGCCCACCGCCACCAGCGCCCCGTCCCGGTCGGCCGCCAGGGCGCTTGTGCGGAAGTACTCGTGGCCGCCCGGGTCAGAGGGATAGTGGCTGCGGCGCTGCTCCAGGCCGGGAAGGCCGAGGATCGCCACGGACGTCTCGCGCAGGGCGGCCAGCCACGCCCCGCCCCCGCCCGAAGCGATCGGCCCGCTCCCGACGTGCGGGGCGAGCGCCCTCTCCGACAGGTCCGCGGCGTCGCGCAGGCAGACGCCGCGGTACTCGTGGACGGCGAGGAAAGCCTCCTGCGCCGGCGGCCAGCAGACGGCGCGCACCTGCGGGCGGGAGTACGGCCCGGCCGGGGGGACGCGGATCTCGGCCGCGGGGCGGAACGGGGCCTCCGGGTCGGCGCCTTCACGCTCCCAGACGACGAGGCGGCCGTCCCCGTCGCCGGCGGCGACGCGCGCCCCGTCCGGCGAGAAGGCCGGCGCCACGAGCGGGGCGGTGTGCGCGCTGACCGTGTGGAGCGGATGGAGGGTCATCTCGCCGTGGGCTTCCGGCCCGGAAAGGCGGTCACCAGCGGTCCAGGCCGAGGAGCTTGCGGCCCAGCGGGGTCAGCTCTGCGGTCGGGTTCGCCTTTTCGCGCCCCCGGTACTTCTCGGGGATGTCCTTCTCCCAGCCCGGGGGGGCGTGGCGGTCCCGCCAGCAGGCCACCCGCTCCTCGCGCTGCGCCTCGTCGTCCGATGCCGGGAACATCGTGATGTACTGCGCCAGGCGCGGGCGCGTCCCCTCGTTCCGGCCGTTGCCGTGCGCGAGCAGGCTGTTCCAGATCACGATGTCGCCCGCCTTCATCGGGATCGGCGTGACCTTCATGCCCTCGGGCAGGCGCGACAGGTCTGGGGCGCGCGGGTTGCGGTCCGCCGGCTGCGCCGCGATCCACGCCGCGAGGTCCTTGTGGAAGCCGGGGATGCAGCAGAAGCCGCCCATCTCCTCGGTGGTGTCGGTGAGCGCGAGGACGCCCTGGAGGAACGGCTTCTCCGGCAGCGGCTTCGAGGTGTCGAGGTCCCAGTGGACGAAGCCGCGGTCGTCGTAGTGCGGGAACCGCGGGTCGATGGGCGGCTTCATTCCCGCCCGGTCCATTGAGACCCACAGCTTCTCCGTGCCCAGCAGGTCGGCGAACGCCGCGTGCAGGCGCGGGGACTGGCGGCAGTTCCAGAGCGCCTGGTGCTGGTGGATGTAGGCGATGGCGCCGCGCCGGTCCTCGGGGTACCAGGTCGTCGGGTCGTACGGGTCCATGCCCAGGAACTCCCAGATCGCCGCAATCACTGCTTCCCGTTCCTCCGGCGTCACCACATCGGGGACGACCAGGTAGCCGTTCTCCTGGAAGAAGTCGAGGTCCTGCGCGCTCAGGACGCGCAGCACGGGTGTCTCCGCCGTCATCGTCGTCATCGAAGAGTCCTCCGCCCCCGGCAGGGCACATTTTGGAACGCCCGCGGGCGCCTCCGGTTGCCCTTAACATTGTCCGGCACAGCGCGCCCGTCCTCCCGAATCCCGATCGACCGCCCCGACGTTCTGCGCGCCGTGGAGCCTGTCCTGGCTGCTTCGCCATACAGGTGATTCCGGCGGGAGCGATGTACCGCTGCTAATCACCACTCCTCCCGGACGGCGCGGGCCTCGGTCAGAGTCAGAGGGCGGCGGGAAGCATGGCACACATGAACGGCGTTTACCAGGGGGCCGTCTGCGGTGTCGTCCTGCACTGTGTAGTACACGTGATAGCGCTGGTGGAGCAGGCGGCGCGTTTCCCGCTCGAAGCGCCGACTTTCTATTGCCTCCAGATGCAGGAACGCCTCGATCATCTCGCGGTTGGCGCGGGGACTGACACGGACCGAGTAGTGTAGCGGCTCGTGCGGTTGTTCTTGCGGCTCCTCCGACTCAGGAGGGCTCATGCCGCCTGTCGCGGCGACAGGCGCTGCGCTTCCCGATCCGCGCGGCGCTGGGCGATGGCAGCTTCCAGGTGTGCATCTACCTCCTCTTCCAAGGTGAGCAAGCGCCCGGCTTCGGCGTCCGCAGTGCCCTCCCGCAGCGCTTCCACCAGTTCCTCGTCGGGCTCGCGGTCCAGGGCGTCCTCAAGGGCGGCGACGGCGAACCGGGTCATTTCCGCCGGGTCCACGGCTTCCGCCAGGCGCGCGGCCAATTCGGCGGGTAGTTCGAGGGTGAGGGTCGTCGTTTTCATTTCTGTGGCAGTTGTGGGCGGCATGGGCGGTCGTCCTTCCCGGGTGCGGCAGCGTCCCGACGGGCTTGCTTTTATTGTACGGGAAGAAGGGGCGGTTCTGTGCTCATCTGCCTAACGCACGATCCAGGTCGGCGATGAGGTCTTCGGGGTCTTCGAGGCCGACGGAGAGGCGCAGCAGGGCGGGGGCGATGGCGACGCCCGAGCCGGCGAGGCTGGCGTGGGTCATGGCGCCGGGGTGCTCGATGAGCGACTCCACGCCACCCAGGCTCTCGGCCAGGGTGAACAGGCGCGTGCCCTCGGCCACGCGGCGGGCTGCGGCCTCGCCGCCGCGCACGGTGAACGAGACCATGCCGCCGAAGCCCGCCCGGTCCACGCTTCCCGCGCCGCCGCTGACCTGGTTCTTCCGCGCCGTGGCGTGGGGCGGGTCGTCGGGGAGGCCGGGGTAATAGACCCGCTCCACCGCGGGGTGACCGGCAAGGAACCGGGCCACGGCGAGGGCGCCCTCGCCGTGCTGGCGCATGCGGACGGGCAGGGTGCGGACGCCGCGCAGTGTCAGGAAGCAGTCGAACGGTCCGGGACCGTTCCCCACGGCGTTGCGGTGGAAGGCGCACTGCCGGTGCAGGTCTTCGTGGTTCGTGCAGAGCGCGCCGCCGACCACGTCGCTGTGGCCGCCGAGGTACTTGGTCGTGCTGTGGACCACGGCGTCCGCCCCGAGGAGCAGGGGGCGCTGCAGGTAGGGAGTGGCGAACGTGTTGTCCACCGCGAGGAGCGCCCCCGGTTGGTGCGCGTGCACGAGGTCCGCCAGCGCGGCGATGTCCGCGCACTTGAGCATCGGATTGGTGGGCGTTTCCAGCCAGACCAGGCGCGTTTCCGGGCGCAGCGCCGCCGCGGTCGCGTCGGGGGCCGACAGGTCGGCGAAGGAGAACGCGATGCCGAGCGGGGCGAGCACCTTCGCGAACAGACGGTAGGTGCCGCCGTACACATCGTCCCCGAGCAGCACGTGGTCGCCGGGCTTCAGGACGGAGCAGAGGGTGGTGGCCGCCGCCATACCGCTGGCAAAGGCCAGCGCGTGCCGCGCCCCCTCCAGCGAGGCGAGGCAGGTTTCCAGCGCCGTGCGGGTGGGGTTGCCGCCCCGCGCGTAGTCGTACGGGCCGAACGGCTCCCCCACCGCCCGCTGGGCGTAGGTACTGGTGGCGTAGATCGGGACGGACACCGCGCCGGTGGCGGTGTCCGGCGCCTGCCCCGCGTGCACCGCCCGCGTCGCGAAGCCGTCGCCGTCGTTTCGTGGTTCGTCGGACATCGCCATCCCTGTTCCGGGCGGGGGCGGCGAAACCCTCCCCGCCCGGAACAGGGGGCTGTGTGCGTGTTCAGAGCAGGCCGCGGTCCTTCAGCACGGCGCGGGTGATGCTCCCGGCGGTGCGCCCGCTCGGGTTCTCGCCGCCTTCGAGGAACGTCGCGAAGACGTAGGTGCGCTTCCCTCTGGTCACGTAGCCGACGTACCAGCCGTAGGTCGCGGTGTTGTTCTTGAGGTCCCCGGCGGTGCCGGTCTTGGCACGCAGCACGGAGGTGCTGCCGGGTGTGTCCTGGACCATGATCTTCTTGACGATATTCTGCGTCCGGGGGGAGAAGGGCACGTCCCCCGCCTGCAGGCGCGTCAGGAAGCGCACCTGCTCGTTCGGCGATACGAGCAGCGGGCCGTCCAGCCAGAACGTCGTCACGTCGTCGCCGATCTGCCCGTTGCCGTAGCCGAGTTTCTGGAGGTACGTCCGCATCCGCTCCGGGCCGATCTCCTTCGCGAGCCGCTGGTAGTACCATACCGAGGAGACCTGGATGGCGCTCTTCAGGGTGTGGTCGCGGTTCCACTCCTCGATGGGGCGCTTGACACCATCCCACTTGTAGAGGTGGTTCTCGTCCTTCAGCACGCCGGTTTCCAGCCCGATGAGCGAGTTCACGATCTTGAACGTCGAGCAGGGGGGCATGGCGCGGTCGGCGCGCTCCGGGTGGTAGCGCAGGGTGCGCCCCGTGGAAACGTCGTGCAGCACGAACGTCCCCCGGTACGCGCCGAAGTGGCGGTCCAGGTTCAGCGTGCCGTCCGCGGCGGCGGGGGCGGCGGCGGCCTTCGCCTTCCGGGGCGGCGCGCCGCCGGTGCCCGCCTTCGCGGCGGGGGGGATGGCCGCCGCCACCGCGACGAGCGGCAGCAGGCAGGGCAGGAGCAGGGCGGGATTTCGGAGGGTCCTCATGGTTGCTGAGCGTCCTTTCGGTCGGGTTCGCTCAGCAAGTGTACGCCGCCCTCGCCCGCCCCCGCGTCGGCGTGCGGAGGGTTTTCCGCCTCCTCCTTCGGAGGAGATTGTGCGAGCAATGGGCGCAGTATCTGGGCGACGCCGCTGCGCCCCCCGGCGTTCAGCTTACGGATGACGCTGCTGCAGTGGGTCTTCACCGTGGTCTCGGAGATGAACAGGCGCCCGGCGATCTCCCGGTTGGAGAGCCCGCGCGCCATGAGGGCGGCGACCTCGCGCTCCTTCGCGGTCAGGCGGGCCATCGGGTCCGGCGCCCCGCCCAGCGGCGAGTGCGCCGCGGTGCGCAACAGCGCCTCGATGGCGTCGGTCTGTGCCTGCTCGCACTCCCGGCACAGGGCGTCCGCCGCCGCGCGCCGCTCCGTGTCTTCCGGGGGGAGCAGGGCGCGCAGCGCCTCGGCCTGCTTCCGCAGCGCCCGCAGCCGCTCCCCCAGCAGGTGTGCCGTCTCGTTCAGCGAGGGCACGGCCGCGGCCACGGGCGAAACGCCTTCCGGCGGGCCGAACAGCCGCTGCCGCCGCTCGGCGTCCTCGCGCTCACGCCGCAGCAGCGCGCCCACGCTCTCCGCAAGACAGGCCAGGAACGCCACGGTCTCCTCGGTGTAGACTCCCTCCTCGTAGGAGAGCATCGAGAGGATGCCGACCACGGCGGCGCGGCGGCGGCGTCCGTCCTCCTCCTGCGCGAACAGGGGAACCGCGATGCCCTCTCGGGAGCGCCGGGTCACATCGCCGAAGGGCCGACCGCGGTGCAGCAGCGCGGCGCCGTCCCGGCGCGACCAGTAGGGGCGCCGGTGCGTCACGATCCACTCGGTCAGCCCGCCCGGCTGCCACGGGTTGACGTTCGGGTCGTCGTACTCGCGCCCGTCGTAGTTGTAGGGGAAGACGATCGTGCGGTCGTCCCGGCACAGGCCGACGTAGAACGAGTCCGCCCGCGCCACCGACGACGCCACCGTCCGCAGGTAGCTGTACAGCACGTAGCGGCTTCCGCCCGCCATCGCCTGTATCCGTCGGTCCGCCTCGTAGAGCGCGGCGCGCAGGGGGGCGGTGAGCGGCGGAGCCCCGCCCGCCCCGCCGCCGCTCACCGCAGCACGACCTCGTAGTACGGGGTACGGTCTTGCGCTCCGTCGAGGGTGAAGCGGCCGTTCGTCACCGGCAGCGTCTTACCGGTGCGGCGCCCGTCGTGGTCCAGCAGGTTCACCGCCGTGACGCGCCCGGCGAGCGGGCCGGTGAATGTCACCGTCGCCTTTACCGGCTCCATCAGGATCGGTGCCGCGCCGCGCTCCAGGAGGCGGTTGCCCTCCGGGCTGAACGTCATTCCTGTGTTGCGGGCGCGGGCCAGCGCGACCACGACCAGGCTTTTGGACGTTTCCAGGGTGGCGTCCTGCTCCTTCGCCGTGACATAGACCGCGCCGAACGCGCTCTGCGGCGCGATGGTAACGTTCCCGAGGCGGCACGTCTGCCCGGCTGCGAAGCCGACCACGGCCTTGGTCGCGGGAGTATCCATGGTGAAGAAGCCGCCGAGCTGATTATCGCCGGTGCTTTCGGTCCACCGGAGTTGTCCGGTGGATGATACCAGCGCGCCGTCCTTGCGGAAGGGGGCAGGGTCAAAGGCGGGCGTGTCGCGGAAGGCGTCCGTGAAGCGCACAGCGCTCCGGGTAACGGCCAGCGCCGCGGGCGGTACCCGGTCGCTGCCGAAGCTTTTGCGGTCGCCGTCCTGTGCCGTAGCGTCATCCAGGCTGATCTTGCCCTGCTTGAGCGAGTCCGGGTGGACATACACCGGCGCGCCGAGTTCCGCCTCCTTCACATCGCCCCGCCGCACCTGGCGCGCCACCGCCGGGAAGACGCCCATGATCTGCGGCGCGGTGGCGTCCCACTGGTCACGCCCGATGTGTTCGCTGAAGCCGCCGTTATCCCTGTTCTGGAACAGATAGGAGGCGTCCCAACCCTGCAGCCCAAGACCGTAGGCGCCCAGGATGGCCGGACCCTCCACTCCCCACTCGTTCGGGAAGACGTGTATCCACTCGGAGAGCATGAACGGTCGGTCGGCGACCTGCTGGAGGCCGCTGGAGAGCAGGCCCGAGCCGGCGGAGCGGAGCATGACGCCGTTATTGAACGTCTCGCTGCGCCGGCCCCCGCCGCCAAAGTAGTTGTGCCGGTCGATCGTGCCCACCCGGTAGTCCGAGTGCAGGTTGAGGAAGTGGCTGTAGGCGCCCCCCGCCTGCCAGTTCGAACCGATGATCTCGCCCTGGTAGCCCGCCGCGCGCATCGCGGCGACATACCGGTCGTAGAACGCCGTCTGAAGCCCGTACAGGAACGTCATGGTGTCCAGCAGGCGCTGGGCGCGCCACTTCTGCGACCCGTGTATCTGCTCCGGTTCCCAGTACCACGGCTTCCCCAGCGGCAGGATGTTGCGCTTCTCCAGGCTCTCGCCGACCGGCGGGAAGCCCTCGTCCGCGAAGCTGTCGAATGCCCGCGCACCCCAGGCGGCGGCCAACTTCTCCTGCGTGCCGTACTTCGCCTTCAGCCAGTCGGAGAACTGCTCCGCGGCCTGCCGGCGCAGGGTCGCGCTCGCCTTGAGTGGGTTCATGGAGGTGTGGAACAGGATGCTCTGCTCGTTGGTAATCTCCACAAACCCGATGGCGGGATCTTCGGCGTAGGTAAGGCCGGTGTAGGGGTTGCGGTGCTTGAGAAGGGTCTCCATCTGGAGGATCTGCACCCGCTGCAGCTCCGGCGAGTAGGGGATGGCGCTGTGCGGGGTTTCCACCCGGTTTTTGTTGTCGCCGAACGTACCGAACTCTTCCAGGTACGGCACGTACTGCCGGTCCTCCGGTCCCAGCTTCAGGGTGCCGAAGTGCGCCGAGAGCAGTACGAAGATGCCGGCCTTTTTGAACTGCGCGACCTGGTAGTCCATGCGGTCCAGCTCCTCCGGGTCGAACCGGACGGCGCTCTCCTCCGACTGGATGCCCGCCCACCCGGGGCCGTCCGCGAACTTATGGAGGCGCACGGAGTTGATGCCGTTGCGGGCGTAGAAGGCCGCGCGCTTTTCGGCGAGCGGCTTCGCAGGGGCGCAGTGGTCGTAGCAGAGGTTGAGCCCCCACAGCTTCAAGGGCTTCCCTCCATAGACGAGCTTATCCCCGTCGCGAGCGATGCGGCCCTTGCCGCCTGCGGGGGCGTCGGCCCAGTCCTCCATCCCGAGTACGCTCGGTCCGGGCGCGCCGGTCGGGGTGAAGGGGTACCACTCCCCGTCGGCCGCGGCGGCGCGAGGGGAGAGGCTAAGGGCCCCGAAAAAAAAGCCGGCCATGGCGAGGGTCGCGACGACGGCTTTGTGCATATCGCTCTTCTCCTTGTTCTTGAGTTCGTGTTTTTCGCGCTACGGGGCGACCGGCGCCGTGGCAGCGCGCTCGCGCGCCTGACGGCTGACCAGATCCCGGTAGGCGGGGTCTTGCCGCTTGAGCGCGCCATGGGCCAGGCGACGCAGGGCGGTGTCGTCCCCGTTCCCGCTTTCCAGGAGGCGCCGGAGGGCGTCGGCCGCGCGCGGGTCGCGCGGCTGGGTACCCAGGCCGTAGGCCGCTTCCCGGCGTACCTTCGGGTTCGGGTCGTTCTCCAGGCGGTCGATCAGGAGCGGGATCACGTCGGGGGCGAGGGGCGACGCCTTGCAGCGCTGACACGCCAGGGAGTGGACCGCGGCGCGCCGGACGCGTGGGATCGGGTCGGTAAGGGCGGTGGCCGTCAGCGGCGTCACGCACCGGTCTGTCCCGTGGTGGTCCATGAAGTCCGCGCACCCGCGCCGCACGCGCGGGTCGGCGTGCCGCAGCCCCGCCAGAACGGCGGCCACGCCCGCGTCACCCGCTGCGAGCAGCGTCCGCTCCGCCGCCGCGGCCGCCCGCCAGTCCCGCGCCCCGAGCGTTTCCGCCAGAACGTTGAGGGGCTTTCGTTCCTCTTCAGACATTTCCATGGGGCTGTATCGCGTGGGGAGCGGCGGCCGCTAACGGGGCGCCGCGGCCCGCGCCAGGAACGCTTCGAGATCCCGGCGGCACTTCTGCGGGTCGTTGTGGGAGAGGGCGATCTTCTCCATGGGGCAGAGGTCGTCGCCCGCACGGTTCAGGATGCGCGGCACGCGCCGGTCGGCGGCATGCGGGATGCGCGCCTCGTCCAGCGCTCGCGCCCCGGGTTCGCTCATCAGGCCCGCCTGGACCCGGGCGATTCCCGCGGCGCGCGCCAGTAGCGCAGCTGCCCGGCCCACCACCCGGTCGGAAAGCGACGCCCCCTTGAAGGTGGCAACGTCCTTGCGGCGCAGTATCTCCAGCAGGTCCGCCACCCCGCCCCGCTCGCCCGTCGCCAGGACGCGTCCGTCCTTGACGATTACCAGGGCCAGCTTGCGCCGTTCGCGCTCCGAGCGCGCCCGCTTCACGTCGTCTTCGCCGTGCTCTGGCTCCCTCGGCATGCTCCGTACCTCCCTTTGTAGATGTTCTGACGTAGTGTACCCGCGCCTGCCCAGCGCGCGTTCCCTACCCCGGCTCCGTGTAGGCCCCCACCGGGTTCCCGCCGAAGACCGAGCGCGCGGCGCGGGCCAGATCGGCGGGGGTAACCGCGGCGATATGCGTGGCAAACTCCGCGTCGAACGCAGCGCCAAGGCCCAGCATCTCGGCGCGTCCGGCGTGGTAGGCGCGATCTTTGAGGCGCTGCCGCTCCCGCAGGTGCTTGCCTGTGAGCAGTGCCTTGGCGCGGGCGATCTCCGCCTCCGACGGCGGGCGCGCCCCTGTCGCCAGCGCCGCGAACTCCGCCAGTAGCGCCGCCTTCGCGTCGGTCACGGATACGCCTTCGGAAACGCCCTCCACGTACGCCGCCCAGAAGCTCTGTCGCCGGCCAGGCTCCAGCACGGAGCGCACGTCATAGCCCAGCGGGCGGCCCCGGAGCGGGCCGGCCGGGTCGGGGCGGTCGCGCAGGGCGAAGAGTCGGGAGCCCTTGCCGCCCGCCACCAGGGTATCCAGCACCAGCAGCGCCGCCCAGTCGGCGGGGCTGCCGGACGCGGTGCCCGGTGCGAGGTAGCCGACGCCGAGCAGCGGCGCGGCGGAGCGCGCCCCGAGGTTCACGTCTCGCAAGCCCGCGGGAATCTGTTCCGGCGGCGATGTGGCCTCCGGACGTGCCGCCGCAGCAGCGGCGCCCGGGAAACGGCGGGGCCAGCCGCCTGCGTTAACGTGGGCCTCGATCAGCCGCTTCGCGTCGTCTGCCGGCTCCCGCCCCGCCACCACAAAGATAGTCCGCGCCGGGTCGTTGAAGCAGCGGCGGTAGTGACGACGCACCGCCTCCGCGGTGAGCGATCGCAGAGTCTGCGGTGTGCCGAGCGGATTGCGGCTGGCGGCGCTCCCGGCAAACGCCCGCCCGCGCAGCGCTGACAGGAGTCGAGCGACTGGGTCCTCGCCCGCATCCAGGAGCGCGCGGGCTTGCGCCGCTTTCGCCGCCTCCACGGCCTCCTCCGGGAAGGTTGGGACGGAGAGCAGACTCATCAGCAGCGTTCGTGCGGCGTCGTCCACCGAGAACGGGTCCGGTCGTGCAACCGCCCACAGCTCGACCATGTCGCCGGACGCCCACGCGCCCGCCGCGCTGCCGCTCGCGGCCAGGTCGAAGCGCAGCAGGGCGGGGGTCAGTCCCTCGACCCCGGAGATCCAGGAGCGGGCCAGCAGCGCTGTGATGCCCTGGTCGCCCGAGACCTCGTCGCCCACGCCCACGTCAAAGAGCACGCTGAGCGCTGTCACCGGCGCGTCCGGCGCCTCCACCACCACCACGCGCGCGCCGTTGTTGAGCGCGGACACGGTGGTCTTCGGGTCGGGCGCGGCGACGCCGAACCCCGGGCGCGCCGCCGCGCCGACAAGGAGGGCGGGCAGGCCGGCAAGCAGGGAGCGACGGGAGAGGGGAGCGGCCATCGGTCAGCGCCCCCCCGCGACCCGCGCGTCTCCGCTGAGGGAGGCACCGCCCGGACCGGTGATCGCAACCACACGCCGGGCGGGCACCAGCCACTCCCGGACCGCACGCGTCAGTTCCGCTGGCCCGACGGCGGAAAGGCGGGTTGCGTAGGTCTCCTGCCAGTCGGGCGCGGCCCCGAGCGCGTCCAGATAGCCCAACCGCGCCGCCAGAGCCTCCACCCTCTCACCGTCCGCGGCGGCCTGCCCCAGCCGCGCCGCGCGCGCCGCTGCCGCTTCCCCTTCTGTCACTCCGTCCTCGCGCAGCCGCACCAGCGCGCTTACTAGCGCCGCCTCGATGTCGAAGGCGCTGCCGCGCCCGGAGGCCGACAGGAGGAGCAGGCCGCCCCGGCATAGAGGGAGATATTCCGAGTGGACGCGAACGGCTTCGCCCGCCGACGCCAGTG
>Ga0182793_1001407_pt1 | contig 14942 bp, 11 predicted proteins | sample Passage237A_FD_130498 | JGI IMG/M metagenome (GOLD analysis project Ga0182793, IMG submission 130498) | Cellulose adapted compost microbial communities from Newby Island Compost Facility, Milpitas, CA, USA - Passage2 37A (version 2) (version 2) ... | reverse complement strand
GATATTTTTCTCACTTTTTTCGTCCGTGTGTAGCTTTTTGCGTCGATTTCGGCCGTTTTACATCGCGCAAAACCTCGCGCACATCACGCACCCGTTGAATTACGTCGCGATCCCCCGGAAGGCGCCCTTCCCCGCCCCACCAAAACTGTCAATTTGAATGGACAAAACCCGTGGGCGGGGGAAGGGGTTAACCGCCAAGATGCCAAGGACGCCAAGGACGCTAAGAGAGAAGAAGAGGGAAGAGAAGAGGGAAGAGAAGAGGGATAAACCGCAGAGACGCAGAGGGCGCAGAGTAAGGAATTCTGCATCGGGTGTTCGCCGACGGGTACTAGCCCTGATAGCCGGTCGGTGATGCCCGTGGTTTCAACCGCCAGCCCCTCTTTGCTCCCTCTTCTTCTCTCTTGGCGTCCCTGGCGTCTTGGCGGTTACCGCCCGGAGGCGCCAGGGGCGCAGCCTATATAGAGGAAGGGGATCGGGCAGGTAGAGAGGTGGCGGCGGGTTGCCGGCGGTCATGAGAAGGATACGGTTTTACGCTTTTACGTGTTTGCGTTGCTGCGTCTTTCTGTGAATCCGGTTTACAAGGTTGACGCCTTTGCTTATAATCGGCCTATGATCATCTCCCTGCTCAATCAGAAGGGCGGCGCCGGAAAGACCACGCTCGCCCTCCACCTGGCGGCGGCGTTCGCCGCGGCGGACGGGGAGGCGGCCCGGGTGCTGGTGGTGGACGCCGACCCCCAGGGCAGCGCGCTGGACTGGGCCGCCGCGCGCGACGAGGCCGCCCCCTCCCCCTTCACCGTGATCGGGCTGCCCCGCCCCACCCTGCACCGCGAACTGCCCGCCCTCGCCCGCGACTTCCAGACCGTCGTGATCGACGGCCCCCCGCGCGTCTACGATGTCGCCCGCTCCGCCATCCTGGCCAGCGGCATCGTGCTGATTCCCGTGCAGCCCTCGCCCTACGATGTATGGGCCGCGAAGGAGATCGTGGAGCTGGTGCGAGAGGCGAGCGTCTTTCAGGAAAACCTGAAGGCCGCCTTTGTGATTAATCGTAAAATAGTCAATACGGCCATCGGCCGCGATGTGACGCAGGCGCTGGAGGGATACCCCCTGCCCGTGCTGGCGGCGCACGTTTCGCAGCGGGTGGCGTTCGCCGAGTCCGCCGCCCAGGGGCGCACCGTGCTGGAGACCGACCCCGCCGGGATCGCCGCGCAGGAGATTCGCGCCCTGGCCGGGGAGGTGCGCGCCCTGGCCCTGACCGATCGTGAGGATCGTGAGGATCGTGAGGATCGTGAGGATCGTGAGGATACCGAAAGGAGTACGCCTGATGCCTAAGTCCGTCCCCTTCGGCGCGCGCCCCGGCGCCGCTGCTGCTTCTGCCGCGTCCCGGCCGGACCCGGATTCCTGGGTGCGCGGCGGTGGGGGAGCCGCCGCCGCTGCGCCGGAGCCGGAGAGCGCGCTCCCCGCCGCGGCAGCGGCAGCAGCGGAAGCCGCGCCGGAGGCGAGCGAGCCGATGAAGCGTTTGACGATTGATGTGCCGGCGAGTCTGCACCGGCGCATCAAGGTGGCGTGCGCGTTGAACGGGGTGAAGATCGCCGACGAGGTGCGGGCGTTGCTGGAGGCGAAGTTCGGCGACGTGGAGCTGCCGGGGCGCTGATCGTTCGGGCGCCCGCGGGCGCCCGTTCTTTCTGTTCTATCTGTTCTATGTTACGATTTTACGACGATGTATCGATGTGGCGAAGCGTAAGAGCGGGTTTGCGTATTTGCGCGGGTGCGGAAAGGCATTCTCCGGAAGCAGGTAAGGACGGAGAACGTAGGGGCACGGCGCGGGCTGAGTGGGGAGGGGTGTTTCGCGGTGTTACGGAGCGTCGTAGCGCCGTCCGGTCGTGACGGCGTGTTTTTGTGTCTCTGTAATTGCGATTTTACGATGCATCGTAAAGGCGTGGCAGGGGTGTTCGGGAGGCGAGGGTGGGGGAGCGGGGCGCTCTGTTCCCGTTGCGTCCCGGCGTTCGGGCGGCGTTGGAGGGTGATCTGTTGCTCGCTTGCTGCTCGGCAAGAGGTGATCATTTCCGAGCGGGAGGGGGGGCTACGGGCCGTTGGGCGCGGGTCGGGGTGGGGCGGAGCAGAGTTCCGAATGTTTCACGGGAAACCTGCAAACTGGGAAACCGTGGGGTCGTGAAATCGTTGGGGCGTTTCATCGTGAATACTGCGCGTCGTAACGGCGTGTTTGCGGTCGGTCTGTGGCGGGTTACTCGGGAGGGGGGCTTGCCTGCGATCTGGGCCGGGCAGGGAAGGAAGGGCGTAGAGGGGGATTTGTTTACCCAAAGGCGGGCTTTACCCCCACATACATGGGGAAGACCGCACCGCCGCCTCAAGCTGCTGCACAGGCCACGGTTCACCCCCACGTACGTGGGGAAGACCCGCTCCCGCGGTGGATGGCGTTTATCGCCTCCGGTTCACCCCCACGTACGTGGGGAAGACTCGTTGTACGGGTAATCGTGGTCGGCGATGTACGGTTCACCCCCACGTACGTGGGGAAGACGAGAAGGCGATGCCCTGGCAGAGGGCAAGCACCGGTTCACCCCCACGTACGTGGGGAAGACGGGCAGCCTACCCCGCTTGATGACGCGACCTTCGGTTCACCCCCACGTACGTGGGGAAGACCCGGGCGCCACATCGCCGCCACCGATCTGTGGCGGTTCACCCCCACGTACGTGGGGAAGACTTACCGAGGAACGGGTGATCGTCCACGACCAGCGGTTCACCCCCACGTACGTGGGGAAGACGCCGCTGCGGACGCCTACCCGGCCTTCGACGACGGTTCACCCCCACGTACGTGGGGAAGACCTGTTAATTGCTCGATTTTCACTGAAACCTCACGGTTCACCCCCACGTACGTGGGGAAGACCGGCACAGGTCCGCGGAGGGAACGTCGTCCACCGGTTCACCCCCACGTACGTGGGGAAGACCGGTTCCTGCTTCGCCGGTGGCGCCAGCAGCGCGGTTCACCCCCACGTACGTGGGGAAGACTGCGTGACGCCCCCCGTCTCCCGGGCGCCGCCCGGTTCACCCCCACGTACGTGGGGAAGACCCCTGGCTCAGAGCGTGAGCCGGGGCTTCCCGCGGTTCACCCCCACGTACGTGGGGAAGACTCGACATCGAGGTACCCACCGGAGTCGAACTGCGGTTCACCCCCACGTACGTGGGGAAGACACGGGGTGCTGTGCGTTTTCACGGGGGCATTACCGGTTCACCCCCACGTACGTGGGGAAGACCAGACGTGCCCGCAGCGCCCGCACTCAATCTGCGGTTCACCCCCACGTACGTGGGGAAGACGCAGTGAGAGCGGCGTCCTCCACGGCGGAGTGCGGTTCACCCCCACGTACGTGGGGAAGACAGCGCCGCCACGCGCGGCGTGGCGCAGCAGGTCGGTTCACCCCCACGTACGTGGGGAAGACGTTCGAAGTTCGGGCGCCGCTGCTACTGCGCGCCGGTTCACCCCCACGTACGTGGGGAAGACTTCGGGAGGATGCCCCGGAACAGTCCTTCGAGCGGTTCACCCCCACGTACGTGGGGAAGACAGCTGCATCAGGTAGGCAAGCCCGCCCGCTGACGGTTCACCCCCACGTACGTGGGGAAGACGCACGGGCGTACTCCTCCTGGAACTGCTCCGACGGTTCACCCCCACGTACGTGGGGAAGACGAGGCGGACCCCCACCTTAAGGCCGCGTTCTCCGGTTCACCCCCACGTACGTGGGGAAGACGCACGCGGACTACCCGCAGCGGTTCTATGATTTCGGTTCACCCCCACGTACGTGGGGAAGACGGCGCTGGGGAAGGTCCACCAGGACTCGCAGAACGGTTCACCCCCACGTACGTGGGGAAGACCCGCGCGCAGCAGGGAGCGCTCACCCGGTCATCGGTTCACCCCCACGTACGTGGGGAAGACGGCAGACGCTCTTTTTCGCACTTTATACCCTCCGGTTCACCCCCACGTACGTGGGGAAGACCCGCGATCGAGACCGCGGGCGGGGAGAGCGAGCGGTTCACCCCCACGTACGTGGGGAAGACCGGCCGCCGCGGTGAGCTCCTCCCCACTTGCCTGGTTCACCCCCACGTACGTGGGGAAGACTGGAACTCGAATCCGGCGGTGACCTGAAAGCACGGTTCACCCCCACGTACGTGGGGAAGACAAGGTGAGGCGCTGCTGTGAACGCCCCGCTCTAGGTTCACCCCCACGTACGTGGGGAAGACCTGCACCCGCAGGACGCGCACGGGCAGGCGCTCGGTTCACCCCCACGTACGTGGGGAAGACGTAGGCGGCGGCGGGCCCGGGGCGGGTATGCCCGGTTCACCCCCACGTACGTGGGGAAGACTCATAAAAGTGGTGAGTAGTTCTTGGGTGTTAACTCGAAATGTGTCTGTGTGTTTTGGGCGCTCGGGGAGCGGCCGGCCGGTGATGCAGGTTGGTTCTGCGGAGGTTCGGAAATGACCTCCTGGGGGAGGGGAGGCCGGGACGAAGGAGTCGCCCGCTTGCTGGAAGAATATTCCCCCGGGAGCAGAACAGGAGACACGACCCATGAGCCCGGATTCGATGGCGGACGGGCGCTCCACACGACCGCGGGCAGAGTCGGGACAAGGACCACAGGCCGGTTCGACAGAAGAGAGAATACCGTCCTTCCCGAAACGCCGCCGCGCCACCAAGGGGACCGCAGACCCCGCCGTTGTGCGCGCCGTCCGCTTTTTTGAGATCGTTCGCCGCATCGCCGCGCAGGAGGGCCGGCCGACAGACCCGCCGCTCACGCGCGCCCGGCTGGCGGATGCCCTCCGGTGCGATGTGCGCACCATCGGGCGGGACCTGGCGGAGTTGCGGCGCATCGGCGCCGTGGACTATGACTCTGCGCGGCGCGTCTACTTCCTGCTCGATTCCCCTCGCCGCTTGGCGGCGCCCCCGCCGGGGAACCCCCTCGCTCCGACCGCTGCCGACCCCGCAGAGCCGCGTCTGACGCTCCCCGATGCGATGGCGCTGGCGCTGGCGCGCGGTGCGCTCACCGCGGCGGGCGTGCCGCACCGGGACGCCATCCTCGCCGCGCTGGACCGCGCCTGCGCCGGGCTGCCGCTCCAACTGGCCGGACCTCTGGCCCGGGCGGGCGCCGTGGTGCAGGCCGGTGCGAACCGCACCCTTCCCCGAGACTACTCCGGCGCCCCGGTCGCCGCGCTCGTGGATGCCGCCGCGGCCCAGCGCAGCGTGCGCATCGACTACGACAGCGCCAGCAGCGGGGAGCGCACCTGGCGGCGCGTGGACCCCTACGCCGTGGCGCCCCGCGCGGGCGTCTTCTGGGAGCTGCACGGCTGGTGCCACCGCAACCGGACCATCCGCACCTTCGCGCTGGATCGGGTCTACGGGGTGGAGGTCACCGAGGCCGCCTTCACCCGCCGCGAGGATGCCTGGAAGGAGTTCCTGGCGCAGCAGGGCGCCGCCGTCGGCGGCCTCCTCGGGAGCGCAGGGAGTCGGTTTGCGGTGGACGTGCGCTTTGCGCCGGAGGTGGCCCGCTATGCGCGGGCGTACCGGTGGCCGGCGTCGCTGACGGTGTCGGAGGCGGGCGACGGGACGGGGGCCGTGGTGCTCTCGGGAGCCGTGGGGCACGTGGACGCGATGGTGGCCGAGTTGCTCCGCTGGCGGCGGCATGCGCGCGTGCGGGGCGGACCCGAACTGTGCGATGCCTACGGCGCCGAACTGGCTGCGATGCTCGCCGCACAAACGGCGGGCGACGACCCGCACACGCGCGCACCGCAGCCGCAGCAAAAAAATCTCTAGCGCGCCCCGGGGCAGGAGGACAACCCGCTGTCCTCCCCCGCGCGTTACGATGGGGGACACCGCTGCTGCTGCTGATGATGATGATGCTACGGCGGCGGCGTGGAAAGGTGGAAGAAGGGAGAGCACCAACACATGGGCGACGACGCCAACGATTCCCCGGAGGGATGGTCCGAGGAGCGGCTGCTGTGGCTCTGGGGCAAGTCCGATGCCGAGGACCCCGAGAACTGGCACCCGCTGCCCTTTCATCTGCTCGATGTCGGGAACGTCTGCCGGGCGCTCTGGGACCGGGCGCTTCCGGAGGCGCTGCGCGGGCAGATCGCCGCCGCGCTCGGCCTGGAGGGCGATCGGGGCCGGGCGCGGCGCCTGGTGATCCTCCTGGCCGCGCAGCACGATCTGGGAAAGGCGTCCTCGTTCCAGACCAAGGTGGATGCCCTGTGGCAGGGCGTCCGCACCCATACCGGGCTGGATCTGGACGCCGGGGCGGCGACGCCCCCGCATGGGTTCGTGACGACGAAGGTGCTGCCCGATCTCGCCGAAGCGGGCGTCGGAGGGTGGAGCGCGCCCCGGCCGGCGGCGAAGCTGCTGGCCCGAATCACCGGCGGCCACCACGGGGTGTTCCCGACCGGAATCGACCTGCACGACCGCTGTATGCCCGCCTCCGCTCTGGGAAGCCCGGCCTGGGACGCCGCCCGCGCCGCCCTGCTGGAGGCCGTCGCGCGGCATCTCTTCGACCAGGACGACGCCGCGGCAGCGGCGGCTGACGCCGCGGACGCCGTCCGTCTCGACCGGGCGCGGCTGTCCGAGGCGGCGCTCGTGCCCCTGGTCGGCGGCCTGATCGCGGTCGCCGACTGGATCGGCTCGTCCCAGGACTTCTTCCCGCCCGCCCGCGCGTCCGTTGCCACCCTCGCCGCATACGCCCGCGAATCGCGGCAGCGGGCCGACGCGGCGCTGCGTGCCTTTGGCTGGACGGGGCCGGTGACGTTCCACGCCCCCACCGACTTCGGCGGCCTGTTTCGGGAGGCCGAGACACAGCGGCCGTTTGTGCCGAACCCGATGCAGCAGCGGGTCGCCTGGTGCGCGGACGAACAGGGGGAGCGGGGGGAGCCGTACCTGCTGCTGGTCGAAGCGGCAATGGGGGAGGGCAAGACGGAGGCCGCGCTCTACGCCATCGACCGCGCCCTCTCCCCCCGCCGCGCGCACGGCTTCTATATCGCCCTGCCCACCCAGGCCACCGGCAATGCGCTCTTTGTGCGGGTGCGGGCCTACCTGGAGGCCCGCCGGCACGGGCAGGCCGGCGAGCGGCTGAACCTCCAGCTGGCCCACGGCGGCAGTTTCCTGTCGGACGCCTTCGATGCGCTGCGCTTCGGGCCGCAGTACGACGACGCGAACGGTGACCGAAGCGCTGACGGGAGCGGTGACGGGAGCGCTGACCGGAGCGGCGCGGGCGGGCGCGTGGTCGCCGAAAGCTGGTTCACCGGGCGCAAGCGTCCGCTGCTCGCTCCGTTTGGCGTCGGCACCATCGACCAGAGCCTCCTCGGGGTGCTCCAAACCAAGCACTGGTTTGTGCGTCTGTTCGGCCTCGCCGGCAAGGTCGTGGTCTTCGATGAGGTCCACGCCTACGATGTGTACATGAGCCGGCTGCTCATCCGGCTGATCGGGTGGCTGCGCCGGCTGGGCTGCACCGTGATCCTGCTGTCGGCGACCCTGCCGGCCAGCAAGCGGCGCGAACTGATACGCGCCTGGGCGGGCGAGGACGCCCCCGAGCCGGAGGCCGCCGCCTATCCGCGCGTGACTCTGGTCGGCACGGCGGACCCCGCCCGGCCGGGCCGCGCCTGGACCGTTGGGCAGACGAACCCGCCCCGAACCATCGACGTCTCCTACCACGCCCTGGACTTCGCCGCGCTGGCCGCCACGCTCCGGCAAGACCTCCCCGGCGGCGGCTGCGCCGCCCTGATCTGCAACACGGTCGGCCGGGCGCAGGAGGCGTACCGCGTCCTGAAAGACGCTCTGGCGGCCGACGGCTGGGAGGTGTCGCTGTTCCACGCGCGGACCCTGAACCAGTGGCGGGCCGCTACCGAGGACCAGGTTCTTTCACAGTTCGGCAAGGAGGGAAAGGGGGTCTGCCGGCCCCCGAAAGCCCTGCTGATCGCAACCCAGGTGGTGGAGCAGAGTCTCGACCTGGACTTCGATTGGATGGCGTCGGAGATCGCGCCGGTGGACCTGCTTTTGCAGCGGATGGGCCGCCTGTGGCGCCACGCGACGCGCACAAACCGGGCGCCGCAGCCCGCGAACGCGCCCCGGCGGTTCTATGTGGTGTGCGGCGACGGGGACAATGCCCGCCTGCCCGCCACGCCGCCCGCGCTGCCGCCGCACGTCGAGTTCGTCTACGAGGCGTATGTGCTGTACCGCACGCGCCTGGCGCTCGCCGCGGGGAAGATCACGCTGCCGGATGCCATCGAGCCGCTAATCCGCCAGGTCTACGAGGACGATCCCGATCTCGCCGCCCTTCCGGACGCCTGGCGGCGGGTGCTGGACGAAAGCCGGCAAACGCAGACGGCGCAGCGCACGGAGGACGCGAAGAAGGCCGATCCGGTGATGGTCGCCGACGCCGGCAGTTCGCCCCTGTCCGTCCTCTCGCCTGGCTCCGGCAGCGAAACGGAGAACCGACCGGTTTACGACGACGAAGACCCGCGGGTTCACCCGGATGTGCGCGCCGCCACGCGCCTCGGCGATCCCTCGGTATCGGTGGTCTGCTTCGGCACCGACGCCGACGGCGCCGCGCTCGCTGACCCGGCTCTGAAGGCGGTCGAGCCGACGCGCGAACAGGCCCGCGCCCTGCTGGGTTTCGCCGTGTCGATCAGCCAGAGGGGACTCTACACGGCGCTGACCGACCGGGAGCCGCCCGCTGCCTGGAAGACCAGCGCGTACCTGCGCTACCACCGCACGCTGACCTTCACCCACGGGGAGTGTGCCGAGGTGCCGGGCTACACCCTGCGCCTCTCCCGCGCCGAAGGACTCACCATCGCCCGAACGTCCCCCGCAGACGCCGGGCCGACCACCCCCCACTTTTGTGAGGATGAATGACCACATTACCTCATATACCGGTTCACCCCCAGTCCACGCGGAGCCGCGGGCTGAGGCTTACGCTGCTGAGGCTCACACTATCGTATCCGATGTTTTTCGCCCTGGCCCTAAGTCTGACACTTCCTCATCCAAGGCATTGACATCGCTTGCGACGCAGGCTACACTACCTCCGTAAGGACATAACGTCCTATACCTTAGGAATAGAACAGGAGGCCGTATGACGTTAACAGCAGCAGTTCGGAAGGCAGTCCGAGAAAACCCGGAGGTGGCACGGGGCAACACTGGCGTCCTCTATGCGGAGGTGTGTCGCATCCTGAAGGTTGCCGAACCGGCATCTGCCCCAAATCCCGGCTCCGTCTACCGCATATGGCGGCGTTATCGGCCGCAGGAGAGTCCGCGAGTATGAGCTTTGATCTGCTGGCGCAGCCATGGATACCGGTTTCGGACCGGGAGAGCGGCGAGGTGCACGAGGTAGGTATCCGCGAGGCGCTGGTGCGGGCGCACGAGTGGGGCGAGGTGCCGTGCGCTTCGCCCCTCGTGGCGGTCGCCCTGGTGCGCCTCCTCCTCGCCGTGCTGCACCGCGCCTGCCCGCCGGCCGATTTCGACGCCTGGGCGGAGATGTGGGAGGCAAAGCGGTTTCCCGAGGCGCGCATCGACGCCTATCTGAACGCCTTCCGCGACCGCTTCGACCTGTTCGACGAGGACCGCCCGTTCCTCCAGATCGGCCGGATGGAGATGGCGCAGGCCGGGCCGCTGGCGCAGCTTGCCACCGAGGTAGCGACCGGCAACAACCCGACCCTGTTCGACCACACGCGCGACGATGCCCCGCCCGCCGTCTCCCCGGCCGAGGCCGCGCGCCGTCTGGTCGCCGCGCAGGCGTTCGCGCTCGGCTTCGGCAAGGCCGCCGAAGCCCGGGTAAACGGAACCCCCTGGCCGCGCCCTTATCTGGCCGATGGCATCTGCCTGCGCGGCGTGACCATGTTCCTCTCCGGGGATTCGCTCTTTCAGACCCTGATGCTGAACCTCGTCAGCGGCCCGGTTCGGCAGGAGGATGCGCCCTGCTGGGAGGCGGACGACCCCACGGCGCTGCTGGACCAGGTGGTGAACGGCGAGCGGGTGAGCCAGCCCGCGCGCGGGCCGGTGGAGCGGTACGCCTGGATGAGCCGCATGATCCGCCTCCTGCGCGAGCCGGACGGGACGGTGCGCCGCGCCTACTTTACCCAGGGGCGCGAGGCGGACAAGAGCAGCGGCGACTTTATGAAGGTGTTCCTCCAGAGCAAGAAGGAGGGCCGGTTCGCCCTCGGTCTGAACGCCGATAAGGCCGCCTGGCGCGACCTGCATACGTTCCTGGGCGCGCTCGGGGCGCAGGCGGAAGTTGCCCCGGTCGTGCGCCACGCCGCCGAACTGATTGATGTCGGCTACCTGCCCGCTCACACCCTGTACTCGTTGAACGTCGTGGGGCTGGCGACCGATCCCGGCAAGGCCGGGAAGTTCCTGCTCTGGCGGCAGGATCGCATGAGCATCGCCGCCGCCCTGCTCGCCGATAAGCACCGGGTCGAGGAGGTCCAGACGGCCCTGGAGGATGCCACGTTCGTGGCCGAGGACCTGCGCCGCCGCATACGCGAGGTCGCCGGGCACTTCCTCCCGCCCGAGGGCAACCCGGACCCCAAAGACGTGGACAACCTCGTGGCGGCTCTCGACCCCCGCCGCCCCTATTGGGCGCGTCTGGAGGCGCACTTCGCTCACTTCCTGCTGGGCCTCGCGGCGGACGCGCCCGCGGAGCGCGCGGCGGCGCTGAAGGAGTGGCGCCGCGCGGTCGCTGCGGAGGCGCAGCGGGCGCTGCGCGCCGCGTGTGACCAGCTCGGGCACTCGACGCGGGCGATCCGCGCCACCTCCCGGGTCATGTTTGAATTCAACGCCGACAAAGCTGACGTGACGCGGCGGATCAAGGCGGCCCGGCAGCCGAACCGAAGAAGGAGGACAAACGACCGTGCATGACACCCAGAGTGACCGCCAGAGTGACCCCGTAGCGGAGAGTGCGGGGGAGGGCGCCGTGGAGGGCGCCGTGGAGGGCGCCGTGGAGGGCGCCGTGGAGGGCGCCGTGGAGGGCGCCGGGGAGGGCGCTGCGGCAGAGGCGCAGCCGTTCCGGAGCAAGGACCCGCGCGTTCGCTCCCTGGTCCGGCATCTCGTTTCTCTGGCCGCGACCGCGGACGAAAAGCCCGCCTCGCGCGCGGCCCTGGCCGAACTGCGGCAGGGCGTCTCCGACCCCCTGCGCGTCGCCAAGCACGTCGTCCCGCACCTCGGCGCGGTGGCGGAAGGGGAGTGGGAGCGGCGCCGCCAGGAGGCGGAAGAGCTCTGGTTCTACCGGGTCGCCGCGCTTTTCGCCCTGCACCGCAGACACCAGGTCGGCCAGTCGCTCGGACGGGCGCTGCGCCGCTGTGTCGACGAGCGCAAAAGCGAGAGCATCGAGGGGCGGTTTCTGGCGCTGCTCTCGGCCGGCACCCCGGAGCAGCTTGCGGACCGCCTGCGCGGCGTGGTGACCCTGCTCGCCGCGGACGACATCCCGCTCGACTGGTGCGCCGTTCTCGACGACGTTCTGGGCTGGGAGCGCCCGGGCAAGCCCCGCCAGCACTACCTCGCCCGCCACTTCTACTACCGCGCCGCGCCGCCTGAAGACGCTGCTGCTGCTACCGTCCCCGCAGCAGCAGCAGCAGTAGCAGCAGTAGCAGCGGCGGCGGAGTGAGACGCACGACCCCCGAGAAGGAATCAAGGAACTCCGGTACATCCCATGAAGATCGAGATTCACCTGCTTCAGAATGTGGCGCCCTCCTGCCTCAACCGCGACGATACGAACACCCCCAAGACCTGCGAGTTCGGGGGATTTATCCGCGCCCGCGTCTCCAGCCAGTCCTGGAAGCGCGCCGTGCGTGAGTTCTTCCGCGCCGAAAACAGCGTCCCCGTGGGGACACGGACCAAGGACCTGGCGGGCCGCCTGATCGAACGGCTTGGCGCGGAGGTCTCGCCGGAGGTCATCGAGAAGTTCGTCATCGAAGCGTACTCGAAGATGGACGGTAAGGCCGCCAAGGGGCAGACCGCCGCGCAGACCGCCGTCCTCGTCTTTATCTCCGACGCCGAGATCGAGGAGGCTGCCGCCTGCCTGCGCGCGGGCCTCAGCGCCCGGGACGCCGCGCCCCGGCTGCGAGCCGCCCGCCAGTCCGCCGACATCGCCCTGTTCGGGCGGATGCTCGCCGAGAACCCTGAGCGCAATGTGGACGCCGCCTGCCAGGTGGCGCACGCCCTCAGCACCCACGCCGTGGACCTGGAAACCGACTTCTTCACGGCCGTGGACGACCTGACGGCGGGCCGCGACGAGAGCGGCGCCGGGATGCTGGGCACCCAGGGCTTCAACTCCGCCTGCTTCTACCGCTACGCCCTGATCGACCGCGACCAGCTGATCCAGAACCTGAGCGGCGACGCCGCGCTCGCGGACCGGACCATCGCGGCGTTTCTGAACGCCTTCACGCTCGCCCTCCCCACCGCCAAGCAGAACAGCCACGCGGCCCAGAACCCTCCGTCGTTCGGGCTGTTCGTCGTGCGGGAGAAGGGTGTCCCCGTCTCCCTCGCCAACGCCTTCGCCAACCCGGTCCGCACCACGAGCGAGCACGCCGATCTCATCGGCTCTTCGATCTACTGCCTGTCCCGCTACCAGGCGCAGATGCAGCGGGTGTACGGGCTCTATGAGGGCGCGACCCTGGCCGTGTTCCACGACCGGGAGGATGCCAAAGCGCTCGGGGAGCTGAAGCCCGACTACGACGGCAGCCTGGCCGGCGCCATCGCCACCGTCATGGGCCGCATCCAGGGGACCGGCGGCGCCGCTGGCGAGGCGGCAGCGTGAAGGGCGCCGCCGACGAAAGCCGCGGCTGTCACACGCTGCTCATCCCGCTGGTCGGCCCGATGCAGGCATGGGGCAGCCGCAGCCGCTTTGACGACCGGGACACCCACACCGAGCCGACCAAGAGCGGTGTCCTCGGCCTGGTCTGCGCGGCTCTGGGCCGGGGCCGCCATCAGCCGCTTCAGGACCTGAGCGCGCTGCGCTTCGGGGTGCGGGTGGACGCCGACGGGCGCGCGATGGTGGACTTCCATACGGCCCAGGAGGTGATCCGCGCCGGGGGTGGGGGAACATCGTCGGTGACATCGCGGCGGCACTTCCTGGCGGATGCCCGGTTCCTGGCGGGACTGGAGGGCACGGACGCGGACCTGCCGCTCCTGCGCGAGATCGAGGCGGCGCTGCGGAACCCGCGCTGGCCGCTTGCGCTCGGGCGCAAGTCGTTCCCGCTGACGCTGCCACCCTACCTGCCCGAAGGCTCGCTGCGCGAAGGGCTATCTCTGGGGGAGGCCCTATCGGCCGAGCCGTGGCGCGTGCTCACGGAAGGGGAGCGCAACCGCCCGCCCGCGCGCCTGCGCCTTGTGCTGGAGGACGCCGAACACGGCACAGCGGTACAGGCGGACCAGCCCCGCGACTTCGCCGGGCGTTCGTTTGGGCTCCGGCGTTTGAAGGCGACCTCATGCCCCGTACGAGAGGAGGAGATACAGTCATGGATTCCCCGGTGACGGCGCCGTCTGCGGCGCCCCCGATACAACCGGCGCCCCCGCTGCAACCCGCGCAGGTCGTGTATCTATCTCAGCTTGCGCTCGACCTGCGCCGGCGGAGCGTCTGGCGCCTTCTCGGCGACACCTATGCCCTGCACCGCTGGGTACTCACCGCCTTCCCCGAGGCCCACGAAGGGGGCGCCGGGCGCGTCCTATTTCGTGTGGAGAGCGGCAAGGGCGAGGCCAAAATGCTCGTCCAGTCCAGCGTCCGGCCGGACTGGTCGCGTTTGCACGGCGGGGACGACCTGCTGCGGGGGGCGGCGCTCGGCCCGAAGGCATGGCGTCTCTACGGCGACGACGGCGCCCCCATCTTCGTGGCCGGGCAGCGGCTCCGCTTCCGCCTGCGCGCCAGTCCCTCCTACCGCTGCTCGCGGGATGATGCGCCGGGGCAGGGGCATCGCAAGAAGGGGAAGCGGTACGGTCTTGTCACGCGACCGGAGCAGGCCGACTGGCTGGTGCGCAAGGGAGCGCAGCACGGCTTCGCCCTGCCGATGGTGCCCTCCGGCTCCGACTGGCTGGACCCGTTCTCGGACCTGCTCGACCTGGACCGTCCCGAGACCCGTTTCGACGTGCGCGTGACGCCGTTAGAGCGTCTGCATGGGATCAAGCCAGCCGCCGAAGCGCATCAGAAGGAGCACCGGCTAACGCACCTCGGCGTCGATTTCGACGGCACCCTGACCGTCACCGACCCGCACCGATTCGCCGCGGCCGTCGCCGGCGGCATCGGTGCCGCCAAAGGATTCGGGTTCGGCCTGCTCTCCCTGGCACGTCTCTAGCGCAGGCACTACCCGTTCCCACATGCGGGAAGCTAACCCCTCAATGTAAATGTGTTTAAGTAGACAAAAGAATTGTATTATGTGCGAAAAAGAGTTGTCACTTTTATGAGTCTGCCCCACGCACGTGGGGGTGAACCGTCCTCCACCTCCTCGAAGGCGGCGGGGGGAACGTCTGCCCCACGCACGTGGGGGTGAACCGATGACCCGTGCCCACGACGCCACCGTGGAGTACGTCTGCCCCACGCACGTGGGGGTGAACCGTACGCCTACCTGCTGCCCGCGCTCCTGTCCGAGTCTGCCCCACGCACGTGGGGGTGAACCAGCCGACCGCCGCGGAGCGGGCGCGCAGGTAGCGTCTGCCCCACGCACGTGGGGGTGAACCGATATCCCCGTAGCCGTTGACCAGGACGATCTCGTCTGCCCCACGCACGTGGGGGTGAACCGTCGCGACAGATGAGGGTGAAGGACCTAACGATGTCTGCCCCACGCACGTGGGGGTGAACCGAACCGCGCGGCGGAATACCCGCAAGGACAGGCGTCTGCCCCACGCACGTGGGGGTGAACCGGAGGTTCCGGCGGATTCCGCCCCCGCCCGTTCGTCTGCCCCACGCACGTGGGGG
>Ga0182793_1001402_pt1 | contig 14967 bp, 27 predicted proteins | sample Passage237A_FD_130498 | JGI IMG/M metagenome (GOLD analysis project Ga0182793, IMG submission 130498) | Cellulose adapted compost microbial communities from Newby Island Compost Facility, Milpitas, CA, USA - Passage2 37A (version 2) (version 2) ... | reverse complement strand
GACAACGAATCGAAGATCCACAAATCAGGGTACTGTCCGTTGCGCGACCGGTTGAGCGCGATCCGCTCAATGATCGGGCGAGCCGTGGTACTGTCCCAGGTCGTGCCGATATCGGTGAAATCAGTGGTCGCATTGAACGTTGACGTGCGCCAGTTGGCAACGTCCGCTCGGCTGATGCCGCCATAGATGCCCGCATTCGGAACAATCGGGATGGCTCCACCCAAGCCGACCATCTGCCGACCGCCAGAGCCCGTGCCGTCACCGACCAGAGAGGTTTCGAATTCCTCTTTGACGCTCTTTTCCGCAGCACGGACATAGAACGACATCAAGTCGATGATTTCTTCCTCGCCCCGGGTGTATAGCAGTTCGGTCCCGGTGAGTGAGAACATGGACACAACGCGCGACCAATTGAACACGGCCGAGTTGAGCAGTTCTTTCGGCGTGATCTCAATCTTGTCGTAGCCGGTGAACCATTGAGCGGTCAATTTGTCGAACTCGATTGGAATGCGAAGTTCGGGGCCGCCGGCGCGCTTCACCTGAATGCGGCCCTGATCCCGCAGGATGCGGGTGAGCGGAGTCGCATTATAGACAATATCCTGAATTTTCCGCTGCCGCTTGGCAACAGCCGCCGTCAGGAGTTGGCGGTAATGGCGATCGTCAACGATCGGCATTGCTGCATCCTTTCATGATGTCATGCGCTGATGCGCCGCAGTTCCTTGCGAAGCATCTTGCTAAGGTCTTCGTCTTCGGCGTCATCGATTTTGGTGTCTGAACCATCGTCGGGAGCGCCACGGATGGATTTCTGACCAGCGTCAAGCTTGGCAGGACGGTCAGGGACAACGGCAGCCGGCGCCGACTGTGTGTCTTGGGAAGCCGACATGGAGCGCGGATTGATCCGCTCAGCCATATCATAGGCAGCCTCAAGACGTTCAGCCGGGCTCAGAGACGTTGGAATCTTGCCGGATTGCAGGAACAGCGCGATGTCGTTCTGCAATTCGTCAAAGCGGGGGTGCGAAGCTCGGAACGGCTGAACGACCGTCAAGGCCGCCTGCTCCTGCTTCATGGCCGCGATCTCCTGACGGAGCTGCACGACCTCACTAGAAACCTGATGAACAACCGGATCAGGCGCGGTCTGCCGCGGTGCCGTATGCAAATCCGGATTGTTCAGAACGTGCTCGGCATACTGCTGCGGAGTGATCCCACGCGTTGCCAGAATTTCGCGCATGGCAGTCGGCAGGTCGGACTGCAACAGCCCGTCCAGCCGGGTGTAACGATCCAGCGCGTCATAGACGTTGGTGTTATGCTGTTTTGCCATTTGCTGGAACTTGTCCAGCCTGGTCCATTCCTCATGCGAAGTGCGATACTGCTGCACCTCTGCATCGTGCTCACGCGAGATGCGATCAATAGCCGACTTGACCACGTTCGGCACATTGGCCCACGCTTCCCGCTCCTTGGGGAGAAACCGGGCAGGCGGTTCATAATGCTGTCGCCCCTCAGACTGACGACCGCGCTCCGAACCATCCTGCCCGGTCGCGGCCTCGTCGGGCGCGCCCTTCTGCTCTGCCTGTTGAACAGGCTTTGCGTCCTCTGACTTCTCGGCCTTGGCGAACTTACCGTCTTCACTTCGTTGACGCTGCGGCTTGTCTTCCGTCTTCTCGCCCTTGTCGGGCTTCACTTCTTTCTCGGCTTTCTCGTCGTCCTTGGTTTCCGGCTTTTCTTCTTTGACCTCAGGCTTATCTGCTTTCGCGTCCTCACCCTTCAAGCGGGCAAGTTCGGCCTCAAGCACCGATTCAACCGACCCTTCAGCCGGATCAGCCAGATTTGGGACACCTCCGCCGCTCGTGCTCGGGACGGTTTCGGGATTCAGTACCGTTGACGGCGGCTCAAGCGCCACTGTCCCCGGCTGCGTGACAGCCTGGTCGTTCATTTCGGATATCCTTGTCTGAGGAGGATTCTGAGGAGGATCTAATTCTAGTCGTCTAATGAGACGACTTCCGGCAGTTTGCCAGCCTTCACGTCCGCTATAGCCTCGCGAACGTCCTTGCGAAGTTCGGCTTCGCTTGTTCTGTGCTCAACCCACCGCATTTCATCGTTGCCGAGCTCAATGAAGTCTTGCCCATACGGGTTGCCGCTGGCTTTGTGAGAGGCCGAAAGCGCTCGTTTCGACGTGTACCACTTGCCGTTCGCGCATGACTGTACGGGCTCCGCAAAGTCACTGATGATCATTGGGCATGGCAGGCTAGAGCGCTCTGCACGCGGCACAGGCACCTTGCGAAACACCCGATGCCCGTCACCGCGATCAAACCATGCGTATGACATCAGGCTTTCAGCGCGGTCACGATATCGGCAGCCGTGGACGAGCCGGTCAGGGCCGCGATCTCAGCCTTGGTCTTGATCGCGTCTCGGGCATCCGCATCGGTATAAGCCACACCGGAAACCGCAGCATCGATCTGAGCTGCCACTTCCTTCGCAAGCTCGGGGACCATACCGAGCTCAACCAAACGCCGCACGTTAGCCATTGTGAATTCCTTTCATCAGGCCGTGGTGATTGCAGTGATTGCACCGTCAACAACGGTGAATGTTACGTCCTTCGATACGCCATCAACATCCATGGTGATCGTCTGACCGTCCGACACACCAACAGCCGTCCCGCCGACCAGCGTGACCGGCGCACCCATCGGACCCGGCGTCACCGGAGTGCCGATATTGGTGATCGTGACAGGAATGCCGCCAATCGCCATTACGCCGTCTCCTTCGCCGCCTGACGCTCGGCAAGCGCCTGTTGCCGATCGCCGCTACGCTCGCTGTAATCCTGCTGTCTATCCGCCCTATCCTCGCCACGGTCGGCGCGGGCTGCCTCTTGGGCGCGGAAGACGGCGTCACGCTCTGAATTCTGAGCCGTCATCGCTTGATCCGTTGACCGCAACTGAACATCGGACGCGACCTTGAAATCTTCGCGGTCCTGCGTCCGATTGTCGTTCTGAGCATCAATGCCCATCTTTTGAATTTCGGCCATGATCTTCTGAATCTGCGCGTCGGTCAGATCAACCTTGGCCTGCAAACCACCGAGTTCAAGCTTGAGCTTCGCCTCGCGTTCGGCTGCTCCTTGCTGGGCCTCAGCTGCCTTTAGCTGCATGTCCTGCATCTTGCCCTGAGCGTCGGCCTGCACCTTGGCAATCGCTGCCTGCGCCTTCTGCAACTCAGCCTCAGCCAGTTTGTTGTTAGCCTCCGCCATCGCCTTGTTGGCGTCGTCATCGCCGCCCTGAGCCATCGCAGCCGCCATCTGCGGCGCGGCATCAATGAAGTCGTCAATCACCGAATTGAGGGAGCGGCCGACACGATATGGCTGCAACGCGAACTTGAACACCTCGCCAGCCAGTTTCGCAGCCGCCGGACCCATCGTGACGAACGAGGTCAGCCCGGTTGCTGCCTTGGTGAACACCTCAAGAAACTCGCCACGGCTGGCCTTCTCCTGTAATTCGTCGGTCAGCACCGTCGAATCCGTCTCAATCTCGAATGCGAAGCTCCGCGCCCGATCATCACGGAGTAACTTCATCACGTCTTCGATCGAAACCTGATCGCTGGCCTGTTTCAGCATCGGGCCATATTTCGAGATGACCTGTTGCTGCGCCTGCTGGAACTGCTGTTCGGCCTGCTGCGGATTGACCTGCTGGCCCTGCTGCTGAGCCTGTGTCGCCATTTGCTTCGCCCTTTCGGCCAAGCTTTTCAATTCCTCCTTGGCGTCGCTCTCAATCTCATTCACCTTGGCCGCGATCTCAGCCTTGGTCGGGATATCCATCTGGCTCATGTCCAGAAGCGTGTCCTGCGAAAAGTTCTCGGCCATGATCTCGGCCGCGATCTGCGTCACGTCACGCGCAATGCGCTGTAGCTCAGTCACCTTGTCGCGAATGCGGACGCTACCGTATTGGCTCTTGAGTTGTTGAGCGCCTAACGTTTCATCGGCCTCGGTCTCGCCGCGCATGATATCCGAAATGCCCGACAGCCGGTCGTAGTCGGAGAACAGTTCGCGACGCGCCTCGATCAACCCGACAATGGTCTCAGCCACCTCCTTGATCGGCAGATGCACCATGACATTGCTCTGCCCGCTGGCAGTCAGCGCGGCTGCCGGCACCGGAATAAATATTGTGTCATCCTGCTCACGAACTGCCTGCTCGACAGCATTGCCGATATCGCCGCCAGCAGGGATCAAGACCTTGAGCTTGACGCAATCAAGCAGCGTGTAGATGCGCCGGGTGAGCTGGTTGATCTTGGTGAAGTGGCCGGCGTAGCGGACATAATCTGGCACCGGAAGCAGTGTGCGAGGCTTCAACGTGCCATAGGCCGGCTTTGGGCAAGGAAAGAAGCCTTGCAGTTTTAAATGCGGCTCATTCTCATCCAGAATGACCTCAACGCCCTCGGCCACCCAATAGACCTTATTGTCGGCCTTGTGCCAGACCTCCCAAACACCCGCCTTACCCTTGTTCTCCTTTTCCTCACCCTCACCGCTGCTCAGCGTGGCTTTCATGTAGGCATCGCCCGATGCCTTCTTGAATCTCTTGCGTAATTCATTTCGCGTCAGCCAAGAGCGCTTGGAAACCCATGGTACTTCCGACCATTTACGAGCCAAGCCGTGCAGAAAGTCCTTGCGATCAGCATGTTCAACACAAACCCGCTGTCCGCCGCCCTTCTCATCGGTCTCGTAAACACACCACAACTGCCCGCGATTATAAAAAATCAGGTCATCACGCGTGCAATACATCGCCTCGTCGAGGCCATTGCGGTAGAAGTCTGATGTAACAGCCCGCTCCAGCAGTTCAGCTGTTGTATTCGGGACGGGCCGACGATCCTTGAATAGCGGCGACACGACAGGCTTGGGTGGCCGGGCATAAACAGCTGGCTTCAATATCTCCATCGAAGCCCAGAACAGATCGTAGTCAGGGTCTCGCCAGTTTGCGTCCTCGAATTCTGATTTCGAATAGATATCGTCAATCGTGTCGCACAGCCCCTGCCATGCATTGAATTGACGCTCAGCCTTTTTGATTGCCGCGAGAAGACGTGCGGACGACTTCGGCTCGTCCTTCACCTCCAAGGAGTCTGTGTCGGTCTCGTCAGTATCGTCCAGCATTCATCTGCCTTTTCTGGCCGGGCAAGGGCGGAGCAAGCGCATAGCCATCTTCGACCGCGTAGATAGGCTTAGGCGCCGACGGCTTCGCCTGTGGTATTTCGCGCCAAGCCAACGCCAGGTAGCGAAAGGCGTCAGCCAGATGCGACGCCCAATCGTGAATCTCGTTCTCTTTGAACGTCTTCTTGTCGTCGTCCCATTCACGCCGATATTGCTCTAGCGCGGCGATGCCATGTTCCTCGCAACGCTCATGGAATACACAGCGCGGGAGAGTCCTGCGTGCCGCGTTGATACCATCCAGTTTCGACGCCATCGGCACGACCTGAGGGTTGAGACCATAGCCCTGCATCGTCTCAACCCGCGTCCGGCCCGTTCCCCACTCCTTCACACGAGCATCGTGCGGCACAAAATCAATCGCTGGCAGCTTATTGCCCTTATGGATGTTCCAGCCTCGTTCTTTGTCTCGCTGCTCAATCACTGTGGCAAAATGATCCACACCAACGCCATTGGCTGTGTAGCAGTCGAGCACGTAGACTTGCGTTCCAACGACCTGAAACCACCAGATGGACGTGTCGTCACGAACACCAATGTCCCAGGCCCGATGCACCGGCCTGTCAGGAATCGCGTCAATCTCCGCTATTCGACCTTCCTTGCGGACGCTGACCATCTCCCGCGCATAGAAAGCGCCGAGAATCGCTGCATTGAAACTGCATTCGTATTCCTGCTCGAATTGAGCTCGGCCTAAATCCTCGCCATAGAGTGCTATGTATTCAGCCAGAGATTCCTCTAGCTGCTGCGCGCTCATAGCCCCCGTGGCGTGGATGCTAGAAAGCTCCGCGAACCAGCGCCCACCTCGCGCCATGTCGGCCTTAGCCATATCGTACAGCGCTTTAGCGTGGTTTCGACCGCGCGGCGTGGTGATGAACGCCGCCCACCCGCCGTTTTCCTCGATCATCGGTCGGATGTAGCCCCAAGCACTCGGATTGCAGAGCGCCCATTCAGAAAACGTCACGCCAGCAATGCCAGCGCCAACTAGGCTGTTGTACCGGTCTGACCCAATAACCTGCCACGTCGAGCCATTCTTGAACCGGATGAACATCTGCTGTTCATCCTTCGATGAACGCAATTCCTCTGGGAATGCCTCGTCAATTCTCCGCTTTCCAGTATGCGGGTTCACCGCTGTCCAGATCGCCTTGCGCGCCTGCTCATACTCGGGCAAGCAATGCCAATAACTTGCAACCCGCTCATGAGCGGCAATCGCCGTTCGGTGCAGAACAAGATCGTCCTTCCCCCAACGGCGGTGAGCAATTTCAATTGCGCGGTCGCCACCACGTTCCAGGTATGACCACAGTGGCAATTGATAGCCACGAGGCTTCCACCCATTAGGAAGCTGGATCGCCGGCATATCGCACGATGGTGATCTTCAAGGGTCCGCCATCGCCGTCGGTGTGGGCGATGCTCGCCAGCTTCGGGTGCACATACGGCGCGGCATCCCGAGCGCATTCTTGCGCCAGCTGACGAAAGCCGGCCGTTTTTTTCACTTGAGCCAAGAGCGCCTTGAACTGTTCCTCTGGCGTCTCGGCAGTGACGCTGCCAGTAAATTCAGCGGCGGTCAGCCCTTCAAGCACCGCCTCGGCATCTAACGCCACCTTCTGAAAGTGGCGCATGTTTTCAAGCATGACTTCGAGCGGCGTTTGCCCTGTCGCGATTGCTTTCTCGGCTACCTCACGCGTGCGCTTGGTTACAGCACCGATTTTCCGGCCTGAACCTTCCCGTTTGCCGCCGCGCGCCATGTTTGATTTCTTTGATTACGTTTGATTGTTTTCAATCTTCCGCGCTTCCCACTCGGTCACGCGGTATCGCTTGATCTTGGCGATCTGTCCTGTTGCGAGGACAGGCACCTCAACCTCGTCCATCACGTCCCATCGCTTCGGCGTGTAGGCAATCAGTTGTCCATCAACGAGATGGACCTTGGCCTCGGTAAGGTCTGACGTGACGTGGCCGAAATAGGTGTGAACGGGCTTCATCGCCATGCTTTCTGCACCTGCTCTAGAAACCAATCAGGCCAAAGCGCACCTGCTTCAATCTTCGGCGCCCCACCAATTGGCTCAAAATCATCCAGCCGCATGTGGTCTCCTATGTGCAGGTTACGCGTCGCGCGGTAACCCTGCCCATCTGGGCCGCTGATGACCTGATCCTTGATGAACAGAGCCATCCCCTCACCTCAAAAGAAAACCCCGCTCGTGGCGGGGTGTGAATGGTCCGGCGTGCCGCTCCAACCTACCGACCAAGGGAGCGCCTATGCACGGTCGGCATGGGCTCCCAACTCTACCGGTCCCGGGGAGCGTGTGCTTCTTGAACCGCTAGCCACAGCGGTCCGGTTTTAGTCCTGAATCAAAAGCGCCCGCGAAGCTGATCCTCCGGGCGCAATTGCGTATCATCTATTTCGCACGGGAACTCATCTGAAGTGATTTGTCAATACCAAAAAACGTCACCAGCTTGTCGAGGCCACTTTTCAACACCTTCAGCGTTTCAAAATCAGCGACCGGCCTATCAAGAATGACGTGTTCCTTGACCGCGCGCGGCGCTCGATTGCCGGCCTCGCCACAAGCCTCGAATGCGCGTCGGCTCCGCTCCTTGATTTTCTCCGCTTCCTCCGATGTGATTTCCCGGCCATTAGAGCCGCGTACATTCGTTAGATCGATCGCCCGAGGATGGGGACTCTCGGCGTCGTAAACCGCACGGAGCGCCGCCGCAAGCCGAGCATATGCCTCTCCAGCTTCCTTTTGGGCTGGCGTGATGCCACCACGTAGCATCAAACGCCCAAACTCGGATTCGGCATCGCTCAATTCGCGAAACCTGACCGGCACCGACCGCCTATGGGGCTGGGCCGCAACTTGCGCCTTCGGGTTGACGTAGGCTTGAGCTAACCGGCCACTCGGTTTGCGTCGTCCTGATTTTCGCGGTCGTCCAACCATGATCTGAATTGCCCCTCGTTTTCGAACCGGAATGAACTCCCGCGACCAGCGGATGCCGGGTGCGGTCATGCGTCCGCCTTCTTCTTTTTCGGCGGATCATCGTCGAGCACGCTAGGGCCAAAGCCCTTCGCCAGATGTTCCGACAGTTTTTTGAAGCCGTCACGGATATAGGCTTCTTCGGCGGGATTGCGGGCCGGGGCTGGCAGCATCTGCTGCTGGCGCCGACGCTCACGGTCTTCCTGCTCACGCTCACGCGCGGCCATCGGTTCAAGAAATTCCCTCACCTGTTTCATCGTCGGCGGGAAGTCGTAGAGGCTTGGCAAGCCGACCAATGGATCAACGGCCTTGGCTAGATGGTGCGGCTTGTAGATCGAGAAAACCGCTACCAGTCCCGCCGCGTAAACCCTCGGGTCCGCCGCCGTGATCGATGGATAGAACCCGATCAGCCGTTCCGCCGCCTCTTGCGGCAGTAGCTGAATCTCTGAGCATTTGTCGGACATCGTTGGTTTCCTGTTGCTTTCGCTGAAATTCGGTAAGTGGCTTGGCAAAGCCGCTGCGCGGCCCGGCGCGGATTGCGGCCGCGACGTACTCCGCTGGGTTTTCCTTCGTTGAAGCAGCCTCAATGACAGCCCGAGCCAACGCGACGTTGCCACCCTTCGCGGCCTTTAGCTTTGCGATCTGCCCACCCGCAGATTTTCCAAGCACCTGCTTGCCACGGTCAAAAAGCTCACGCTCAGCAATCGATGGATCAGGCGGCGCGGCAGCGCCCGAAACGATAGTTTCGGAATTATCTGTTTCTGTCTCTGCTTCTGGGGGGCGTGACGATTGTGTAACGTCACGGCCCGCGTCACGCGTGACGCTTGCGTTACGCTCTCGCTTGCCGTCACGGTATCGCTTTGCGCGTTCCGCCGCCGTTTCGTCGCGGTCGCTCTTGTACTGTCGTCCATCCCAATTGTGTGGCTTGAAGCCACTCTCAGTCCTATCAAGCAAGCCGAATCCGCACAGCTTCGCCAGCACGGCGGCGGCTTTCGGTTCAGCCAGGCGCAGCTTGAATGCGACGGCGCTCAACGTTGGCAACTCGCCGTCGTTCTCTGCCGCGATGCAGAGTACATTCACCCAATGCTTGAACAGATCAGGCGCGAGCATTTGGGCCTTGGGGTCATCTACAACGCTCGTGTAGAAGCGAAACCAGCGGGTCATGGCCGTCCCATTGATGCGTAATATTCTTCAATCTGTATGGCTGTCTCAGCACACTCAATCGCCTGCCAAGCCTCAACGCTGAACCACTCGCTTGCCATGCGATGTTTTTCGAGTACGGCATGAACCTGGGATTCAAACGCCCGCGCTTGTGCCCTGCTCTCGCATTCAGCCGAAAACAGCAGATCAATTTTGTATGGACAGCCGGTTTGAAGGTCATATGCCCGCACGTGCGGCTTTTGGGAGATGCCAACCTTGACCGGCCCCTGCTCCCTGCCGATGACGTAAATCGAGCACGTCATCAGATCATCCCCAAAGCGTGCATGTACGTATCGAGAATGGTTTCTTGCTCGGCGCGCTCGTTGGCATCCTGTTTCCGCAGTCGCACGATTGTGCGCAAAGCCTTTACATCGTAGCCATTGCCCTTGGCTTCGGCGTAGACATCTTTGATGTCATCGCTTATCGCGGATTTTTCTTCCTCAAGTCGCTCGATGCGCTCGATTATGCTTTTGAGTTGGTCCTTCGAGAACCGCGTGGCAGGTTCGTCTTGAGCGGCGGCGCTGTTATGACCGATCTGCGCTTCCATGGTTGCGTACCCCTTGCTTGTTGAAACTGACAGGCTGGCCGGTACGCCGATCTACTAATCCGCCGCCTATCTTCATCTTGAGATTCGAGTCCCTCGACGCTCCGAAACGCGAACGTCGCTTAATGCCTTTCTCGCGGTCGCTGATGCGCTTGGCTTTGGCGATGCGCGGCATATCCTCATTGCCGGTTTTCTCCTTGTGGCAGGCTCGGCAGAGCACCTGACAGTTATCAAGGGTTGGTTCACCGCCGAGCGCATCCGGGATGATGTGGTCATAGTGAAAATCGCCGTGAGACAGCTTCGCGCCGCACGTCCGGTTTTCACAGAAACCGCCAGCGCGAAGTGCCGCGTCCCGCATGACGGCCTTGGAGAACTCGCGCCGGCTCATGCGGCCTTCCCCCTCGCCATCTGGCGCAAGGTCCTTGCTGCGGCTTCAAGTGCCGGCAAACGATCCTCTGCGATATGCAGGTCCATTTCGCTGCGGCGCTTGGCTGCGACCAGATTCCGCAGATTATCGACATGCCCCCGCAGATTGGCTGCGGCTGTCTCTACTGCGGTTGCTTGCTGATCGAGGGTGATCATGCGGCGGTCCTCCCGTCGCACAAGGCCGGGTCACTCCACGCAACGCCGTGTCGGTCCCCGTACTCCTGGATGACCTCGATCAGATCAATCATCTGTTTGACCGTCAGACGTGACGAACGGAAACCAAGCGGAAACGGTCCCGATCCGTCCAATCCCTCACAAAATTTCACCTGATGCCCGAGTGAATGCATAAACGCGCATTTCCACGTCTCAGGCGTCCAATACCGACCTTCCGGCTTCGCGCGGGATACGTCAGACAACATGGCCCACATCTTCGCGTTTTGCTCGGTTGATCGGGTCGCTTCGCGGATAGTGACGACGGCCCCCATGGGAGCGCGATCGATCATCTGCTTTGCAAATGCCCGTTGCGATGCGCCGTGGAGTATCGTCGTCTGTGCCATCAGCGAAACTCAGGGGTGAAGGGGATTTGGTCGTCTAGCGCGTCGTTGCCGCGCGGCGCACTGCCTTGCGACTGGCTGTCCCTGGCTTCGGCCGGGAAAAGCGTGATGTACGCTTGCCCATCGCTTCCCGTCAGCGGTAGCGCGCTCAGCACCACGTTGAACCGGCCATTCTCGCCAGGAAAGGCAACGCCGATCCGGGTGCTACGCCACTTTCCGCCCTTGTCCTTGCGGCTCACAACCGCGTCGTATCGTTCCGTCATGCTGCTTCCTTTTTGTTGGTGAGTTGATTGTGCCGAGCGATGAGAAAATCCTTCAACTCGCTGACTTCGGCTTGCGTCAGTTCGAAGTCGAGCCGAGCCTGCTTCTGTTCCTTCCACCACATAGCAAGCTTGTCTGGGTCGGGCGCTTTGCGGATGATTTCTCGGCATTGCGCGATGTATGCGATGCGGCTTTCATTATCGGCTGACGGCGCGTCCTTGTGCGCCTCATCCTGTTTCCGCTCGTTGACGTACTTGCTATCGTCAAACATGCCCATATGGACATCAGCACCGACGCCAATCAGCTTTAACGCGTTCGTTACGGCGTCGGTGAATGCCTTTTTGAATGCCTCGTCGTCGCCGCTCAGGCCGTATTTGTTCTTGCCGACAACCTTGTCACCGCCGACGCCAAACACGATCTTTTGGCGGTCGCCGTGCCAGATGGAAACGGTGCAGTAAACCAGCACCTCGCCTTCCGGGCCCGGTACAACTTGGAATGACGGCTCATTGACGCCCCAGCCCTCACCACAAGGGCCATATTCCTCCGTCATGCGGCGATAGGACCACATCGGCTTAATGGCGGTGCCAGAGAAGCCGCCAGACCGCTTGAATTGTTTGGTGTGGCTCGGATCGGTTTTCCCGAGGCGGTCCCACAGATCGGTTTTGCTGGTCATTTAGGCGGCCTCCCCGAATGCGATCAACATACGGCGATGAACGGTGCGCGCCCGTTCAACGTCCGCCTTGCAGTATTCAACGATGCGCTCGATCTCACCGGCAGCCCAAAGGTCACCGATCATCGATCCGTCAATGTCGCCCTTGCCTTCTATGCCCAAGGCTTCGCAGAGCTTATCGAGCCCGACCATGCCGCGAATGCCGGCAAAGGCCGTCATCGTGTCGAAGGTTTCGTGCCCCCAAGGCTTCGGATCACGCGGAAACCAGCCCGGCATACGAATGCCGAGCACAATGGCGCGCTGCCACAGGAAGCGGATATCGAAGTTGACGACGTTGTGTCCGACGATGGTTGGCGCGTGGCCGCGCTTCGCCTGCACGTACTGTTCGGCTTCACCCAGGAATTGCTCGATCAGGTCACGCTCGCCAATATCTTTCGCGACCGACGCCTTGGCGGGCTGCGCGTCAAATGCCCAGCCGATGCAGCAAACTTGTCCATAAGCGCCATCCAGCGCCGTCTTAGCGACAGCCTCCTTGACCAGCGCTGGCTTCTTGTCGGCTTCCCAAGCTGCAATGGTTTCGGCCTTGCTGATATTGCCCGGTGGCGTCACGGTAGCGGCGATCTTTTCGCGGATCGCGGCCGATTGTGTCGGGATGGTTTCGATATCGAGATACAGGCTCACGACACGCCTCCCAAATCATCCAGAATGCGGGACAGGCGGTCCCGTTCACGCTCGATATTGATCAGCGCCGACGTGTCGATCAGATGCGCCCGGCAAGCATTGGACTTGCGAAGGTCGTCCAGGTCGGATACCGCCATGAACAGATTTCGGATGGCGTGATCTGCCTTGAACTCTGTCGTTTCCATTGGATCGATTACCGCTGTACTCATGCGCTTATCCTCTCCGGTTGATTGTTGGTTTCGTCCGTCACCGCGCCGATGATCGGCTTGACCGTCACCGTCACGAATGCTTGGTGGCCGTACCGCTTACTGCCGGTGATCTCTGTGATCTGGCTGTCATCGCGGTAGACAATGCCGTTCAGCGAATCCGCGACGGCCTTAATCAGGTTGTCAGCGTCGGGCTTCACCGTGGGGCGGATGACGCCAAGCAAGGCATCCATCCGCTTTTTCTCGGACCAGCTTTTCGGTATCTCGAACACCGCGCGGAAATACATCTGCACCGGGCCATCAATCGGCTGGCGCGATCCCATTTCCGTCTTTGCAGCCCAGGCGACCGCCTGCTCATAGCTGCGCGTTTTGTCCGGCGTGTAGGCATGACCGCCGCGTGTGAAGCGTGGCCTGCCCTTGCCGACCGGAGCACCCATGACAACAATGGTCACCGGCTCGGTCATGACCACCTCTCGATGATGTAACTCGCCATGACGTCGGGGCTGACGTTATGCGCCAAAGCAGCCGCTCGCAGCCGATCCCATGCAGTCGGCTCTAGCTGCACCCGAGCATCTTCGCTGTTAACAACTTCGATGGCCCTCGCCCGATTTGGCATCCGGCGGATTCGGCCACGTTCAACGAGTTGCTCAATCAGCCTATGAACGCCCGATTTCGAGCGGAGGCCCATTTCTTTCATCATCTCGTCGAATGACGGAGCTACGCCATTCAAAAGGGTATATGCTTCAATGAACGAGAGCAGATCATTGGCTCGGCGGGTTGCGCTGATCATGCCGATTGCCTCGTTTCCTTGCGAAGCTGCTTCGCGATGAAGGGTTTCAATGCGGCGATCAGTTCTTCGCGGCGGATAGAGCGCAGCGGTTCAACAGCGATCAGCGCGCGCAAATGCGCGATCTTGTGATGCAGCGGTAGGCGCGCGATACGGTGAAGAACCTGGGCAATCGGAGGCTTCATATTCCAAGCTCCTTAATGATCTTCGCGCGGGACGATTCCGAAAGCTGATAGCCTTGGCGATGCCGGGTGATTATCTCCACCCCGAGACGAGACAGCTTTTGCCTCATGCCCCGGATATGAGCGGGCACGATGTTTTCCGAGTGCGCCCACCTCACACAGGCGCGTAGCTCAGCATGGGTGCAGAACCCGCTTGGGTGTTCGACAAGTTCCTTCAGCATTCTGGACTGAACGCCGGTCAGGCCCCACTTGTACGGAAAGCGCAGCCCATCGACTTCAATACGGCGCAGCATCATGTTCTGATTTTCAAGCTCGCGGACGCGAGCTCGCAATTCTTCAAGCTCTACACGCTCAGCGGCCGGCGCATTCATACGCGCCAGTCGAGCCTTATGCGCCTGTTGGAGTGCCATCTGCGTCGGCGTCATCACTCACAATCTCCGGCGCTATTGCGATTGCGAATTGCGCGCGCTGCCTCGACGAACGCATCAATTTCGTGCCTATGAAAATCCGGATCGATGCTGGCAAGCGTCGCAGCGCGGCGATCAAAAAATTCCGCAGCCATGAGAGCATCGCGTCTAGCCTCTTTGATTTGGGCAAGGCGCTTGATCTCGCGCGCTGCCAGATGGTCAGGATTGGTAATCTCGTTGTTCCAAAGCGAGCGCGCGGTGCGGAAGGAGATATTTGCCTTCTTCGCAATCGTCGTGAGCCAGCGCGGCAATTCGCCGTGACCCGGTACGCCATCTGCCAGCGTGATCATTGCTTCGCGGACACTCATTTTGGACAACTTCTCCAACATTTGGATTTTTCCTCTGTCATGGTTGGTTTCATGAAAGAGGTACTCGAACAGGACAACGACACTTGGCAGACGCTAGCGGCGGCAACCGCGCGGCTGCTAGAACGAACAGAACAACAGAAAGTAGACCGCGACGGTGAAACCCACGCCCGTCGCACAGATGAGAAGGACAGCAGCAGCGATGGCAGCAACGTCACGAAGCGCCGCGCCGCAGGCGGATAGGAATGATGCGCCGTCGTTTTCTTCGACCCGAGACGGCGCGACCGGGACCTGGCGCCGGGGAGCACCGGCTCGAAGCTGAATTGCAGGATTGCGCGAAGCCCCATCGCGCATGTGAGAGCGGGACAGTGGCTCATTGCCCCCGAGCGCTGTCCCGCTTGTCTTATTGAATTGGATCAGCATGACGCGCTCCGAAGCTTGCTCAATTCGCGCGCCAGCGCCGCGCGAACGCCGCCCGTGACATATGCGAAAGTCAGTTCGTCGAGACCGGATTCGGAGGTGGAGGCCATCGCGTCGGCTTGTCCAAT
>Ga0182793_1001395_pt1 | contig 15008 bp, 5 predicted proteins | sample Passage237A_FD_130498 | JGI IMG/M metagenome (GOLD analysis project Ga0182793, IMG submission 130498) | Cellulose adapted compost microbial communities from Newby Island Compost Facility, Milpitas, CA, USA - Passage2 37A (version 2) (version 2) ... | reverse complement strand
CGTGCTTTCGAGCAGCCGGCAGTGGACGGCGACCTCTCCGTGCTCGGTGAACTTGACGGCGTTGCCGACCAGGTTGGTGAGCACCTGGCGCAGGCGGGCCGAGTCGCCCCGGACGCGTTCGGGCAGCAGGCCCGGCGCGAGATCCAGGCGGCAGACCAGCCCCTTCTCGCGCGCCCGCGGCGCCAGCAGCGCGACGACCTGGCGCAGCAGCGCGCTCGGGTCGAACGTCTCCGGCCGGATCTCGACCTTTCCGGCTTCGAGCTTGGAGAAGTCGAGGATGTCGTTGAGGACGGTCAGCAGCGACTCGGCGCTGCTCTTGACGGTTTCGGCGTAGTCGCGCTGCTCGTCCGTGAGTTCGGTGCCAAGCAGCAGTCCGGTCATTCCGATGACGCCGTTCATGGGGGTGCGAATCTCATGGCTCATGTTGGCCAGGAACTCGCTCTTGACCCGCGCGGCCGCCTCGGCGCGCTCCTGCGCCGCTTCGGCGGCCGCCTGGGCAGCCTCGGCCCGGTCGCGGGCCTCGGCCAGCTCCGCGGCCCGCCGCCGCTCCGCCTCGGCCTCGCGCCGCGCCCGCGCCGCCTCCACGCGGGCAGCCTCGGCCTCCAGACGGGCGGTCTCCATCGCCAGGCGGTGGTGCGCCGCCTGCCGCTGCAGCGCCAGCTCCGCCACATGGTACTCGCGGTAGTGGGTCAGGGCGCCCGCCGGGTCCCCCTCCGCCTCGCACAGACGCGAGAGCGCCAGCAGCACATCGCGCTCGGTCTGCTTCTCGCCGTTCTCCCACGCGCGCTGCCGCGCCTCTTCCAGGAACGGACGGGCGGCGACCAGGTCACCGTCCTCCAGGTAGAAGCGGCCGATGTCCCCCAGGATGCCCGCGATCTGCCGCTCCGCTCCCGCCTCCTCGGCGAGGCGCAGGGCGTCGAGCAGAGCGACCTGCGCGCCGAACCGGTCGCCGCAGGCGGCGAGCGCCGCGCCCAGGCTGAGCAGCGCCGTGGCCTCCCGGTCCCGGCTGCCCGACTCCCGCGCCACCAGGAGGGCGCGCCCGGCGGCGTTGCGCGCATCGCGGTGCCGTCCCGCGGCGCGCAGGGCGTTGGCCTGGTTGGCGAGGGTGTTGGCGAGCAGTCCGCGCTCGGGTCCGGCCGGGGGCAGGGTGTCGAAGAGGGCGATGCTGCGCGAGAAGGCGGCAAGCGCGCCATCGAGGTCGCCGCACTCGCGATGCAGCAGCGCCAGATTCCCCAGGATTGCCGCCTCGTGGCGGACGCTGCCGGCGCGGCCGGCCAGGTCCGCGGCTTCGGCGAGGGTGGCGGCGGCGGCGGCGTAGTCGCCGAGCGTCCCCTGCACCGAGGCGAGGGCGTTCAAAGCGGCGAGGACGCTGCCCTCGCTGCCCACCTCCCGCTCCAGGGCGAGGGAGCGCTGGGCGCAGTCCAGCGCCGGCGCGAACTCGCCGCGGTGGAAGCGGGCGACGCTCAGGCCGGTGAGACACCCCGCCTCCAATCGTCGGTCTCCGAGGCGGCGGGCGCAATCCAGCGCCGCGACAAAGTCGGCCTCCGCCTCCGCAATCCGTCCGGCTTCGCCGTGAAGCATCGCCCGCAGGCGCAGCGCGCGCCCCAGCGCCGGGTGTTCTTCTTTCTTCTCGCTCTCCGCCGCGTCGGCCTCGCTCGCCCTCGCAACCTGCACCGCCTGATCGGCGTAGGCGAAAGCCTTTCTATGGTCGTCGCGCATCGCTGTGTTCGCCCGCTCCAGAAGCGCCTCCACTAGGTCTGTGTCACTGCCGCTTCCCTCGCCTGCGCAGCCTTCGGAGCTACAGCCGCTACTGCTGCGGTTGCGCTCCTGGTTACTGGCTTCGGCCACCTTCATCTCGTCCCCCGTTACCATCCGTTCTAGTCCGTCTTATCCGTCACGCTCCTGCTTTGCATTTTGCATGCCCTCTAGAGGATGGGAGAGAACCCGACTATAGAACCTGGCAATTTTACCATACGTAGAAACGGAGTCCTGGGCCACCTCCAGGCAGACACGCCTTCACGAAAAATCGCATTTACAGAAAGCGCACTCGCTGCAAACACGTAAAATCGTAAAAGCGTGACACCTGCTTACCGCAGATCAGGTTGGACAGACTCGACGGTAGCGCATCGGGCGCGACTTACCCCGGAGGTAGCAGAACGGCGAAGGGCTCCGCAGCGGGGTAGCGGAAGCGGTGTGGCAGACGACCGTCCGCGGCCGCGGCGCGGACCGCCTCCCGGGCGCGGTCGAGGAGGCCAGGAAGGGCGCCACTGCTGCGCACCGCCCCCCCCCCCTCGGAAGGCCCGCTTGCTCCCCCATGGCGCGCCGCCAGGAGCGGCGCCGCGGTGAACACGCCGCGGCGCTCGGACACGCGGTTCAGCAGCCGCAGCAGCGCCTCCTCCTGCAACAACGCGACTGCCTCCCCTTCCGCCAACGGCACCAGCGCGCCCACGGTGAGCGGTTGGGGTCCGTCGCGTCCCAGGGTCTCCTCGCTGTACAGGCGTACCGCGACCAGCGGGCGATCCAGCACGTCGGCAAGCGAAGGCGGAAGTTGGGCGACACTGGCCTCGGTATCGGTGTGACGCCGGAGGGCAACGTTGACAAGGGGGTGCCCAATGCCCAGGATCTGCCCGCTGCTCCGCCCGCCCGCCCTGCGGTCGAATGTCACGCCTTCGTAGCTCGGGCGGATGCGGGGCCCCTCCTCGGCGTCCTCCCGCCACTCGTCCGGCGTCTTGAATCCGAGCACGCCGCCCTCACCGTCCGCCTGCGGACGCCGAGGGAGGCGCCCCCCCAGCGTCAGGGCGGTCTCGAAGAACGGCCGCAGGTCGGGCAGGTCGACCCGGGGGACGAGCGAGGAGGTGCGGCCCAGGTCGAAGCGCCGGCTGCTCCCCACGATCTCGCGCACCATCTCCACCACGTCGCGCCCGCCCATCCCGGCGGTGTTCTTCTCCACCCACTCGCCCAGACGGTTGCGGTTGCGGTTGCCCTCCGCGAACAGGCGCGTGAAGTCCGCCGCCCGGGACATTCCGAGCACCAGCTGCATGAGGTCCTCCGGCTCGTCCATGACGGCATCGAAGGCCCGGGAGATCTCCTGCATCTTCGCGTCGAGCAGTTCCCAGATGCGCCCGTCCACCGTGTTCGGGTTGCGCAGGCTCAGGACGTCCACCGCGTGTGTCTGCCCGTAACGGTTGAGGCGCCCGACGCGCTGGTGCAGGCGCATCGGGTTCCAGGGGAGATCGACATGCACGAGCGTGTGGCAACTCTTCTGGAGGTCGATCCCCTCGCCCGCCGCCTCGGTCGCCACCAGGAACCGTACCTCGCCCCGGTTGAACCGCTCCGCCGCCCGCGTGCGCTCCTCGGTGAGCGTCACGATCCGTCCATCCCGCAGACGCACGTCGCGAGCGGCGCCGTCGCCGTTGATAAAGGTCACGCAGTCGTCGCCGAACCGCTCAATCAGGGCGGACATCACGAGCGACTGGGTCGCCTTATACTCGGTAAAGAACAGGACGGAGCGCCCCGCAAAGCGCGTCGTGACGGCCTCCAGCAGGGCCGTGATCTTCGTTTCGTGCGTGACCGCGTCCGCCGCGGCGAGCAGGGCACGCAGGGCCGACTCCTCGTCGTTCATCAGAAGTCCGAGGCGTGCCTCAGCGATCTTCTCATCGAGTTCGCCGATCGTATCGAAGCCAGCCGCGCCGTCGGCGAGCGTCCCCGCGGCTGCCTCGCGGTAGGCGTCCAGTAGTTCCGCGATCTCCTCGTTCTGCTCCCGCACGTGCGCCAGGCGGTTGGCGAGCGCACGGCGGATGGCGGCGACCGACGAGGACGCCAGCTTCTGCAGGGTGGTCAGCGTCAGGCCAACCGCCTCGCTCTGAGTGCGGTTCAGGGTTCGCGCGTACATCTGGCCCTTCGCCACGAACTCGGTCATCTGATCGTAGAAGTGCTGCTCTTCGGGCGAGTAGGAGTAGGTCTGCGCGGACACGCGGGGCGTATGGAACAGGCGCTTGCCGGCCAGGTCGGTAACGTTCGCCTTGTTGTTGCGGATCATCACCTCGGGCAGGTGGGGCAGCGCCCGCGCAAGCGTGCTGTTGGCCGGGTCGAACGCGGCGACATCCGGCCGCAGAAGCGACAGGAGCGACAGAAACCCGTAGTTCTTTCCCCGGTGCGGCGTGCCCGTGAAGAAGATCAGCCCCTGCATCTTGCGCTCCCGGTTCAGCTTTTCCAGGAGCCGGTAGCCGAGCGTGGTGCCCTTGGCCTCGTCGGCATTGAGGTGGTGCGCCTCGTCCACCAGGATCAGGTCCCACGGCTCCGCCTCCAGAAGTCGCTCCTGACGCTTCCCCTTGGTGATGCGGAGCGTGTGGAACGAGGCGACGGCCTGGTCATGGATCGACCAGAAGGGGGTACGGTCGGTGTCCTGCTCGGGGCTGTACGCCGCGAGCCGCAGGTCGAACATCTCGCGCATCCGGCTCTGCCACTGGCCCACGAGGGACGCCGGGCAGAGGACCAGCAGACGCTTCACCCGGCCGCGGAAGAGGAGCGCAGACAGGATCATCCCGGCTTCGACGCTCTTACCGAGTCCGACGTCGTCGGCGATCAGGAGGCGCGGCGGCCACGTCTGGTTCACCTGCTGGCAGACCCAGAGCTGGTGAGGCAGAAGTTCGATGCGGGAGGCGGCGAAGACGCCCCACTCGTCGTGCAGCGACCGGATGGCGCGAGCCTGCACACGCGCCACTACCTCCAGCGCGTCGTCGAACGTTCCCGTCGTGAGCGCTTCCGACAGCTTCGCCGCGAGGCCGATCTGCCGGGTGAGTTGGTCCCGCCCGACCTGTTCCAGCCCGTGGCCGAAGCGCACGACGACTGTCTGGCCCATGTCGGCGATGACCTCGCCGGCCCCGTGCCGCTTGTGGCGCACCGCATCGCCCGGCTTCAGTGTCATTTCAAGGGGGATGGTCATAGTAGAATCACCCGATGTAGACGGGCCGGCCGTTGATCGTGACCCAGCCTGTGTGGCTTCCCGTTCGCGCGGCAGACTGGTTGTTCTTGTTGTTCTTCAGATGCCGGAGGAGGGGCAGGTCGAAAGCGCCGCCGAACGTCGCCCGCTCTTCGCCCAGGGCCTCGCAGAGGGCGTCGTAGATAGCCCTCGCCTGATCCGCCCGCGTCCCGACCTCGGCGACATCCAAGAACTCGCGCACCGACCTGGAGGGAACATAGCAGTACTTTGCCGCCTGCGTCACGACTGCGGGGTTGCGGAGGATGCCCTTGCGCACCAGTTCGCGCAGCACGAAGTGCGCCCCGATGCCCAGGTAGGGCCTCAGCGGCGGCGCGTCCGCGGCGACCTTCGACTGGTAGGGCGTCAGGAAGTGCTGCATGTGGAACATGTCCACCCGGTTCATGCGGTGGAACGCCCCTGCGTATTCGTCGAGCCAGCGCATCATGAACAGCGTGGGAAGGCTGTAGCGCAGGTTGTGGAAGTGCGGGATGCTGTCCTTGTGTATCTGGTCTTCGATCCACGTATCAAAGGGCTTGAATAGCGAGGACAATTCCTCGCCGCGCTCGCGACGCGCGGCGAACCGCTCGATCCATCCTTCGTCCTGGCACAGGCGCAGGAACTCCCGGCGCTGCCCCCCGCCGCTCATACCGACCGTCTCCAGAGAGCCGCGCAGTAGAAGTGTTACCCACGCCTCCCGCTCCTGCTGGCTCTGCGGCTCTTCCACCAGATGGGCGAAGAACGCGCCGCCGTCGGGGTAGGTGTCATTGTCGTACGCCCGCTGGTTGGCCTCTGGTGCGGACATCCACTCCTCGTAGATGCGCTCCAGTTCCGTTGGCGTTGCCGGTGGTACGGGCATCGCCTCTCCCGCGCCTCCGACAGCCTCCGCCTCGGGAGGGGCGGCCTGCGGCGGCGAGGCGAACAGCGCCGCCACGGACTCGGCCGGGCGCAGGCGCAGCAGCACCTGCGCCTGCGCTCCCGTATCCAGGGTCTTAAAGGCGTCGCTCTCGGTGACGTCCTCCAGCCACGTTCCCGCCAGACCGTCGCCGCTTTCGCGCAGGGCCTGGGCGACGCGCTCAGCCATCTCCCCCGTCGCCAGGTAGCGGAGGAACGCGGCCTGGCGCTCCAGGTCGCTCGCCGCCCGTCCCCACGCGGCGAGGTCCGCGGGGGACCGGTCGACGCGCACCTGCCTTTCGCCGCGGCACACCCAGAGGAACGCGACCGCCGCTTCGTTCTGGCAGTATTCAGGCGCGGCACGGTGCTGGGAGGGCGCGAACGCCGCCCGGGCGGCCTCCTCCTCGGCGTCCTTCGAGTCCCGGCCCGGGGGCAGCGCCCCGGCCGGCAGCAGCAGGTTGTTCGCCGTCCCCTCCGCCCCACTCTCGCTCAGGAACCGGAGCCCGGTCAGGTAGTTCCACAGATTTGTGGCTTCGCTGCTCTCCGCTTTCTGCAGCAGGTCCCGGGTCACCACCTGACCAAAGCGGGCCGCCCTCTCGGGGGAGACCGATGCGTCCCCGATTATGGCCTCCAGGATCGACCGCAGTCGGAGGTCCGCGGAGTCGGATGCGTGGGCGGCTGTTCCGGGGAGCGTGACACCCCGTAGCCGTAGGAGGCTGGCGAGGCGAGCGTCCGAGACCACCGCGCCCGGCGGGAACGCCTCCGCGACCCCCGGCCAGGCGGAGATCTCCGCAAAGCGCTCCGGGTCGTCCGCGATCCCGGACACGCAGTATCGCACACGGCCGAGGCGCGTCAACGCCCCGTACTTCTCGCCGGGGAGGCCGGTCGGCAAGGTCTCACGCTCGGTGAGGAGGCGATAATACCCCCTGCCCTGCGTCCAGAAGATCGATCTCAGGAGCGCGTCCGCGGTGGGCGAGACGTTTTCCAGGGGTTGCGAGAACAGGCTCCATAACGACTCCCAGACAAGGGACACGGGGACATCCCGGGCCAGCCCCAGCACTTCCCGCGCAGCGTCCCCGGCGCCCTCCAGCGCCTCTGCGAGTTCCACAAAGGCGTGGCCCAGGGCGTGACCCAGGCGCTCCGCCTCGGTGCGGTTCTCTTCGCTGTCCGCGGCGAGCTGCGCCCGCCCAACATCTACCGCGAAGCCGCCGTTTACCGCGTACCCGGCGACGGTGCCGTCGCGGGTGGGTGCGGTCACCCAGAACAGGGGAACGGTGCGCGGCAACGCCTGGAACCCGTGCGCTCCGAGCGCCAGGAGGATGCCGGTGTTCTCATTCCCCGAGCCGCTTTCCCCCTGCGACGCCTTCAGGAACAGCGCCCGGGGCTCTCCCGGCATCGCAACGCAGCCGACGAAGGCGCGGGTCGTTCCGGGCACGGGTCGCGGCGCCCAGGAGACGACCGCCTCTTCTTCGCCCAGTTGGCACCGCTGGATGCGCCGCGCGAAGACCGTCAGGATAGGCGCCAGTGCGCGGAACCGCCCCAGGACGCGGGGTACATCCTGTTCCGGCAGGTCGCGCCGCCGTTCCAGTTCCAGAACCGTGGGGGGCGCGATGCCCTCGCCCGTGACGCGGGGAAGCCCGCTTTCCGGCGCGTCCTCATCCCCGGCCGCTGCGGGGAACATCCCGCCTCGGATAATGAAGCGCAGATCGCCGCTCGCCACCCGTACGCGATCCGCGTACAGGAAGACGCTCTTGAACCCCAGCCCGAACTTCCCCGTGACCGTGGGGGCGGCGCCTTCCTGACCGGCGCCGCGCTCATTCTTGTCGGACATCTGTAGGACGAGCATCTTTTCGAGGTCGCGGTCGAAGCCCCGCCGCCGCCCCTCCTCGGCGGCGAAGTCGCCGCGCCGGAATACGTTGATGGGCCGCCCGCGGTGCGAACACCGCAGCCCCGTCTCCGTCTCCACCACGTAGAGCGTGGCATCGGTGGCGCTGCCACCCATCTCCTCCCACTCCACCGCGGCGTCGTCCGCATTCTGGAACAACTCGAAGGGGATGGAGTCGAGTCGGTACTCAAACTGCTCCATCTTCTGGCGCACCGCCGCCAGCAGTTCCGCCTGCGCCGTTTCGTTCGACTCCAGAAGCGCCCGCAAGTCGTGACGCAGCCGGCGCCGCTCCTCGCGCAGCACTCGCTCGGCGGCCTCCCGCGCCGCATCGTCGGCCAGGCGTTCGGCCTCGAACTCGCGCCGCCGAATCTCTCCGGCACGCTCCTGGTAGGGCCTCAGGATGGTTAGCCCGCTCTGCAGCCCCTGCTTGAGATAGGGGAAGAGGCAGTCGAGCAGCATCGCCTGCGTCATCTCCAGGTCGGTCTGCTCGGGCTGGCTGAGGCGCTCCCACTCCTCATCCCACTGCGCAGTCTTTCCCTTGAAGAATCGCACCAGGTCGGCGATGGTTCGGTCCCAGAGAGCGAGGTTCCGCGTACGGTCCGCAGTCGGGGAGTGGTCGCATAGGAGAACGACGCGGCGGTCGATCGTACTGTTGTATCGGGGATATTCGAGCAGGAAGCCGTTGAGTTCGGCGCGGGCGGGGAGGGTAACCCACTCTCCCAGGAGGTTCTCGGCGGAGATGCCGCGCTCCCGTGGGGCGACGCGGACGGCGAACGGCGTGGAGGTGATCTGCCCCTGAAGGCCGAGGCGCTCCCGCAGGGCGTCCGCGTCCCCCGGGTGTCCAAGGCAGGCGTCGGCGATCCTCTTCGCCTCCTCCGTGACCGCGAGAACAGCGAGGAACGCGCCCACCACCTCCTGCGGAACGGCCTCGCGCCACTGCTTGACGAAGGCATGTGCGCTTTCGTCCAGCCATTCCGAGGACTGCGCAGGACCGGGAAGGCTGTCCGATAGCGGCGGCGTAACCGGCGGGGACGGGGCGGCCCTCCCCGGCGTCTCCTCCCCACCGGTGTCCTGCTGCGCCGCCCCGGGCTTCCCGTACAGGACGTCCTGGCAGTCGTCGTGGAGCAGCCACTCGTCCGGCGCGTTGGGGATGTTGCGACACAGGCTCTCCGGCGCACGCCATTCGCCCAGGGCGTTCGGGAGCGGGGGGGCCAGCCGCAGCGCGCCGCGCGTCCCGTGCCGCTCACACAGGAGGCGCAGCAGGTCGAAGTACGCAGGGCGCGCACGCTGCCTGCCCGCGCCGACGGCGGTAAAGCCCCCGCCTTTAGTCAGATGGTGGAGCATCTGAACCACCGCGGCGTCTGCCACGGGCGGGCCGAAAAGTGCCTCCCGAGCGATACGAAGCGTCGTTTCGGCGCCCACCCCATTGCTGCCATCGCCGCAGAGCGCCCGAAGGAGCGGGAGCGCCGGCGCGGTCGCCTCCGGCAGATCGCGGAACGTCTCCAGAAACTCCTCCAGCGCGCGCGAGGTCGCGTCCTCGGCGAGCACCCCTCTCAGTCCCGCGCCTTCCTCCTCTGCCCATGCCGCCACGCAGAGCGTCAGCAACTCCTCCGCCTGGGCCTCGTCCGCGAACCCGCACTGCTCCAGGACCGCGAGCGCGGGATGCTCGCGAACGTTGGCGGCGAGCATCCCCGGCGTCGCGTACGCGCCGTTGACGGCGGGGGAGGTCATGAGCCGGGCCAGCGCGTCCGCCGCGGACGGCAGGTGGATCACGTCCTTGGGTGCGATCGCTGCCGTCGCTCCGGTATCGCCGGAGGACGCCCCGCGACGCGGCAGCCAGGGCACGGTGCGCAGTTTGCTCCTGCGCTCCTCATCCAGTGTGCCGGGGGTGATCCGCCCACCCGGACAGAGCGCGTCCAGGGCATCGAGGATCTCGCGGCAGAACCGATGTGGCTCCGCCTGGTCGAGCGCCAGATCCAGGACGTGCCGCGCGGCGAAGTGGGAAACACCGTGTTTCGTGTACTGGTCGCGGAGGGCGCTGCTACGCGGGTTGCGGATCAGGGTCAGCGCGGGCGTCAGCGCCGGCGGCACCGGGTAGTCGCCCTGTATGTAGGCGGTTCCCGGCGGCAGGGCGACATATCGCCCGTCCACCGTCTCGTGCAGCGGCACCGCCCGAAAGACATCCCGGTTCGTGAGGCTGCCCAGGACCGTCACGGCATCCTGCTCCGGCTTCCACGGCAGCCGGGCGACAAACGAAGCGAATTCCGCCTCCGTCATTTCGCGCTGCTTCGCCCGGAGTTCCTTCTCCACCCATTCCGGTCCGAGGGCGTCCACGGCAAGCCGGCGCTTCTGTTCCGGGTTCAGAGGCGTCACCAGAGACCGATCTACGACCCGCCAACGGTCGAGGCCGCCGCTCAGTGCCCGCGCAATCCTTCCCCAGACATCATCCCCGGCGTTGCTTGCCTCGGTCGCTGCCAGGAGCGAGGTATCTGTGTTGGAAAAATGCTCCTGGTTGCCATGCAGCAGGTAGCGCAGAACTACCTTTCGCTCTCTTACGATGTGGGTCTCTGGGACCAGCAGAAGCCTCTTGAGGAGGGGAAGGCGACTCGCGGGCGGCGCGAGCGGCGGCTTCTTCTGCATTAGAGCCTCGATGCAGGTCTTGTCGTTGCAGTTGTCGACTCCATGCCCAATACCGAACAGAAGTGAAAGCACGGTAGATTGGTGGACCCGCAGGACCATTCCCGCGGCGAGAGCCTTTTGCAGGTCGGAAGCATGCTCGCGCCCTTCCCTGGCGAAAAGCAGACCACTCCTGTGGGCGCGCTCCAGCTCCGCCCAACTCATCAGACGGGTCAGCGGCTCCGCTGGATTATCGGCCCGGTGCTGGCTATGATCGCTCACGCGGAACAAGGGAATATCCCGGATCGCAGGCGATAGCGTTTCACGCTGCTCGGGCGAGAGTTCCCAGAGAATAGAATTTAGGTCGTCTGCAATATTCTGCGAACTTCTGTCCCCGAAAGTCCACTCCCGAAGGCTCGCCTCCTGGGCAGCGGAGAACGACCGGAGGATGCTCGCCCATGTCGCGGCGGAGAGCGACGGGCCGACGACCCGCAGGAGCGTTTTGAGGTACCGGCGGAGCGTTTCGCTGCGCGAATCGGCGTAGGCGACGGCGACATCGCACGTCGCGAAGGCACCCTGCGCTGCCGACCAGTCGGCGGGTTCGCGCTCCGTCAGGCGGGGGGCATTCGAGAACACCAGAGGCTGTTCCCGCGCCCATTCGCGGAGGCCGGGAAACAGCATATAGGGGTATGCCGAATGCCCTTCCTCTTCCGGAGAGGGCAGCGCGAAGAAGGGCGCGTCGGCGGGAGCGAGGCGGTAGGCCGTCCGTGGCGTGGGGTCGTCGGTCAGGGCAGGCAGCCACTGGAACTCACGGAGCAGGGCGCGGCGGTCTTCGGGGTCGGTCGGCAGAAGTTGCGCCAATCCGTCGGTCAGTCGCTCCGCGGCCGGACCCTCGCCCAGACCGGACTCCTCCACGAACCGGGCGAGCGCGGGAAGAACGAGCGGCAGCGTGATTTCGCGGCGGATCGTGGCATTCCACTTTGTCTGGATGTCGCCCCGCTCCGCGTGGTGCAGCGCCCGGCGCCCGGCGTCCACGAAGTAGTAGCCGTGCAGAAGCGCGCCCACCCGCGCCGCGTCGAACGCAGCCGTCTTTGCTCCCTCCAGGGGCAGAAAGACCGCCTCCCGCACGGAAAGTCCCGCGGGCCCGTGCGGCGATGGGGGTGACCAGAGGAAAAACACGGCGCCGTGCGGCTCCCCCTTCTCCTTGCCATCGATCTCCCGCTCTGTGACCGGGTCGAACCCCATGGCCCGGGGCCACTCGTTTTTTGCGCGGAAATCGCCGTAAACGCCGTGGTCGGCAGGAAGGGCGCGTTCGGCGCCCAGGTAGCGCCGCGACTCCTGGGCGCCCGTGCCGTCCCACGCCAGGGTCACCGCCCCCGCGAACGTGCGCCCCTGCCGGGCGCTGGCGGGATCCGCTTTCAGCACCTCCGGGCCGAGAGTGCGGGTCGAGTCGGGAGTGAGCGCGGCGGTGAAGCCGGTGCTCGGAACGTGGAAGCGGATCCGCTGGACGGAGCGCAGCAGGGGGAGGAGTTCGGCGGTGTCTCCGCCCAGGCTCTTCGGGAAGAGGGTATCGGGCGTAGGCTGATTGCCCACGATGGGGCTGCGCGTGGCATCTCCCCCTGCGGAGGTCCACTGCTCCGGCCTCCGCAGAGGGATGTACAGGGCGAACCATCGCGTATCGGCGGCGATCTCCAGGGAGGGCATCGCGTCGCGTATCGCTTTGTCGACAAGCGGTTTCAAGCACGTGTCGAACCGCTTGGTCTGCGTCCTCCACTCGAGGCGGCGGTCCCCCCATGGACTGAACAGGCGGCAAAACGTCGCGCCGTTGCCCCCCTCCTGATTCGGCGACGCCAGGTAGAAGAACGCCTCGCACCAGTGGAACACGCTCTTCAGACCGAAGCCGAACTTGCCGATGGCCGCCGCGTCCTGCGCCTTCGTTCCCGCGCCGAGCCGGCGTATCGCCTCGTCGTTCTCCTCCTTGAAGTAGCCATCGTTGATGACGAGGACACCGGGGCCATCGAGCAGCGGGTGGCCGCCCGGCCCCTGCTCGATGTAGCGGACAAGGACCCAGTTCGCCCCGGCATCGTCAGCGTTCTGGTACAGTTCGCGAAAGATGCTGCTATCGGCGTACTGGTCGTTCAGCAGCTTTCGCAACTGCATGATGTCGCTCGCTGTGCTGTAGGCGATGCCTGCGACCTGATTCTCTGCCCCACTCATGAGTTTCAATCTCCTTTTTCTTACCGCTCTCCCACCGCGACTTCGGAAAGCAAGGTATATGCCCAACCGTTATCGAAGCGCCACATAGGCGCGTAGCGAAAAACAAGACGGCCCGGGAGAGCATCTTGCTCTCCCGGGCCGTCCATGGATGCATTCAGGCAGTCAGGCGACTCCGCAGCGGTTCAGGGCTGTCGCCAGTAGACCAGGACTTTCACGATGCCGGTCGGCCGTTCGTCGAAGAAGGTCGCGCCCACCGTTTCCGGCGCCTTCTTGCCCGCGCCGACCGAAACCACCGTGTTCAGTCCGGCGTCCTGCTTCATCAGGAGCCAGGAGTGGTTCTTTTTGACGACCTTGCTCGGCCGCAGCTCCTTCTCCAAGCTCCGGGCGACGCTCTCCCAGGAACCCGCCTTGCGCAAGAGCAGACAGGGATACCGCTGGCCATCCTCGTTCACCTCGGCGGCATCTTCGACCGTGAACCCGGCGAGGGAGGAAAGGCGCAGCGCCTCCAGGGGAACCTGCCCACCGCTTGACCTCATTCTTGACCTCATTTCAGACCTTCCTGCTTTCGCGCTGGTGCTGCTGTGTGCTGCCGTTGCCCCCCGGTCCCTCGCCGCGCTTCCGGGGGCGTCCGTGGCGGTCAGCGTAGGCTCAGTCTTTCTCGCCCTCTTCCCAAAAGTTGATTGCGCTCCCCTGCTCCGCCGCGACCCGTTTGAGAACCCGGCGCGCCGCCTCGGCGTCCGCCGGGGGCACACGCACGGCGTAGGTGTCGTCACCGCTCCCGTCCCCTTCGTGGGGGATGTCGGCCTGTTTGAGGGCGTCCAGGGCGGGCTCCAGCCCGATGCCGAACGGGATCGTGGCGATCAGCACGTAGGGTTCGCCGGGTTCGTCTTCGGAACGGTCCGGAAGGGCTTCGCTCGGCGGGGAGGGCGCAAGCGGCTCCTGCTCCTGCTGCGGCGGCTCCTGCTGCGGCTCTGAGCGCTCTGTCTTCAGTTCGGCGCGCAGCGCCGACGCCTCGCGCCGGGCGGCCTCGTAGCGGCTCGCGCACCACAGCGCCACCCCGATCAGGCCGGCGCAGCAGAGGGAGAGTATCCGGTTGCGGCGCTCGGTTCTTCGGCTCACGGCCCTGTGGCCTCTCCCGGCGGGCGCTGCGGCGCCCGGTGCACCGGCGGCAGCCCCCGGATCTCGATCACGTCCGGGGCGTCGTTCTCCTGGCGCGGGGTCCGCAGGGTCAGAAAGAAGCCCTCGTTGCTGGCGCTGCTGCTGCCCTCCGTGGCCGGGAGAAGGGTGCGGGTGAGGACGGTGGTCGGGAACTGGGGGGAGGACGCAAACCGCGCCTCGACCGCTTTGAACGCCCGGGTCGCCAGAATCGGCCGCCACTCCCCGTGCGGGAGGCAGACCCGCGCCCCGCCCGGCTTCTCCCGCAGATCGTAGACATCGATCTCGATGTCCGCGATCCGCATCACCGCCTCCCGCCTTTGCAGAACCATGCGCCTCATTCCCACGCCGTGCCCGCCCTCCCCCGACAGGTGGGGATCGGTCGGGTTCGACGCCCCCGGCCTTCACCAGCCACGGCGGCGCGGCGGGCGGGCGGGCACGGCAGCTTGCTGCTTGCCTGTTCTCCCGATTATAACATCGGTTCGTCCCGGGGCAGCGTCGGCCGCGGGATAAGGCTACCGTGCCTTATGGCCCCTTCCAGCCCCCTAGAGGGCCACGGATGCGGGCGCCTCCGGCGCCTCCGCTGCGGCTCCCTCTTTGGCGTTGGCGGGCGCGGACGGCTTATCCGGCTCGAAGTCCAGCACCAGGGAGTTCATGCAGTAGCGCCGGCCAGTGGGCGGCGGGCCGTCGTTGAAGACGTGGCCCAGGTGGCCCTTGCAGCGGCCGCACAGCACCTCGACGCGGATCATGTTGTGGGAGCGGTCCTCCTGGTAGAGCACGGCGCCCGGGCGCACGGTCTGGAAGAAGCTGGGCCAGCCGCAGGTGGTGGCGAACTTGGCGTCGGAGCGGAAGAGTTTGTTGCCGCAGGGGGCGCAGTAGTAGGTCCCCTTGCCGTCGAACGTGTCGTACTTGCCGCTGCCGGGCGGCTCGGTGCCCTTGAGCCGGGCGATGTAGTAGACGTCGGGCGGCAGCACTCGCTTCCATTCGGCCTCGGAGACGTTCAGCGGAGTGGTGTCGGTGCGGGAGTAGTACGGGTTGCGCGGCGGCTTCGGCTTCGCCGTGTCCTGCTGCGGCTTCCCCTCCCCTGCTTGCGGCTCCTGCGACGGCGGCGGCGCCTGCTGCGGCTCCTGTGCGGCAGCGGCAGCGGCAGCGGCCGGCGCGGGGCCGGCGGGGGGGAACACGGCGGCGGGGGGGGGCACGGCCGGCCGGCCGGTCAGGGGGGGGGGCGGCGCGGGGCGGGGGGGGGGGGGGGGGGGGGGGGGG
>Ga0182793_1001392_pt1 | contig 15027 bp, 12 predicted proteins | sample Passage237A_FD_130498 | JGI IMG/M metagenome (GOLD analysis project Ga0182793, IMG submission 130498) | Cellulose adapted compost microbial communities from Newby Island Compost Facility, Milpitas, CA, USA - Passage2 37A (version 2) (version 2) ... | reverse complement strand
CGGCGGGACGACGCCTGCGGGTGCGACCCCCGGCACCGCCGCCACGACTGCGGGTGGTTCGACGGGTGAGGTTTCGACCGCGGCCGTCGCCGGGTCCGGGGCGCCTTCGACCCCGGAGCAGGACGAGCCCAGCGGCGCCGCGGAGACCGAGCTTCAGAAGACCGAAGAGGGCTCCGATGACGCCGCCCCCGGCTCCGCCACGGGGCCGGATGCGGGGACGACGGCCGCCCCCACCACCGCCGGGATCGCGGTCACCGAGATCGACGGCGAGCTGCTCCCGGTCGTCCCCTCCTGCGTCGAGCTCTACCCCACGGCCGAGTTCCAGGAGCGCGAGGTCTACGACTTCTTCGGCATCGTCTTCGACGGCCACCCCGACCTCCGCCGCATCCTGATGCCGGAGGACTACGTCGGCTGGCCCCAGCGCCGCGACTTCCCGGTCGGCGGCGAGCCGGTCATCTTCACCAAGGACGAGGTCACCAACCCGGGGTGGTGGCAGTGATGGCCAGCCGGGTCGAGGACGCTCTGCGCGACGACGAGATGACCGCCGGGGCCCTGGTCAACGAGCTGCAGGAGCGGCTGCCGGGCGCGACGATCGAGCTCGAGCCGGAGCAGGAGATGCTCACGGTCAACATGGGCCCGCACCACCCGGCCACCCACGGGGTGCTCCGCCTGGTGGTCGACCTCGAGGGCGAGGTCGTCAAGGACCTGAAGCCGGTGATCGGGTACGTCCACACCGGCATCGAGAAGTCCTGCGAGCAGATGACCTACTGGAAGGCCATCCCCTTCGTCGAGCGGATGGACTACCTCTCCTACTTCTTCAACATGCAGGCCTACTGCGGCGCGGTCGAGCGGCTGGCCGGGATCGAGCTGCCCCGCCGGGCCCAGTACCTGCGGGTGCTGCACATGGAGCTGAACCGGCTGCACTCGCACCTGGTCTGGCTCGGCACCTCCGCCCTCGACCTGGGCGCGATGGGCGTCTACTTCTACTGCTTCCGCGACCGCGACCGGGTGCTCGACATCTTCGAGATGTCGACCGGCCAGCGCATGCACACCCGGTACTTCCAGATCGGCGGCGTCGCCGAGGACATCCCGGCCGGCTTCGAGGCCCGGGTGCGGGAGCTGCTGAAGGTGATGGAGACCGGCATCAACCAGTACGAGGCGCTGCTGGACAAGAACGAGATCTTCCTGATCCGGACCAAGGACGTCGGCGTGGTCGAGCGCCAGCGGCTCGTCGACCTGGGCGTGACCGGGCCGCTGCTCCGGGCCGCGGGCGACCCCTGGGACCTGCGCAAGGAGGAGGGCTACCTGGCCTACCCGGAGCTGGACTTCGACGTGCCGGTCGGCACGGTCGGCGACGGCTACGACCGGTACCGGGTCCGCCTGACCGAGATGCGCGAGTCGATGAAGATCATCGAGCAGTGCCTGGACGGGCTGCCGGACGGCCCCTGGATCGCCGACGACCGCAAGTACGTGCTGCCGCCCCGGTCCGAGCTCTCGACCTCGATGGAGTCCCTGATCCACCACTTCAAGCTGGTCACCGAGGGCTTCCGGATCGACCCGGGCGAGGTCTACAACCCGGTCGAGTCGCCGCGCGGCGAGCTCGGCTGCTTCGTGCTGGCCGACGGCTCCGCCAAGCCGGCCCGGGTGCACTTCCGCGAGCCCTCCTTCGTCAACCTGCAGGCGCTCCGCGACATGACCCTCGGCGAGTACGTCGCCGACCTGATCCAGACGCTGGCGATGCTGGACCCGATCCTCGGAGGTATCGACCGATGACGACCATCCCGCCCGAAGACTTCACCCAGGGGGAGCCCGCCGCTGAGGAGAACCGGCGGCCCGAGGGCTTCCGCTCGCCGGGGCTGCCGGTGGACCCGGCCAACACCACCGGCCGGCTGCCGGAGGGCGACCCCCAGTCGATCCCGGACCTGGCCGAGGTCGACTGCCCGGACGACCTGCGCGAGCACATCGAGAAGCTGGTCGCCAAGTACCCGGACCGCGACTCGAAGGACATCCACCGCTCGGCCGCGATCCCGGCCCTGTGGGCGGTCCAGCGCCGGTACGGCTGGTGCACCCCGGAGGGCATCCGGCAGGCGGCCGCGGTGATGCGGGTCACCCCGGCCTACCTGGAGTCGGTGGCCTCCTTCTACGACCTGCTCCGGACCGAGCCGGCCGGCAAGCACCAGGTGCTGGTCTGCACCAACATCTCCTGCTGGATGCGGGGCGGCGACGAGCTGCTCCAGTCCTTCTGCGCGGCGACCGGGGCCGACCCGGAGGAGGCCGCCCACGGCGGCGCGCTCTCCGCCGACGGCGAGATCCTGGTCTCCGGCTTCGAGTGCCTGGGCGCCTGCGACCTGGCGCCGATGGCCTCGATCGACGAGCGCTACTTCGGCCCGCTGGCGAACGAGGATGCCGAGACCGTGGTCGGCCAGCTCCGCGGCGGCGACGAGGTCCTGCCGGAGAAGTCGCTGGCCGCCCGCGGCCTGGCCGGCGGGGGGGCCGAGTCGAGCGACCCGCGGGTCACCTCGGGGAAGGGGCCGAACCGGTGAGCGGCATCGTCGAGACCCGCGTCCTGCTCCGCCACGCCGAGGACCCGGCCCTGGCCACGATCGACGGCTACCGCTCCTACGGCGGCTACGAGACCCTGCAGCGGACGCTGAAGGAGATCGACCCGGACTGGATCGTCAACGAGCTCGAGGAGTCGGGCCTGCGCGGCCGCGGCGGCGCCGGGTTCTCGATGGGCAAGAAGGTCTCCTTCCTGCCGCACACCGATGAGCCCAAGTACCTCTGCTGCAACGCGGACGAGTCCGAGCCCGGCGCCTTCAAGGACCGGGAGCTGATGCAGCGCAACCCGCACCAGCTGATCGAGGGCATCGCGATCGCCTCCTTCGCGGCCGGGGTCTGCCACGCCTTCATCTTCATCCGGGGCGAGTACGACCGCCAGGCCGACATCCTCGACCAGGCGGTCGAGGAGGCCTACTCCGCCGGCTTCCTCGGGAAGGACATCCTCGGCTCCGGCTTCGACCTGGAGCTGACCGTCCACCGCGGCGCCGGCGCCTACATCTGCGGCGAGGAGACGGCGCTGCTCGACGCGCTCGAGGGCAAGCGCGGCAACCCGCGCCTGAAGCCGCCCTTCCCGGCGGTCCAGGGCCTCTACGGCGGCCCCACCCTGATCAACAACGTGGAGACGCTGAGCAACGTCAGCCACATCGTCGCCAACGGCGCCGAGTGGTTCAAGAGCTTCGGCACCGAGCAGTCGCCCGGCACCAAGGTCGTCTCGATCTCCGGCTGCGTCAAGCGGCCCGGCAACTACGAGGTCGAGCTGGGCGTGAGCCTGCGCGACCTGATCTTCGGCCTGGCCGGCGGCCCGCTCGACGGCCGCGAGATCAAGGCCTTCTACCCGGGCGGCTCCTCCTCGCCGGTGCTGACCCCGGCCGAGCTCGACCTGCCCTACTCCTTCGAGGCGATGGCGGAGGCCGGCTCGATGCTGGGCTCCGGCTCGATCATCGTCGCCGACGACTCGGTCTCGATCCCGCGCATGGCGCAGCGGACCTCGAAGTTCTACCGCCACGAGTCCTGCGGCAAGTGCACCCCCTGCCGCGAGGGCACCAGCTGGACCGACAAGATGCTGACCCGGGTGGTCGACGGCGAGGCCACCCCGATGGACCTCGACATCATCGCCTCGGTCCAGAACAACATCATGGGCAACTGCCTCTGCGTGCTCGGCGACGCGATGGCGATGCCGGTCAGCTCGATGGTGAAGAAGTTCCGCGACGAGTTCGAGACGACGATCGAGGAGGCCTTCTACGCCGAGGTGCCGACCCGCCTGGCCGGCCGGCCCGTCCCGATCTTCGCCGAGGGAGGCGACCGTGGCTAAGAAGAAGCCGAACCCGATCACCCTGACCATCGACGGGCGCGAGATCGAGGCGCTCGAGGGCACCATGCTGGTCGACGCGGCCAAGCAGGGCGACGTCGAGATCCCGGTCTTCTGCTACGAGCCGAAGCTGGGCGCCCCGGTCGGCGCCTGCCGCATGTGCCTGGTCGAGATCGAGGGCATCCCGAAGCTGCAGACCGCCTGCTCGACCCCGGTCCGGGACGGCATGGTCGTCCACACCCGGACCGACCAGGTCAAGGAGGCCCAGAACGCGGTGGTCGAGTTCCTGCTGGTCAACCACCCGCTGGACTGCCCGGTCTGCGACAAGGGCGGCGAGTGCCCGCTGCAGGACATCAGCATGGGCTGGGGCAAGGACCGCAGCCGCGTGGTCGACCCGAAGCGCCACTTCGAGAAGCCGGTGCCGCTCTCCCCGCTGATCGCGATCGACCGGGAGCGCTGCATCCTCTGCTACCGCTGCGCCCGGTTCAGCCAGGAGGTCTCCGAGGACGGCCAGCTGCAGCTGATCGAGCGGGGCGCCAACTCCTACATCGGCACCTTCGACGACCGGCCGTACATCGCCCCGTTCCAGGGCAACATCACCGAGCTCTGCCCGGTCGGCGCCCTCACCTCGTACACCTACCGCTTCCAGGCCCGGCCCTGGGACATCGAGCAGGGCGGCTCCGTCTGCACGCTCTGCCCGGCCCAGTGCAACGTCTCCTTCACCGTCCGCGACGAGCAGGTCAAGCGGGTGCTGGCCCGCGACAACGAGTTCGTCGACGACGGCTGGCTCTGCGACCGCGGCCGCTACGGCTTCCAGGCGATGTACTCGCAGGACCGGGTGATCAACCCGCTGCGCTACGAGGACGGCCACCCGGTCCCGGCCACCTGGCCGGAGGCCCTGGGCCTGGCCGCCGACGGCCTCGCCGCCGCCGGCGCCGCCACCGCCGCCCTGGTCGGCGACGCCTCCAACGAGGAGGGCTTCCTCCTGCAGCGCCTGATCCGCGAGGGGCTCGGCTCGAACGACATCGACTCCCGCCAGGCCCGCACCGTCGGCCGCGACCAGCGGATCGCGCTGGACGACCCGGCCACCCAGGCCCGGCTGATCGACATCGACACCGCCGACGCGGTGCTGGTGATCGGCACCGACCCGCTCCACTCCGCCCCCGGCTTCGACCTCCGGGTCCGCAAGGCGGTCCGCCGCAACGGCACCGCGCTGGCGGTCGCCACCGAGCGGCCCAGCGCCCTCGACGGTGGCGCCACCGAGGTCGACCGGTTCGCCCCGGGCCAGGCCTCCCGCTACCTCGAGGGCCTGACCGCCGCGGTCGAGTCCGGCGCGGACGTCGGCCTGGCCGGGATGCTCCGGCGCTCGGAGCACACCGTGATCGTGTGGGGCGAGCGGATCGGCCGCGGCGCCGACGGCCCGGCCGCGATCGCCGCCCTGCTGGAGCTGACCGAGGCGCTCGGGCTGGCCGGCATGGAGGACTCCGGCCTGATCGAGATCCCGGACGTCGCCAACGCCCGCGGCCTGCGCGAGGTCGGCTGCCTGCCGGACGCCGGCCCCGGCCTGGCCGAGGTCGCCCCGGGCCGGGACGTCGAGGCGATCCGCGCCGGGCTCGAGTCCGGCGAGGTCAAGGCGATCGTCCTCTACGGGGTCGACCCGCTGCGCGACTTCCCCGACACCGAGGGCTGGCGCCGCGCCCTGGAGGCGGCCGAGTTCGTGGTCGGCTTCACCATGGCCTCGACCGAGACCACCGACCTCTGCGACGTCGTCTTCCCGCTGGAGAGCCACGCCGAGAAGGACGGCACCGTGACCCACCCGGAGGGCCGCCTGCAGCGGGTCCGCCCCTCGGCCCAGCGGCCGGGCGAGATCCGCGGCGGCTGGCACGTGCTGGCCGAGCTCTCGGCGGCGATCGGTTTCGAGACGGGCATCCACGCGGTGCCGGAGGCGCTGGCCGAGATCGGCCGCGCCGTCCCGTTCTACGCCGGGATCACCGACGCCGAGATCGGCGGACGCGGCATCCGCTGGCAGGACCGTCCTGCCGCGGAGGCTTGGGAAGGGACGCGTTCGCCGGTGGGGGCGGCCGCATCGGGTACCACCGGCTCCGGCGGGACGACGCCTCCGCCGGCGGCACCCGATACGCCCGCTGCCACGGTGGGTGACCCTTCTGGGGCTGCGGCGGAGCCGGGGGGTGGTAAGGGTTTGACCCTGGGCACCTACCGGGACATCTGGGCCAACGTGACCACCGACCTCAGCCCGGCCCTCAACTACCTGATCCCGGCCCAGCGCCTGGAGCTGTCCGTCGCCGACGCCGAGCGGCTCGGGCTGGAGCGGGGCGACGAGGTCGCGGTCAAGTCCGGCGAGCACGAGGTGACCGCCCGGGTGGCGATCCGCTCGGCCCTGCCGGAGGGCACCTGCTTCCTGATGGAGGGAACCCAGCAGGGCAACGCCAACGTTTTCGCCAACGGGGCCCCGGCGGTCGTCGAGATCGGCAAGGCCGCGCCGAAGCTGGAAGTCATCGCGGGGAACGGGGGAGAGTAAGTGCCGCCCTTCCCGCTCGCCGACGCCGGCTTCGTCGACGCCACCTGGATCATGCTCGTGAAGTCGCTGGTGATCTTCCTGGTCATCCTGCAGATCGTGCCGATCGTGCTGCTGGTCGAGCGCAAGCTGCTGGGCCGGTTCCAGCAGCGCTACGGCCCCAACCGGGTCGGCCCGTACGGCATCCTGCAGCCGCTGGCCGACGTCGGCAAGCTGCTCTCCAAGCAGGCCTTCCGCCCCAAGGGCGCGGTCCCGATCCTGTACGAGATCGCCCCGGCGCTGACCATCATCTCGGCGGTCATCACCCTGGCGATCCTGCCCTTCGGCGACGTCAAGGACGGGGTCGGCTTCTACGGCATCGACGTGCCGATCGGCATCCTCTACTTCTTCGCCTTCGGCTCGATCGCGTTCTACGGGCTGCTGCTCGGCGGCTGGGCCTCCGGCTCCAAGTACTCCTTCCTCGGGGCGATGCGCTCCGCCGCCCAGCTGATCTCGTACGAGATCGCGATGGGCCTCTCCCTGCTCGGCGTGGTGCTGATGGCGGGCTCGCTCTCCCTGGTCGACATCGTCCGGGCCCAGGGCGACGTCTGGTTCATCGTGCCCCAGGTCGTCGGCTTCCTGATCTTCCTGGTCGCCGGCTTCGCCGAGACCAACCGGCCGCCCTTCGACCTGCCGGAGGCCGACGCCGAGCTGGTCGCCGGGTACGGCACCGAGTACGGCGGCATGCGCTTCGGCTCCTTCATGTTCGCCGAGTACATGGAGATCCTGATCGTCTCCGGCATCGCCTCGACCATGTTCCTGGGCGGCTGGATGGGCCCCGGCCCGGGCTGGCTCGACCCGATCTGGATGCTGGCCAAGATGCTGACCCTGACCGCCTTCTTCATCTGGATCAGGGCAACCCTTCCCCGATTCCGTTATGACCAGCTGATGAGCTTCGGCTGGAAGATCCTGCTGCCGCTGGCGACGCTCAACGTGCTCGTCACGGCCGTCCTGGTGGTGGTCACGTGAGCATTCGTCCCGAAGAGATCAAGGTCGTCCCCCGCGGGCCGGAGCCCGGCGGGATGGGCGGCGCCTACCGCGCGTTCGGCGAGACCCTGCGGGGCCTGCGCACGACGATGGGCCGGCTGTTCGACAAGCCGGTCACGATCCAGTACCCGGAGGAGAAGACCCCGGTCTACCCGCGCTTCCGCGGCCGCCACAAGCTGCACAAGTTCGAGGACACCGGCCTCGAGAAGTGCGTCGGCTGCTCGCTCTGCGCCGCCGCCTGCCCGGCCGAGTGCATCCGGGTGGTCGCCGCCGAGAACGACCCGGAGAACCGGGTCTCGGCCGGCGAGCGCTTCGCCGCGGTCTACGAGATCAACCTCTCCCGCTGCATCTTCTGCGGCTACTGCGAGCTGGCCTGCCCCTTCGACGCGATCACGATGGGCCACGACTACGAGATGGCCGACTACAACCGCTCCGACCTGATCTTCACCAAGGAGATGCTGCTGGCCGAGCCGATCGCGCGGACCCCGCTCCGGGGGGAGGGCGAGTAGTGGAGGCCGTCGCCTTCTTCCTCGGCGCGATCGGCGCCCTCGGCGGCGCGGTCGCCGTGGTCACCCTGCGCAACCCGTTCTACGCGGTGCTGGCGCTGGTCGTCCACCTGGTCTTCCTGGCCGGGATCTTCCTGCTGCTGCGGGCCCAGTTCCTGGCCGCCGCCCAGATCATCGTCTACGCCGGCGCGGTCATGGTGATCTACGTCTTCGTCGCCGCCTACGTCGGCGGGGTGGAGGAGCCGAAGTGGGACTCCTCGCCGGAGCTGAAGGTGATCGGCCCGATCCTGGCGCTGGCCCTGTTCGTGGCGATCTCGATCGCCGTGGTCGGCTCCTCGCTGACCGCGCTCGGCACCGGCGGCCCGGAGGACATCCCGGCCGACTTCGGCACCCCGGCCGGGGTCGGCAAGGTGATGCTGGAGGACTTCCTGCTGCCCTTCGAGGCGGCCTCGTTGCTGCTGCTGGTCGCGGCCGTGGCCGCGATCGTGCTGGCCGGCCGCCGCCGTGAGGACAGGGAGGGGTCCCGGTGAACCTCGAGTGGTACCTGGTCCTCTCCGCGCTGCTCTTCACGATCGGCTTCATCGGCGTGCTGGTCCGGCGCAACCCGGTCGTGGTGCTGCTCTGCCTGGAGCTGATGCTGAGCGCCGGCGGCCTGGCGATGCTGACCTTCAGCCGCATGCTGGGCGACCAGGACGGCCAGGTCTTCGTGCTGGTCGTGCTCGTGGTCGCGGCCTGCGAGGTCGTGGTCGGGCTCGGCCTGGTCGTGGCGATGTTCCGCCGCCGCCTGCCGCTCGACGTGGATGACATGAAGGAGCTCAAGGGATGACCCTCGCGACCTGGGGGTGGCTCGTCCTCCTCTTCCCGCTGCTCGGCTCGCTGCTGATCGGCTTCACCTTCAAGGCCCTGCCCGACCGGGCCGCCGGCCTGATCGGGATCGCCGCGATCGTCGCCTCCTTCGCCTGCGGCATCGGCGCCCTCTTCGCCCTGCAGTCGGAGCCCGAGTCGGCCCGCCACGCCGCCTCCTCGCTCTGGACCTATGCCGCCGCCGGCGAGTTCGAGATCGACCTCGGGATCTACCTCGACCCGCTCTCGGTCTTCATGGTGCTCGTGGTGACCGGCGTCTCCTCGCTGATCCACATCTACTCGTTCAGCTACATGCAGTCGGACCGGGGCTACCACCGGTTCTTCAGCTACCTGAACTTCTTCGTCTTCTCGATGCTGGTGCTGGTCCTGGCCGGCAACTTCATCATGCTGATCGTCGGCTGGGCCCTGGTCGGGTTCGCCTCCTACGCCCTGATCAGCTACTGGTACCGCCGCAACACGGCGACGAAGGCGGGCATGAAGGCCTTCGTGATCAACGTGGTCGGCGACATCGGCCTCTACCTGGCGGCGATCCTGATCTTCAAGCAGGTCGGTGCGGTCGACTACGGCACCGTCTTCGAGCAGGCGCCCGAGGCCTTCAAGACCAACGAGTGGTCGATCGTCGCGATCTGCCTCTGCCTGCTGGTCGGCGCCTTCGCCAAGTCCGCCCAGATGCCGTTCCACACCTGGCTGGCCGACGCGATGGAGGGCCCGACCCCGGTCTCCTCCCTGATCCACGCGGCGACGATGGTCACCGCCGGCGTCTACCTGATCGCCCGCTGCCACCCGCTCTTCGAGCTGGCCCCGACCGCCGCCGACGTGGCCGCGCTGGTCGGCCTGGTCACCCTGCTGATCGCCGGCACGATCGCCCTGGTCGTCACCGACCTGAAGCGGATCATCGCCTACTCCACCATGAGCCAGATCGGGTACATGTTCGTCGGCGTCGGGATCGGCGCCTACTCGGCCGGGCTGTTCCACTTGATGACCCACGCCTTCTTCAAGGCGCTGCTCTTCATGGCGGCCGGCTCGGTGATCGCGGCGATGGCTAACGTCCAGGACATCGACCGGATGAAGGGCTTCAAGAAGGCGATGCCGTTCACCGCGGCGATGCTGATCGTCGGCTCGCTCGCCCTGGCCGGCTTCCCCGGCACCTCCGGCTGGTTCTCGAAGGACGAGATCATCGACTTCGCCGCCTTCCGCGGCGGCATGTACGGCTGGATCTCGATCGGGATGCTGATCGGGGCCTTCGTCACCGCGATCTACTCCTTCCGCATCATCTTCCGGATCCTGCCCGGCCCCGCCTGCGAGGAGGCCGAGCACCTAGTCGAGACCGGCCACGTCGTCCACGGCCACCCGGAGAACCCGGTGACCGGCGAGGCCGAGGACACCGAGGTCGGCTACCCCGGCGAGGAGCACCACATCGCCGAGCAGGCCCCCGGCATGAAGATCGCGATGTCCGTGCTGGGGCTGCTCGCCCTGGTCGGCGGGCTGGTCCAGATCCCCGGGGTGACCGAGGTGATCCCCGAGTTCCTGGCGCCGGCCTTCGGCGACTCCCACTTCGCCCACATGCACCCGAGCACCGGCGAGGCCTGGGCCGGCCTGGTCAAGGGCGGCGTGATCTCGATCGCCGGCATCCTGGTCGCCTGGTTCCTCTACGTCAGCCGGCCCGAGCTGCCGGGCCGCCTGCAGCGCAGCCTGGCCCCGCTCCACACCCTGTTCGTCAACAAGTGGTACGGCGACGAGCTGGTCGACCTGCTGGTCGTCCGGCCGGTCAAGGCGGTCGGGCGATTCGCGGACCGGTTCTTCGAGCGCTACGTCATCAACGGCGCCACCGCCGGGGTGGCCGGCCTGACCCGCTCGGCCGGCGCGGCCGTGCGCGACCTGCAGTCCGGGCTGCTCCGCGGCTACGCGGTGCTGATGCTGTTCGGCATCCTCGCCATCGTCCTCTACTTCCTGATCCGGAGCATCTGATGCTGAGCTCGATCATCTGGACCCCGCTCCTCTTCGGCCTGATCGGGCTGCTGGTCCCGCGCCGCCTGACCGCCTGGGCCGCCGGGCTCGGCGCCGTCGTCACGCTCGGCCTGACGATCGCCGTGCTGATCGGGTTCGACTCCGGCGGCGGCATGCAGTACGTGACCGACGTCGCCTGGATCTCCGGGCTCGGCATCGACTACCACCTCGGGGTGGACGGGATCTCGATCTTCCTGATCCTGCTGACCGCGGCCGCCTGGGTGCCGGCGGTGATCTTCGCCGCCACCCGCGGGCAGGAGCGCAGCCCGGGGCTGTTCTACCTGATGCTGCTGGCCGGCGAGACCGCCACGCTCGGCGCCTTCCTCGCCCAGGACCTGATCCTGTTCGTCCTCTTCTTCGACCTGATGATCGTGCCGTTCTACTTCCTGTTCGGCATCTGGGGCCAGGACCGCGACGGGGTCAAGGCCTCGGCCGCGGTGCTGAAGATGATCGTCTTCACCCTGATCGGCTCGCTGCTGATGCTGGTCGGGGCGATCGCCGCCGGGATCATCGCCGCCGACGGCGGGCAGCTCACCTTCTCGATCGCCGAGATCACCGCCCGCGGCCTGCCGGACGGCTCCCAGAACTGGATCTTCTGGTTCTTCGCCGCCGCCTTCCTGGTCAAGATGCCGGCCTTCCCGCTGCACGGCTGGATGCCGGACGCCTACCGGGCGGCGCCGCTGCCCGCCCTGGCGGTCTTCTCCGCGGTGCTCTCCAAGGTCGGCGCCTACGGCTTCCTGCGGGTCGTCCTGCCGATGATGCCGGACGCCGCCGAGCTCTTCCAGACGACCATGATCATCCTCGCGGTCGCGGCGATCATCTACGGCTCCGCGATGGCCTTCACCAAGCTCGACCTGCGGCTGATCCTCGGGTTCTCCTCGGTCGCCCAGCTCGGCTTCATCACCGCCGGCATCTTCGCCCTGAACGAGTCCGGCGGCCAGGGCGCCGTGCTGCAGATGGTCAACCACGGCCTGGTCGTGGTCCCGGCCTTCCTGATCGTGGCGCTGATCGCCGAGCGGACCGGCTCCGAGGAGATCGGCCCGATGGGCGGCCTGGCCAAGCGGGCCCCGGTCCTGGCCGCGATCTTCCTGATCGTGACCATGGCGACCCTGGCCCTGCCGGCCTCGGCCAACTTCATCGGCGAGTTCTACATCCTCAACGGGATCTACGCCCAGAGCGCCGCCCTGGCGATCATCGCCTCCTCCGGGGTGGCGCTGGCCGCCTTCTACGCGCTCCGCATGTACCAGCGGACCATGCACAACCCGCTGCCGGAGGGCGCCGACTCGCGGGAGATCTCGCTGCGCGACGCGGTCGCGGTGGTGCCGCTGGTGCTCTGCGTGATCGTCCTCTCCTTCTGCCCGCAGCTCGTCCTCTCCGGCTCGGAGCCCGCGGTCGAGAACACCGTGAACGTGACCCTGGAGGGCGCCAAGTGATCTTCAACGCCCCCGACATCGACTACGCCGGGCTCTCCCCGGTGATCGCGATGACGACCGGCCTGGTCGTGGTCGTGCTGGCCGCGGTCTTCGACCCGGTCAAGCGGTTCGGCCCGGCCCTGGCCCTGCTCGCCCTGGCGGCGACCGCCGGGCTGATGATCTGGCAGTGGAACGACCCGGCCGATCTGGTCGCCGGCCAGCTCCGGATCGACGGCCTCGCGATCACCCTCTCGCTGCTGGCCGTGATCTCGGCCGCGGTGGCGGTGCTGCTCTCGCTGGGCGACCCGGCCGAGAGCCAGGCCGGCCGCTCCGACTACCTGGCCCTGCTGCTGGGCTCGGTGCTCGGCATGGTGATCCTGGCCCAGGCGACCAGCCTGCTCACCTTCTTCGTCGGGCTGGAGCTGCTCTCGATCCCGCTCTACGCGCTCTGCGGCACCAACCTGCGCCGCCGCGAGTCGCTCGAGTCGGGGCTCAAGTACCTGATCATGGGCTCGGTCGGCTCGGCCACCCTGCTCTACGGCATGGCGATGCTCTACGGCGCCTCCGGCGCCACCGGGTTCAACGCGATCGCCGAGGGCCTGCGGGCCGGGGACGGGATGCTGGGCGACTCGCTCACCCTGGTCGGGGTCGGCCTGATCGCGGTCGGCCTCGCCTTCAAGGTCTCGATCGCCCCCTTCCACCAGTGGACCCCGGACGTCTACCAGGGCGCCCCGACCCCGATCACCGCCTTCATGGCGGTCGCCACCAAGGCCGCCGCCTTCGCCGTCTTCATCCGGTTCTTCCTGGTGGCGCTGGAGCCGCTGGCCGACCAGTGGGACGTGATGCTGGCCGCCCTGGCCGCGATCTCGATCGTGGTCGGCAACGTCGGCGCGCTCGCCCAGACCTCGCTCAAGCGGATGCTGGGCTACTCCGGCGTCGCCCAGGCCGGCTACATGCTGGCCGGGATCGTGGTCGCCAGCCAGGCCGGGATCGACGCGATCGTCTTCTACCTGGGCGCCTACGTCGCCATGAACCTGGCCGCCTTCGCCGCCCTGGTCGCCCACGAGCGCCGGCACGGCTTCTCCGACGAGATCGCCACCCTGCGCGGCCTCGGCCGCAGCGACCCGGCCCTGGCCTGGCCGCTGACGATCGCGATGCTGGCCCTGGCCGGGCTGCCCCCGACCGCCGGCTTCATCGGCAAGCTCTACCTGATGCAGGCCCTGATCGAGGCCGACTGGACCTGGCTCGCGGTGATGATCGCGGTCGGCTCGATGATCTCGCTGGGCTACTACCTGCGGGTGGTGGCCGCGGTCTGGATGAGCCCGGAGGAGGAGACGGCTGCCGCGCCGGAGCCGGGCCTGCCGCCCGCGATCGCCGGCGCCGCGGTCGACGACCCCTTCGCCGACCGGGACGCGTCGCGCCGGTGGTACCTGGTCGGGCCGGCGCTGGTCGCCACCGCCGCCACGATCTTCTTCGGCGTGATCCCGCAGCCGCTGGTCGAGTTCGCCCAGCACGCCGGCAACGCGATCACCACGCTGGTCTGAGCCCGGGGTGCGGCGCGGGGCCCGGCGGAGGAAGGATTCCGCTCTAGGGTCTGAGCGGTGATCTGGATCACCCTGACAATCGCGGCGGGCGTCGTGGCGGGCGTCTGGGCCGAGCGGCGCTGGCCCGGGCGGGCCGGGCACGGCTCGCGCCAGTCGCTGCTGGTGATGCTCTACGGGGTGATCCCGCCGATCATCTTCGTCAACATGGTCCACGCCGAGTTCGGGGCGGGGACCACCGTCGGCATGATCCTGGCCTCGGTCACGGTCGTCCTCGGGGGAGTGGTCGGGTGGGTGATAGCGGTGCCGATGCTGGGCCTGCCCCGGCCGGTCGCCGGCGCGGTGATCTGCTGCGTGCTCACCTCCAACACCGGCTACCTGGGCTACCCGATGGTGCTCACCCTGATGGGCGGCGGCGACCTCGCCCAGGGGGTGGTCTACGACGTGATCGTCACCGGGATCTCCCTGCCCCTGTTCGCCTTCGCGGTCGGGGCCGCCTTCGGGACCCGGGCCGGCGAGGGGTTCCGCCAGCGGGCCCGCTCCTTCTTCCTCCGGAACCCGCTGCTCTACTCGGCGCTGCTGGGCGTGATCGCCCCCAGCTGGATGGCGCCGCAGCTCGCGGTCGACATCTCCTGGGTCCTGGTGATGCTGATCCTGCCGGTCGGGTTCTTCGCGGTCGGCGCGGTCCTGGCGGAGGAGGAGCGGATGGGCGCGATCAGCCTGCCGCCGCGCATCCACAAGCCGGTGGCCGGGGTGATCTTCGTCCGGCTGGTCCTCTCCCCGGTGCTGCTGATCGTCCTCTCGATGCCGTTCACCGGGATCCCCCGCTCCTACTACCTGATGGCGGCCATGCCGACCGGGCTCAACTCGATGATCGTCGGCCACGCCTACGGCCTCGACCTGCGCACCACCGCCGAGTCCCTGATCTACACGACGGCGATCGTCGTCGCCGGCGCCGGCCTCTGGGCGCTGGTCTCCTGACCGGCCCGCAGCCCCGGACTCTGAGAGGATGGGCGGATGCTTCACCACGTCGCCATGGAGGTGCGTCCGGGAGATGCCGCGGCCGACGGCCGTTTCTGGCGCGCCGTCGGGTTCGCCGAGGTGCCGGTGCCGCCGGCGCTCGGGTCCGGCTACACCTGGTTCGAGCGGGCCGGCACCCAGGTCCACCTGATGCACCGCGACCGGCCGACCGTCCCCCCGGCCGGGCACCCGGCCGTGGTCGCCCCCGAGTTCGAGGCGACGCTCGAACGGGTCCGGGCGGCCGGGG
>Ga0182793_1001391_pt1 | contig 15034 bp, 24 predicted proteins | sample Passage237A_FD_130498 | JGI IMG/M metagenome (GOLD analysis project Ga0182793, IMG submission 130498) | Cellulose adapted compost microbial communities from Newby Island Compost Facility, Milpitas, CA, USA - Passage2 37A (version 2) (version 2) ... | reverse complement strand
GCCATCACCGCCCTCGCCTTCAACATTTTCTCTTTAATGGTGCCCAAGCCGGGACTCGAACCCGGATGTCTTGCGACACAGGCTTCTGAGACCTGCGTGTCTACCAATTCCACCACCTGGGCAAACTAATAACTTAGCGTCACTTACGGCAGCTCTACAACTTCGTTGTTGGCTCTTTTCTACACCCCTCTTCTACTCTTTCCGCCATGACAGACGGCGATCAGAAGGCGGGACAGTGGGAAAGAACGAACGTCACGAACCTGCTTCGCAACCGCGTGAGCGGAACCTACTACGCGCGCGTCAAAGTCAACGGCAAGCAGAAATGGCGCACCCTCGAAACCACTCTCTTCTCAGTCGCAAAACTACGGCTCGGCGACGTCGAAAAAGAGCTCCGCGCGCAAGGTCTGCGTGAGCGCGGGGAAGCTCGCACGGCGGGCGCGGAGGAGATGTCGGTTGGGCACTTCATCGGCATCTTCAAGCAGCGGACGGAACACGACGTGTCGATCGCGTCAGCGACGCGAGAACGTCGAGCAACCGCAATAAAAGCTGTCGTTACAACCTGGCCCGAGTTGCCGAGCCGCGACATTCGCCGCGTCACGGCGATCGATTGCCGCACGTGGGCGGCTCACGCCTTACGCACCGGAACGGGCTTCATCGCACCGCGCGTGAAGACGAAACGCGACGGCATGTCGTCCTCGGCGTTCAACAAAGCCGTCGATGCCCTGCGTGCGGTGTTCGAGATCGCGCGTGACCAAGGAGTGATCTACAAGAATCCCGCCGACGAGGTCACCAAGGCGCCGGTGAAGAAGAAGCGTCTCGATCTACCCTCCCCCGCGCAGTTCCAGGACGTGCTCAAACGAATCGCGGCGAACGGCTCGAGGTGGTCGGAGGATTGCACGGACTTTTGTGCGTTCCTCGCCTTCTCGGGTAATCGCCGGCGGGAAGCCACGGCCGTGCGATGGCGGGATGTCGATTTCGACAAGAAACTCCTGAACGTGCCCGGCACGAAAACGGACTCTAGCTGGCGAACCATCCCACTGTTTCCCGATCTGGAAAAGCTGCTGCGGGAAATCCGGCGGCGGCGCGGCGAGGAAGCGCTAGACGCACCGGTGCTCCGCGTTGGCGGCGCTCTCGGAGCGCTTTATTCCGCATGCGTGAGTGCAGGCCTGAAGCCTCTAACGCATCACGATCTGCGACATTTCTTCGCGACACGCTGCATCGAAAGCGGCGTCGACATACCGACCGTATCCAGATGGCTGGGACATTCCGACGGTGGCACGCTGGCAATGGAAACTTATGGCCACCTTCGCCAAGAGCACAGCCAAAGCCAGGCGGCGAAGGTTAGCTTCGCGTAGCCGCACACAACCGATCGCGCTCGCGCTGCGAGCGTGTGTTCGACGGTCGGCATGAACAACCAGAAAGTGCGTTTTTAGCCGTTCGGTCGCTCCAGAAACCCAAAAGAAGTGGAGCCCGAACCGTCGCGCGTCGCCTTTTGTCGCCAACTTCCGCCTTTTGTCGCCTTTCACCGCCTTTGCAGGCATTGCAATGCAGCCGTCAGCAATAAACTGGGACGGCGATGAATCAATCGCCTGAGGCCCTACCAGCGGTCCAATCAAAGCTGGCATATACCGCTGCTGAACTTTGTGCAGCGTTGTCGATTAGCTCCGTCACACTTTGGCGCCTGGAGAAGCGAGGCTTGCTGAAAGCCGTGCCGGGGATTCGACACAAGCTCTATAGCGCCGACTCGGTGCGGCAGTTTCTTAAAGGAAAGAGAGTCGCCGCATGAGCAGAGGCGTTTCCCAAAGCGGGCGCATCAAGATCGATCGCGCGATTGCGGCCGGCTGGCGGGCCAGCGTTGAGACGTTCGGCCCATCGCGATGGCTAAAGCGACGCCGCCGTGCAGAGAAGAACGGACGCGGGCGGAGGAACAAATGAGTTACCATCATCACGCGTCGGATCATCCGCGCGGGCCGGTGTGTGCCGGAGGTTCCGTTGCGACCACAGCGGACCTGATCACGGCCACGGCTCCGCCGACGTTGATGCGTGAAATTCGTGATCTCCGCCGGGCGCTCACCCAGCGGGGCATCATGAGCGCTGGATTGCGAGGTGTGTTTTGAATCCGATCTTCGTTCACTCAGCTGTCGATGACGCTGGGCTGACAGCGGAGCAGATGCGGGTTTATGTTCATCTGGGGCGCCGAGACGGCGGCGCGGGAGTTTGGGCGTCGATCGACTCGATGGCGAAAGTGTGTCTGCTACGCCCAGAAACCGTCCGGCGGGCGCTTCGAGGCCTTCAAGAGCGTGGAATGATTCGTCGGGTCGATCGACCAGGATTCACGACCATTTTCCACGTAACGCCTGTCGAGCAATGGGCATCACCACCCCCTGCGTTTGAGGCGGGCACTCAAACACAGGGGGGGTGTTCAAGGACAGGGGAGCCCCGCCCCCAAACGCTAGGCCACCCACCCTGTTCAGAGCCGGTGGTCCCCTTGCGTTTGGAGGGGGTCAAAGGTAATCCACCGAAGGGTATCCAAGAAAATAAGCTCGCTCCGCTCGCTTGCGCTGCGGGCGTCTCCGAGTCCCGCGCGGACAAGCCAGCTTCTCGCGTTCGGCTGGTCATACCGGAGGAGCTGAGGGAAGCGTCCGGCTTCCTCCAGACGTGGGAGGAATGGCTACACTACCAACTTGAGCGGAACCGCGGGCGCACTCCGACCATCATCACCCTCGAGAAGCATCTGCAGATCTGTGCAAAGCTGGGTCGGGGTAAGGCCATCGGCGCGCTTAAGTCCGCGATGGAGAAGGGATGGGCGGCGCCTGACGAGAATCCGAAGGTCGCGCTCTTCGATCGTCCGAGAGACGAAGCGCCGGACAATTGGAAGGCGATCTGGCGAGAAGAGTTTCCCCCCGAAGATTTCCCCGACGCGCCGCGCTACGAAGAGGGCGAATGGAAGGACGTGCGCAACGATCACAAACAGCTGATCCGAGACCTAGCGCGTAAGCGGCAAAGACGATCCGCATGAAAAACCGACCCGCAACCGCACACTTTTCGTAGGATTCCCAAAAATGGGACACGCAGACTTTCGGCGGGCAAATTTTGCCCACCCCGGGGGGCCTCGATCTTCACGACCTTCCGCCCCACACCGAACCGTTAGCCTTTTTCTCACTTCCGCAAAACCACACTTCCAACATGGCTCGACCACGGAAACCGACCGCGCTCTTGGAGCTCAGCGGCGCGTATCACAAGGATCCACAGCGCCGGCGAGGGCGCGCGCGCGAACCGCGTCTCTCCGAACCGGTGGGCGCTCCCCCCGCCGATCTTCCGACGGACGTTCGTGCGTGCTGGAATGAGATCGTGTCGATCGCAGCGCCAGGCGTTCTCACCCGCGCAGATCGCGTCGCCGTTCGATCCGCGGCACGCCTTCTCGCGAAAGAAAACAGCGGGAAAATTATGGTCGGTGAGCGCGCGCAGCTTCACCGGCTGCTTGCCGAACTCGGACTCACACCGCGTTCGCGGGCCTATGTGAGCGTTGAACCTCCCGAAGGTGCGAACGAGTTCGCCGACGCGTGATGACATGCTTCGAGGCACAGAGTCATTTAGAGAAGATGGGCGTGCCTCCCGAGGTGCTTGCGGTCGTCGCGGCGGAGGTGCGCCGGTTACCGGTCGAGCGCCAACGGAACAACGGCCAAGCGCTGATGACGTGGGCAGTGAAGCTCCAAGCTGTCCATGTGCTGTTGGAGCGCGGCGAGTTCATAGCAGCTGCCGAATACCGACAATCTGCAGATACCTTCCTCAAGGCGCTGCGCGGTGTGCGGCGCTGCACCAAACCCCGGAGTGACAGATGAACCTGGTGCGCTCGACTCCTTCTGGGACTGACTCCGACACGCTCTCGATGAGAGACCGCGGCCTTACCGTCGAAGAGATTAAGGCGCTACACGCAGTGGGGATTACGAGCGGAGATTTCGGCCTGTCCTACGAAACGGTCGCCGTTGTCTTGGGCATTTCGACGAGGACCGTGCGTTGGCTAGTTGCAACGGGGAAGCTTCGGGTCGTCCGCCACAATGCACGCGTGGTTCGGATACCGCTGAGTGAGTTAAGCCGGATCCGGCGAGAGCGTGACACTGCCTCCCCTTCGCCCAAACGCGGCCGTCCCCGCGCACGAAAAAAACCCCCCATTGCCGCAACTCGTCACAACTCGTCACAACTCCCGATTGAGAGCGGACGCACAGATTAGGAGTCTCGGCACGCAACCAACACGATTCGCACGATTCATGAAACCATCAGCGCTCGAAAAGGAAATTGCCGAACTGGATGCCCAAATCGAAGCGGGTGCTCCCGACGCCGATCTAAATCATGGCGGCCGCGCCATCACTGCTCGGCAGGCAATCCAGAACCGAATTGGTTCAGCCGCTCGAGACTTGAAGAACTACAAAGAGGCCGCGGATATCCTCGCCCGTCGAGTCGCCGAAGAGCAGCAACAATTGGCAGAAATGCGGGCCTTCACGCCCGTCGCGAAGGCCGCGATCAATGATGCCCGCTTCTCGTCGCGCCGGCTGGAATTGGCGATCCAAGCGGACGATCCCGCTCAGTTCGCGTGGGGGTTGTGTGCAATCGACGAAACGGTCGACGGACTCCAATGGTGGGTCGATAACCACGAGTCCAAGATCGCACGCAAAAAGAGCGCCGTCACGAAACTCGAAAAGTTGCTGGACGAGAACCGTGACCTCGCGGCGCGAGCGGAACGTAGTCTGAGCGATGCCCGAGCCGAGCTCGCCGCGCACGACCGGATTCAGCGGGCTGAAAACGAAGCGGCACGCCAGATCCGCGGTGGAGATCTCGACGGCTCAGGCTGGTGACCACTCGCGCCCTACTGCCAACCCCCAAACCCGAATCACGATGCTCACCACCGACGCACTGACCAACCTTCTCCTGAAGAGGAAAAAGCTCGCTCAAGACCTCTCTGCACACCGCGAACGCCTCATCGAGGCGGAGCGTGCGATCACACTTTGCGCGCAGCTCTCGACGGAAATCCCGAACAAGATCGCCGCGATCAAGTCCGCCGTCGGACAACCCGCCGTCAACAGGCGAGCTCCCGTCGAGGATATGCTCAACGAGCGTTCCGCGTTCGCGCAGCAGCGGCAGGCGGTGGCATCCCTTGAGCGTCTTCATCGGGAGTTGCCAGAGATCCGGAAGTTTTGGGAAACGCGTCGCCGTCAGCTCGGTGCCTGACCGTGCGAACTCCTCCATGAATACCGGAATCGAGAGACGTTTCACCTGCGGTCGCGTCGAGTTGCGCACAACCGCGAATGGCAAACCGCTAATCCGCGGTTACGCGGCCATTTTTAATTCTCGGAGTGAGAACCTGGGCGGTTTCGTTGAGATCATCGCACCGGGGGCGTTCGAGAACGTCCTCGGTGACGATGTTCGCGCCCTCTTCAATCACGACGCCAACTTGGTTTTGGGGCGCACGAAATCTGGCACGTGCCGCTTACACGTCGATGCGACAGGGCTCGCCTACGAAATCGACCCGCCAGATACGCAGGTCGCTCACGACCTTATCGAGAGCCTTCGCCGTGGTGACGTCGATCAGTCCTCATTCGCATTCAGCGTCCGCCGCGAGGATCAGACGTGGTCCGACGATGCCATTCCTGTGCGCACCATTAAGCGCATCGCAAAACTCTACGACGTTTCGCCAGTCACGTATCCAGCATACCCCGACACGTCCGTAGCAGCTCGCGAATTGGAGCGCGCACTCGGCCGCCCGCCATCCTCGCAGACTGGCGGAGACGCTCGCCGTCGGCGCCATCTCGAACTCGCGTGTATTGAGGCGGGCGCATCTATCCGCCCCGGTATGCCAATGTCGGCGCTTCTCCGAAAGCTCGAGCTCGCGTGTTTGCAGGACTGACGATCGCCGCATCTCTCTCCATGAATATCATCCAGAGCATCGACGGATTCATCCGCGACTTCCCGCAGTATTCTGCTCTCAAAGATCACATCGTCAGGGAAGTGGAACCAGTCGGTGCGCTCGATGCGCCCGATGGCCTGAAACTCTATTTTCAGCACGACCTGCTTTCATCCTGCGAAAAGGATTCGGGCCCACTCGCCAGCCTAGCTCGGAGAGTCGCGAGCGACGTCGGAGAGGCATTGAGCCCGACCACCACGCCGGAACTGCAGGCGCAGATCGATGAAACCGTGGCGACGATTCGCGACCGCGCACCTCACCTTCTCACGTCGTCTTCCTAGAATGAATACAGCCGCCATCTTCAAAATCACACTGGATCGCGAACGCTCCATATCGTTCACACGTCGCGCCCTCTATCGCATGGGCACTCTTCCGGCCCCATTCGAGTTCGACGATCTTCAGAGGCCCCGGAAGAGCTACCCAGCTCTCGTCGCCTGGTTGTGGGCGTGTCTCGTCCCGGCGGACGCTGTTGCATTCGCAACTCCGGACGATCTTGCGGAGCACGTGCCCATCGAGAGTGCTGCATGTCAGCGCCTCGCCTCAACGCTCGCGGATGCGGTCAACGCCGGCGTGGTTGAACCAAAAAACGCGCAGAGCTCGACGCATGGGACTTCGCCCTCGTCGAGCTGAACCTATCCGATGAAGAATACTTCTCGATGCCTCAGTGGCGCTTCGCGCGTCTCGTCAAAGCGTGGGAACGCCGGGAAGCCCGTGAAGAGCGACGGTTCGCTCTCATTGCATGCGTCATGGCCAACATCCACCGGGATCCTGATCGAGAACCGTTCGAGCTGAGAGATTTCATGCCCACGCGCCAAACAGCCGATGACGTCGAACGCCGGGAAAGGCGCACCGGGCAGATGGCATTACATGCTTACCTCACCGGCCACCTCCGCAGTCACACAAACACCGATGGCCGGTAAATCGATCTTTACCTCGGGACTCGCAGGCCTTCCGGAGATTCGGGAAGTCTTGCGAACGCTGCCCAAGGAAACGGAACAAAAGGTGATCGCGGTCGCAATGAGACGAGCAGCGAAGCCTCTCGTATCTGCGGCAAAACAATTCGCCCCTAAGCGGACAGGCGCGCTGAAGGAAAGCATCGGGTTCGTGGTCCGGAAGGGCCGGAACGGACGTTCGTCATACGCGGCGGTCGGGCCAGCCTCTGGTTACTACCGCGGCGGCGCCGCAGTGAAACATGGTGCGAGTGTCCGTGGCGCCGACAATCCCGCCAAATACGCCCACCTGGTCGAGTTCGGCCACGTTGCCGTGAAGCCACAGAAGAACACTTCTCGCCGCAAGCGAACGGCTCAAGCGGGCCGTTTCGTTCCAGCAAAGCCGTTCATGCGCCCGGCGCTGTTGGCAGCGAGCGATGCCGTTGCCACGGAGCTGGCCGCAGGTGTCGAGCAAGGGATTGCCCAAGCACTTAAACGCCTCGCTAAAAACCCCGCAGCACGCGGATAACTCACATGGCTGGACGATCAATCGGAGTTCTCACCGCCTTCATCACCGCTGACACCGCGCAATTCCTGCGTGAGTTCAACAAACTCGATCGTCAGGTCGCCCGCGCATCAGCCAAATTCACCAAGCCCGGCGCTCAGATGGCACTCGGTTTCCTAGGGGTGCAGAACGCGCTGACGGCCGTGAGTGGCGAGATTCGACACGTCATCGGAAACATTGAGAAAATCCCGGGCGTTCCAGCGACGGCGGTCGCCAGCATCATTTCGATGCGAAGCAATCTGGCCGATGCGAAGAACTGGATTGATCGCATGACGGCGGGCATCGTCGCATTCGGAGCCCAGGCGGCGCAGGCCGTGGGCGTCGGCTTCGCCGGCCTCTTCGGTCACAACGACACGTCCGGCCTATCGCGCCAAGAGACCCCCGACGAAATCGCCTCAGCGCAGGATCCAGCATTCTTCGACAAGATGGCCGCCGCACGTGCGAAGCTGGCCGAGGTGCAGAAGGCCGCGAGCATCGCTGCGATGACTGACGCACAACAGATCCTCGCGCTGCGGAAGGAGGCGGAAGCGTTTACGCGGTTCGCTGGGTCAAAGGCCATCAACAGCGTCCAGAAATACGAGGCGCAAACGTCAGCGGCAGAGAAGACTCAGCAGGCAAACGCCAAGATGGCCGAACTGCGAAAGCGCCTGGAGGTTGCTGAAGAGAAATCAGGCAAGGCGTTCGGTGACGTGCTCGGGGCAAGTTCGACAAAGCCCCCCGACGTGCGGCTCGATGACCTGAAGCGCGGCGAACAGGACGTGCGGCGCAAGCTCGCGGAGCTGGGTGCAGGCGATCAAAATGATCCAGAAAACATCCAGCGGCAGATCAAACTGCGTGAGCAGCTTACGACGATCTACGAGCGTCAGATCCCACTACTTGAGAAGCAGAAAGCTCTGGCCGCCGACGTCGGTAACTCCATCGCGAGTTCATTCGAGAATGCCGTGTTTGAAGGAGGGAAGCTGTCGGACGTCGTGAAGGGCCTCGGAATGGACCTGGCGCGGATGATGTTTCGGAATATGGTGACAGCTCCGCTAGCGGGTCTCCTCTCGGGTGGTATCTTCGATTTTTTGGGTAAGTTCGGAGGCGGAAGAGCTTCGGGCGGTCCAGTGAGTGGAGACAGCGCATACCTCGTCGGCGAGCAGGGACCAGAGATCTTTGTGCCAGGTCTCTCGGGATCGATAATCCCCAATCACGCACTCTCAACAGCGGGCAGCCGGAGAGCCGCTCCGATGTATAATTTCACCTACCACATCCCGGCCGGTGTTACGAAAGCCGAGTTGATGCCAGCGCTGATGGCGACGAAACGAGCCACCATCGCGGAGATTCAAAACATGCGCCGACGCGGCGCCCCAGGAGCTGTCTAATGCCCGCATTCCTTGCGATTCCCCATTTGATCACCGCCGGTATGACTGCTGGGCAGGCGTGGGCGACCGCCGCCATTGCCACAGCCATGCAGGCCGCCGTCCTTGCCGGCCCGATCGCCTACTCCGCCGACCGCCAACGGAAGGCCCGCCACAAGCTTCAAGACGCGATGAATGCCGGCCGCACCACGATGGTGCGGACCGCTGCCGAACCACAGGAACTCGTGTATGGGCAGGCGCTCAAGAGCGGCGTTTTCTATCCGATCACAGAAGCCGGCACGAACCGCGAGTATATCTACTTCGCGCTCGTGGTTGCTGGCCACGAAGTCGAAGAACTCGGCGACGTCTATTTCAACGACGAGGTGGTCCCGCTCGACGGATCGGGCAACGCGATCGGCACCTACGCGGGCTATGCGCGCGTGAGAAAGTTTCTCGGCGTCGGTGCCGGCGAACGCGATACCGATTGGGAATCGGAGATCCCGTCTTACTGGACTAGCAACCACCTCGGCAAAAGCATCGCGCGCCTCCATATCCGGCTCAAGTGGAGTGCGGAGAAATTCCCCACCGGCATCCCAAATGTGAAGGTGATGGTGAAGGGGAAGAAGGTATATGACCCAAGGACCGAAACGACGGCATGGAGCGCGAATGCAGCTCTGTGCACGGCGGATTACATCATGGACGCAAAGTTTGGGCGCGGCGTTCCCCTCAGCCGAATCATCATTCAGGACCTAATCGAAGCGGCGAACATCTGCGACGAAGACGTCGTTCTCGCAACATGAGTGATGCGACGTGGAACACCGCTCTCCACGAGGCCGGTCACTTCGCATTTGCGAGTATCGCGAGGTTTCTCGGTCCCTCGAAGTTACTGACCATCGATCCCGCTCGGGCGGCGATCCATGGGCGCGAGGGGAAAAAAACGCAAGGTGTGCTGTCTCGAACTCCATCAACAGTGGAAAGGCTGCTCCGGATGGAGAGCCGTGGACACGCGATCGACACATTGTTTTCTGACACCGCAGAGGGTAGAATGGATCGCTCCGCTTATCAGCAAGGGAAGCCGATGGTGGTGAGAGAAATCGTCCTCGAGGCATTCGCAGGCTCGGCGGCTGATTCTACCATCGGAACTCGCGACGGCACGTTCAACGAGTCCGACTACATGCAAGCCCGCAACGCGGCGTTGTTGATGATGCGAGACGACGAACTGCCGAAGTATTTCACCCTCCATTATGAGCGAGCGAAGCTGCTCTGCCGAGGCCCCCTGCGGCCCGCCATCTTGGCGATAGCGGAGCGCTTGATGAAGCAACGCACAATCGAAGGCGGGGCTCTCCATTCATTGTGGATTGAAGTGTCTCCTGGTCCGGTTGCGCTGTGACCGCTACTACATGCCTATACCGAACCACGGCAAAACACGTATGAGCTCGCCATCGATCGCCGGTAGCATCTGGTCGGCGCACGGTGCGCTCAGGTTGGTTTGCGCATGTCGGTCGTTGGGCATTCGTAGTGGCTGGCGATATTGGACGGTCGAGAATCAGTGCATTCGTGATCCGTCCTTGGTGCTCAGTTGGGCAGCCGCGTGCGACAGAGAAGCGCTTGCTTGCGAACAGCGGGAAGATTGGAAGACGGCAAAGCTCCTTCGGCTATGGTCAGCGCGATTACGCGAACAGTTCGCGGCGTGGGTCTCGTCCGAAGGGGACCAGTCCGAAAAGTAACGCTCGGGGTGTTGCGGAGGTGGAAATTCCGCGCCCGCTTCCACGAAGCGATAGCTTGAATCGTGGACGAAATCCTGCGTGGTTCTCGGCGTTAGGTAGCCGTGAAGAAGCTACCTGATTCTCAGAATCGAAGAAATGAAGGTATCCAGCAGAATCCCTTTGGGGCGTTCGCAGCGGGCCAGCGCAAGCTGGGGCGGTCACTTCTGTCCGCTTCTTCACCCCGCGGCGGGCGCCCCTCCCTGTTGGAGGAACTCCCATGCAATCGCACGTTGCGACATTCAGTGCATCGCCGTTCACAGTTATTGAAGGAAACCCGACCGCTTACTCGACATCGGCAATCGATCATCCGGAAGAAGCGGACGTCGGCATCTTTCGCCCTGGTATCTTCTATTTCCGCCGGCGACTCGACGACTGCTCGACTGCTCGACGTGCCATTGAGGTAGCATCAGTGATCGGGAAAGAACTGGATTGGACCCGCCGATGGATGGCCAAGAACGAGCTCCCCAGCGTCGTGCATCCCATGGCATCGGCGATCGTGGCCCAGCTAGGCCGCTGCTCAGATGCAACCTCCGCAAAAGCGATGGGCTTTCTACTCTGCTCTGAACTCGAGCGTGTTCGATCGTGGTTGAGTGAGCACGACTACCCCATTCCGAAGCTGAACGTCGACCGAGACGAAGCAGAAGCCCGAGGCTGGGCCAACTGAAGGTTTGGCGCCTAGACACGGCGGGCGCCAAGCGCTAGATCTGCGGCATGGCAACCGCCGGCGCGCTGCGACAACTTGGTGTCTCTGTTCCGGTATGCATCCCCAGCGAGCGGGAAGTGGTCATCGGGCTGCCAATGAACGACGACGACGTGAGCCGTGTGGTGCATCGGGTCATCGACTTATTGCCGGTTCTAGACCGGCTCCCACAGATCTCGTGCGAGATCGCCGGCGTGATGCGAATGCTCGGCTGCAGGTCTAGGTCTGCCGCATATCGCGAATTGGATAACCTCGGCGTAGCAGCCTATATCAGGGGTAAATACCGAATAAGAGATATAGAGAACGCTGTGGCACGCCGTTCTTACGCAGCTCAGGCCAAACGGCGTGCACAACGACTGCTCGAGTAATCATCCGGCTCGGTTGGGTGAAGGAATGGTGTCACGCAATCTCGCGTTCAGCGCACCTCGCGGGTGCCGTTGCATCGGCAGCAAGTGATAGGATGATTCTCTTCTCTGGGGCTGCCCTCTCGCCTATCGCTTCCGTCTCCGTCAAGGAAGTCGATCCATCCGTCTCCACCGCAGCGATCGCACACACGGGCGTCTTCCCAATGGTCGTAGCGCGGCACGTCGCCCCACCAGTTGTGATCCATCGAGTTCCCGTCATACGGCACTGAACAAGGCGCTCCCGCGTGCCGACGGGGCTGACCGCATGGCGAGCCATTCACTAGTGTTCCCATAGTCATAGCTGGCTAGTAGTAGTTGCTGGTTTTCGTCATACCGCGAGCGACCGCGACGTTTTCGCCGCTGGCTGAAACGCAAACGCCGCTGGGCCGAGTTTAAGATCGCCTGGCTCGAAACCAAGGCTCCGGCTGCGTTCCGTCGCCGCGCCGGAATGCGTTCCGGTCGTTTGCTGAAAGCATAAGGAGTAAACTGTCTGGGGTCCAGAAACGCCGCCGCGGCGTTTCCCGTTTGTCGGCCGCGATCGCTGACGGCGCCTCCGCCGCTGCCGTCGGCCCTCTCGCGGGCAATGCAAGACGTTTCAACTCGGCTACTGTTTGCCGCTGACGACCGATTCGGAATCGCCTCAAGCTGACTTCCCGGGCGTAGTTCTCCCCGCCAGCCATGCCCGACCTTTGCACCCAGTTGCAATCGCCGCCGCCGGCTTTGTCCACGCCGCCGGCGCCGATCCCACTCCTCGTCTACACCGCCGAGCAGGTCTGCGCCGCGCTGCAGATCAGCAAGGTCACCCTCTGGCGCCTCGAGCGCCGCGGCCTGCTGCGCCCGATCGCGTCGCTCCGCCATAAACGTTACTCCGCCGCAGCCGTGCGCGACTTCCTGGCCGGCCGCGCTGGATCCTGAATCTGATGCGCTGCCAACTCTGCGGCGAAGACCGCAAACTCATCGAGGCACACATCCTGCCCCGAAGCTTTTTCGGGATCGATCCGGCGGAGCGCCAACCGTCACGCCTCGTCACCAATGTGGCTGGGCGCTACGGGCGGAAGATGCCCAAGGGCGCATATGACCCGTCCATCGTATGCGAAGAATGCGAGCGGCGCTTCTCAGCGTGGGATGACTATGGGGCGGAGCTTTTTCTTCAGCGCTGGGATGAGTTCGAACGACTCGAGCATTTGGGCGAACATGTCGGCTACCGATTGGCCACTTTTGATTACAATCGGCTGAAGATGTTTTTCCTCTCTGTTCTCTGGCGAGCGGCAGTCAGTTCCCACGAGATGTTCTATGCCGTGAAGGTCGGTCCTTACGGGGAAGCGCTCAAACGCGCGGTGATAGACTCGCGTCCTGGCGGTCCTGACGAGTTCGCGGTCGCGCTCCAAGCGTTCGACTCAACGGACGTGGGAATGCTGAACCCCATGGCTGAACGGTTCGAAGGGGTGCGCTACTACAGATTCTACCTGTCACACGTGATAGCATTTGTGAAGGTAGATTCCAGGCCGCCGCCGGACTCGCTCCGTCCACTGACAATTCAACCAGGTGGAGCATTGTGGTTGGCATCGAAGACATTCGCCGGGAGTCCAGAGCGCGAGATCATGCGCAATCTGGTTCTGAAGGACGTTCAGAGAAGAAGCGGAGCCCGCCGGTGACCCTCAGCGTCACCGGCGGGCTGAGCCAAATGGGTCCGTAAGCTATGTCCGCGCTATGCGCCGCTCGGCGGATTGCTTGATAAGAGAAAGCTGTAGGCCCTACGTGACATACTTACCGACCTGTCTCACGTGGAACATTTTGCTTCCCAAGACCTGCAATTGCGTCGATAACGATGCATAGCATGCGCCGACAAGCCCCATGTCAGCCGCAGGTGAGCCAAGCCCCATTGGCTCGTAACTTGCTTACATCTTGCAGCATCGCACCGATGATTTCTGGCGAGACACCCATTCAAGTTTCGCGAACCGAAGCACCGGCTGTGGGTCTAGTGGCGCTCGGTGCGAGCGGAAATCTTGCGACTTGCTCAGCATCTTGCGCGTCGTATACCGTTGAACCCTTTTCTCCTATGGCAGCCTCTCACAACACGCTTCGCGAGCCGGCACAACCGGCCGTTCGAGGGTGGCACGATGTAATCGATGTCGCCTTTCCGTCGTTTGGGGATGTAACCGACGCGACCAAGACAATGACCTCGGAGCACAGCCAACGCTTCCGCGGGAGCGTGCGGTTGGCGACCGGCCGATTCTATACATCGCTTGAGTATGAAACGATGCGTAAAGAAGAGCTAGCCAAGCCTCTTCCATAAGCTATTGTTCAAAGCGCCACCACGTGGCGCTTTTTTATGTCCCCAGAAGAATCTGAGCTTTGGCGAAAAATCGTCATCATACATAATCACGCCAAGGCTCATCTGATCTATTGCGAAGAGGCCGACCTGAACCAGAAGACGTTCCTTCAACCATGGAACGAACTCCGCAACGCCCTTGAGCACATCATCCGAGCGAAAGCGTGCGCAGTGGGTTTAAATCACCTTGTTGGTGATCCCGCAGACTACCAGCGCGCTAACTTAGATAAGGCGCTCGGACATGAATATCGCGCCTACTTTGACGTGTGCGACTGGCTGACCGTTGTTCTGCGCCAACGTATCCGGGAAACCTTAGCGCCGTATACCGAGCATCCCGAGATAATCCGAGAGGTAATACCCAACTACTATGCCGATATTCGGCCCGCGTTAGAAAAGCTAACGCAGCAGATCGCGGACGTTCGCACGAGAAAGGACATCAAGGGGGACGTCCTTGAGGAGGTAGAACAATACAACAAGATCGTTCTAGAGCTAAAGACGTTCGCAGATGATCTCTCTTCGAAGGTGCCGAGCTTAATCGAGCTCAAGGCCGCCAAGGTGGCAGCACACGAAAAGAACGTGAAGTTGGAGCAATATAAGGGGCGCTTGGGTCTGCGGAATGCCATTATTGTTGGGCTCCTCACGGTCGCGGTGGGCGCTGCGATAACAGTTTGGCGGATCCGCACCTTCCCCGAGAGGCCCGCGACAATCCCCCCTATGTCCGAGCAAGCAGCGGAAACAGCGAAGATCCAGAAGTAGACCAAGTGCCAAATGGCTGGACCATTTCTACACCTGCTTTTCTACACCTTCGTTCGAAATTGAGCGCACTTCGGAAACGTCGGGAAAGTTGCTTGGCCTCGCTTTACCTCTGAAAGGGAGCATCTGAAAAGATGGGAAATCGTGGGGAAAAACGTGCGCTAGGCTTCTGAGACCTGCGTGTCTACCAATTCCACCACCTGGGCAGCAGAGGGACGGGCAAAAGATACGTCGCCGCCCCCCGGAGCAAGAAAATTGATTTCCTCCGCCATACCCGCCCACACTG
>Ga0182793_1001389_pt1 | contig 15044 bp, 15 predicted proteins | sample Passage237A_FD_130498 | JGI IMG/M metagenome (GOLD analysis project Ga0182793, IMG submission 130498) | Cellulose adapted compost microbial communities from Newby Island Compost Facility, Milpitas, CA, USA - Passage2 37A (version 2) (version 2) ... | reverse complement strand
GCATGGCAAGATCGTCGTGACGTCCTATCTGCTCGCCGATGAGCGCGAGGTGAAACGCGGTATCGTCCTCGCCTTCCTCTCGGCCTTTGCGCAGGCACTGACCGCCATTGCCGTGGTCGGTGTACTTGCCGTGTTGCTCGGTTTCTCAAGCCGGGCAACAGCAAGCACTGTTCCGATCATCGAACGGGCGAGCTTCATCCTGATAGCGGGTGTCGGCGTTTGGCTGATCTGGCGCACGCTGCGCCGCAAGGAGCATTCCCATCACGATCATGCACATGGTCACGACCACCATTGCCACGACCATGACCATGCTCATATGCCCGGCCCCGCAGAAATCCGCGAAGCCGCCACGCGCGGCTGGAAGGGCATGGCGGCCATCATCGCCTCGATCGGCCTCCGGCCATGCAGCGGCGCGATACTGGTGCTGCTTTTCGCGCTGACGCAGGGTGCCTTCACCATTGGCGCCCTGTCCGCCTTCGCCATGTCGGTCGGCACCGCAATCACCGTATCCGCCCTCGCCATCCTGACCGTTTTTTCCAAGAACATGGCACTGCGCCTTGCCGGACAGGTGGACAGCCGGCGCTCCCGCCGGATTGAAAAAATGCTCCGAATTGGCGGCGGGGCCCTTCTTGTGGTTATGGGCCTTGTCCTTTTCGCAGGCTCCCTTACGGCACCGGCGCAACCCCTCTTCTGATCGCACCCTGCCTATCGACAAGCCCCGCCCCCCGCCCCATACTGCGCGCAACGCCGGAGACCCGGCATCATGCTGAATGAAATGAGCTAGAGAGACCGATGGCCGACGAGACGAAAACCAGCGACCTGCCCGAACGCATCACCGTTCTTGCCCGGGATTTCACCCCCGCCGCGATGGAATTCCACCGCCGGAACATGAGCGAAAAGGGATATCGCATGGAAGGCCAGATTGTTCAGCGCAAGTTCCAGATGATCGAAGGCATGGGCGCACCGAAGGATCTGTTTGATGGCGAACTTTTCTACGCCGTCACCTTCGTGCGCAAGAATATCGACAACTGAACGCCACCACGCGCGATAACCAGCCGAAGCGACACCGGACACACGACAAAAGTTGTTTGACTCGGTGTCGCTAATCCTGTTGGGTTGCAACGCAATCTATCTTTGGGCTGCGTTGCCCTCCGGGCCTTTCAAGACTCCCCAGAAACAGGTTGTAAACAGCCGCGCGATGGGCGCGCGGTCAATCTCGCGCGCCAGCGCGGCAGGAGACTCTCGAAATGGCTACAGGTACGGTGAAGTGGTTCAACACGCAGAAGGGTTACGGCTTTATTCAGCCCTCAGACGGCGGCCGTGACGTATTCGTGCATATCAGCGCGGTTGAACGCGCTGGCCTGAGCTCGCTCAATGAAGGCCAGACGATCAATTACGAACTCGTGACGGAACGCGGCAAGACATCGGCTGCGAACCTCACGGTCGCGTAACACACGCTGCTGTCGCAGACATTTGAAGGCCGGGCGAACAGCCCGGCCTTTTTGTTTGGCGCCCCTTCCCTGTCGCGGGCGCAAGGAAGCCGACCGTGGAACCATGCGTGTCTGGACGGATGAAAGGAAGTTCTCTAGCGTTCATGCGCTGAAAGCTGCATAGCGCACACATCCTGAAAGACGCCCCATGATCACGGTTCACCACCTGAACAATTCCCGCTCCCAGCGCATTCTCTGGCTGCTGGAGGAACTGGGTCTCGATTACGAGATCAAACGCTATCAGCGTGACCCGCAGACAAACCTTGCACCGGAAGAGCTGAAAAAGGTTCACCCGCTCGGCAAGTCACCCGTCATCACCGATGATGGCCTCACCATCGCGGAGTCGGGCGCGATCGTGGATTACCTGATCCGCAAATATGGCAAGGGCGCGTTGATGCCCGATGAGGCGTCGTCCGATTACGTCACCTATCTGCACTGGATGCATTACGCAGAAGGCTCCGCCATGCTGCCGGTGATGCTCTCCATGTATCTCATGCGACTTGGCGAGGCCGGCAAGCCGCTTCAGCCGCGGCTTGAAAGCGAAGTCGCAAACCATTTCGGCTATCTCGAAAACGCACTCGGCGCGCGCGACTTTTTTGTCGGCTCAGGCCTCACCGGAGCGGATGTGCAGATCACCTTCGTGTTGGAAGCCGCAAAAACACTCGGCCTGCTCGCGCCCTATCCGAGGCTCAATGCCTATCTCCAGAGGGTGCAGGCACGCGACGCCTACAAGCGCGGGATCGAGCGCGGCGGACAATATGATCTGGGTCGGTGAGCGCGCTCAGCCCGTCGCGAGCAGGAAGCCTGCATAGATTGCGAAAGCCATGGTGGCGGCAACGGTGATGGCGGCAAGCGCAATCACACCGCCCAATGTCACAATCACGCCATCGCGCTCCACAAGCCCGATCCCGACCACGAAACAGGCAATGGCCGGAAGCCAGCCCGTCAGCGGCAGAGGCAGGCAGAGCACGAGACTCGTGACGAGCATCAGCAAGCCGAAGGGTTTTTCTGCCCCTCCCCGGAAAACGCGGGTGTAGCGCTCCCGCGTCAGCCGCGCGAGCGGTCGTGCGACAGGCAAGGCACTCAGCGCCCCGGCGCGCCACTTTTTCTGCGAGATGGATCGCCTGGTCATGAAGTCGGGCAACCAGAGCGTCCGCCGCCCGAGCATCAACTGCGTCGCCACAAAAAGAGCGGGAATGCCGAGAATGGCGTTTGAGCCGAATGGCAGGGGCAGCAGGTTCACAATGCCGACCAGCATGAACCCCCAGCCGAAGCTCCTGTCGCCAAGCGTCTCGAGGATGTCGCCCAGCGTGCTGCCTTCGGGCTTCTTGCGCGTACCAACCTGCGCGAGGCCGCGCAAAGCGCCGCTCCGTCTTTTGTTCATATGCTTGCTGCCGAACACCTTGATTTGCAAGCATCTAACACGTTTTCCGGCAGCGCGTCACTGCGCCCGGAAGGTCAGGTCCGCCGGAACGCTGCTCCAAGCGCCGACACGAAATCCCGTGTGGTGCCGATCAGAACCGCAACCGCATAGGCCGTGAAAAGAAGCGCAGCCACCACCGCACCGACCTGCATGGCGGCTTCGCTTCCAAGAAAAGTCCAGAGGGACTCCAGATGGTTGCGCACGCCGCGATAAGCCTCACCCAGATACCTGAGAGTGCTGTTTTCGTTCATCCCCGCTGCTCCTCCCCAAGAGCTGTTATGAACCGCTATGATGCTAGCGGAGGACGGGGGCGAGATCGAAGGGAAAAATGATCCAGTGACGGAAGACAGCAAGGCGGGCCACGAGGGCGGCTGGCACCTCTATATTCTCGAATGTGCGGGCGGACGGCTCTATACCGGCATCGCCCGGGATGTGGAGGCACGCTTTCGCGCGCATCAGGCGGGGCGCGGCGCCAAATTTACCCGCAGCTACCCGCCAGAACGCATCCTTCTCGTGCAACCCCTCGCCACTCGCTCGGAAGCCCTGCGTGCCGAACACGCGGTAAAGAAACTTTCCGCAGACGCGAAGCGCGAGATGATCCGCGCCGCCTCTACCGACCTCTCCTCCGGGGACTGACAATTTGTCTGACACTCCCGCGCCTTTCGACTATCAGCCGCCGCAGGACCCCTGGCTCACCATCCTGCACCGCGATGAGGATCTGCTGGTGCTCTCAAAGCAGAGCGGCCTTCTCTGCGTGGCCGGAAAACCAGCCGGGCATCAGGATTGCCTCGAAGCGCGCGCGAAAACCCGCTTCCCGCAGGCGCTGCTGGTGCACCGCCTCGACCGCGACACATCGGGCATTGTCGTCATGGCCATGAATGCAAAGGCGCAGCGCCATCTCGGCCTGCAATTCGAACGGCGAAAACTGAAGAAGACCTACATCGCCCGCGTCTGGGGGCATGTCGCGGGTGAGAGCGGCACCATCGACCTGCCGCTCGCAACCGACTGGCCGAACAGGCCAAAGCAAAAAGTAGATTTCGTCTCAGGCCGCGCCGCGCAAACGGATTGGCAGGGGATCGCGCGGGAGGCAGAAGCAACGCGGCTCAAACTCACGCCGCTCACCGGCCGCTCCCATCAGCTGCGCGTCCATATGCTGAGCCTCGGCCACCCGATACTGGGCGACCGCTTCTACGCACCCGGCCCGGCTCTTGCGGCGGCAGACCGGCTGCAACTTCACGCTGAGGCGCTGGAACTTCACCACCCCTCAGACGGGCGCCTCTGCCGCTTCAACGACCCCGCGCCCTTCTGAAGAAACGCTCCGCCTCAGGACGAAACGCTGCGGCGAATGATGACGGTCGTCGAATTTGAATTGTAATTTGTGTTGCTGTTGAAGTTGTAATTCTCATTGAAATTGTAATTGCCGCCCGCACAAGCATGAGCCGGCGTCGCGCCAATGAGAACATAAAGAGCGGCAGCCGCCATCAGCCCGAACGTCCCACCCGAAACCATCCACTGACGGCGCGAAAAAGAAAGCATCTGCATCATTCTGCAACACCCCTGACCCGTTACGACACGGCACCCGCCCAAAAGCTGGTATCAATGCCAATTTAGAGAGATGGGGAGCAGGAAACGTGCCGGGCGCCTTTTCCTAAAGCAAAAGGGCAGGCCGAAGCCCGCCCTTTGATTTTGTGCCCTGAAGGCTTGTTAACGGCTGCTAGACCCGGAGGTCTTCGCTGACGGTCCACGATTTCCTATCGGCTAAATATTCAATCGGCTGACGAGGCATCTTAGCGAACATTGATTCCCATAACAACATGGTTTTGACTATTCGCATGGGAGGGCTAAACCATGCCGTACAGACTAGGACTCGATCTGGGCACCAATTCCATCGGCTGGTGGATGGTGAAGCTAGATAAGGCGGGACGCGCGTGTGGGTCCCTAGGGGGCGGTGTCCGCATCTTCAGTGACGGTCGCAACCCGAAAGACGGCACATCGCTTGCTGTACAGCGGCGCGTCCCCCGCGGCATGAGACGCCGGCGGGACCGCTATCTCGACCGCCGTTCCGACCTCATGAACCACCTCATCGCCTTCGGCCTTATGCCTGGCGACGAGGGCGAACGAAAGGCGCTAGAGGCACTAGACCCCTACGAGCTCCGTGCCGCGGCTCTCGACCGCGCTCTCTCGCCTCACGAACTCGGCAGGGCTCTCTTCCATCTCAATCAGCGCCGCGGCTTCAAGTCGAACCGCAAGACGGACAGCGACGATAACGAAACCGGCATTGTGAAGGAGCGTATCAGCGAGCTGCGAGCACGGATCGAGACGTCCGGGGCGCGCACACTAGGCGAATTTCTGCACAAGAGGCACCTGAAAGGACGCATGGTTCGCGCAAGGCCGGAAGCCGGCTTCTATCCCGAACGCGCCATGTACGAGCACGAGTTCGACCTAATCCGCCAGCGGCAGAATTCGCACCACTCCCTCACCATTGAACAATGGGACCCACTGAAAGACATCATTTTCTTCCAGCGTCCTCTAAAGCCAGTCGACCCGGGCTGGTGCCTGTTTGAAGCGGGGGAAAAGCGGGCACACCGTGCGCTGCCGCTCACCCAGGAATTCCGCATGGTGCAGGAGGCAAACAACCTCCGCGTGACATCCCCCGGATCGCCGGCACGGCGGCTGACGCTCGAAGAGCGAGACAAGGTCCTTGGCCATTTGCGGAAAAAGAAGGAGCTTAAACTCGACGCCATGCTCAAGCTCCTGAAGCTGCCTTCCGGCTCAACTGTCAATCTGTTCGACGATCACAGAAGCACCATCAAGGGTGAAGAGACGGCGGCGAGGCTGGCGCACAAAGAGATATTCGGGGACACATGGTTCAACCTATCCGCTGAGGAGCGGACTGGCATTGTCCGCACTCTCCTTGACACGGAAAAACCGGAGGAGATCGAGCGAATTGCTCAGTTGCAGTGGGGGCTCTCGGAAGCTGCCGCAAAGAAGCTAGCCGGTAAGTCGCTGCCAGATGGTTATTCCCGCCTCAGCGAAAAGGCCATCGCTAAGCTGCTGCCTATCATGGAAGACCAGGGGCTCAACTATGCGGAGGCCGTCGAGCAGGTACCTGAATATGGCCACCATTCAGATTTCCGGCCGGACGAGGCACGCGACACCCTCCCATACTATGGCGAAGTGCTGGCGCGGCACTGCGTAGGCGCTGACCCGTCAGCACCCAGAGAGAACGAAGTGGCACATTGGGGCCGCCTCGCCAACCCGACGGTTCATATCGGCCTTAACCAGATACGCCGTCTGGTCAACCGTTTGATCGAGGTTCACGGTAAGCCGGAAGAGATCGTGATCGAGCTGGCTCGCGAACTGAAAATGAGCAAGGAAGACAAGGACAAAGAGCGGAAGAAGAACAGCGAGAACGAAGCGGCAAACCGCCGGCGAGAAGAACAGATTCGAGCCGCGGGAACAGCACCTTCGCCCCACCTGCTGCGGAAGCTGCGCCTGTGGGAAGAGCAGAAGGTGGGAACGGCAAATCTCTGTCCCTTTACCAGACAACCAATCTCCTTCGAAATGGCAATCTCGGCGGCTACCGAAATCGAGCACATTCTTCCCTTCTCCAAGACGCTCGACGACTCGATGGCAAACAAGGTCCTCTGCCTGATTGAAGCGAACCGGGCCAAGCGCGACCGCTCACCCTATGACGCATTTCACACGGACCCGACAATCGCCGGCAGGAAATACGTCTATGACGACATCCTGTTCCGAGCGGACAACCTTCCGGCAAACAAGCGTTGGCGCTTCCACCCGGATGCGATGGACTGCTTTAATAATGATGAGCGAGACTTCCTCGACCGGCAGCTCAACGAGACGAAGTATCTGTCCAGAATTGCGCGGAGCTATCTGTCGAACCTCTACAACGAAAAGGAAGAGGGGCGAATGCGGGTCCGCGCCATCCCAGGCAGGCTGACCGCCATGCTGCGGGGAAAGTGGGGTCTATCGGCGTTGCTTCCGGACCACAACCTGGCCGACGGCGAAGAAGTGCCGAGAAAGAACAGGAACGATCATAGGCATCATGCGCTCGACGCCTTCGTCGTGGCGAACACGACGCAAGGACTGTTGAAGCGCCTTGCCGACCTCAATGACGACGCGGAACGCCAGCGCCTCGTGGATGCCGTCCCTGACCCTTGGGATGATTTCGACCGTGAAGAACTGCGCAAGCAGCTCGCACGCCTCACCGTGTCGCACAAGGCCGATCACGGCACCCCCGGGAGCAAAGGCAAGACGACGGGCGCGCTGCACAATGACACAGCCTACGGGATAGTAGGACCGGGCAAGAACGGCAATACGATCGTCGTTTCACGCACCCCGCTCTCTCGCTTCACCACGCCTAAGGATATGGACAAGGGATTAGAGGGCATCCGAGACGCGGCGCTGCGTGAGGCTCTGACTGCCGCGTGGGAGACGTTTAAGGCCGCTCCGCCTGCAGCTTCAAATTCCGATGATGCGGATAGCCGGCGCAAGCCGAAAAACCCTGCAATGGCCTTTGCCGAAATGGCCGCCACAAAGGGCATTGAGCTTGGAGGACGAAAGGTGAAGGTGCGGCGCGTCCGCATGTGCGAGGAACTCGGCGTCGTTCCCATCAAAGACAGGAAAACCGGGAAAGCCTATAAAGCCTACAAACCCGACGGCAACGCATTCAACGAAGTTTACGAACTGCCGAACGGAAAATGGGTCTCGGTGGTCATTCGTCGATTTGACGCCAACCAGCCTGACTTCAACTCGGCAGACTTCCGGCCACACCCGGCTGCACGGAAAGTGATGAGGCTCCATATCGACGACCTTGTTGCGGTCGATGACGGCGGGCAACGTCGGGTGCTGAGAGTAGTTAAGCTTAGCGGCCAAAAAATTACCCTTGCAGACCACTTCGAAGCCGGCGCGCTCAAGTCTCGCGACGCCGACAAAGAGGACCCTTTCAAGTATCTAGAAAAATCCGCAAACGTGCTGAAATCGATGGGTCTGAGAAAGGTAGGCGTTGACGAAATCGGCCGGCTGACCGACCCAGGGCCGCAGCAGGCCAAATCGGGAGGAAAAGCCGCGTGATCGGCCGGGTGGTCGAGATCGCCGCGGATGACCGGCACCTCGCCGTCTCTCGTGGCTTTCTGACCGTCTCATCAAAAGGAGAGGAAGTAGGGCGTGTGCCCCTGGACGATATCGGTGTCCTTCTCGCGCACGCGCATGGACTGACCTATTCCAATAATCTGATGGTCGAGCTTGCGCAGCGAGGCGCGGCCGTTGTCCTCTGCGGTCCAAACCACATGCCGGTTGCCTGGCTCTGGCCAATGGACGGCCACCATGTCCAAAGCCTCAGAATGCGCCAGCAGCTGGAGGCAGGGGCACCGCTCCGAAAAAGGCTTTGGCAGGCGCTTGTTCGCGCAAAAATCGAGCAACAACGCGCAGTCCTTGAACGGCTCGGAAAGCCAGATGGCGCATTCGACCTTCTCGCAAGAAAGGTGAAGTCGGGCGACCCGGAGAACATCGAGGCACAGGCGGCGCGGCGCTATTGGCCACTACTCATGGGCGATGACTTCCGCCGTGATCGGAGCTCCGACGGTGCGAACGCGATGCTCAATTATGGGTACACGGTGTTGCGCGCTGGCGTGGCGCGCGCGGTAACATCCGCTGGGCTTCACCCATCAGTCGGTCTGCACCACAGCAATCGCAATAATCCGATGTGCCTGGTCGACGACCTGATGGAACCCTTCCGGCCAATCGTCGACTACATGGTGTCGCGTCTCATCGTAGCGGGAAAAGAAGAGGTGAATCCGGAGACGAAGGCTGTTCTGGCACAAATACTCGCCTTCGACATGACGACGGATCACGGCACAACACCGGTATCGACCTGCGTTGAACGTCTCGCCTTTTCGCTCGCACAGTCATTCGAAGCTGGAAAACCTTCTCTCGCCCTCCCCCGCACTCTACTGCCGCTCGAAATGCCGGGCTTCGAACCGCGGTCTGACAGCGGCTAGATTCATGCTGACCGGGTACAGGCTCATGTGGATGATGGTCATCTTCGATCTGCCGGTAGGCACCAAGAAGGAGCGGCGCGCGGCAACACGCTTCCGCAACGACCTTCTGGATCAGGGATTCGAGATGTGCCAATTCTCTGTCTATATGCGCTTCTGCGGCGGCAAGGAACAAGTTGAGACCTATACGAAACGAATCGAAAGAGCTCTTCCTAAGACGGGGCTCGTGCAGATTCTCTGTTTTACCGACCGCCAATATGAGACCATCGTCTCCTTCGATGGGCGAACCCGCGAAAAGGCCAGGGAGAATCCGAAGCAATATGTGTTGTTTTGAAGGGCATTCAGCGCCGAATCCGGCCGGAAATTGCGCCAAATCTCTTTATAAATCAGAGACTTGGCGCAACACCGAGTTTAGCCGATAGGAAATCGCGGACCAGCCGCAACTGAGAGTGTGTCCGCTGCGCTTGCCATGCTAGTTTAGCCGATAGGAAATCGCGGACCAGCCGCAACTGCGAGCGCATTTCTGATGCCGCCGAAGCAAGTTTAGCCGATAGGAAATCGCGGACCAGCCGCAACTTGATGGTGAGGCGCACGCGGCTACGCTCAAGTTTAGCCGATAGGAAATCGCGGACCAGCCGCAACTCGACAAGCACAACAGCCGGGACAACCAGAAGTTTAGCCGATAGGAAATCGCGGACCAGCCGCAACGGCGGTGGTACTGTTGCAAGTCAGGCGCTTAGTTTAGCCGATAGGAAATCGCGGACCAGCCGCAACCAGAGCGGAAGACGAGGCCATTCGAGCCCGAGTTTAGCCGATAGGAAATCGCGGACCAGCCGCAACAATGCGGCCGATACACCGGAAGCGCAGAGTAGTTTAGCCGATAGGAAATCGCGGACCAGCCGCAACCGAGTTGGTCGATGGCGACCGCGTGATAATAGTTTAGCCGATAGGAAATCGCGGACCAGCCGCAACAACCTAGATAGGAGGCACAACATGGCCGAGAGTTTAGCCGATAGGAAATCGCGGACCAGCCGCAACTGCTCGAATGTCTCGCCCTGCTTGCAGCGGAGTTTAGCCGATAGGAAATCGCGGACCAGCCGCAACTCGAAACGAAGCAGACCATCGATCCGACCAAGTTTAGCCGATAGGAAATCGCGGACCAGCCGCAACGGCGGATGGAAAGCTCCGCATGGCAAGTGAGTTTAGCCGATAGGAAATCGCGGACCAGCCGCAACTGGCAAGCTTTGAATGTCCACTCGCCCCAAGTTTAGCCGATAGGAAATCGCGGACCAGCCGCAACAGAAGGCGGGCGTCGTCATGTCGCGCGGGAGTTTAGCCGATAGGAAATCGCGGACCAGCCGCAACTCTTTCGGCCTCGCCCCGACCCCTGACAAAGTTTAGCCGATAGGAAATCGCGGACCAGCCGCAACTCTACTTCTTCCGTCCCCGCCTCCTCTAGCAGTTTAGCCGATAGGAAATCGCGGACCAGCCGCAACACATACGCTAGGACGTGTCAGCCACTTGAAAGTTTAGCCGATAGGAAATCGCGGACCAGCCGCAACCTGCTCAAAAGCATTGCCGTCACGGATGACAGTTTAGCCGATAGGAAATCGCGGACCAGCCGCAACAGTCCATCGGTGTTCCCCTCAGGGACTGATAGTTTAGCCGATAGGAAATCGCGGACCAGCCGCAACTCGCGGGAGGATCGGGTGAGCGAGCGGATCAGTTTAGCCGATAGGAAATCGCGGACCAGCCGCAACTCTGCTCGCGCGTTCGATCGTTAATAAGACAGTTTAGCCGATAGGAAATCGCGGACCAGCCGCAACGTATCGGCATGAATGGCGGAACCTTCTTCGAGTTTAGCCGATAGGAAATCGCGGACCAGCCGCAACTATATCGCCTCTTGGGATTGGGGCGATAAAGTTTAGCCGATAGGAAATCGCGGACCAGCCGCAACTACATGATCGAGCCGATGGAGTGCTTGTCTAGTTTAGCCGATAGGAAATCGCGGACCAGCCGCAACTGGCCTGACCTACCCCACCATGATGGGGCTGATCGACCAGAAGCGCGAGGAAGGGCGCATGTTCGGTCCGGGGCATTTCGATCTCGCCATCATCGACGAAGCGCACCGTTCCGTTTATGAGCGCTATGGCGCGATCTTCGATTATTTCGACAGTCTGCTGGTGGGCCTCACAGCCACGCCGAAAGACGAGATATCACGCAACACCTATGAGCTGTTCGACCTTGAGCAAGGCATGCCGACAGACGCCTATTCGCTCGACAAGGCAGTGGCAGACGAATACCTCGTTCCGCCTAAGGCGATTTTCGTTCCGCTCAAATTTCCGCGCGAAGGCATCAAATATGATGAACTGAGCGACGAGGAAAAAGACCAATGGGACATGCTGGAATGGGACGAGGATGATCCGCCGGAGTCCGTCGATTCCACTGCCATCAATCAATGGCTCTTCAACACCGACACGGTGGACAAGGTTCTCGCGCATGTGATGACCAACGGCATCAAGGTGGCTGGTGGTGACCGGCTTGGCAAGACGATCCTCTTCGCCAAGAACCAGCGACATGCGGAATTCATCGAAGAGCGCTTCAATATCAACTATCCGCATCTTACAGGACACTTCGCGCGCATCATCACCCACAAGACCGAATATGCGCAGAGCCTGATCGACGATTTTTCAACGAAGGACAAAGACCCGCATATCGCTATCACCGTGGACATGCTGGACACCGGGATCGACGTGCCGGAGGTCGTGAACCTCGTTCTGTTCAAGCTGGTGCGCTCCAAAACGAAAATCTGGCAAATGCTGGGGCGCGGCACACGACTTTGCGAAGATATCTTCGGGCCGGGGTTGGATAAAGAGTGTTTCTACGTCTTCGACTTCTGCCAGAACCTCGAATTCTTCAGCGAGGATATTCCCGGCACGGAAGCATCGGCAGGCCGCTCTCTCAATGAGAGGCTCTTCGCCCTTCGCTTCGATCTCATCCGCGCCATCGAAGAACGGGCCGACCTCAACGTGGCGGCAGGCTTCGGAGAAGCGAAAGAAGACTTTATTGGCGCGGGTGATCCACCACTTCTGACGGCTGTGCGCAGTGAAGCCATCCAAGTCCTGCAGGACTATGTGGGCGCTATGAGCATCGACAATTTCGTCGTCCGCCAAAATCGCCGGCTCGTCGCGAAATATCAAAAGCCGGAAAGCTGGCAAACACTCAACGACACCACGCGAGACGAACTTCTGGAAAGTGTCGCGCCGCTCCCTTCCGGCGCGAGAAGAGACAGCGAAGAAGCGAAGCGCTTCGATGTGCTGATGTTCAGTCTGGAACTGGCGCTTCTCAAGAGCAGCAAGGCGTTTACCAATCTTCGCAAAAAGCTGGTGGAGATCGCCGTGGCGCTCGAAGCACAGGCAGCCATTCCAGTTGTCGCGGCGCAGATGGAGCTTATTCAGGACATCCAGTCAGACGAATGGTGGGAAGGCATCACAGTTCCGATACTCGACCTCACTCGGAAAAGGCTCCGCCTTCTCGTTCAGCATGTCGGGAAAACGGAACGCGCAATCGTCTACACGAATTTCGAGGATGAGCTTGGCGAGGGAATGGACGTTGCGCTGCCACAAGTCGGTGAGGTTGACTATGCGCGCTTCAAGAAGAAGGCGCGCCATTTCCTTCTCGAACATATGGACAATATCGCGCTCCAGAAGCTGCGCCACGGCAGACCGCTGACCGCGACCGACATTGAACAGCTCCAGGCCATACTCGTCTCTGAAGGGGTCGGGACGGATGCCGAACTGGAAAAGGCCATCGAGTTGAACAAGGGCCTTGGCCGCTTCCTCCGCTCCCTCGTGGGGCTCGACCGTGCCGCCGTGTCGGAAGCCTTCAGCGCATTTGTAGGCGGCACCACCGCCACCAAGGCTCAGATCGAATTCATCGACATGGTCATTGAGCACCTGACGGAAAAGGGGACGATGGACCCCGGACTTCTATATGAAAGTCCTTTCATCGATGTCGCGCCAACCGGACCCGAGAAGGTCTTCGACCTCCAGCGCACCAGCCAGATCATCCGTTTGATCGAACAGTTCAATGAGAGTGCCGCGGTATAACTCCGCCTAGCCGCGTATTGCAGTGCCACCTCGGATTATATGATATATAAATCATGCAATTAAAATATGATGTTAATTTCATATTTTTCTTTTATGATTAAAACCATATAATCTCTTTTTCGGAGGTGGAACCATGCCGAACACCGTACGCACGCCTCAGCAAATCGGAGCAGCAATCAAACGCGCTCGCCGTGCTGCGGGCCTCAGCCAGAACGCGCTCGCTGAAAAAGTCGGCATCTGGCAGGAGACAGTTTCTAAAATCGAAAGCGGCCAGACCAATACGCGGGTCGATACGCTCTGCGACATTCTGGCCGCGCTTGATCTCGAGATCGCAATACGTCCCCGTCGTAAAGGCTCACCCGAAGACATTGCAGAGGTGTTCTAGATGGGACGCCGCCGCATCCGGACACCTCTCAATATTCTGCTGAACAACCGCCTGGTCGGCCGCCTGACCAAAGAAGCGAGCGGCGCGATCAGCTTCACATATGACACTGGTTGGCTTGATTGGGAGCACACACTCCCGGTCTCTCTCTCCCTTCCACTTTCCGACGAACGATATACCGGCGCAAAAGTCGCGGCAGTCTTCGAGAACTTGTTACCGGATTCCGATGATATCAGGCGCTACGTCGCCGAGCGCGTGGGCGCAACGGGCACAGACGCATTTAGTCTGTTGGCGGCAATCGGCCGCGACTGCGTTGGCGCTCTTCAATTCTTGCCAGACGAGCTCTTCGACGACAGCTTGTTGGGCATGGCGGGCAGCATCGCGGGCGAGTCGGTCAGCGATGGAGAGATCGCTGGCATACTCAAGAATCTAGGCCGCGCTCCACTCGGACTCAGCAGTGAAGATGCGTTCCGTATCTCGATGGCGGGCGCACAGGAAAAGACCGCACTTCTCCATCATGACGGCCAATGGCTGAAGCCGATAGGCACGACACCGACAACGCATATCCTCAAACCGCAGATTGGCCATCTGCCGAACGGCATTGATCTCACCAACAGCGTTGAGAATGAATTCTATTGCCTGAAGTTGCTAGAGGGCTTCGGCCTCAAAGTGGCCAACACAGAGATCATCGACTTCGAAGACCAGAGAACACTCGTCATTGAACGTTTTGATCGGCAATGGACGAGAGATGGCCGCCTCTTGCGTTTGCCTCAGGAAGATTTCTGTCAGGCGTTATCCGTACCGCCAACCCTCAAATACCAGAACCAGGGCGGTCCAAGCATCGTTCAGATTCTTGATCTCCTGCGCGGTAGCGACGAACCAGATATCGACCGGCTCACAGTCTTCAAGGCGCAGATCGTCTTCTGGCTAATCGGCGCAACCGACGGACATGCGAAGAACTTCAGCATCTTCCTCGGACCCGGTAACACATACCGACTGACGCCTCTCTATGACGTGCTCACTGCGCAACCGAGCCTCGAGCGCCGTCAGATCGAACGCAAGCAGATGAAGCTCGCTATGTCAGTCGGCACATCGAACCACTACAGCATCGAAGAAATTCAACCGCGGCATTTCATGCAAACCGCCGAGATCGCTGGCCTACCGAAGCCGATGATTGCGCAAGCATTCGATGAGGTCATCGACACCGCAAACACTGCTCTCTCACATGTAGAGGCTGCACTCTCGGCGGAGTTTCCAATTGCGATTCACGACAGTGTTTACGGTGCGCTCACGAAACGGCTTCGCATTTTGAAAGGCTGATCTGCGCAGGCAACGCGGCTTCTGTGCACCCTTGGCACTGGTACATCAGACTGGTACATTTGGTACCGAAAACGCTCGCTGAGGCGCGTCGTAAGTCGCTGATTTATAAGCATATTGAGGAAAGTGGTAGCGGAGGAGGGATTTGAACCCCCGACACGCGGATTATGATTCCGCTGCTCTAACCAACTGAGCTACTCCGCCCCGAAATCCGCAGGATGCTGCGGGCCTTGCTGTTCGGGGCAAGGGAGCCCCGGATATAAGGGGCGACGTGCCGTGCTGTCAAGCAAGGGAAGCCACTTCCGG
>Ga0182793_1001382_pt1 | contig 15207 bp, 8 predicted proteins | sample Passage237A_FD_130498 | JGI IMG/M metagenome (GOLD analysis project Ga0182793, IMG submission 130498) | Cellulose adapted compost microbial communities from Newby Island Compost Facility, Milpitas, CA, USA - Passage2 37A (version 2) (version 2) ... | reverse complement strand
TCGCCGTCGGCGCCTCGATCCTCACCGTCCTCCTGGTGCCCGTGATCAACCGCTACGCCGGCGGCATCGAGCGCATCGCCAATCGCCTCGAGCCCGCCTGGATTCGACGCGCGGGCGAGGCCTATCACTCCTGGTTCGAGCAGCTGAAATCCAGCGGCGCACCCTCGATGAGCCGGCAATTCATCCGCTCGCGTCTCGTCCAGATCGCAATCGAAGCCGTCTTCGTCAGCGGCGTGCTGATCTTTTCGCGACGCCTGTTCGAAGGTCTCCTCCTGCCGCGCGCCGACGTCATCGGACTGCAACCGGTGACGCTCGCCTACATTTTCTGGATCGTGATCGCGCTGATCGTGCTCGTGCCGCTCTTCGCCATCTGGCGCAACATCGCGACCGTCGCACTCATCATCGCCGACACCAAGAGCCCCTCGGCGCTCCTTCCCGCCGGACTCGTCGAACGCACGCTCAAAGCCGCCGGTCTCGTTCTCCTCGGCGGCTGGCTCTACGCCATCGCTCCGATCGACGACCTCGGTCCGTGGGGCTGGGTGGTGATCGGTGTGCTCGCCCTCGTCATGGTCACGGTGTTTTCGCACCGTCTCATCTACTGGCACAGCCACTGGCAGACCACCGTGCGCGACGTGCTTGCGGAAGATCCCGATGCGCCCCAGCGCAACTCCGTGGACCGCCTCGAACGCGAAAACGACCTCGCCTCCTGGAACGTGCGCCTCGGCGATTGCGTCGTGCCCGACGGCGCACGCTACGCCGGCAGCACGCTGGCCGACCTCGCGATTCCTTCGCGCTTCGGTTGCACGATCCTCGAAATCGAGCGCAACGGCATCGTCATCACCGCGATTCGCCCCGACATCCGCTTCTATCCCGGCGATCGCCTTCTCCTGCTCGGCCGCCCCGAGCAGATCAGCGCCGCCTGCGATTTTCTGACCAAGGAAACGCACACCCGCGACGAATCCGAAGAATTTCACGGCACCGTTCTCGAAACGTTTTCGATTCCCGCCACGCCGCGCACCGGCCACACGCTCGCCGAGCTGCGCATCGCGCAGGAAACCGGCGTGCGCATCGTCGGCATCCGTCGTGGCGATCAAACCATCATCGCGCCCTCCGGCGAGGAACGCCTCGAAGCTGGCGACCAGGTTCTCGTGGCCGGCACACTCGCCGAAAACCGTCGTTTCCACGTCTGGCTCGGCGCCGCCGCCTGAGCGGCAACGCCATCTTGCTCTTCTTCTCCACACGAGGCGTCAGCAGCCAAGCGGGGAGGAAGAGAAAGATTCTGGCAGCGCGCCGCTGCACCTTAGCTCGACCAAGGCCGCACACGGTCCCGACTCGGGACGCACTAGGGCGCAACCGCGTCCGCACCTCGTCGCGACGTGGTGCGAACATCCTCCCGACCCGTTGCGCACATGGTCGCGACCTGGGACGCATCTTGTCCCGACCCGGTCCATCCCAAGGCTCGACCCGCGCCGCTCCATGGCGCCGCCCCAATCCCAACCTGGGTTCGCTCTGCTCCAGCATTTGAACCGTATTACGGTTCAAACTGTCAGAACCAATTTGTTAGCCACAATTAATGGATGGCGCCTGCGGCTTGGCGGGACGCGGGGCTCCGGCCTGCTGTGCCGGCTCTCCCGAATCACCAGCGCAGCTCGCCCTGCGCGGCGGTTGTATCCGTGTAGTCGATACCGAAGAGCGCACGGCCGGGCTCGACGGTTTGCGTGGTCACGCGGACTTCCGTGGCGTCGGCCGGAATGCCTTTGCCGAATTTCAACCGGATCTCGCGCGGACGAAGCGGCAGGCCGCGTCGCGCCAGCGCGGTCTGCAGGTAGTCGAGATAGGCGGTGTTGTTGACGTGGTGGTTCGCGTCGACGTCGGAGTAGCGCACGGTCACCGGCGTCGCGTCGCTCGCCGCATCGGGCGACGGCAGTGTGAGTGTTTCCAACGCCGGCTCGAATGCTTCCTCGAGCCGCGCCGGAAAACGTTCCGCGACGTCGCGCGGCACGCGCACGATGGCTTTCGTTTTCAGATTAACGTAGAGCCACAGCGACGAGCCGCTGATGACGAGTTCGTCGGTCGCATCGTAAACACGGAAGTCCCGATAGCCTTTGAAGGCTTTGATGCCGGTGGACCAGGTCTCGATACGCAGGCGTTCCTCGTAGCGCGGGTAGCGGTGGATCGCGACGGCGATGCGATGGAGCACCCAGGATTCACCGCTGGTCGCGATCGCCTGCGTGCCGACGTTGTAGCGATTGGCGTGAGCGACGGCGGCTTCCTGAAGCAGTTTGAAGACACCGGAAAGGAGCACGACTTCGTCGCGATCGACATCGCGGTAGGACACCGCGAGATCCATCACGAGTTTGTTCGAAGCCGCGCCGGCGGCGGCCGCGCTCTCGGGCTCTACGCTCATGCGGCGATCCTTTCGTCCGCCGACCGAGGGGTCAACGGAGCCAGGCGAAGTATGAGGGCGCTGCATCGCACCGCGCAGCGCGGCTCACGTGTTTAGGCGGCGAGTTGTGCGCGTGAGGCCGCGACGATTTCGAGCGAACGCAGACGCGCGGGAAGATCGAAGATCGCCGAAGTCACCATCAACTCGTCGACGCCCGTGCGCCGCACGAACGCCTCGATGCCGCGCCGCACGGTCTCGGGTGAACCGACGACCGACTCGCGAAACGCGTGCATGACCATCGCCTCCTCCACGTCGGACCAGCGGCCCCGCATGCTGTCCACCGGCGGCGGCAGCGGACCGGGTGTGCCGCGGCGGAGATTCACGAACGCCTGTTGCTGCGAGGTGAAAATGCGCTGCGCCTCCTCGTCGGTTTCAGCCGCGTAAACACCGATCGCCGCCATCGCATACGGCTGCGCGAGCGCGGCGGAGGGTTTGAAATCGCGACGATAAAGATCGAGCGCCTCCGCGAGGTGATCGGGGGCGAAATGCGACGCGAACGCGAAGGGCAGCCCGAGCGCGGCGGCGAGTTGCGCACTGAAGAGACTCGAGCCGAGCAACCAGATCGGGACGTCGAGACCGGCCCCGGGAATCGCGCGCACGGCTTGATCGGGTTCGAGCGAGCGGAAATACGCCTGCAGTTCCACGACGTCTTCGGGAAACGAGTCGGAAGCGTTGCGGCGCCCCTGTCGAAGTGCGCGGGCGGTGTGCGGATCGGTGCCGGGCGCGCGTCCGAGTCCGAGATCGATGCGACCGGGAAAGAGCGACGCGAGCGTGCCGAACTGTTCGGCGATCACGAGCGGTGCGTGATTGGGCAGCATGATGCCGCCCGAACCCACGCGGATGGTTGAAGTGCCGCCCGCGAGGTGCGCGATCACGACGGCGGTCGCAGCGCTGGCGATGCCCGGCATGTTGTGATGTTCCGCAACCCAGTAGCGGAGATATCCGAGACGCTCGGCGAGGCGGGCGGATTCGAGCGAGCGGCGGAGCGCGTCGGCCACGTCGGCGCCTTCGTTGATGGGTGAGAGATCGAGGACGGAAAACGGGATCACGCGGAGCAAGGTGTGCAGCGGCGCGCGTTTTTCCAGCGGGAGGTGAAGGCATCAGGGTGCGGCGGTTTTCCCTGATAAAACGACCGTCCGTTTCCCGGCCGAAAACCACGACTCAAAAACTGGCCGAAGTCAGGAACCTGCTTTGACTTGCCAGCGGAAGTTGCCCGGCACGTGGCGCAATCAAGCGCCGCTCACGCCAGCCACTTTCACTTACTGCGACCCGTCACCCCTGATCGTTTTCGTTCTTTGCACAATTTTTCCCTGCCATGAACTCACCGTATTCTTCCGATCCCTCGTCGCCCCCGCCGACTTCGCTGACCGGTCTGCCGTCCGCCGCCACTCGCACCAACATCACCGCGGAAAATCTCCGCGGCACCGATGCCACGCCTCCACCCCACACGCCGCTTGCTGGTTCCGGACGTGGTTATTCCGGAGGACCGAAAAAACTGCTGCCTTCGAGCACGTTGATGGGCGATGTCGTCGGCTCGGTGCTGGATCGCGTGGCGCGCTGGCTGAATCCCGGGTTCATCGAGCGCTCGCTGAATTTCTGCCGCAACACCGGCCACTATGCCGTGCTCCTCGGCGGCGCACTCACGCTGGTCTACACGATCTTCGCCGCGGTGCGTTTCAATTCGTTCGGCGTGTTTCTGCTCGGTCTCGGTTTGATCGCGGCCCTCGCCGTCGCGCAGTTTGCCGCCGCGCGCTTCTTCGGCGCTGCCGAGCGGACGATCGTCAACACGCCGAGCCACGCATCGGCGACGGGCTTTCTGGAATGCGTCGGCCTGCTCACGCTGCTCGCGGCCGCTGCGTTTCTGCTCGGTGGTCTGATCAGCGCGATCCAGTTGGGCAGCATCCTCGCGCTGCTGCCGCCTTTGTTCTTCGCCGTCGCGCTCACCTACGCCGGTGCGCTCGCGCTGCATCCGACGTTGTTGAACGTAACGCCCGGAACGGGCTCGGCCGGCGAGGAGGCGATCGGACTGCTGTCGTTTTTCGCAAAGGCCAGCCTGAAGCTCGTGCCGCTCTTTTTCCTGCTGCTCGCGGTAGCGGGTAACATCGCGATCCTCGCGAGTTTCTTCCCGCGTGGCGAGGCCCTGGCCGGCGCGATGAGCGCGCTGGCACCCGGCCTCCCGATCGGGATGGCGTTGCCCTCGGGACTCACGGGCTCGGTCCTCGTGCTGCTCGCGTGTCTGACCCCGATCGTGGCGTATGCGTTGTTTTTGCTTCAGTATCTCGTGATCGATGTGCTCCGCGCGGTTCTCGCCGTGCCGGGCAAACTCGATGCGCTGAGACACTGAAGTGCCCGGCGAAGTGCGTTCCTGACCGCCGGTCCGCAGGCGAGCCGCCGCCCGCGGGAATCCCGGCGGTCAGGACAACACGAACGGATTATTCCCGAAACCGTGACGCGAACGCGCGCGGATTAGCCCGCGCGCAGTTTCACCAAAAGATCCTTCGCCTCGACGGTGTCGCCGAGAGCGACGTGGAGTTCAGACACGACGCCGTCCGCGGTCGCGTAAACGGTCGTCTGCATCTTCATCGCTTCCATCATGAGAAGCTTGTCGCCCTTCGCGACTTTGGCGCCGACGGAGGTCGTGAGCGCGGCGATGAGGCCGGGGATCGGCGCGGCGATCTGGAGCGGATCGTTGAGGTCGGCCTTCGGGCGCGCCTTCGTCTTCGGCGCGACGCTCTTGTCGGCAATCGTCGTTTCGCGAGCGATGCCGTTCAGTTCATAGTTGAGCGTGCGGCGGCCGTCCTTGTCAGGCGCGCCGATGCTGATGAGGCGAATGATGAGCGTCTTGCCGCGCTCGATCTCGACGTTGATTTCCTCGCCCGGCTGCAAGCCGTAGAAAAACGCCGGCGTGGGCAGCACGCTCACGTCGCCGTATTCGCGGCGGTGTTTCACGAAATCGGCGAACACCTGCGGATACATGAGGTGCGAGTAGAGATCGTCGTCGCTCGGCTCGCGCTTGGTTTTGTCGGCGAGCTCCTGCTTGAGCTTCGCGAGTTCCGCGGCGCCGGCCTTGAGCTCGGCGGCGATCGTGCGCGCGCTCTTGCCGGTCGCAGCCTTCTTCGCGTCGGAGAGATATTTCGCCTTCGCTTCCTTGAACTTCTTTTCGCCGAGCACGGCGCGCCACACGGGTTCCGGCCAGCCGCCTTCGGGCCAGCCGAGTCCGCCGCTGAGCATGTCGATCACGCTCTCAGGGAACGGCGTTGAACCGGGCTCGAGGTTCACGACGTCGGCCGGTTTGATGCCTTTGCTGAAGAGGAACAGCGCCATGTCGCCGACGACCTTCGAGGATGGCGTCACTTTCACGATGTCGCCGAAAAGCTGGTTCACCTCGGCATACGTGCGCGCGATCTCGGGCCAGCGGTGCGACACGCCCATCGAGGCGGCCTGCTCCTTGAGGTTGGTGTATTGGCCGCCGGGCATCTCGTGCAGATAAACTTCCGCCGAGCCGGTTTTCGGGGCGGTGTCGAACGGCCGGTAAAACTCGCGCACCTGCTCCCAGTAATCGGAAAACTCGTTGAGCGTATCGAGCGGGAGCTTCGTGTCGCGCGGCGTGTGCTGCAACGCGGCGACGATCGAATTGAGATTCGGCTGCGAGGTGCTGCCGCTCATCGACGCGAGCGCGAGGTCCACGATGTCCACCCCGGCGTCAGCCGCGCGCAACACCGAGGCCGCCGCGATGCCGCTCGTGTCGTGCGTGTGGAAATGGATCGGCAAACCGACTTCCTCCTTCAGCGCCTTCACGAGTTTCTGCGCCGCGAACGGACGGCAGAGTCCCGCCATGTCCTTGATCGCGAGCACGTGCGCGCCCATGCGCTCAAGTTCCTTCGCGAGTTTCACGTAGTAACTGAGCGAGAACTTGTCGCGTTTCTCGTCGAGGATGTCGCCCGTATAGCAGATCGCCGCTTCGCAGACGGCGTGCGTGTCCTGCACCGCCTCCATCGCGACGCGCAGGTTGGGCAGATAATTCAGCGAGTCGAAGATGCGGAAAATATCCATGCCGCTCTCGGCGGCGTGCTTCACGAAACCAGCGACAACGTGGTCGGGATAATTCGTGTAGCCGACGGCGTTCGCGCCGCGGAAGAGCATCTGGAAACAGATGTTCGGCACGCGCGCGCGGAGTTCGCGCAGGCGCGTCCACGGATCCTCGTTGAGGAAGCGCATCGCGGTGTCGAACGTCGCGCCGCCCCACAACTCGAGCGAGAAAAGCTCGGGCGCGCGGTGTGCGAGCGCCTCGGCGCACGCGAGCATGTCGTAGCTGCGCACGCGTGTCGCCATGAGCGATTGGTGCGCGTCGCGGAACGTCGTGTCGGTGACGAGCAGCCGCTTCTGTTTCGTGGTCCACTCGGCAAAACCTTTCGCACCGAGTTCGAGCAGAAGCTGGCGCGTGCCGGGCTTGGGTGCGGCCTGCGTCGTGACGCGGGGCGGCACGACTTGCGGGAGAGGTTTCGCCGGACGGTAACCCTTGGCGTGCGGGTTGCCGTTGACCGTGACGTTGGCGAGGAACGTGAGGAGCTTCGTCGCGCGATCGCGGCGCGGTTTGAAGGAAAACAGCTCGGGCGTCGTGTCGATCAGCGTGGTCGTCGCCTGGCCGGAGCGGAACGTCGCGTGCGCGATGACGTTTTCCAAAAACGGAATGTTCGTCTTCACCCCGCGAATGCGGAACTCCGTGAGCACGCGGCGCGCACGGGCGAGCGCCATGTCGTAGCTCGGACCGCTCGTGATGACTTTCACGAGCATCGAATCGTAGAACGGCGTGATGACCGCGCCCGAGTAACCCATGCCGCCATCGAGTCGCAGACCGAAGCCGCCCGGCGAGCGATACGCGAGAATGCGCCCGTAGTCGGGGATGAACTTGTTCTCCGGATCCTCCGTGGTGATGCGGCACTGAATCGCGTAGCCGTTGCGCGGCACGGCGTCCTGCGCGGGCATGCCGACTTCCGGCGAGTGCAGCGCGTGTCCCTGCGCGATCAGAATCTGGGAGCGCACGAGATCGAGGCCGGTGATGACCTCGGTCACTGTATGCTCAACCTGGATACGCGGGTTCATCTCGATGAAGAACCACTCGTGCCGGTCGAGATCGTAGAGGAATTCGATCGTGCCCGCGTTGTCGTAGCGGATCTCGCGCGCCATGCGCGCGGCGGCGTCACACAACTCGCTCACGACTTCCGGCGGCAGCCCGAAACTCGGCGCGACCTCGATCACCTTCTGGTGGCGACGCTGCACGGAGCAGTCGCGCTCGTGGAGATGGATCACGTTGCCGTGCTTGTCTCCGAGGATCTGCACCTCGATGTGCTTCGCGCGCGGGATGTATTTTTCGAGAAACACCGCGGGATTGCCGAACGCGCGCTCGGCCTCCGCCTGCGCCTCGTCGAGCAGACTCGCGAGATCGGTCGCTTTCTGAACAACGCGCATGCCGCGACCACCGCCCCCGAACGCGGCTTTGATGATGAGCGGGAAGCCGATCGACTTTGCGATCTTCAGCGCCTCTTCGCGATCGGTCACCGGCTCCTCGGTGCCGGGCAGCGTGGGCACGTTGATCTTTTTCGCGAGCGCACGAGCGGCGGTCTTGTCGCCCATGAGCTCGAGCAGTTCAGGACGCGGACCGACGAAGATGATGCCTTCCTTCTGGCACGCGCGCGCGAACTCGGCGTTTTCCGAAAGAAAACCGTAGCCCGGATGGATCGCATCCACGCCGTGCTGTTTCGCCGTGGCGATGATGCTCGGGATGTCGAGATACGCGGCGACCGGGCCCTTGCCCTGGCCGATGAGATACGCCTCGTCAGCCTTGTAGCGGTGAATGCAGAACCGGTCCTCCTGCGCGAAGACCGCCACCGTGCGCAAACCCAGCTCCGTGCCGGCGCGAAAGATGCGGACCGCAATCTCGCTGCGGTTCGCGGCCATCAGTTTGTGAACGGGACGCAGCGAAACGCTCGCCGCCGGGGAAACATCGGGTGCGGACATGGGGTGGTGTGGGAGGCGGGGTTATTGTGACCGCGCTCACCGTTGGCAACGGAAGACTGGACGCGCGGGCAAGTTCCGACCCCGGATGGTCGCCGCGGTGCCGGTCAGGTGAGGTGTGAAACGCCGCCGTGCACGCGCGCGGCCTTCGTGGCTCGTTCACCCTCGCACTCCGGCGAGCCGCGCGCGAGATCGCGGCAGATCTGCGGCCGTCGCTCGTAAACGCGGCAGAAATACTCCGCCACTCCGGTCGCGTCGCGCCGCACCTCAAGCGCCGCACAATGCCCCGCCTCCATGCGCATGAACGCGCGATGACCGATAAACGTCGCCCACCGCTCCGCCTCGTTGCCGAGCCGATCCCAATCCCGTCCGTCGACGCGCACATAAGCCTCCAGTTGGGAGAAACAACAAACCCCGCAGTGCAGGCAATTTGCCGGTGTGCTCACGGAATCGTGAGCCCCGAGTTTCGCAGAACGCCCGAAGCGGCCAAGCGCAATCTCCGCCAAGCGATGCGGAGCGGTGCATTCGCCAAGTGGATACGCTACAAAGGTGAACGTTTGTCCGCTTCGCCTCTTAATCCTCGCCAGTCTCGTCTTCGTGCCCGCCGTCCGGGCCGAATTGCACGTGCGCGCCGAGGGCCGCGTCATTCAGGACAGCAATGTCTTTCTGCAGGACGAAGCGGCGCCGCTCGCCGACGGACAAACCGTGCGCACCGCTCCCGCCGGCGCCGACGATCAGGAGTTCGTCGCCACGATCGGACTCAACGTGAAAGGCGTCGCCACGCCCGGCACCGCGTTCTCCGGCGAGATCGACTACGCCGCCGAGTGGCATCGCTTCGCGCGTTTCACGGACGAATCGCACCTCGATCATCGCGTCACGCTCGCCGTCAAAGGGTCCTCGGGCGACTGGCTCGCCGACGCCAAAGCCTCCGTGCTCCACGTCGACGGCTCCGACGAAAGCCCCATCTACAACGAGCAGGGCGGACAGCCCGCGATGGCTGGCGATCCCGTGCGCTCGCGTCGCGCGCAAACGCTCACGACCGGTTCCGCGTCGCTGCTCTGGCAACCAAGCTCCGTCTGGCGCGCCCGCGCGACGGCGAGCGTGCTCCAGCAGGATTTTCATACGCTGCACGATCCCGTGTTCGGTTGCGCCAACTACGTCGATCGCGGTCAGGCGCTCGGCGGGGTCGAGTTCGGACGCGAGCTGCGTCCCGATCTGACCGGCTGGCTCGCGTTTCGCGCCGGTCGCCAGTGGCAGGAGCATCTCTTCGATGTGCCGCTCAGCCTCACCAACACGATCGTGCGTCCGCTTCTCGGCCTCGAAGGAAAACTCCATCCCACCTTGCGGCTCAGCGCTTTCGCCGGGCCCGACTACCGGCGCTTCACGAGCGATCGCCTCGTCGGCGTGCCCGCACGCCGCACGCTGCCGTTTGTGGAAATCGCCTCCGCGTGGACGCCGCGCCCCGCCGATCGCGTTTCTCTCAACTATCGCCAACAACTCTGGATTGGTTCGAGTGGCCGCTCCGCGTATCGCGAAATCAAAGCCGACCTCGCTTGGACGCATCGTTTCGACGCGTTCGACCTCACGACCAAAGGCAGCGTGCTCTCCGGCAACTTCGCCGGCTACTCCGCCGCGCTGCGCGATGATCGGGTGTGGACCGTCGGCGTTTGCGCCGCGCGCACGCTGGCCGGGTTCCGCGGCGAACTCGGCCTCACGCGCGAGTGGTCGCAAACCTTCGTGCCCGAAACCTGCGGTCGCGCGTATCACCGCTGGCTCACCACCGCCGCGATCTCCCGCCAGTGGTGATTTTAGAAAGTCCGTAATACGGACTTTGGTGCAGCCGGCACAGGCTTGCCCGTCGCCGTGCAGTCGCGACATGCTCGCGCCCGACATGGATGCTTACGCTCGCGCCCGCACGTTGATCGATGCCGCTCACTCCGCGGATCCGAATCGCACCGCCGACGGACAACCCGCCGAGCTGGTCTATGCCGACCAGATGGAAAAATGGGTCGCGCGCGTCACCGACGATGTGACTCCCCTGCTCCGCCTCGCCGCTCGCTCGCAGCATCTCGAACGCTGGTCCGTGCCGCGCGCCACGTTTCCCGACGGCAAGGTCGGCTATCTTTCCTGGCGCCGCTCGCTCTACACGAAACAAGCCGAACGCGCCCGCGCGCTGCTCCTCGAAGCCGGCGTGAGCGAAAACGAGGCGGCCGAAGTTGCGACCTGGGTTTCCAAAACCGGACTGAAAAGCAATCCCGGCACGCAAGCGCTCGAAGACGCCGCGTGCCTCGTCTTTTTGGAAAAAGAGATCGGCGCCTTCGCCGCGCAGCACGCGGATTATCCGCGCGAGAAGTTCGTCGATATCCTGCGCAAGACCTGGAAAAAGATGAGCCCCCGCGCGCAGCAACTCGCGCTCGCGCTCGATCTTCCGCCCGCCATCGCCGAACTCGTGCGCGAAGCCGTCGCTATTTAAGCCGTATCGCATTTTCGAATACGCGCTCACGTGCCGACTCGTGCCCGAGTGCGCACCGAGTCGGGACAAAGTGCGGACACGGTCGCGACCATGTCCGCACCGGGTCGAGCCAAGGTCCGGACCGGGTCGGGACTCATTGCGGGCCGAACCGGAACTCTGCTCGCACGCCATCGAGCCACGGTGCGGCTTCGCGCGGCGCCGGGCGGTTTGGCGTGACGCCAGGTTTCACCTTCGCGCGGCGCAGCGTTGTCTCAGGTGCGATCCGCTTTGCCCGGAATCGTGACGTCGAAATCGAGGAAGCGTTTGATCATGCTCGCGAGCTGGCGGACGTCGTAGGGCTTCGGCACGACGGCTTGGAAGCCGTATTGCTCGAAAGCCGCGAGCACCGGGTCGTTGGAATAACCTGAGGAGACGATCGCGGGCACGGTCGCGCCTTCACGACGCAGCGTTTCCACGACTTGGCGTCCACCCATGCCGCCGGGAATCGTGAGGTCGAGAATCAGAAGTTGGATCGGTCGGCCGAACTCGCGCGCGCGCTCGTATTCCTTGAGCGCGGCGGCGCCATCGGCGACAACGACGGGATCGATGCCCATGCGGGTGAGCACGATTTCGACGATGCGACGGATGCTTTCCTCATCGTCCATGAGGAGCACGCGCGGCTTGGTCGGGCGCGCGGCGACAGGTTTCGGTGGCTCGATCGTCGTGGCGGGCGCGGCCAGAGAATCGGCCGCAGAACGGGGCGCCGTTTCGTTTATCTCCGCACAGGGAAACCAGAGATGAAACGCGGCGCCGCGACCGGGTTCGCTTTCGGCTTCGATGGCGCCGCCGTGTTTGCGCACGATCGAGTAAACGGTGGCGAGACCGAGGCCGCTGCCTTGTTTCTTCGTGCTGAAATACGGATCGAAGATGCGCGGCAGCACGTCGCGCGGGATGCCGGGGCCGGTGTCGGCGACGGTGAGTCTCACGTAACGGCCGGCGGAGAGTCCGTGTTTTTGGTCGGAGCCAATCTCTTCGTTGCGCAGCGAAACGGTCACCACGCCGGCTCCGCCCATCGCCTGCGCGGCGTTGGCGACGAGATGTTTGATGGCCTGCGTCAGCTGGGCCTGATCAACGAACGCAGGCCACGCGTCGTCGGGCAGATTGAAGGCAGCGCGGGTGTTCTGTCCGTGAAGCGCAGCGGTCACCGCGGATTGCACCACGGGTGCGAGCGCGGTGGCGGCGCGCAGCGGATTGCCGCCTTTGGCGAAGGTGAGGAGTTGTCCCGTGAGTTCGCGCGCGCGGCGGGCACCGCGTTCGATTTCGCCGAGATATTCGCCGGCTGCGGCTGCGGCGCGCTCGTCGGCGGTCGCGAGTGTGACGTTGCCGAGGATAACCGTGAGGAGGTTGTTGAAGTCGTGCGCGATGCCGCCGGCGAGGGTGCCGAGCGATTCGAGGCGCGCGGCGCGCTGCACCTCGGCTTCGAGTCGCGCCTGGCGCTCGAGTTGCTCGCGAATCTGGCGCGTCTGTTGTTGCACGCGACGGCGCAGCGCGGTGATCCAGGCGACGGCGAGCAGCGTGGCGCCGCCGAGGATCGCGCAGACGATCAGCGCACGTTGCAGCGTGACGAGGCGCGCGCGCTGGATCACGTGCACGTCGTCGGCCGAGCGGAGCTGCAGCTCGAAGCCGCGCGACTGGCGGGTGTCGTCGAACACGACCTTGTAGATGCCGGTGAGTTCGAGCACGGCGCCGGGCGCGAGATGCGCGATCGGCTGCGAATCGCCCTCGAGCGTCGCGTCGAAAAGCGTGTTGCCGGTCTGCACGGTGAGCCGCGCATGGCCCGGCCGCGTCGAATTTTCGAGCAGCGTGGCGCGCACGGTGACGAGCTGCGAATCGAGCGCCATGGCGACGCCGCTCGCGTCGTTCACGTTCGTCGCGTCGGGAGGCGAACCTGCGGCGAGTTTGCGGACCTGCGACTCGCGCAAAATCGTGCGCACGCCCTGACGGCCAAGAATGCCGACGGCCTCGATTTTGTCGCCGGCTTGAAGCGCGGGAATCTCGGAGCCGAGCAGCAGCAGCGCGTCGTCGTCCTCCTCGAGATAAAGGAGGCGGCCGGCCTGGGCGTGGAGCACGGTCCCGACGACACGAACGCGAAGCAGCTCCTGTCCGGCATCGAGCTGGCTGACCGACTTGATCGTGCGTATCGGAAGATCGAATACATCGGCCGGCGCCTCCTCCTCGATCACGATGTCGTGAAGGAACGGCACGCGCAGCGTGACCCCCTGGACGCGGCCATGTTCGTCAGCCCTCGTCTCGGCCACGCCGCGCACGCGGATGAGCGAACCGGGATTGGCGACGAAGTTGACCGGCGACTGGATGTGCCCGACGAACTCGCCGGACGGCGTGGTGACGTGGATCCAGCGCCACTCGCCATCCGACACGGTGCGCTGGAGGAAGCCGCGCATCTGCACGAACTGTCCATCTTCGCGCCCGGTGATCGCCTGCTCGAACGTGATCGGCCGGCCGGTGGGCGGCGTCATCGCGCCCAAATCGACGTAACGCTGGAGTTGGATGCCGGGCACGAGACCGCCGGCGCGCGTGACGCCTTCGATCTGGAGATATTTGTTGAGGGCCGGCGGTTCGACTTTCGTGCGATCGAAGTCGACGCGAATGCCGCCGCTCACGTCCTGCAGGAAGAAGAAATCGAAGTCCGGCAGCGACCACGTGACGATGCCCGCGACATTGACGGTGCGGCCGAGCGCCGCCTGCTCGGGGCTCAACTGGCGAACTTGTTCGATCGTGGTGAGCTGGCCCGCGGCGGAGAGTCCGAGGGGCACGTTCTCCTCGTTTTCGGTCGACGGGCGGTAAAACGCGGAATCGAGCACCCATTGATCACCGACGCTGGCCACGCGACCGGCGGCCTCAATGCGCGCACCGAGTGGGAAACGTTGCTGCTGCAGCGAGCGCACGACCACCTCCCCGGTGCGATCACGGATGGTCATCGACGAACCGACGTTGTGCGCCTGCACCCGGCCGCGCACCCGCACATAACGGCCGAGCGGCGCCTGATAGATTTCGTCGATGTTGGTGACCGGCCGGTTGAAAAGGAGGTTGTCGCCGATCGTGCCGAGGATCTGGACGTTGCTCTGCCGGGCGATCCACAGCTCGATCGACGTCTGAGTGTTCGTGGGATCGAACTTGCCCGAATAAAGACCGACCGCGCGGACGAAGCACCCCTGCCAATCGGGCACGGTGTTGGGCGTCTCAGGACGCACCCAGCCGATCACAGGGCGATCGTCCACGATCAGGTTGAGCCGCACGTGCTCGGCATCGATGTATTGCACGCCATCGACGTAGGCATTGGCCGCCACGATGCGGCTTTGGAGCGTAGTGATGTCGTTGATACGCCCGTTGGCCGGCAGCGGCTCTATCGGCACGTGCTCTTCGAGCACCGTCACGCGGGCGCGGGAAGCCTCGAGGCCCTTGCTCGGAATGATCGTGCCCTCGATCAACACGCGCTGCCCGTCCTCCAGCGGCGGCGACTCCGGCGCGAGCTGGATGAACGTGGCGACATCCCCATACTCGATCCAAAGCAGTCGCCACAGCGAATCGACATAGGAGACGCGTCCCTCCACGCGCAGCGGATGTTCGCGGGATTTTTCCACCGTCGGCATCGCCCAGATCCACGCCGGATCGGTGATCACCTGCTGGGAGGACGGCGCGTCCTGCGCCAGCATGGACGCGGGGGCGGAGAGCGCCGCCAACGCAACGGCGGTGTATACGCACTTTACCGGGCGGGCTGCTCTCGGCAGCCGACGCACAATCCACCGGCAGAACGATGGGACAGTTACAGGCACAACGAAGCGCGGCTTACTGGCTCCAGCAGGAACGACCGAGCCGATGGACGACAATAAATCGAAGCGAAAGATAAGCGACAAGCGACGAATGCCTCACAGCGTTTTAAATTCGGCCGGCAGAGATTAGATATTAGTAAAAACAGCGGTGTTCGGCTAAATGCCGACGAGTCGCACGATGCCGCCGAGCTGTTCTTCGCTTTGCGATGGAGCCGGCGGACAAAACACCCAAGCTCGCCCCGCCCATGGAAACCCCGCTTGAACGTCCCGCGCAGCCGTGGCGCTGGGTGCCGTCGCTCTACTTCGCACAAGGCCTGCCCTACGTGGCCGTGATGACGCTCTCGGTGGTGATGTATAAGAACTTGGGCATCTCGAACACCGACATCGCGCTCTACACGAGCTGGCTCTACCTGCCGTGGGTCATCAAGCCGCTGTGGTCGCCG
>Ga0182793_1001375_pt1 | contig 15236 bp, 20 predicted proteins | sample Passage237A_FD_130498 | JGI IMG/M metagenome (GOLD analysis project Ga0182793, IMG submission 130498) | Cellulose adapted compost microbial communities from Newby Island Compost Facility, Milpitas, CA, USA - Passage2 37A (version 2) (version 2) ... | reverse complement strand
GCCGCCCCCGCCGCCCCGGCGCGGCGCGCCCGGGCGGGACGTAGGCCGCGCCCGCGAGCGAGGGCGACCCCGCCCAGGCCCGGCGCATGGTCGCCCTCCTCACCGACGGCCTGCGCCACGGAGCCGCCGCCGCCGCCACCCCCTCAGCTTCGACCAGCGCCCCGTAGCGCGGCAGGACTTCGGCGCCAGGCCGCCGCCAGGTCAGGCGGGGGAGCAGAACCAGAGTATAATCGTCACATCCGATGCTGCTATTTAACCGACTGTTCCGAATCCTGGCCTGGGTTGTCGTCCTCTGGATGGTCCTGAAGCCCTGGCGCCCCGGGCTGGCCGACACGCTCCTCGTCCTTGCCTCCCCGCTCACTGTCTGGCTGCTCGTCGTCGCCGTCCGGGAGATTCGCCGCGACCGGCGCGGCGGGTAGGGGAGGGGCCGCCGCCGCCGCATCCGCGCTCTCCGCGGCTTCGAACTGCGCGAGGCGCAGCAGCACCTCCCGGTTCTCCGTCATGACTGCCTCTATCACCTCCTCAAAACTCGGACGACGGCGGCGGGTGTTTCTGCTCTGGTGCGTCATGCAGCCTTATCGCCCGGGGAAGGGCGGCGGGCAAAGGACGGCGGCGCAGCAGGAGGAGTTCGGGTGGCGCGCGGCGCACTTCCCCCCGGCAGATTTCCGCTGGGGGGAAGACTGACCGAGCCAAAGGAGGCTACGCCCTGGAGTTGACGCGCATCCGCCCCGCCGCCGTGCGCGGGCGCCTGGAGAACGGCGGCTGGCCGCACGACCGCTACCCCGACCTGCCGACCCTGGACGCCGGGGCGACGATCCCCGTCGCCGACATCCGGGGACCGGGCATCATCCGCCATATCCACACCACGCGCCACCGGCCCCACGAACTCTTCGCCCGCGGCATCGTGCTCGAAATCTGGTTCGACGACGCGCCGGAGCCCGCCGTCCTGTGCCCCCTCGCCGATTTCTTCGGGGACGGCTGCAACGGCCGCGCGATGGACTTCACCAGCAACCTCATCGAGTGCGCCCCGTGGAGCTACAATGCCTAGCCTACCTCCCGATGCCCTTTAAGAGCCGGGCGCGCGTGTTCCTGCGCAACGACACCGACCGGGACTGCTTGAACTACAGCTACGTCGAGTGGGAGCCGCTGCCCCGGTGGGAGGACGACCTGGGCTACTTCCACGCGACCTACCGGCGCCACGTCTTCCCCTGACGAAGACCACCGACCACACGTTCTTCGAAACGCAAGGCCGGGGGCACGTCCTCGGCCGCCAGTTCAGCGTCATCACCGACGAGCCGCTGTTCCGGGACTTCGAGTTCGTGATGGAGGGCAACAACGAGATCGACATCGACGGCGAGCCGCGCCGCTTCGAGTACCTGGGCTCCGAGGACTCGTTCACCTTCAGCTGGGGCTTCAACGCCACGTTCGCCGGGCAGCGCGCGGGCATGACCCTGATCGACAAAAACAACGCCCCGACGCGCTTCCTCTCGATGTATCGGTTCCACGACCACATGCCGATCCGGTTCGAGCGGTCGCTGACGTGGCACATCAACTGGCAATTGGAGCGCCCGTGGACGGCGCGGCCGGAGTGGGACGAGCGGCTGAAGGCGGGCGGCTGCCGCGTGGACTACGCCACGGTCCACTACTGGTACCAGGACACCCCCGGCGGCTTCGCCCACGCCCCCCTCGAACCCGTCCCGCTCCGCGCCCAGCCCCTCCCCACCCTCCCCGCCGTCCCCTAACGACACCGGGCGGCGTCCGTCCGGCGCGGGCAGCCGCCAGGGAATCATCAAATCGCGGAAACGTGGGCTTGAAGCCGCAGCGCCGTGTTCCGGAGGCCGCACCCGTTCAGGGTTGCCCGGTACTCCTCGGCGCTCTTGGGCGGGTTGACGAGCGCCTGGCGGTGCCGCTTCACCAGGGGGTAGAGGACGCAGGCAGCGAGAACCGCTGCCTGCCCTCAGTACATTCCGAGGGCTTGCGCTTCCGCGACGAGGGCATCCAGGCCGCGATGCCGCTCGGCCTCCTCGCGGGCCTTGTAGGCCAGAAGGTCCTCCAGCAGGACCCGCCGCCGGGGGCCGACACTCCGGAAGGGGATCTTGCCCTCCTCCAGGAGCTTGACGACGTAGGGGCGGGAGACGTTCAGAAAGTCCGCCGCCTGCTGGGTCGTCACCTCGGCATCGGTCGCCACGACGGCCACCTCCTTGCCGTTTCCCATCTCCCGGAGCACGGACAGCAGAAGCGGCAGCGCCGCCTCCGGCAGCACCAGGTCCGCCTCCTGACCGTCCCCGCGCTCGACGCGCATGCGGAGGGGCGCGTGCCGGCCGGCTGCGTCTTCGTCGCCCGTGCTGTGCCCCCGGAGGATGCCTTGCAGCGCCTTGCTGGAGGACTCGGCAAGCCGGACCTCCTCTTCGGAAAGGGGCGATCTGTCGGGTCGCGTCACGGTACTCATAAAAGAATTATACGAAACGAACGAAACGAACGCAACCGTTGACCCACGTCCTTAATTCGAGCCGAACGCCCCATCTTCGTGAGCGTGCCGCGCCGGGAGTGGCAACCCAACGCGCCGCCGCGCGTCACATGGGTAAGCGACGCGGCGTGCGGCGGCGAGCGCCACGAAGGGGAACGCAGCCATGACGGACCGGTACACAGAACTCAAAGTCGAGGCGGCCCGACACCGTCGGAGGCAGGCGCGCGAAAGTACGTTCCTCGCCTACGCGCTGGGACTGGTCTTCGCGCTCGGGGCGGGCTACGGCGTGTACCGCGCCCTGCTCGGCGACCCCGCGCACCGGGCGGACTACGCCGTCCTGGCGCTGGGCGGCGTGATCGCCCTGTTCACCACGCCCCGCGCGCTGCTGCGCGACGCGCGGAAACTGCAAGGCCCCTGATAAATCGTAGTTGCGACAGGCAGGTGGCGCCGCCGCAGGGGCGGAAGGGGGAAGATAGGGTGAACCAGCACGCACTCTTTGCGGCGGCAATGATAGTCGGCTTACTGATCGGCGCCGTGATCTGCGGGCTGCTCGTTACCGTCCTCATCTTTCTGGCGCGTTGCTTCCCCGGGTTTCGTCTCGGGGACACACACGGGCTTCTTCTTTCCCTATTCGTCGTTTCCTTCTCGATGGTGGCAGGTCAGATTCTGGCCATTCGCTGGTTCAACGCGCTCGACAGACCGGAGCAGTAATACCTTGACAGCCCGCCAATATTCGGATGAGAGGGTAGATCGCACCGCCAACCCCATTCTGGCCGCTCTGGCGGCGCTCCCGCGGAGGCCCTACCCCGCGGGGTTTGATACGTTCGCCTCGTGCCACGAGTCGTACACCGAAGCAAAGAATGTCGATGCCGATTACCTGGGAAAGACACTCGACAAAATCCGAGTGGAGGAGATTGCCGAGGCCCTGGACACGCCGTTCCTGCGCGTCGAACCCATGGCCTACTTCTGGCCCAAGATACTGGCCGCCCTCTACCTCTACCCGGACTACCCCGACTCTGACTTCGCCCTGTGGATGTACGCCCTTACATTCCGCCGGTGGGGGCGGACGGACCCGCTGACCGGCCGGGCGTCTGGCGGCACACGGCTATGCTGCGGTTCGTCAGCGATACTCCCGACTGGGAAGCCGCCTCGGCGTGGCTGAGGAACGTGCTCGATCACTTTCGCCACGACGACATCACCGTCGTGGACCTGGAGCCGTACACCGGACTTTCGACCTGAGGCGACTTCATCCGTTCGTTGCGGATTCACCTCTCCTGCTTTGCGAGGGATGACGTAAAGCCGGAGAGGAAGGAGAGAGGAAAGGACACAGGGGGCGCAGATGGGATGGCAAAGACCCCGATGGGAGAGAGAAAAGATTCAGCGCGAATCGGAAAAAATCCACTATCTCGCTCACATTCATCTGGAATTGCGCGCCCATTCGCTGTTAGAGGTACGCCACTTACTCAAGTTCGTCCTGTTCCCGCCGATCGCTCAAGCCGCGATAGAGGCGGGCGACGTTCTGCATCCGGCGGACAAGCAGGACAACAGTATCACGGGATACCTTGAGTCAACCGACGCCCCCGGCACGTATCGCTTCCTCGCCAGCCGCCGCTTCGTCAGCGATAACCCTTCCTGGCAGGAGGCATCCGCTTGGCTGCGAAACGCGCTGAGCAATTTCCACCATGAGCAGATAACGGTACGGAGCATGGAGAAGACTGAGGGCTTTTTTGACTGACCTGTTTCACGCGGAGGCCGTGTGTGGCACCCTACCGTAACACCTCCGGGGCTATTGACGGACAGAGTATGCAGATAACCGCAGCAGGGTATCAAAAGGCCGGGGCCGCCGTGATGATCGGTCTTCTCGCCGGCCTCGGTGCCTACATGGTGTATGACATGCGGCAGCGCGGCCTGCCTTTCGAGACGATCCATTATGCCGGGCTCGTTTTCATCGCGGTTATCTGCGTTCTCGTTTCCGCGAATTTCTTCTTCTTCTTTCGCGTGGATGACACCGGCATGGTGTTCTCCCTGTTTCCCTTCGCTCGTTACGCCGCCACCTGGGACCAGATCGAAAACTGTCGGGTCGAGCCGATGTACATGAATGGAATGACGGTTCCGGTCCTTATCTTCCAGCTAAAGCGGTCGAACCGGCGTATCCGGGTACGCTACCCTGCGCTGCCCGACTCAGTACAGCTACACCAGTTGGAAGAGATGTACGCGTTCGCGGCCCGCCGTATCGAGCGCGCCGCGGGGGATGCCTGATGAGGCGCCAGCGCCCGAGGGCAGAATCAGGGCGCCAGACGGCCAGGCTCCAGAACTTACCTGCTGGCGTCCTGCCTGATCTGCGGGAAGGGGTGTGGGATCATTCGCAAGGCCGTCGGTCGCAAGTACTTTATCGGCGTGTGCGCCGCCGCGGCGGTAGGCGCCGCCGCGGTGACGGCCGCCACGGGTTCCGGCTGCTCGCGCGTCGAACGGGTGAAGATCGTGAGCCGTTTCGGGCAGCCCGTTCGTGTTCGCCTCAACGGGAAAGACACGTCGCCGCTCGTTCCTGCGCGCAGCGAAACGGTGCTGGACGGTACGTTTTACCTCGGCAGCCGTGGTGTTCGCTTGACGATACTCTCGGCGGACGGGCGCGTCCTGCGGGAGGAATCGGTCATTCAGATTCCGGGGGATAGCGCGTTTCGCGCGATGGCCGTGATTGAAGTGGGTCCGTAGAAGGCTCCGTGACGCATGACGCGGCGAAGGGGGCACGTATGCTGGATCAGGCGGCGCTGCGCGCCGAGCGGGAGCGTAAGTCGAAGATGACGCCGTTTCGCGCCGAGATTCACGTCGAGGTGCGCGCGGAGTCGCTGCGGGAGGCGCGCCTGAAGGTGTCGCAGGCGCTGTATCCGCTGGTCGTGCGCGCGGCGCTCCAGGCGGGCGATGTGCTGGAGATGGCGCAGAAGCAGAACAACACCTTCAGCGGGTCGGGCGAGCCGTCCGACCGCCCCGGCTATTACCGCTTCACCGCGGACCTGGGATTCGTCAGCGACAGCCGCTCCTGGGAGGCGGCGTCGGCGTGGCTGAGACAGGTTCTTGAGGGCTTCCGCCACGCTGACATTACCGTTCTGGACCTGGCGCCGTACACCGGATTTTCGGACTGAAACGGGAAGCGTCCTCCCCCGCAGGGGGCGGTTCGGGACTACCTTTCGGCGCTGAGTCGCCGCTTTCCCGCCGCGGCGACGCCGTCGGCGGGGTTCATCTTTAACGCTTGCTCGTAGAAGGCGAGGGCCTTGCGCCGGTCCGCCTTGCCGTCCGAGCGCTTCTCCCAGACTTCCCCCAGTGCGCCCGTCGGCTGGGCGCGCTCCTGCGCGCTTTCGGCGTTCCGGGCGGCCGTCGTGAACCGGTCGATCGCGGTCGAATATTGACCGCGCTTCGCCAGCAGAATGCCCGCGGCGAACTGCGCGGCGAACTGCGCGGGGTCGAGCCGGTTCGCCTTTTCGTAGGCCGCGAGCGCTTCCGTGTCCCGCTGTGCGTCACGATGAATCGCGCCGATCTCCGCGAACACCTTCGCCTTTTCCTCCGGCGGCAGGTCGAAGCCTGTCAACTCCTCGAAGGCGGCCCGGGCCTTCTCCGCTTCGTTCCGGGCAAGGTGAGAGAAGCCCAGGTAAAAGTGCACACCCGGATGCTTCCGAGTCCGGCGCAGTGACTTCTCGAAAAAGGAAATGGCCTGCGCGTAGTCCCGCTCCCGGTAATAGGCCAGGCCGATGATATAGTCGCCGCGTGCCGTTTCCGGCTCCCGGTACCGGGCGAGCGCTTCCGTAACCGAGGGGCCCTCCGGCGCGGACGGGAGGTCGATCGGGTCCTTCTCCGCCGAGGCGACGGGGGGCTTCGCGGCAGCGGGGGGCTGGGGACGGCGGCTGTTTTCGCAGCCGAGCAGCGAGCCGGCACAGAAGAGGAGACTGGTCACCGCCAGAAGGGAGCGGACGGGACGGACGGTCCTGGCCATCATGATTTTCCTGTCCTTCCTGATGTTCTCGGGGTGGTCCTTGACCCGGCGTCGGGAGCGCGGAACGGTGCTTTGGCGTGCAATTGTATGGCGCGTTGTTTCTCCCGATTTTATCAGGGAGACGGGGCGAGGGGGCCTTTAAGAACCTGCGCCTTCCCACAGGAGGGTATACACGCCTAAAGCAGAGCGGGCGCGCATCCCGGGCGATGCGCACTGCGTTCCGGAAATTTCATAGGGGAGATGTTATGAATGACTCATGATCCACTAAAGCTCGACTCGCCGGTTGACCCGGCCCGGGACCATATTCTCGGGCCTCCCGACGCAGAACTGACGCTGGTGGAGTATGGCAGCTACGCCTGCCGACATTGTCTTGCGGTACACACGGTAATCCAGGGGCTGCGGAGCGAATTCGGTGACCGAATGCGCTATGTGTTCCGGCACCTGCCTGTCCCCGATAGCGAGGATGCCGCCCGAGCCGCCGAACTGGCACAGTATGCCGCGGAGACCACCGGCCAGTTCTGGGAGGTCCACGACGCGGTGATGGAGCGGGGAGCCGCGTTCTCCGAGGCGGACGCCGCCGAGATCGCCCGCGAGTTCAACCTGCCGGACCCGGAGAAGAACGCCGCCGCGCTGGAGACGGCTCGGGCGCGGGTGCGCGAGGACGCCGAGAGCGCCCGGCGCAGCGGCGGCCGGGTGACGCCGACCTTCTTTATCAACGGCCGCCGCTACCGCGGACCGTGGGACGAAAGCTCGCTGTCCGACGCGATGCACGGCTCGCTGGGGCACCGCATCCAGGCGGCCGCCTTCCGGTTCGTCCGCTGGGGGCCATCGTCCGGTCTGCTCCTGGGACTGGCGACGCTGCTTGCGCTGGTGCTCAGCAACTCGCCCGTGGGGGCGGCGTTCCTGGCCTTCTGGAACACCCGGCTGGGGTTCCATGTGGGCGCCTCCTCCTTTGACCTGACCCTGCTGGACTGGATTAACCACGGCCTTCTGACGGTCTTCTTCTTCGTGGTCGGTCTGGAGATTAAACGCGAGTTTACAGTCGGCCACCTCGCGAGTCTGCGTTCGGGCGCGCTCCCGGTGGTCGCCGCGCTAGGTGGTATCCTCCTGCCCGCGGTGATCTACGCCCTGATTGCGCCGCCCGCGCTGCGGCACGGGTGGGGTATCCCAATCGGGACGGACACCGCCTTTGCGGTTGCGCTGATTGTACTGCTCGGCAGTCGCGTCCCCATCGAACTGCGCGTGTTTCTGACCGCCACCGTTATCATCGATGACATTGTGGCGATTCTTGTCATCGCCTTCTTCTATACCGGCGCGATCGCGTGGCCGTACCTGATCGCGGGCGCCGGGGCGGTGGCGCTGCTCGCCGGGCTCAACCGGATCGGCGTCTACGCGGTGCTGCCGTACACGCTCTGCGGCATCCTCCTGTGGTTCTTCCTCCACGAGGCGGGGCTGCACGCCACGCTGGCGGGGGGGGTTTTGGCCGTGCTCCTTCCCCCCCGCCCCCCCCCCACCCCGAAGGCTCTGATGGCGCAGGCGGCAGCGGTAATCCGCGAGGAGGACCGCCACCGGGGCGAGGCCGTGCGTCTCGGGCCGTCCGGCCCGGCCATGCGGGCGCTGAACACCATCCACTCCCGGATTGAGTCGCCCGCCGACAAGCTCCTGCACACCGCGGAGCCGTGGTCGAGCTATGTGGTGCTGCCCATCTTCGCGCTGGCGAACGCCGGCGTCGTCTGGTCCACGGGCGTCTTCCAGGAGCACGGGCGCCTGATGGCCGCCATCGCACTCGGTCTGGTCGTGGGGAAGCCGGTCGGCATCCTGACGGCCTCGTGGCTCGCGGTGCGGAGCGGCCTCGCGGAGAAGTCCGAAGCTTACTCGTGGCGCCACCTGGCCGGCGCTGCGGCGCTGGGCGGAATCGGCTTCACGATGTCGCTGTTCATCTCGGGGCTGGCCTTCAAGGACGCGGAGGACTTCGCCGCGGCCAAGATCGCCATCCTCCTCGCCTCGATCGTCGCCGCAGCCGTGGGGACGGCCCTTTTGTACCCGCGGAGCCCCGAGGAGAGCGACGACAGCGACGAGAGCGACACGGAAGCGGAAGGGGCCGCGACCCCGCCGCTGGCCGCTGCCAGCCATTAGCGACAGCGAACCGCGCTCAGGCGTACGCGCGGTTGATGGGACCGTTGTCCGGGGTCTTGAACCGCGCGCCGGTGGGCGCGAATGGATAGCGGTCCGCGGCGCCGAGGCCGCGCAGGACGGCGCGCTCCACCGGAGAGTAGGGAGCGGCGCCGTCCGCGCGGCGGTCCAGCTTCAGCGGCGCCTTGAGTTCGTACAGGACATTCGAGATGGCGCGGGGCCGGCGCAGGACGTTCTGCGAAACGGCGTGCAGGAGGAACGGGTGGCACAGGTAGAAGTCGCCCGCCTCCCCCGTCGCCTCAATGTACTCGATGGAATCGCCCCCCTCTAGGAGCAGGTCGCGCCAGGGAAAGTCGTCGGGCAGCACGCCCTCGGGGTGCGCGGCGAGAAACCGGGCCACCAGCGCCACCGACCCGGCCGCCAGGAACGTCGCCCCGCCCCGGGGGAGGACATCGGTCAGCAGGGGGATACCAAGCAGCCCCTGCTCCGGGCTGTCCAGAAAGTGGCGGAAGTGCCAGCCATCCTTGTGCCAGCCGGGCGAGTCCGGCGACGCAGGTCGGAACGGCTCGTCGGCGCCCTGGCGCAGGTTCAGCGCGAGCACATCAATGCGGGGCGTGCCCGCGATGCGGTCCGCGCCGCCCACGAGGGCGCAGGCCACCTCCCAGGCGGCGGGCGAGAATGAGGCCACCGGCTCGGGCTGCGCTTCCAGGCGGACGTACGGCTTCTTCCAGGTGCTCGGGGCGTCCAGATCGTAGCCGGCGCGGCGGCACGCCTCCGCCACCCGGGCGCGGGCGGCGTCACCGTCGAACGCACCGCGTATCAGGACGAAGCCACGGGTCTCGAACTGCTCCCGCTGCTCCGGAGTGAGAACGGCAGCGGCGGCGCCGTCACTGCCCGCCGGTTTGGAGTTCGTTGCGCTCATGGCCTGAGAATACCTCGCTGCCGGGATGATTTCGGGCGGCGATCTCAAAAGTACAGGGGAGAAGGAGAACACAGCACGATGGAGAATCGGGAGTGCGTGGTCGTCCTGGCGGCGGTTTTGATCGCGTTCGTAGCGGGTTCACGCAGCTATACCGCCTGGCTGCGGCGGAACGTTGTCGGCGGGCAGGTGCGGATGGCAGGGGCGTCCCCGGCCGCCGCGATGCTCTGGGGCGCGATCGCCTGCGGACTGGTGACCGGCGTTTTCTGCGCGGTTCTGAATCTGTCCGGGTTGGCGGCGCTGCTGGCTCTGGCGGCATTCCCGTGGGGAGTGGCGCACGCCCGCCGCGCTCTGTGACTCCCTCCGGCTCATGGAGCCCTCATTTTCGGCCTTGGTCGCTGTCGGGTCTGCACCCACCCCCTGCCCCCTCCCTCGCAAGCGAAGGAGGGGGCAGGGGGTGGGTGCCAAAACCCTGGACGCCGCGCTTCAGAACCCGCGCGGGCGGCGGGGCGGGGGAAGCCCCACGGCCGGAGCGGGCCGGGGCGCGGCGGAGCGCGCGAGGTCGCGGTGCAGGCTGGCGTGGGTGATGTTGCGGCTGTTCAGGATCATCCGCTGGTTCACCGCCGTGATCGGGAAGGCCGGCCGCGCCAGGTTCGCCAGGGCGTACGCCTCGGCGTCCTCGTCGGAGGGGAACTCCAGGCCGGTCTCCACGACCTGCGTCAGGTCGCCGGACGCCACCGCGAAGTGGTACGTGATCTTGTAGGCGGGCATCGGTGGTCGTGGTCCTCCTCGCACTCCTCCCGGCGCCGCGTGCGGCGCGCGGGCTAGCGCCGCTTCTCCGCCGCCGCGAAGACCGCCTCCTGCACCGCGCGCGGCAGAGGACGCAGGCCACGCCCGGCGCCGCCGCTTCCGACGCGGGTGTCCCCGGCGGCGGCGGCAGGATCGGCCAGCGGGACCGGCCCGATGTAGCGGCCGAGCAATGCCCGGCAGTGCGGGCACAAGCGTGTCACCGCCGTAAACTGGCGGCCATTCACAAACAGCGTGGTCTGCCGGCGCTCCGCGGCGCACAGCGCCATCCCGCAGGTCGGGCACTCCGTCGGACCGCACTCCGGCAAAGCGCCGGGACGGGGCTCCCGAGAGTCCATACGTCAGAATTCTCCTCAAGTGTGTCTTCGTCATTGAAGGCGGGCGTACGCGCGCGTGCGCTCGCAGGCGCGTGTGCACGGTCCCGCAAACGCTTTGTCTGCAGGTTCCGTGCCGCCGGGCGGATTTCGCGACGGGGCGGGGCGGAAGCGGGTATGAAAGAGGGCATGGACGCCGACTATGCGAACGCCCCGCCGGGCGATGCCGCCTCGCGCCGCCCCCCGGCCCCGCGCTCCCCGGCGGCGGACGAAGACCTCAGCCTCCTGGTGGACAGCGCCCGCGACTTCGCCATGATCTTCACCGACCCGCAGCGGCGCGTGGTGCGCTGGAGCCACGGGGCCGAGCATGTGCTGGGCTGGACCGAGGAGGAGGCGCGCGCCGAAAGCCGCGCCCATCCGGACTTCTTCTTCACCCCGGAGGACCGGGCGGCCGGTGTGCCGGAGCGGGAGCAGGCGACCGCCCTGCGGGAGGGGCGGGCGGAGGACGAGCGCTGGCACCTCAAGAAGGGCGGCGTGCGCTTCTTCGCCAGCGGCGTTCTGGTGCCGCTCTACGACCGGGAGACGCACGCGCTGCGCGGCTTCGGCAAGGTGCTGCGCGATGTGACCGACCGCGAGCAGTTGGAGGAGGCGCTGCGGCGGGCGAACGAGGCGCTGGAGGCGCGGGTGGCGGCGCGCACAGGCGCATTGGAGGCGCGCACCCGGGAGCTATCGGGCGCGCTGGCGGCGCTCTCGCAGTCGCTGGAGGGGCAGGCGCGGGAGGCGTCCGAGCGGCGGGCGCTGGCAGCGCGGTTGGGGGCGGCGCAGGAGGAGGAGCGGCGGCGCATCTCGCGAGAGTTGCACGACGAGATGGGGCAGCTTATCGCGGCGTTCGGCCTGGCGATTGGGGCGCTGGAGGGCGCCCGCCCGGAGTTCGCCGCGGAGCTGGCGGACCTCAAGGCGGTGGCGGACGCTATGGCGCGGGAGGTGCACCGGCTGGCGGTGGAGCTGCGGCCCACCGCGCTGGACGACTTGGGGCTGGAGGCGGCGCTGCGCGCCTACTGCGAGGAGTGGAGCGCGCGCACAGGCGTGCCCGTCGCCTTTGAGAGCGTGGCGATGCCGCACGAGCGCCTGCCTCCGGAGATCGAGACGACGGTGTATCGGGTAGTGCAGGAGGCGCTGACGAACGCGGCCAAGTACGCGGTGCCGGGCGGAGCGCGGCGCGTTTCGGTGACGCTGCAGGACGGGAGCGGTCTGCTGCGGGCGATCGTGGAGGACGACGGTCCCGGCTTCGACCCGGCGGCGGCGGCACGTTCGGGGCGCCTGGGCTTGGTGGGCATGCGCGAGCGGGCCGAGGTGGCAGGAGGGACGCTGCAGATCGAGTCGGAGCCGGGCGGCGCTGGCACCACGGTCTTTCTCCGGCTGCCCCTGACCTGACCACGGCGCACCGCACTACGCGCGCGCGCTGTGTACCCGTGAACGGAGCGCATCCACTACGTATAGAAACGTAATTGCGTAGAATAAATCTACGTATTGAGCGCGCGGCCCCGGCGCGGCAGGGAAGTTGCGAAGGGAATAGCCCGGAGTAGGGCGCGTCCGGGGCTACGCGCCCCCGAGTCCCCAACCTGAGCAACCGAAGCGACTGACGCCGCCGACCGGAGGCGCCGCCGCCCCGCGCGGGCCGGGAATCCGGGAAAGAGACGATGCTGGAAACCAACAGGCCCGGCACTGCCGGAGCACCGACGCCCGATACGGTCACCGCGGGATGGAACGCGGCTGCTGCCGCCGCTGCCGCAACATTCGACCCTGCGGTGGCGTGCGCCGTGGTCGCCGCCACGCCGCAGGCGGTGATCGCAACGGACGTACGGGGGATCATCACGCTGTTCAACCCGGCCGCGGAGCGGATGCTGGGCTACTGTGCTGCGGAGGTCGTCGGGCGGGTAACCCCCGCCCGATTTCACGACTCCGGCGAGTTAGACCGGCGCATCCGCGAGCTTTCCGGGGTGATGGGGTGGCAGGAGACGCCGGACTTCGGGACGCTGACCGCCGCTAACGTCCTGGTCGCCGGGGGCGAGGGGCGTGAGTGCACTATGGTGCGCAAGGACGGCAGCCGGTTTCCCGCGCACCTGTCGCTGACCGCCCTGAGCAACGAGGCGGGCGTGGTCACCGGTTTCATGTGTGTCGCCTCGGACATCACCGCGCGCAAGCAGGCCGAGGAGGCGCTGCGCCGAAGCGAGGAGCGGTTCCGCTCGCTGGTCCACGCCTTTCCCTATGTCATCTTCGAGCTGGACCCTACCAACAATCGCACCCTCTATGTCAACCGCCGCTGGGAGCGGGACACCGGCCGGACTCAGGAGGAGAGCGCAAACTACGACTGGATACAGACGGTCCACCCCGACGACCGGGAGCGTGTGCTGGCCGGGTGGCGGCAGTGCGTGGCGACGGGCGAGGAGTGGGCCGTTGAACTGCGCTTCCTGACGCCGCGGGGCGTCGTGCGCTGGGCCCGGGTCCGCATCGCCCCGGTCCTGGGCGAGGATGGCCGGCCGGCGTCGTATGTCGGCACCAGCGAGGATATCACCGACAGCCGTCAGGCGCTGGAGGCGCTGCGCTCCAGCGAGGCACGCCTGGCCGAGGCGCAGGCGGTGGCGCGCATCGGCTCGTGGGAGATGGACCTGACCACCCGCCGCGTCGAATGCTCCGCCGAAATGTACCGTCTGCTGGAGCTGGACCCTGCGGACGGGACGCCGAGCTACGCCGCCCTGGTCGGGCACCTTTCCCTGGAGGACCGGGCCCGCGTTGACGAACTCACCACTCGGGTGGCGGAGTCCGGGGAGGCCGGCACGATGGATGTGCCGTGGGCGCTGCGCGACGGCTCCGTGCGCTGGGTCCAGGTGATGGTGCGGCCCCGACACGACCCGGACAGCGGCGCCGTCACGCGGCTTGCGGGCACGCTCCAGGACATCACCGACCGCAAGCAGGCCGAGCAGGAGGCGGCCCGCGCCCGCGACGAGGCGCTGGCGGCCACGCGCGCCAAGTCGGAGTTCCTGGCGAACATGAGCCATGAGATCCGCACCCCCATGAACGGCGTTCTCGGGATGACGGAACTGCTGCTGCAGAGCAATCTGACCCCCGAGCAGCGGGAGTACGCCGAAACCCTTAGCCGCTCCGGCGAGTCGCTGCTGGCGCTGCTCAACGATATCCTCGATCTCTCGAAGGTCGAGGCGGGGAAGATGGAACTGGAGGACGCCCCGTTCGACCTGCGGGCGGTGGTGGCGGAGAAGGTGCGCCTGTTCGCCCAGGTCGCCGATCGCCACGGGCTGCGGGTGGCGGGCGCCGTGGCGCCGGATATTCCGGCGCGTGTCCGCGGCGACATGGGGCGCGTGCGCCAGGTGCTCTCGAACCTGCTCTCCAACGCCGTGAAGTTCACCGAGGCGGGCGGCGTCACGGTCTCCGTGACCCGGGAGATGTGTGCGGAGGCATCGGCGGCGTCGGCGCCGGCGCCGGCGCCGTATGCGGCGGGCTCCTGCTGGGTGCGGGTGGAGGTGTCCGACACCGGCATCGGGATCGAGCCGGAGACCAGCGCGCGGCTGTTCCGCGAGTTCACGCAGGCGGACGCCTCCACCCCGCGCCGCTACGGCGGGTCGGGGCTGGGCCTGGCGATCTGCCGCCGCCTGGTGGAGCGGATGGGCGGCGAGATCGGGGTGCGTAGTTGCCCTGGCATGGGCAGCACCTTCTGGTTCACCGTGCCTCTGGGGGTGGAGTCGGAGGCGCCGCCGCCGCCACGGCTGCTGCCCTCCGGCAGCGATGCCACCGCGGCTACCAGCGCGGTCTTCGCGGTGGCGGCGCCTGTGGCGATTCTGTCGGGCGCGCGTGTTCTGGTGGTGGAGGACAACAGCACCAACCAGATCGTGATCCGGCGGTTCCTGGAGAAGCGCGGGTGTGTGGTCGTGGTGGCGGCCGACGGCTCCGAGGCGCTGAAGGCGCTGAGCGCCGGTGAGGTGTTCGATCTGGTGCTGATGGACTGCCACATGCCGGGCGTGGATGGCTACGAGGCGACCCGCCGCATTCGGGAGGAGCAGCGGCGCGGCGCGCTGCCACTGTTCCCGGTGGTCGCGCTCACGGCGAGCGCGATGGAGGGGGACCGGGAGAAGTGTCTGGGGGCGGGCATGGACGATGTGCTGACCAAGCCGATCCAGGCCGCCACCGTGGAGGCCACGCTGGTGAAGTGGCTGGAGCGCAGCCGCGCCGGCGACCTCCGCTCCGCCGTCCTTCGCGCCGCCTGAACTCTCCGAACTCTCCGAACCCCCCGGTAGCAGCCGAAAGGGCGGGCGGCCTTACCGGGCCGCCCGCCCTTCGCTGTTTCGCGCCCGTGGGTGGGGGCGCCTACCCGTTGGTCGCCGTGGTGCTCTCGCTCGGGGTATCCGGGGGGAGGATGGGCGCCCACCGCTCCAGCATCTCGCGCAGGTTCTGGGCGGCGATGGGCTTGCTCAGGTAGTCGTCCATCCCCGCCTCCAGGCACTTCTCCCGATCCCCCGCCAGCGCATGCGCCGTCATCGCAATGACTGGCAGGCGCCGAGGCCCCGGTTCCGCCGCCTCCCGCGCGCGGATGCGGGC
>Ga0182793_1001374_pt1 | contig 15242 bp, 10 predicted proteins | sample Passage237A_FD_130498 | JGI IMG/M metagenome (GOLD analysis project Ga0182793, IMG submission 130498) | Cellulose adapted compost microbial communities from Newby Island Compost Facility, Milpitas, CA, USA - Passage2 37A (version 2) (version 2) ... | reverse complement strand
TGCCTCTAAGGTAGCAAATTTTGAAAAGGCTGCCCGGTTATTCATGATAACCTGATACGAAACCCTTCGGACGTGAAAAGGATCATGGGCGACAGGATACACATCATCAGGGCATCATAAAAATAACGGTATTCCTGATGGGCCATATGGGCCGTGAAGGCCGCCACCGCGAAGGGGAACAGGAACAGGGTGCCCAATGTTTTCCATTTGGGTTGAAAAATACCGTAAATCATCATGGCAACTCCCATTACTTCAAAGATGCCGACCACCAGCGTCCAGACCGTATTGAACCCCAGCTCGGCCATACCTCCGACCATCTCTTTTTCCAATATGATTTTCCGCAGCCCCGCCCAGCCGAAAATATAAATGTAGTAAGCGAAGGCTATCCCATGTGTAATTTGTCTTAACCTGTTCATAATCTGTGTATTTTTGGGTAAAGCTACCGGCTGTACAGGCGCGGTTCAAGAGCGGAGAAATTTGTAGGTACCGCACAAAAAAGTAGGATATGAGCTATTCCGTGAAAACCAGTTCCACCAATTTTCAGAACAAGGCACACCTGAATGAGTTCTGTGGCATTACCCGTACCCTGGAGGTGCTGGGCAGCCGCTGGAAGGTCAACATCATCGCCTTTCTCATGCACAGGGATGTGCTGCGTTATGCGGAACTGAAGAAACTCCTGCCCGGGATATCGGAGCGAATCCTCTCGGCAAAACTGAAAGAACTGGAAAAGGATGGGATTATCCGCAGGACCGTCTTTCCCGAGGTACCGCCCAGGGTGGAATACCGGCTGACGGAACTGGGTAGGTCGCTGGAGCCTCTGCTGGAAATGATGGACCGATGGGGTGAAAGTATGCTCCCCGCGGAATAAAAAAAAACTGCTGCCACGAAAGTTCGCGACAGCAGTATATCACAACGTTGAGTCCTATTATGCCGTAACTGGTTTTTTACGGAACCATTTATCCCGGACTTTCTCGTTGACGTAATACATACATGGTACCAGAACCAGTGTAAGTACCGTCGAGAAGGTAAGCCCGAAGATGATGGTCCATGCCAGAATGTTCCAGAATACTGCACTGGGGCCTCCGATAATGAGGTCCGGTTCAAGGTCGCGGAACAGTCCGACGAAATCGACGGTAATACCGAAGGCCAGGGGGATCAATCCCAATACGGCTGCCGAGGCGGTAAGGAGTACCGGTGTCAGACGGATCGAACCGCCTTCGATAACGGCTTCCCGCATGGGAACGCCCCGGTCCCTCAGCTCATCGATAAATTCGATTAGCAGGATGCCGTTTTTCACCACGATACCCGCCAGCGCAATCATACCGACGCCCGACATTACCACCGAAAATTCTTTATCAAAGATCACAAAGCCGAGGAACACCCCGATCAGAGACAACAGAATGGTGAGGAAGATGATGAACGGCTTCACCACCGAGTTGAACTGCGTAGCCAGGATCAGGTAGATCAGCAAAATGGCTCCCAGGAAGGCGACAGAGAGGAATGACATGGCCTCGGCCTGTTCTTCCTGTTCTCCACCCATTTTGATGGTATAGCCGTTCGGGATTTCCATACCTTTAATGACATTGTTGATCTGTCCCACGATTTCGTTGGCGTTGTATCCAGGTATCACGTCCGATCCCAGGGTAACGATACGCCGCTGATTCTTCCGGTTGATCTGGCTGAAAGTAGTTGAATACTGAATATCAGCTACGGATGAGATCGGCACCTGTCGCAATGCTCCGCCCATGTTCATGTCGCGGTACACGATATTCAGGCTCAGCAGCTTTTCTATGCTTTCGCGGTCGGCCTGTTTCAGGCGCAGCATGACCGGATATTCATCCTTGTCATCCCTGAATTTGGAGATTTCCAGACCAAAAAGCGCCGTACGGATAGCCATTGCGATCTGTTGTGAACTGATACCCTCGCGCTGGGCCTTCTCCCGGTTGATATTGATAATCACCTCCGGCTTATTGGTCACCAGATCCGAACGCAGCTGGTCGATTCCTTCGATACCCGATTCCTCGATCCGTTTGAGGACATCCTTTTCCAGTTGCTGCAGAACATCGAATTCGTCCCCGGAAATTTCTATGGAAATCGGTTTACCGGTCGGTGGTCCCTGAGCCTCCCTTTCTACCGAAATTTCGGTACCCGGCATATTGCTCACCGCATCCCGGATCTTGTTCAGGATATCCTGACTCGATTTCCCGTTCCTTTCCGTTCCATAGACGAAAGCGACGGTGACTTTCGATTTATGCGGGGTCGCCGCGCGGTCCGGATTGTAAGGGTCACCTGCGTTTTTACCCACGTTGGCAATCACCGAATTGACGATATCCATGGCATCCTCTTCTTCGAGGACCTTGAACACCCGCTTCTCGATTTCCCGGGTAACCGAATCTGTCACCCGCGCGTCGGTACCTACAGGCATCTTGTTGTACACGTAGACATAGTCAGGATCACCGCTGGGGAAGAAGACCACATTGGGTTTCGCTATCCCTACGATGATGAAGGTGACGAAAAACAGTACGATCATGGCACCGATGGCAAATACTGGCCGGTAGCCCACGAGCAGCCAGCGGATCAGACGGCCGTAACTGTTTTTCAGAGCCGGCAGCAGCTTACCCTGGAAGGGGAGAAGGATGCGGGGCGTAAGAATGTAGTGGTTGAACACATACAGCAGCATGATGAATATCAGGAAATTCCCGATACCCCGGTCGATCAGGTAGCCGATCAGCGCTGCTACGCCCAGAATAATCAGCGGGCGGCGGATGGCCTTGAAACTGTAGTCATACTGCTCCTTTTCCTCCTCGTGCCGGCCCATGAACGAAACGGCGAACACCGGGTTCATCACATACGCCACAAAAAGCGAGGAGCCCAGGGTGATGATCAGCGTCAGCGGCATGAACTTCATAAATTCCCCTACGATGCCTACCCAGAATAGCAGCGGGACGAAGGGTGCTATGGTCGTCAGCGTTCCTGAAAGTACTGGTACAAAAACTTCCCCGGCTGCTGCCTTCACGGCTTGCTGGATCGTCCAGTCCTTGTGCTCGTTGAAAAGTCGGTGGGTGTTTTCAATAACCACAATCGCGTCGTCGACCACGAGTCCTATACCCAGCAGGAAGGCAAAAAGCACTATCGTGTTCAGGGTAAAGTTGGTGTCGAAGATCGGACCCACAATGGGCATCAGCACGAAGGCCACCAGAGCCGACAAGGGTACGGCCATACCCACGAATATGGCATCCCGCACCCCCATGAAGAACATGAGGATAAATACCACAAAGATGAAACCGAGGATTACGGTATTTACCAGGTCATGAATGTCGGCACGGGTCTGAACCGACTGGTCTGCCGTGATCTTGATATCCAGGCCTTCGGGGAAATAATTCTGTTTGTAATTTTCAATAATCTCCTGAATCTTGTCCGAGGCGTCGACCAGGTTTTCACCCGCTCTTTTGATCACGTTCAGGGTGATAACCGATTTGCCATCCAGCCGGGCGAAGTCCTGCTGTTCTTCAAAACCATCGAGTACTTCGGCGATATCGCCCAGCCGCACCACAGCTCCGGTGTTGGTCCGGATACGCATTTCGGCGATCTGGGAAACGTCGGTATATTCCCCCTTGACACGAAGGGTTCTCCTGACGCCGTAAACGTTCAGTTCACCTCCTGAAATGTTGATGTTTTCTCCCTGAATGGCCGACTGTACGTCGAAGAAGGACAGTCCGGCAGCCTGCATTCTGGGCAGGTCGAGGTTGATCTGGATCTCCCGGTTCAGGGCTCCCAGAATGTCGACGCGAGTAATTTCAGGCAAAGCTTCGATGGCGTCCTGCAGGTCTTCCGCAAATTCTTTCAGCTGCTTGAGCGAATAATCCCCGGCCATGTTGACGTTCATGATCGGAAACTCCGAGAAGTTGACATCCTGAGCCGTAGGGCCGGCGTCGAGGTTTTGCGGCAGGTCGTTACGGGCCTTGTCTATCGCGTCCCGCACCCGCTGCAGAGCATCTTCCACATGCACGTTGGGCGTAAATTCGACCAGAATGACCGATACGTCCTGGAGTGCATTGGAGTTGATCTTTTTAACCCCGTTGATCGACTTGAGCTGTTTCTCGATCGGTTTGTTGATCGTGTTTTCAATATCGGCCGGAGCCGTACCGAAGTACACGGTATTGATATAAATCTGCGGAATCTTAATGTCAGGAAATTGTTCTTTGGGCAGGTTCTGGTAAACCATGAAACCGGCCAGGGCTATGATGAACGTGAAAATGTAGACCGTCGTCCTGTTTTCCACGCACCAGTTCGTGAAGCCCATCGTTTTATATTCGTGGAATTTCATACGTTCTTGGTTTTGGAATTAAAATAGATCGGGTCATACTAGTAGGAAATTGCCTGTCCGTCGGCAACTTCCTGGTAGCCCAGGGTGATGAGCATATCTCCCTCTTTCAGCCCATCCACTATCTCGATTTTACCATTGTAGCTGATCCCGGTCGTAACCTTACGCGCTTCCGCCACGGTTTCATTTCCGCGGGTGGCAGCAACAAAAACGATGTTGCCGTCTTCCGTATTCTGGATCAGGTTCTGGTCTACCACGATCGCTGACGAACGGGTGACATCATTTACCTGGATCTGCGCCATCATGTTGGGTTTGATGTCCTTCGTGCTGGGCAGATTGGCTTCAATGGTGAAGGTACGGGTGAGCGGATCGACCGTGGTGCCTACAAACGATACCCTTGCCGTATATTCCCGCTGTAAGTCTGGGAATTTTACGATCACCTCGTTCCCTTTTTTGACGGTGGCCACAAAGCTGTCGGAGATATTGGCTGTAACCTTCAGGTTGCTCAGGTTCACGAGGCGGACCACCCCAAAACCGGGTTGAGCCATTTCACCCACCTTGATATTGACCTGATCGACCGTGCCGGCAATCGGAGCCGTAATGGTCGATTGCGACAGCTGGGTATTGAGCGTTGCAAGTTTTTTCTCGAGTGCTTCCTTGTTGTTTTTCGCCTGCAGGAACTGGATTTCCGTGCCGATTTTCTGGTCCCACAAGGCCTTCTGCTTCTCGTAAAGCGTTTCGGCCAGGGTCAGCTGGGTTTTCAGTTCTTCGACGCTTTCCCGGAGGATACTGTCATCTATCCGGGCGATCGGTGCTCCGGCATTGACGTAATCCCCTTCCTTAACCAGCACCTGGGTTACGACACCCGGTGTTTTCGGCGTGACCAGAATGCTGTTTTTGGCATCCACAGCACCCTGTACCTCTATGTAATGCTTGAATTCCCCGGCCTGAACCGGTGCAACAGTCACGATTTTGATCCGATTGGCATTTTTCCGGGTAGTATCAAGTTGGCCGATTTCAGCTTCCAGGGTTTGGATCTGCTGCTGGATTTGCGAGAGCTGGGCTTTCAGGCCGGCCAGCTCCTCTTTTTTTGCTTCCAGTCCTTCTTTCTGAGGACCCCCGCAGGCAGCAATCACTATTATAAGTATAAGAGTTGATAACAGACGTGGCATAGTTTTCAGATAGTTTTTCAAAATGGTCTAAGAATCAAGTAGTTATTTTTGCGCACTGTAGAGTTCTCCGCGTGCTTTCATCAGATCGACTTTCGCTATCATAAGATCATACAGGGCCGCGAAATAGTTGGTCTGGGCTTCTTTCAGCGAAGACTCCGCATTGATTACTTCTATGTTCGACCCGACACCTTCCTGATATTTAATCTTCGAAACACGTACGACCTCTTTGGCCAGCTCGATATTGCGCTGATGGGTGATCAGGGTTTCCAAGGCGTTGGTCATGTTGATGTTGGCCTGCTGTACCTCCAGATCAATAGACTGTTCGAGCAAAGCCCGGTTGTTGCTGAGCTGTTCCCGGGCGATCTTTTTCTGTTGCAGCTGGTAATGTTTCGAAAGGCCGTCGAAAATCGGAATATTCACATTCAGGGTCACAGCGGCATTGTTAAACCATTTGGTCGACCACAGGTCGCCGAAGATGTTGTTACCGTTGTTGTGTCCGTATCCCAGCGAGGCGCTGACCACAGGAAGATACCCGCTTCGGACGTTCCTGATATCCAGTTCGGCGAGTTTCTCCTGGGTCTGGAGCAGGGAATATTCGATCCGGTCGGAGTAGACTTCGCTGCCCGGACGGACGATCATGGCCCTGAACTGCTCCAGATTCTGTTCGGCATCCAAGCTATCGGTCAGGACGATATCCGTGTTTTGCGGAACACCCATCTGGAATTTGAGCAGGCCTTTGCTCAGCTCGATCAGGTTGGTCACCTTTTGTCTTTCGGTGACCAGGTTGTTGCGCTGCACCTCAATACGGTCGACATCGATGCGCTCGACAAACCCGGTTTCGTACAACAGGCGGGTTTCGCGGAGCAGGGTATCCATGCGGGCGATGTTCAGATCGAGGATCTGCGCCTGCTGCTGGGATACCTGTACCGAGTAATAGGCCTTGTATACGGCTGCCGCTACGTCGATGGCGCTCTGCTCGACATTCTTCTGGGCCAGTTCCCGGTAGGTGGCTGCAGCCCTCAGACCGACAAAATACGAACCATTGAATAGCAGCTGGTTCCAGGTGGCCGAGGCCATACCGGTATGGCGTATACCAAACTCCATGGCTATCGGAGGTGCATCAGCCGGTGCCGTCGGATCAAACAGGTTTGCCGGAGCAAAGAACCGCTGGATGATGATGTTGTTGGTATATGAAAAGTTGCCGCTGACCTGGGGAAGACCAATCGCGCGGGTTTCACCGATTTTGGCCTCAGCCGCAAGCGATTCCAGCTGAGCATTCCTGACATTTATATTCTTTTGAATGGCATACTGTACAGCCTCGTCCAGTGAGAATGCCTCCTGTGCCATTGCCGGACTAGTTGCGGCAATAGCCACGATAGCCAGACATTGAATGAAATGTTTCATGAAATTTTAATTTGTATTGAACTATTCGGTTTTTAGCGTATCTGTTAACCGTTAACAAAGCAGTAATGGGACCCGCTTAGGGTCAGGAATCAGGACAGGAACGAATGGACAAATAACAAGGTGGTTTACCCGTTATCGCATTCTGTTACTTTGAGTGCATTTTAGGATGAATGACATGGTATTAAGGATTTTATTTTTTTGTGATGTAGTTCCGTGAATTTTCAAGGCCTGCAAAGTTTTCATATTATTTCTTTCTATCCAAAGGCTTTTACTGATTTATTGTCTTATGGCAAGAATATTGGATAACGCTCCTGGCAGGCTGAATCAGAGGATCTTATCCTTTTTAGTAACCAGCTGTCAGAACAAGCAGGTCCGTTCGAAGATTAACTTGTATTTTTGCCATATTCCTTTTGAAATATTAAGCCCTTGTGGATCGCATTTTTCTATTTTTTCGTTAGTATATTTATCGTGTGTACCATCATAAAGAAACCATTGATGAACATGCTCTGTCAGGGGGCCCAACAATTGGGAGTCAGGTTTGTAAATTTTGGTATTTATCATCAATTTCGTGCTCTTTTTTGGACGGAAGGTAAATAGGTTGTTTAAGCCGTGCAGAAAAGGGTTCAGCGGTATCATCAAAATCATGTCCCGTACTTTAATTGTTTGTAAAAGGAAGAAATGAAAAGCTACATTGATCTGATTCAGCAGTCTTTTGAATTTCCTACCATGGAGTTCAATGTTGAATCCAATGAGTTGATGTTCAACAACGTGCCTCTGATGGATATCATTAACGAGCATGGTACACCACTCAAACTGACCTATCTGCCGAAAATAGGGGAGCACATCGAAAACGCGCGCATGTTTTTCAGAAACGCGTTCAAACGGCACAATTACAAGGGGACATACACGTATTGTTACTGTACGAAATCGTCGCACTTCCGCTTCGTGCTGGAAGAGGCTCTGAAGCACAATATCCATATTGAAACCTCTTCGTCCTACGATATTCCCATCATACGGGAGCTGTACAGAACGGGGCACATCACCAAGAATACCTACATTCTGGCCAACGGATTTAAGCGGCCGCTTTACACGCAGTACCTGAGTGAACTGATCAATGAAGGCTTCAACGCGATCCCCATTCTCGACAACCTCAAGGAAATCGAAGAATATGAAAGACTGGTCAATGCCGATACGGTCAATGTAGGGATCCGTATCGCGACCGATGAGGAGCCCAATTTTGCTTTTTATACCTCCCGGCTGGGAATCCGCTATAGTGACGTACTGGATCTGTACAAGGAAAAAATCGCTCCCAACCCCCGTTTCAAACTGAAGATGCTGCACTTCTTCATCAATACGGGGATTAAGGACAGCGCCTACTACTGGAGTGAACTGACCCGATTCATGTTCAAATACTGCGAGATGCAGAAAATCTGTCCGGATCTCGATTCGATCGATATCGGTGGCGGACTGCCCATCCAGACTTCACTGGCGTCGAACAACTATGATTATCAGCAGATGATCGACGAGATCGTGGAGAATATCCAGTGGATATGCAACAAGAACAACGTACCGGTGCCTCACATCTTCACCGAATTTGGCAGTTATACCGTCGGTGAAAGCGGGGCAGTCATCTACAAGGTAATCGACAAAAAGCTGCAGAACGACAAGGAGCTCTGGTACATGATCGATGGTTCGTTCATCACCCATCTGCCCGATTCGTGGGGTATGAACCAGAAGTATATCATGTTGCCCATCAATAACTGGGATAATCCTTACCAGAAGGTAAACCTGGGCGGGCTGACCTGCGATTCGCAGGATTTCTATAATACGGAAATGCACAGCTCTGACCTTTACCTTCCCATTTTCGCCGAGAACGAGACACAGTACATCGGGTTCTTCCATACAGGTGCCTATCAGGAATCACTGGGGGGGTACGGAGGGATCCAGCACTGTCTGATTCCTGCCCCCAAACATGTGCTGATCGACCGCGACGAGGAAGGGCGCATCGTAACCCGGGTGTTCGCCGACAGCCAGGATGCCGAGTCGATGCTGAAAATCCTCGGTTATGGCCGGGATGAGGCAGAGTCGCAAACGGTACTGGAGCGTTCCAACCATGTACGGGATGTGAAGGAAGAAGCCGTAAGGGTTGATTAAAAAGTAGGGGAGACAGGCAACTAATTCAACAATAAAGCGTTAGTATTGGGATCCAGGTTCCGATAATTCAAAGGATAAATGAAAAAGGTACTTATTTTACTGACACTGGCAGGCTTTGTAGCGCTTAGTGCCTGCTCCCGGAAAACATGCCCTGCCTATAGCAGTACGCCGAAAGCTCCGGCTACTGCTCAGAATGTGTAAGAATCTGATTGACGGCCTCCGGAAAGGTTGCAGCCCTGAAAGAAGCCTTCGTGGTCTCGGGCTGTATTTTTCTCAGTAAGATCGTGCGGACGCCGGCTGTGAGACCGGCTTCCATATCGCGTTCGCTGTCTCCAATCATCCACGACTGTCCGGGGTCGATGTCATACTTCGCCATCGCCCGTTCTATGAGCAGGGAACCTGGTTTTCTGCTAAGGGAACGGGTGGTGTAATTTTCATGATGCGGGGCGAAGTACAGATCGTCGAGTACCTGCCCGTATTCCTCATTCATACGCTCGTGAACCTTTCGTACATCTTCTGCCGTATATAATCCCCTGGCTATGCCGGCCTGATTGGTTATGACAATCAGCAGAAAGCCTTCGCGTTTCAGCCGGAGTAAACCTTCCTTGACACCTTCGGGAAATTCGATCAGGTCAGGCTGGTACAGATAGCCTTCCAGGTCCTGGTTCAGTACCCCGTCCCGGTCGAGAAATACGCATTTATTCATCGCAAAGAAAAGCGACCCATCTCACCGGTTAGGGTGAGATGAATCGCCTGAGTATAGTTATAGAAAAGCAATTTACAGATTCTTACGCTTGAGTTCCTTCACCGCATGGTCGGCAGCACGGGCAGTCAGAGCCATATAGGTGAGGGATGGGTTAACGCAGGAAGCGGACGTCATACACGCTCCGTCGGTGACAAATACGTTTTTGGCACCCCATACCTGGTTATAGGCATTCAGGACCGATGTTTTGGGATCCCTACCCATACGGGCGGTACCCATTTCGTGAATGGCCATACCGAGATACGATCCACGGTCGTAGGTGTTCACGTTTTTCACGCCTGATCTTTCCAGCATTTCGGCAGCGTCGTTCATCATATCGACCCGCATTTTCTTCTCGTTTTCCCGCAGATCTGCGTCGAAAACTACGGTTGGCATGCCGAACTTGTCTTTCTTCTCCCGGTTGAGATACATCCGGTTTTCATGGTACGGCAGGGTTTCGCCGAAACCGCCGAAGCCGATGGTCCAGGCTCCCGGCTTGGTGAGGGCTTCCTTGAATTCCGCACCAAACTGATGTTCGGCAATATTCCGCTGCCATCCCTGACGGCTTCCGCCACCCTGGTATCCGAATCCACGGAGATAATCCCTTTTGTCTTTACCAATATTGCGGTAACGGGGAATATAAATACCGTTTGCCCGGCGTCCGAAATAATAAGTGTCGAGTCCGCCCTCCCAGGTACCACTGGCTCCGATGCGGAAGTGGTGGTCCATCAGGTTATGACCCAGCTCGCCGCTGTCATTGCCGAGACCATTGGGGAAACGGTTGGAAGTGGAGTTGAGCAGCACGACTGTCGAGGCAATGGCACTACCACAGACAAATATGATTTTCGCGAAGTATTCCTTTTCTTCCAGGGTCTGGGTATCAATCACCTTCACACCGGTAGCCCGCTGCTTGTTTTCGTCGTACATGATCTGGCTTACCAGGGAATGCGGACGAAGGGTAAGATTTCCGGTTTTAATCGCAGCCGGGAGTGTACTTGACTGGGTACTGAAATAGGCACCATAAGGGCAGCCCAGGGAGCAGAGGTTGCGGTACTGACAGGAGGCCCGTCCCTGGTCGATATGGTGTTTGGCAGCCTGCGAGAGGTTAGCTACCCTTCCGATGGTCATGACCCGTCCGGGGAATTCCTTTTCTAGCCGTTTGCGTACTTCCTTTTCCACATAGTACATGTCCATGGGCGGCAGGAACTCGCTGTCCGGCAGCTGGGGCAGTCCCAGTTTTTCACCCGAAATACCTACGTGTTTTTCAACGTAGCTGTACCAGGGGGCGATATCCTTGTAACGGATGGGCCAGTCAATGGCTATCCCTTCCTTCGCATTGGCCTCGAAGTCAAGGTCACTCCATCGGTAAGACTGACGTCCCCACATGATGGATTTGCCCCCCACGATATCGGGGCGGAACCAGTCGAAACGCTTTTTCTCCTCATAGGGCGAATCCATATCGTTCATCCAGTATTTCTCGGTCATCTCGTTGTAGGGATAATCCCGTGACAGGAATGGATGCGTTTCGATCTGCTTGACGGTCAGACGGCCGTTATATTTCTTCTCCCAGGGGGCTTTCATGGCATTTTCGTAGCCGGTAACGTGCTCCAGAGGCTTGCCTCTTTCGAGCATGAGCACCTTGAGTCCCTTTTCGGTAAGTTCTTTGGCGGCCCATCCGCCAGAAACCCCTGAGCCAATGACGATGGCGTCGTAGGTAATATCTTTAACTGCGTCTATATTGAGATACATCTTGGTCAACTTATGGATACGGTATTAATAGGATCGGCATTCGTGCAGATCCGAAGGAAAATGATCAGAGAGCCCAGGTCTTCTGCTCGGGTTTAAGCGGGTAGGACCCCTCAAACCGGCCTGGAATCGGCAGATAATCCAGTGCCTGGGTAGCTCCGATTTCCGAAGTAAAGTAACCTGTTACCGTGAGGCTTTTCATGGTATCGAAGAATGGCTTGTCATTGCTGAGCGCATCTTGCACAATCTGCTTTTTCTGGCTTTCATCGAGGGCAGCAAACTCTTTTCCGAATTTCGATTTCGCATTGCGGGCAAGCCGGTCGAGCCCTGCATAGAATTTTTCCTGATCTTCCTTCACGTAGCAGTCACGCATTACGCGAATGATAAAATGATGAGCACCAGCAGCCTTGGCTCCCGGGGTGGAGGTAGTGGGAATGATGACGTCGGCCACTTCGGCGATCAGTGCTTCCTGTTCCGCACTGGCTTCTACCACCGGGCCGAAATAGGTCTTGTTCCCCATCACACCCGCCATCAAAGGCTCGGTGAAGGCTACTCCGAGAATAGCCGAAAGCCGCATTAGGACTTCCCGTCTGTTAATGTGAGACATGCGAATAAATTATTGTTTTGGTTTGTATCAGTTAACTAATCCTCTGATCTCCGGCGGCAAACGCTGATCTGATTCGCTAAAAAATCATCCGGAAAAAAATAACCTTCAATACTACGGAATTTCAGGCCATCGTCAAAAAACAAAAAGATTCTTGATAATATTTATAAACAGTATAAAACAAATTCCGCAGATTTGATCTTCCGCCAAACGTTTAAGGGTATAAAACCATTCTTGAACGCCCGCGCTAACACTTTATTCCTGCTATTAAATGTGTTTACTTTGTTGACGCTCTAAAACCTAACTCATGAAAAGAGTACAGAATTGGCTGATCTTGCTCCTGGCAGGGGTGACAGCCTGTAATCAGACATCACAAATGGAAAGACAACCTTATCAATGGCCACAGGGGGTAAACCCACCGGTAGCCGAGAAAATTCCTCACACACGCAGCATTCATGGAGACACCGTCGTCGACAACTATTTCTGGATGATTGACTACTTTAAAAAGGGTCCCCATAGCGACAAGGTCATCGACTACCTGAACGCTGAAAATGCTTATCTGGATGAAATGATGAAGGGTACGGAAGACTTTCAGAAATCGCTTTTCGACGAACTAAAAGCCCGGATCAAGGAAAAGGATGAAAGCGTACCGGTGTTTCATAACGGTTACTATTATTATACCCGCACGGAAGATGGGCAACAGTATTTCAAATACTGCCGTAAGAAAGGTACGCTCGATGCTCCCGAGGAAATCCTGGCCGATGTTGATGAAATGGCCAAAGGGCATGCCTATTATTCCGCAACCGGCTTCAGCGTAAGTCCCGACAACCGCCTGATGTCGTTCGGCGTCGACACCGTGTCCAGAAGGCAGTACGTTCTATACGTGAAAAATCTGGATACGGGCGAAATTTACCCCGAAAAAATAGAAAATACCACCGGATATGCGGTATGGGCGAATGACAACAAAACCCTGTTCTATATCCTTAAAAACGAGCAGACCCTGCTGACGGAGAAAGTCAGAAGGCACGTTTTGCATACGTCGGTCGATAAGGATGTGACGGTTTATCACGAAAAGGACAATTCCAATTACCTGGGCATTTCCAAGTCCAAGGAAGGCAATCACATTCTGATTGGATCGGGGGCAACGCTTTCCTCCGAGTACCGTTATATCGACGCCAATAACCCGCAGAGTGAGGCGAAGCTTTTTGCAGCACGCCGGAAGGAAATTCTGTATGATGTTACTCCGCTGGAAGACCGTTTCCTGATTCTCACCAACTGGGACGCCAGGAATTTCCGGCTCATGGAATGTCCCCTCGACAATACCGACCCGTCGGCCTGGAAAGAAGTAATCCCTCACCGGGAAGATGTTCTGCTTTCGGATATTGACGTGTTCAAGGGTTTTACGGTACTCTCGGAGCGGAAGGATGGCCTGGTGCAGCTGCGAATCATCAACCGCGTGAACGGAGAAGATCACTACATTGAATTCTCCGAGCCTGCCTATGATGCCTATACCGGGTCGAACCCCGAATACAACACCCGGAATCTCCGCTATCACTACACTTCGCTCATCACGCCCAATTCGACCTATGACTATGACATGCTGGAGCGGAAAAGTGAACTAAAGAAGCAGCAGGAAGTGCTTGGCGGGTATGATCAGAGCCAGTATGTGGTCGAACGCCTGAATGTGCCCGCCCGCGATGGCAAACGCGTGCCTGTTTCGCTGGTGTATAAAAAAGGATTTAAGAAGGATGGCAACAATCCCCTCCTGTTATATGCCTATGGTTCGTACGGCTATAGTATGGATGCAGCGTTCAGCAGTTCCAGACTTTCACTGCTTGACCGGGGCTTTGCCTATGCCATAGCCCATATCCGTGGGGGAGAGGAACTGGGTCGTGAATGGTATGAGGACGGCAAGATGATGAACAAGAAAAATACCTTTAACGATTTTGTCGACTGTGCCAAATACCTTGTCGAACAGAAATACACATCCCCGGCTCATCTGTATGCCAAAGGGGGGAGTGCCGGCGGACTCCTGATCGGGGCTGTGATGAACCAGGCACCGGAACTCTGGAATGGTATTATCGCCAACGTGCCCTTCGTGGATGTGGTCAACACCATGCTCGACGAAACCATCCCGTTGACCACCAATGAATACGACGAGTGGGGAAATCCGAACAATGAAGAGGCTTACCATTATATCAAAAGCTATTCGCCTTATGAAAATGTGGAAGCCAAAAATTATCCGCATCTGCTCGTTACTACCGGTCTGCATGACAGCCAGGTACAGTACTTTGAACCAGCCAAGTGGGTGGCCAAACTGCGTGCAACCAAAACGGGGGACAATCTCATTCTTTTCAAGACCAACATGGAATATGGCCATGGGGGAGCCTCCGGCCGTTTTGATTATCTGAAAGAGGTGGCCCTTGAATATGCTTTCCTTTTTTGTCTGGAAGGGATAACCCGCTGAATTAATAAACCGCTGATCAGTAGGGGATGAAGCCAGCGTTTCATAACTTTGCTGACTCTTATTCAAAAGTTGCAATTGGTGGCCTATCTTTCTGACGAATTAAAGAACCTACTTATAGCCCCCCGGCAGGTGATTATCACGACGCATCGTGACCCCGATGCGGACGCCATGGGATCATCCCTTGCCTGGGCGGCATTTTTGAAGAAACTGGATCATAAGGTTACGGTAATCAGTCCTACGGAAGTACCTGACAACCTGAAATGGCTCGATCCAGACGCTGAAGTGCTGAATTTCGAGAACCGGACCGGGGGGCGGGCGGCGGCCATTGATGCCCTGCAACATGCCGACCTGGTTTTCTGCCTCGATTTCTCGGCGATGGGCCGGTTAAAGGAACTGGCACCCTTTGTCAGCAGGGCGACCGGAACGGTCGTGGTGATCGACCATCATCTCGATCCCGAACCCTTCGCGCAGGTACTGATTTCGGATACAAAAGCAGCCGCCACGGCACAGATCATTCACGCACTCATTTGTGAATGGGATGAAACACTGATCGATACCGCTATTGCCGAGGCACTTTATGCCGGCATCATGACCGACACCGGTTCATTCAGGCATAACAGCACTACCCG
>Ga0182793_1001372_pt1 | contig 15252 bp, 7 predicted proteins | sample Passage237A_FD_130498 | JGI IMG/M metagenome (GOLD analysis project Ga0182793, IMG submission 130498) | Cellulose adapted compost microbial communities from Newby Island Compost Facility, Milpitas, CA, USA - Passage2 37A (version 2) (version 2) ... | reverse complement strand
TTGGAAGAATCCTTTACATATTGATTCAGAGTAGACAGATAAAGCGCGGGCGGAAACAATATCACTTCCACATCACTGGTAACTTCATCCTTTACCATGTTTACCACTTCCGACACTAACACCAACGCCTCATCGAGGGTTTTGTTCATTTTCCAGTTTCCGGCAACAATCTTTCTCGCCATATAAAATTTGGGATTTTGAATGGTTAAAATAACTTCTCTGGGCAAAACTAAAATTTTTTCCCAACAACCGGGAAAGGTTTCCGTGTGAACGGTATCCTAAATCTCAGAGACCAAATTTTATTCTGCAAACTGCAATCGTCATATAGAGAAATTTGGCCGCCCTGACTCTCCGGCCGACTTCCGTCAGAAAATAAGATGATTTAATTCTAAGTTACTGATTTTGTGTAGTAATCCCGCGGATTTTTAGTATCATCGCAAAAAACGACTTATTTATTATGAATATACTGGTAAACTCCGACAAGAACATCAATGTAAGCGACGCGTTTATTGCCAAAATAACAGACAGTCTGACCAACTCGCTCTCCCGATTCAGCGATAACCTCACAAGGCTGGAAGTCTATCTGGCCGATGAGAACAGCGAGCGGAACGGGGCAGATGACAAACGCTGCACCATTGAGGTACGGATCAAAGGGGCAGCACCAGAGGCCATCACATCGACTGCCGACAGCATCGATCTGGCGATCAAACAGGCCACTGATAAAGTATATCAACTCCTTTGGAACAGGGCTGACAAAGCCAAAAATCACTCCTAGACTATTCATCCCCTGGTACCTTTGGCATGCAGGTGTGCAATGCTTTCTTCCTGAGAGCATGGTACACCTGTATATTTAATTGCTAATTTTGTGCCTTCTTATGTAGCATGTGTGGCCAGAATAGGGGTTAACCAGGGAAGTTTGAATTACCAACACCTCTGATTATCAGAGATATAACATTCATACACCGGTGATATCCTGTATTTGAAGCCGCGCTTTACGGGTAAACAGTTTTAAAACCGGATTTATGACATCCCAGCAAATACGGCAGACATTCCTCGATTTTTTCAGAGGAAAATCGCATTTAATCGTCCCTTCAGCCCCACTTGTGGCCAAAAATGACCCTACCCTGATGTTCAATAACTCGGGGATGGCCCAGTTCAAAGATTTTTTCCTCGGAAACGGTACCCCTCCGTCGCCCCGAATCGCCGATACGCAAAAATGTCTGCGTGTATCGGGCAAGCATAACGACCTGGAAGACGTAGGTCTGGATACCTACCATCATACCATGTTCGAAATGCTGGGTAACTGGTCTTTCGGGGATTATTTCAAGAAAGAAGCGATCGAATGGGCATGGGAACTGCTGACTACCGTCTACAAACTTCCTGCCGACCGTTTGTATGTGTCGGTTTTTCAGGGTGACGAAGCCGACGGCACTCCCTTTGATCAGGAGGCCTGGGATTTGTGGAAAGGTATTACCGGTGAAGAGCGGATTGTCCTGGGAAACAAAAAGGATAATTTCTGGGAAATGGGCGACACCGGTCCCTGCGGCCCCTGTTCGGAAATTTACATCGACCTGCGCTCTGAGGAGGAAGTGAAGGCTGTCCCGGGCAAAGCGCTGGTTAACCAGGATCATCCTCAGGTGATCGAAATCTGGAACCTGGTGTTCATGCAATTCGAGCGTAAGGCCGATGGTAGTCTGGTACCGCTACCTGCCCGTCATGTCGATACCGGTATGGGCTTCGAACGGCTCTGTATGGCTATTCAGGGGAAAAAATCGAACTATGATACCGATGTATTCCTTCCGGCCATCCTGGTACTGGAGAATTTATCGGGTAAAAAATACCTCTCCGAATACGAACATCCCCATGAAATCATTTCGGAGGAACAGAATAAAACCAACATCGCGATGCGGGTGGTGGCCGACCACATCCGTGCCGTATCCTTTGCCATTGCTGACGGACAACTCCCCGGAAATGCCAAGGCTGGCTATGTAATCCGCCGGATCCTTCGTCGTGCAGTACGTTACGGCTATTCGAATCTGGGCTTGCACGAGCCGTTCTTCCATAAGCTGGTTCCGGTACTGGCCCAGCAGTTTGAGAATGTGTTCCCTGAACTGTACCAGCAAAGAGATTTTGTTGAAAACGTTGTGCTGGAAGAAGAAAAAAGCTTCCTCCGTACACTGGAAGCAGGTCTGAAACGTCTCGACAGTATTACGGCACAGCTGGCTGCCAGCGGCCAGACGGTCATCAACGGAGAGGAAGCTTTTGAACTCAGTGATACCTTCGGTTTTCCGCTCGACCTTACTGCCCTGATCGCCCGTGAAAAAGGGTTCACCATCGATCAGGAGGGCTTTGAAAAAGCTTTGGCCGAACAGAAGAAACGGTCCCGAATGGATGCGGCCAAGGAAGCGACTGACTGGATCGAAGTACGGGATTCGGAAGCCACCGATTTTGTCGGTTATGATAATTCCGAGTCGGTCTCGCAAATCCTGAAATTCCGCAAGGTAAAAACCAAAACCGGGTCGGAGTACCATATTGTCCTTGACCGCACCCCCTTCTATGCCGAGATGGGTGGACAGGTTGGAGACCAGGGAACCCTGCTGTTAGCGGGAGGCCCTGGAGACGGACAGACGATCCGTATTATCGACACCAAAAAGGAAAATGATCTTTTCATTCACATTTCCCAGGATACCCTTAATGAGGAATATCTGAAGGGAGCTGAGACGGTAGTAGCCCGCATCGACACGGTTCGTCGTGCCCGGATATCATCCAACCACAGCGCAACCCACCTGATGCTCGCTGCGATGCGTTCGGTACTGGGTAACCATATTACCCAGAAGGGTTCCTATCTCGATGACAAGGTATTGCGGTTCGACTTTTCGCATTTTGCAAAAGTAACGGGTGAGGAACTCGAGCAGATTGAGAACCTGGTCAATGCAAAAATCCGTCAGAATATCCAGCTGGACGAAAAACGCAATGTCCCCATTCAGGAAGCCCTGAATGCCGGTGCGACCGCAACATTCGGAGAGAAATACGGGGATTACGTACGCGTAATTACTTTCGAACCTGGGTTTTCCACCGAACTGTGCGGGGGTACCCATGTGCCTGCCACAGGCCAGATCGGCGTTTTCAAATTCATTTCCGAAGGTTCCGTTTCAGCGGGTATCCGACGGGTGGAGGCCGTGACGGGTGAAGGTGCGCTGGCATTGATCCGTCAACAGGAAGAAACGTTGGCAGCTATCCGGGAGCTGTTGAGAAACCCTGCCGACCTGGTTAAACAGACCCAGGCTCTGATTGACGAACGATCGGCTCTGGCCAAAAAGGTGGAAGCCCTGCAGAACGAAAAACTGCAGCAGGTAAAAAAACAACTGATCGAAACCGCGGAAGACAACAGAAGTTTCAAACTCATTGTCAGCCGGGTAGATGTTCCCAATGCCGACGGCCTGAAAAAACTTTCCTACGAACTGAAGGATGAGGTCCCCAACCTGATCGCCGTGTTAGGGGCAGAAGTGCAGGGCAAACCCTTCCTTTCGGTCTATATTGCCGAAAATCTCGTCAGGGAGGCGGGACTCCATGCCGGCAATATCGTCAAGGAACTGGCCCAGGAAATCAGGGGCGGCGGCGGCGGACAGCCCTTCTTCGCAACTGCCGGCGGTTCGGATCCCAGCGGTCTGGACCGTGCATTAGCCAAAGGTCGAAAATTATTCTGAAGCATAACCACCCGGGCGTGAACGTCCGGGTATTTTCACTTTATAACGACCCAGAAATGAAAAAACTACCCTTAATACTGGCCATTCTCCTGAATGCCCTCTTTATTAATTTTACCTCCGCCCAGAACTTCAGCTTCGTATTTTTAACCGACATACATCTTCGACCAGATTCAGTCGCGGGTCCGGCTTTTGACAAGGTTGTTCAGAAGGTGAGGACGCTCAATCCCGATTTCGTCCTGTCGGGTGGAGATCAGGTGTACGACGTCATGCGAGGCAACAAGGCTCATGCCGACTCCCTTTTCAGTTTTTACGCCGAACAAAGCAAACGCTTTGGAAAGCCGGTTTACAATACGGTAGGCAATCATGAGCTTTTTGCTATATACGATGTCAGCCCTGAAGACAGTTCCCATCCCGACTACAAGGATGGCATGTTTAAGAGGTATTTCGGCAAGACCTATTATTCTTTTCACCATAAAGGCTGGCAGTTTATAGTATTAAATGTGCTGGATGTCGAGAATTACAAGTATATAGGCCGTGTCGATGAAGCCCAGTTGGACTGGCTGAAAGAGGAATTATCCCGCATTCCTCGGGAAACACCCATCGTATTAACGGTACATATTCCCCTGGTTTCCGCTTACACCGATATATATCCCCCGGCCAACGGGTTTCCCAAGGGTCCTGCGGTCTCTAACCGAAATGCCGTACTGGATGCTTTCAAGGAACACAATCTCAAATTTGTCCTGCAGGGACACCTGCACTGGTTTGAGGATTTGAATATTGAAGGGAAAACCCGTTTTATTACAGGAGGCGCGGTGGCAGGAAGACCCTCCTGGAAGGGGAACCGGCATGGTCCCAGAGGTTTTTTGAAATTTAATGTAAAGGGAGACCAGGCTACCTACGAGTTTATCGCCTATGAAGAATGAAAAAGTATCCTATGCGCTCTTTTTAGGGCATGTGTGATGAAATTTGCGAATTGTTAAAATTATGCCGGTTAAGCTGAGTCTGTTGAACCGTTCGTTTTTGTCAATACATGGCCGTGTCGAGTATTATCATTGACCGGAAACCACTATATTTTATTGGGTGAATTTACAAACTAGAATACCATGAAATATCTCTCACTTTGTGCTTTACTTCTGCCGCTTTCCGTACAGGCTCAGAAAATGCCTATCGACCCGGCTATTCTCCAGAAAGGCGGAGTGCCCCAGGATTTTTTTCAGAGCTTGCCCAACACTCAGTGGGTCGACCATGAGCAGCTTCGGATAAGCAGCCAGGGACAGGCATCCCTGCTGAACGTCCGTACGGGCCAGTCTACTCCCATCACCCGTGAAACCCGTGGGGGGGAAGGGCATAAAACCCTGCGAATCATCCAAAATGACCTCTACATGGTTACTCCTACCGGACAGGAAAGACTGACCCACGACGATCTGCCGGAGCAAAACCCGATGTTCTCCCCCGACAGCAACTATGTCGCATATACCAAAGGCAACAACCTCTATGTTTACAGCCTTAAGGCTAAATCGGAAAAACAGCTGACCCACGACGGCAGCAAGACAATCCTGAACGGATATGCTACCTGGGTCTACTGGGAAGAAATCTACGGTCGGGCAACGCAATTCAGAGCCTACTGGTGGAGTCCCGACAGCAAAAAAATCGCGTATATGCGGTTTGATGAGGGCAAAACCCCCATGTTCCCGCTGTACAGCAGCGTAGGGCAGCACGGCCATATCGAAGAAACCCGTTATCCGAAGGCGGGTGATCCCAATCCGACTGCACGGTTAGGCTTCATTTCGCCGGAGGGAGGACAAACGGTATGGGCAGATTTCAATGAAAACGAAGAACAGTATTTCGGCTGGCCCAAATGGCTGTCGGACGGATCCGGACTGATCGTACAGTGGATCAACCGTGGCAACGACCACCTGGTGATCTACAACGTACATCCGGCTCAGGGCAGCAAGAAGAAAATTTACGAGGAAAAACAGGATACCTGGATTTCGATTGATGAAGCCGAAGAACGACTGCACCTCCTGGAATCGTCGCGCGAAATGCTCATCGTCAGTGATAAGAGCGGCTGGAAACAGCTGTACCGGTACAGCCTGGACGGCACTTTCAAAAACCAGGTCACGAATGGTGAGTTCACCATCACCGATGTTTACGGCATCGATCCCAAAACGTCTACCGTCTATTTTCAGGCAAGAGGACTGGAAAACAGTGCCCGGTTTGACCTCTACAAGGTAGGCCTGGATGGAAAAAATCTCAAACGGCTGACCTTCGGTGATTACAGCCACCGCAATATTTTCCCCTCCCCCGACTTTAAATACTTTGTCACCTCCTACTCTAACCTCCATACCCCAACCATGCTTGCCGTTATCGACAATAACGGAAAGGTGGTAAAAGAATTGGGTTCGATGAAAGGAAAGGAGTTCGACCGCTACGCCCTGGCTAAAACGGAATTGATCAGGGTAAAAAGCGATGACGGCCTGTATGACCTGCCCATGGTTATTACCTACCCGAACAATTACCAGCCGGGCAAGCGCTATCCGGTACTGATCAGCATCTATGGTGGTCCCGACGCCGGTACCGTCTTTGATCAGTGGAACTGGACCCCCGCCCGGGAATGGCTGGCGACGGAAGGGCTGGTTCAGGTAGCGTTTGACCACCGTGCCAGCGGTCATTTCGGTAAGAAAGGACTAAACTACCTTCACCGCAATCTAGGTGAATGGGAAATCAGGGACTACAGCACCATGGCCAAGTACCTGATCGACCAGGGAATTGCGGATCCGGAACGAATCGGGATTACCGGATTCTCCTATGGGGGCTACATTACCTGCCTGGCTCTTACCAAAGGAGCTGACGTTTTTACGCACGGTATGGCAGGCGGCTCAGTGACTGACTGGAAATATTACGACTCTGCTTATACCGAGCGCTTTATGGACACCCCGCAGGAAAATCCCGAAGGGTATAAAAAAGGCAGTGTTCTGACCTATGTTGACCGCTATAAGGGCTTCTTACAAATTGCGCACGGAGCTATGGACGATAATGTGCACATGCAGAACAGCATTCAGCTGATCAACGATCTACAGGAAGCCAAAAAAGAGTTTGAATTCATGGTGTATCCGGAAGCCCGCCACGGTTTCGGAGGAAACAAGGGGCTTCATTATCAGAATCTTAAGAACCGGTTCATCTATAAACATCTGCTTCGGAAGGAAATGCCCGAAGCGCTGTTGAAGTAATCCTGCGGCATTTCTGATACTCATGCGGACCTTGGTGGGTCCGCATTTTTTTTAACTACCGGTGACCTCTCCCCCTTTCATGCGTCTCAATGGAAATGAATTCAGGATTTCATTGAGTTTGTATCCTGACATTCCTTTTCAAGTTTTTTTAACTATACCACATCATTGCAACAGTCATAACAATTAGCTTGAGGGGCTTTTGTTATGGCTGTTATTGTTTAGCGTTCTCAGGAGACGGTCTTTTCGGATTAATCGGGAAGTTATTAGCCTGTCGTAATATTCAGGTGGGCATGTCCGGTGTTCTATCAACTTCACCTAAAATCACTAGATAGTCGAAAGGTTTGCAGATAGCTGTCATCAACCACTTATCGGTGTGTACAATTGAAACCACGAACACATCTTATTATTACCCCTCTCCACTGGCTTACGTCAGGGATATTCATATTTCTGATTGCCCAGCAGCAAAAGTACCTGATCCCCGGTCATTAGGCTTTTAATCCTAACCTTGCAAGGTTGACATGATGATAGGATCATGCAAATCCCATCAATATCCAAAACCCCGTAGGGGTGACCTAATGATAGGAGTATACGATTCCTACCGATACCCACAAACCCCGCAGGGGTGACATGATGATAGGAACATTAGATTCCCAGCAATACCCACACGTAGGGGTGACATGAGAATATATGTACCCACGAACATACCTGGTTGTCATCCCTATAGCATGGAGCTCTTTTCCCTACTCAGGGCATATAACTATTCCGGGAATCTCCATACAAAATACGCTTGCTCCCAAATATCGATACCCCCTGCTACAGCGGCCTGAAAGAAATTACGAACACTTAGAACTTACGGGATTGCCGGGAATGATCAGCAAAGCCCAACACGCACGGTTGCCCACACCTAATAATAACCGTATACATCCGGATATATCCGTTTGTATACGTGTGTACTCTGGATAAATATTTCCGCAGCGTTTAAATTGCTTCCGGGGAGGGGTGGGCTTGTCCCCGCGCGTGAGGGAGGCTCATCGGGCTGACTTGAAAAGAGGGAATAAGGGTCGGGACAGCAATTGCAGTCAATCTCAATTGACTGTCCTCCCTTCATGAGTCAGATAATGCGAATCCCATCGATCTCCCAAACCTCGCAGGGGTGACATGATGATAGGAATATGCGAATCCTTCCGACCTGCCCAAACTCCACAGGGGTGACATGATTATTAATATGAAGATGTGCGGGGACATAATTCCTTTAAAAACGGCCTCCAGCTAGGCCATCCCCTTTCCCAAACTTGACGCATGTTTCAAACCTTCGGTGCCTATATACATTTCATCCCTTTTACCACCTGCATTTTCGAAATCCGAAGCTTTACATGAAATACCCGTGAACCGATGCCCCTACTTTAGATACGTATACCAAATGCCTCGCCAATCACACGGATAATTGCAGACTAAATCCGTTAACTTCCACAAAATCAGCACCATTTACCTGGTTTCATGGTACAAACCCTGCTTAATCTTATACACCCGTTTATATCCGCATATATCCGTTTGCACTCTGGATAGTTAATTTCCTCCGTTGTAAATTGTCTTCGGGCGGGGGGAGGGGGCATCCCCTGGCGGCAACCATCACCTTCCACACTGGGGTGTCCTTCCCGCTATATTCATCTGATCCCAAAAGTTGGACAATTTCCCGCCTCATTGCGCTGATACCGCCTGAAAACCCTAATTTAGCGCAAGACATTATGAAAGAGTATTCATTACGCATTTCCAGTATAATCCCCCGGCAAGGTGACAACCTCACCTTTGAACTGGAGCCTGTAGGGGATGAAATCCCGGCTTACAAGGCTGGCCAGTTTTTGATTCTCTCCTTCCAGTTCGGCAACCGGGAAGTTCGTCGTTCCTATTCCCTGAGCAGTTCGCCCTATACCGGAGAGCCTTTGAGCATAACGGTGAAGCGGATCGACAATGGAGAGATCTCGCGGTTGCTGCATCACAAGACGCAGGTGGGTGACATCCTCTCCGCCCTCGAACCTCAGGGTGTATTCACCTACGAGCCTGAACCAGAGCGGAAAAGAATCGTGTTCCTGTTTGCTGCCGGAATCGGAATTACTCCGCTGTATTCGATACTGAAAACAGCGCTGGTTGCCGAAAATCAGTCCCGAATCGTACTGGTGTACAGCAACAGCTCCCCTGAAAAAGCCCCTTTTCTGGAAGAAATCAGGGAATGGGAAGCCCGATACTCCGATAGGCTGAAGGTGATCTGGCTGTTCAGCAACAACAAAAACCTGATGCAGGCGCGACTCAACCGGTTTATACTGGAAGATTTTGTGAAACAGCATCTCCCCTATGCACCGGACGATGCCTTATTTTATACCTGTGGCCCGGTGATCTATATGGATCTTTGCCGAATCACCCTGCTGGGCATGGGTTTCCAGCCCGAACAGATCAAAAGGGAGACCTTTCTGCCACCGGAAAATGAAGAGGACGATGACGATGAGACGATCAAGGTAGTTGATACCCATACCTATTCGGTCGAATTACGGTTTAACGGGCTCACACATCACTTGCTGGTGCCCTATACAAACAGTATTCTGGATGAAGCCCTCGATAAGGGTATTCGCCTCCCCTACAGCTGTCGGTCAGGTATGTGCAGCACTTGTGCAGCCTGGTGCCGGAATGGTTCGGTTAAGATGGACTACAATGAAGTACTTACCGAGGATGAGATGGCCAGGGGCAGGGTGCTGGTATGTACCGCACACCCTACCCAAAATGGCACCGTAATCGAATATGACTAAGGGTTGTGAGTTCTTCCTACTGAGACTTAACAAACCGCAGGGTGGAAATCTGTCCGTTTTGCCGAATTTCCAGGAAGTAAACGCCGGCTGGTATACGCTCCAGTCTCAGCGGGATCTCATTTTTCCCGGCTCTGGCTTCATGTAGGCTGCGCATGACCGCCATTCCCATAGCATTTACCACTTTTATATTCACCGCTCCTGAATCAACCGCTTCCAGCTCAACTAAAGCCGTCTCACTGACAGGATTGGGGAAAATACCGGCTTTCAGAGGCAATCTTTGGTTCAGCACCGCAATCACGGAACTGTAACTAAATGAACCGTCGAGGTCCACGGCTTTCAGACGGTAGTAATTCACACCGGGAAGCGGATGGCTGTCTGCCCATTGGTAGTTTCCGGTACCGGTAGACTTGACGGCTGTCAGCGTTTGTGCGGCTCCACCCTTCGTCAGACGTTCGACCTCGAAATGGCTGCTGTTATCCGATTCGCTGATTTCCCAGTTCAGGAGAATGCTGTTTTCCTGATACCGGCCGGTGAATTCCGCGAGGGTAACGGGTAACGCACCGCCTACCGGCTCGATGAGCCATCGCCCGTCGACGTCCCGGTCCAACCAGTAGTTCGATTCCCGTCCTTCCGGATCATACGAAAAGATATTGATGGTGTGAATAGCTGCATTGTGTTCGGTAGAATTGTTGCGGTTTTGAAGTCCCTGAATGCCATCCCGGTTAATGATCGCAAATTTTCCGGGCAGCGACTCCGTTATTCTCCACTGCTGACGCGGATTGTCGGGGTCGGTTGCCGATAGGACAGTCGCTTCATTCGAATTTTCTCCCCGGGTCAGGGCCGTGTTCGATCCCACGTGAACGAGCATGAAATACCCATTGGTTACAGGTACAATGCGCCAGAGATAGGCAGCCTGTTCCTGATAGGTGTTTTGAACGACATTCGATCCGTTGGCTGTAAGAGCAAGGTCGCTCCTGATATTTACGATTTTGTAATTGAAATGGGAAGGGAACCCGTTCAGTTCGCGGTCGAGCCAGTCGAAGCGCGTTGTCAGAAAATTGCTCAGGAACTGTACGTGATCATCGTAGCTTCCGTTATCAAAAACTTCGAGGTAGACCCGGTAATGCAATACATTCCATTCATTAAAATTCGCCTCCCGGGATCCTGACGAATGGAGAACATTCTCATATTCTTCCAGCTCACTGAAAATATAGTTTCGAAACCCCATGTTCTTTAACTGGTTCCAGCGCTGTTTTACCGCACGCATAAACACATCGTCCTGGCGCAGGCGGACTATCCAGCGGCGGAAAATATAGTTCTGAGCCACATCAGCCATCAGTCGGTACCGGATCTGGCTGAAGCGGTAGTCGTTGTCGAAAGCAATGTCGAAATCCCAGTGCGGGCCGAAGAAAAACCGGTCGTCGGACCTCCGTTTATGGAGATATACACTCCAGAAGCTATCAGGATTTCCGGTAAGTTCGCAGACGATATACCAGTTGACCAGCGACTGCAGGTCCACCTTTTCGAGATAGCCTCCGGGGGCATCCGCCGGGATACCGGAAAATAACCGGGCTTCAAATTCATTGATATGGTTGCGGATATAGTCATACTGCTCGCCGGAACGGGATTCCAGGTCCGGGTACTTAATCGTCACCACAAGGTCTTGGTTGGTCTTGAAATGGATGGGTTCTTCTTCTCCAAATCCGTCCACTTCCACCAGATAGGCTCCGGGTTCTGACTCCGGCTGTCCCTCCTCTATGTCAACCCGGTTTGCCCGCACCTCCATGTGATCGGTCAGCAGGTAGGCTCCCCTGAACCGGTTGTTTAGAAAAACATCCACAAAACGGAAAGGACTGGCGTAGGGCATCCCCACAAAGCGCGACATCTCCAGGCCGATCGCATTTCGGATCAGTGTCTTGTCGGCATGGTTGGCCAGCAAAACCCAGTTTCTGGCCGTGGCCGGCATTCCCAGCAGACTTCCCGCTTGGTCGAGATTGATCCGGTAAGGTTTCTTGTCAAGTCTCCAGGTAGAGTTCCCTCGGCCTCTGATTCTTATTCCTCCCTCGTAAAGCGGCTGTGTTTGTCCCTGATGGACTATGGTCAAATTACCATGTTCATAGTTTTCCTTACTCTGCACGTCGAGCCCGTTATCGGTCTCAAGCATGAGCGTCGGTAATGTACTTCTGGGCGTCTGGCCCTGCCCCCAAAGCGGTACCGCATTCAGTAAGGCAAAAAGAGTAAGTGGTTGTAAATTGAACTTCATAATGTATAGCTTAATTAATACCTCATAGAAACAATCCGACCCTACACGTTTGGCAATACGTTTGCAAAAGTAGACTTGAAGAAAATCGTAGAAATTAACTTAAGTGAATTTCTTCAGTGGTACGCAACGAATTTTGTAGCTGCGGTATTCCCATTCTGACGGACCCGCATAACGTATAGTCCAGCCCTCAGATCAGTGTAATCGAGCTCAATCTCATTCAAACCTTCTGCTCCCTGGAAATTGAATTTTTTCTGGACTATACCCTGGGCGTTCAGGAGTTCTGCCTCAATTTCTCCCGCCTCGGTCGTGTAGATGCGAAGCTTAGGTTGAATTACCGCAGGGTTTGGATAAACATAGGCTTGAATGTGTATGTTCCGGTTTAGCACGGAGAGGGTACTGCTGTAAGTAACAGCTCCCTGACTGTTGACGAGTTTAAGGCGGTATACATTGACGCCTGGAAGCGGATCCCTGTCGGTCCAGGTATACTCACCGGAGGCCGCGGAAGGCAGGTTGGCCACTACCTGATATTCACCGTTTTCATTCAGGCGTTCCACTTCGACAAAACTAAGCTCCGCTGGACCGCTGATGGTCCATTCGAGTAGAATGGCTTTTTCGATATATTTTCCTGTGAGGCTGGTTACATACTCTGTAGTAGCCACCTCTACACGTTCGATAATCCACTTACCCTCTTCGGCGTTATTGTACCAGTCATAGACCTCAATACCATTCGGGTCGTAGGACCGAATGTCCGTGCTGTGTATATCCCGCATTTCCTCTCCAGACCGGTCACGGTTTTGCAGGCCGAGCTGCCCATCCCGACTGATGAGGGAAAATTTACCCCTGGCACTTTCCGTGATTCGCCATTGCTGCAGCGGGTTGTCAGGATCAAGTTCCGAGAGGTATACCGCCTGGTTGATTCCGTTACGACGGGTAACGGCACTATTGGCAGCCGGATGATAGAGTACACCAAAACCGTTGTCCAGTGGCTGAATCTGCCAGATAAACTCAGGTTTTTCTTCGAACTTGCGCTGTACCACACGATCCTCCTGAACCGACAGTGCCAGGTCTGTGGAGGCATTAACCAACTTGTAATTGAATCCGGGGGCAGGTCCGTTCAACTCCCTGTCCAGCCATTCGAAACGCTGTTTCAAATAGTCCACCAGAAACTCCACATGTTCTTCATACGTGCCCGATTGTTTTACTTCCAGATAAACCTGACGGTTGAGAACGGGCCAACGCTGATAATTTTCCCGGGCTGATCCCGAGTTGACGAGCAATCCGGTATATTCTTCCACACGGGAAAGTATATGATCCCTCAGCCCTCTGCTCTTCAGCTCATTCCAGCGTGTTTTGACCGCGGTCATGAAATAGTCATCTTTCCGTAGCTGCTCGATCCATTGACGGAAGATAAAGTTTTGGCCCACCTCTGCCATCAAACGATAGCGGGCATCCCCAAATCGAACGTCATTGTCGAATGCGATATCAAAGTCCCAGTGCGGTCCAAGGAAAAACCGGTCATCTGACCTGCGTTTATGGATATAGACGCTCCAGAAGCTGTCCGGATTCCCTGCCAGTTCACAAACCAGATACCAGTTGACCAGCGACTGCAGATCGACCCTCTCCAGATAGCCCCCCGGACCCTCAGCGGGTTTACCGGAAAACAGTCGTTCTTCGAATTCGTTTATATGGTTTTCGATATATCGGTAGTGCGGATCACTGGAAGAAGAAATATCGGGATATTTAATGGTCGCAGTAAGTTCACGGGACGTCGTTAGCCAGAGATCCTCACTGGTAGCAAACCCGTCGATTTCCACCAGATAGGCACCAACCTCGCTTTCAGGTTTGTCTTCCTCGATATCCACCCGTTTTGCCCTCACCTCCATGTGATCGGTTAGGAGATACGAACCCAGGTATTCACCGTTCAGGATAACATCCACAAACCGAAAGGGACTGGCATAGGGCATACCGACATAGCGCGACAATTCCAGACCTACCGAATTCCGAAGCAGGGTTTTATCGGCATGATTGGCAAGCAAAACCCAGTTGCGCGCCGATGCCGGCATACCTAACAGACTCCCGGCGGTGTTGAGGTTAATGCGGTAAGGTTTCTTTTCAAGCCCCCAGGTGGAGTTTCCTCTTCCTCGTATACGTATTCCTCCTGAATAAAGCTGTTCGGCTTGCCCCTGCTGAATGATCGACAAATTCCCGTTCACGTAATCTTCTTTACTGGTGACCGGTGTCTCACCCTGTGTGCTAATACAAAATGTCGGAAGGGAACTTCTGGGAGTGCAATCCTGGCCCTGAGCACCACCCAGACCCAAAATCAGCAAAATAACCGCCAGTCGGATATATCGGTTCATAAAAAATAAAATCTCATTAGGGATATCTGGTGCTGGTATAAACAGGGGTTTTGGAGACGTATAGAGTAAATCCCTTCGCTAAATTAACGGAACGGCAAACGGTTGATCAGGTACTTGATGGTGTTCTTTTTTATCTTGTTTTTGTAAGTGGATGACGCCACGATTTAGCGATTTTTTTGAGATAAAAAAATAGGTATTCACAATTTCAAGGCCGCTTCATGGGCAAAATTTGTGAACGGTATTTCCCACCTGTTTCAAAGGTCGGAAATACATCAGTTGCAGCTGTTTCCGTAGTCTGTTCCAGCTACCAATAGTAGTTGGGCTGGATTAATGCAGCCTTCGTATGCATCCTATTTTTCTCCTTCCCTACTATGCCCCTTGCTGTTGGTCGATCAATTTACCACAAACCGGGAAGTTACGGTAACCTGGTTCCTGGTCACCTTCAACAGATAAACGCCGGAAGGCAGCCTGGTGTTTGTAATCAGAATGTCATTGCTTCCCGCATAAACCGACTGAATGGCCTTTTGAACACACAGCCCCATACCGTTGTACAGTTCATAGAGAATCTCTCCTTCCGAATCCGATTCAAACCTTATGGTGAAGGGTCCGGAGACCGGATTGGGGTAAACATAGGCTGAAAGGCCCTGTTCCTCATTCATCAGAGAGACTATGTTACTTTCCGACAAAAGGGTACCGTCCTTGTGAATCAGCCGGATACGGTAATGATTATAGCCAGGCAACGGATTCCGGTCTACCCACGTATAGCCTTCCTCATTTCCCTTCCTGACCGAAAGCTGACCAATCTCGGTCGTCTTCTTACCAGCCCCATGTCGCTCGATGGAAAAATAACTGCCATCCTGCACGCCCGACAACTGCCAGGCCAGATGTACGTTT
>Ga0182793_1001371_pt1 | contig 15257 bp, 11 predicted proteins | sample Passage237A_FD_130498 | JGI IMG/M metagenome (GOLD analysis project Ga0182793, IMG submission 130498) | Cellulose adapted compost microbial communities from Newby Island Compost Facility, Milpitas, CA, USA - Passage2 37A (version 2) (version 2) ... | reverse complement strand
CACCTGCTGCTGCGCCGCGTCGTAGATGGACTGTGCCCGCTGCGACACGTTGTCTCGGGTGACCTCCTCCGAGCCGGTCATCGCGGCCTGTTCGCCACCGACCGCCCCGATGGTCCCCTCGCGGGAGGCGCGCAGGGCGGCCATCGCCTGCATCTGCAAGTTGGCCATGTCCGCGGCGGCCGAGTCGATCGCCGCCTGCTCCTGCGCGCGGACCTCCTCCGGCGCTTGCTGGGCCAGTTCGCCGGCCTCGCTGCGCGTTGCGCGAACGGCCCCGAACGGCCCGTCAGGAATTTCCGCCGTCACCCTGGTCTCGAGTCCCGACTCCGCAATGCGCTCATCCATCGCAGCCGTGTCGCCGTCGAGCGAGGTGGCCTCTGTGGGAAGAGGCTCCGGTGCCGCGGTGGCGGCATCCACACCCATGCCCGGTGTCGCTGTCTCCGGCGTGGCAACGGGAGTGGGGCTGAGCGCCGGGCTGCCTGCGGGAGGGTTCCCCATTTCGTCATACGCGCCAGAGACTTCGCTTGACTGGGTCTCCACCGAACCGGTGATGGTGGCGCCGGCCGCATTCGCCTCGGCCGTGGGGTCGGTGCGCAGCAGCGCGTCTTCGCTTTCGGGGCGCCGTGACCTGATCGCGTCCCGGATGCGCTGGGCCAAGGCAACGATCTCCGGGCTTGGCGGTGGCCGCTCGCCCAGTTCCGCTGCCATCGCCTCTTGCGCGCGCGCGACGGTCTCGGCGGCCGGTTCAGTGACGGCCCCGCGCGCGTCGCTCGTGTTCGCATCGGCCGACGGCAGGGTCGCCGCCGCGCTTGCGGCACCTCCGGCTCCGCCCGCCACCGCACCGCCCCTGGCCGCGGTCGCCTCCGATGGCTCAGTGGGCGCCTCTTCGAGGACGACGTTCTCGATGCCACCGCCCCCGCCGCCGCCTCCACCGCCGCCGCCGCCCGCGGGGGGTGCCGCCTCGTCTGTGGGACCAGCCGGCGCGGTGGCCTCGCCGGGCGCGGCGTCGGGTGATGCGGACTCGGCAGACGCGGCGCTCGCCGCTGCCTCCGTTGCCGCCTCGGCAGCGGCCGACGCTGCGGCATCCGCCACGGGCGGCGGCACGTCGGCTCCAATCACCTCAGTCGATGGCGCCGGTACCGCTGCCGCTCCGGCGGGAGGTGAGGGCGCATCGTGAGAAGGTGGCTCTCCCACCGCACCAAAGATCCCCGCCAAGGCGGCGCGAACCGCGGCGTCAAGCAGCTCAAGGGTCCGGGGAGAGTCGACTCCGTAGGTGCCCGCGGCAAAGAACAGGTCCGTGTTGGTCACAAAGGCGGGCGCGTCGGCAACGGGCGAGTCAGGGTGCACCGTGAGGTGCGAGACGTCCTCACCGAGCAGCCCGCGGAACACTTCTGCGTAGCGAGGGCTGAGGGGCTCCCCTTCAGGCACCGCGCCTGAGGGCAGAGCGACGGTGAGCGAGGCGTCCTCCCTCCTCGCCTCGACTGCTGAGTTCGGGCTGAACGCCGCCTCAGGTGGAATGACAGTCAAGTCCGCTCGCAGCGTCGTCCCCTGCAGCTGCACCGCGGGGGTGGCGAGGGGAGTGTCGGGCGACCACCCGGCCACCGACCACTCGGCAGTGCCCAGCGGCAGGCCAAGGATCTGCAGCTGGGCGCTCATGCGGACTTCGCCGCTGAGCGTCCCGTCCGGTCGGAACGCCGCTCGACCGGTCACATCGAGGAAGGGGCGCCTGCCCGTGAGCACCACCTCGCCGCCTTCGAGGCCCCACTCGGCGTGGACGGCTTCCAGCCCGCCAGCGGTCACGCCGCCAAGAGCCACGACCGTCTCTCCTTCAGAAGGCCGCGGCACCTGCTGGAGGATGGGCGCGCGCTCGACGGGATCGGCTCGCGGAGCGCTCCCCGACGTAGTCGACTGCTCCTGCGCCTCTGTGGCGGAGGGAGTGGCGACGGTGGGCGCAGTCACTGGCGGACGGTCTTCCCTGCCTTGGTGAACTGGCGGCGAATTCCCTCCTCGAGGTGCTCGCGCGTGACGGCTCCGTCGCCGTCGGCGGCAAGGTAGGCGGCCTCGATCGCGGCATCGCGGATCCCGGCCCCGGTGAGTTGAAAGCGCTCGGCCAGGTCGCTGAGGCCAAGGTCGCCGGAGGTGGGGACGTGGGGAGGCAGCACTCGCTCCCACAGCACGGCGCGCTCCGCTGGTCCCGGCTCCGGGAACTCGACCATCACGTGGATGCGGCGCCGGAAGGCGGAGTCGATGTTGCCAAGCAGGTTGGTCGTGAGGATCACGACTCCCGGGTGAGCCTCAATGCGCGCGAGCAGGTACGACACCTCTTGGTTGGCGTACCTGTCATGGGAGTCGGCAACCTCAGTGCGGGAGCCGAAGACAGCGTCGGCCTCATCGAAGACCAGCACGCAGCGCTCTCGCTCTGCCCTCTCGAACACTGCGGCAAGTGACTTCTCTGTCTCGCCGATGTACTTCGACACCAGGGCTGACAGGTCCACGACGTACGCGGGAAGCCCGGCAGATGCCGCCACGGCCGCCGCCGTCATGGTCTTGCCCGTTCCGGGTGGACCGTGGAACAGCGCGACGAGCCCGCCAGCGTTGTCGTGATGGCTCGCGAAGCCCCAGTCGCTCGTGACGCGCTCGCGGTGGGCGAGGCGACGCTCAAGGTCAGCGAGCCGGGCTCGCGCGCGGCCCGGAAGCACGACGTCGTCGAGGGTGTGGACGGTGGTGAGAGGGCGCGCGGGGAAGCCGGCGGTGGCGTGAGGGGTGGGCGGCGGCATGCCGAGCACCCACGCGATCAGGCCGGGGTCAGGGGTGAGCACTCCGACGGGATCGCCAGGAGGGTCGAGTGTCAACAGCCCGCTTGCGCGCAGCGTGCCGTGCTCGCTGAGCATGGCTGTGGCGTCGAGACGACCGTGGAAGGTGCGCGCCATGAGCGTGCGGGCCACGTCGAGAGTGAGCCCAGGCGTGTTCGCGCGGTCGCTCAACAGGCCGTAGGCGGCAAGGAAGCGCTCGTCGATGCTCGGCGCGATTGCCGCCACCAGCACGAGGGCCTCGGGGGCGCTGAGTCCGGTCATCGCGATGGTCGCGGCGAGCGGTCCGCAGCCCTCGTAGCGGTCGAGCGACGGGATCGCCTCGTCCTCGGCGTCGATGGCAAGGGGCCGCTGCAGCACGCCGCCTTGCCGCTCCTCGAGTCGCAGTTGAATGACCGCGTCGAGCGCTTCGAGGGCTCGCCGCAGCTCGGCGATGATCGCCGCCGTGTCCAGGGACGGTGCGGTCGCGGTCATGGCCGGAACCTCACCATCAGCGGGGGCGACCACGGCAGCTTGAACATCCCCAGCGGGTACGGGAGACGGCCCAGCACCACGTCGAGCGGGTGAGTTGCGGCGGTGAGCCGCGCAGGGTCAAGGTCCGCATCGAGCAGGCCCGTGCGGCGGATCCACTCACTTCGGATGAACTCCGGTGAGGATTCGCCAAAGCCAGGCAGCAGACTCGCGAACGCGGCGAGGGTGCGCTCCGCGTTGTCCCGCAGCTCCTCCGCGTGGGGCAGCTCGACCTGCGGCGCGAGCGGCTCGACGACCCCAGCGAGGAACGCGACAAGCGGATCCACGATCAGCCCGTGATCCTCAGGGTCGACCACCGCGGCGAGCGCATGCGCGCGCACCGCCGCCTCATCCAGTCCAGGGTGAAGCTCCATTGCCGAGCGGCACAGGTCGCCGAGCCACGGATACAGCAGCGCCAGCCCCGCGGCCTCCGTCACCGCGTCAAGCTCGATGAATGCTGTTTTGGGATCGGCGAGCGCACCAACGGCGGCGATCCGCGCGGCCGCCGCACTCACCCGGGCAGCGTCCCCCTGCCCGACGCTGGATTCGCGTTCTCCAAAGGCCGCACCTTCGGTGGGGGCAGCGGCTGACGCGTGGGTGGCACCTGGCGCGTGGCCGGGGGATGAGAGTCGGTCGGCGACGGTGACCGCGCCCTCACTCCACTCCTGTCCTGAGTCCTGCGGCTCGCGACCAGCCGTCGCCTGCGCTGATCCAGGTGCGTCGATTGCCGCCGCCAGCGACAGCAGCAGCGCTGCGAGTTCCGGGTGTTGGGCGGCGCCCGGAGTGCGAGAGACGAGCTCGGCGAGCGCGAGCGCGTCGGAGGGCACCACCCTGTCCACCGGCGCGCTCGCGAGCGATCCGCGCGCGGCCGCTGCAGCCTCGGCCAAGGTGAGCGGCGCGGAACGGCCGGCGTGGGCCGACTCCGCCACAGCGTCGGGCGCAGCATCTTCGGTGATGCCGTGCGGCAGGTGACGCACGAGCTCAGCGCGGATGGCATCGGCCCAGACAATGGCGAGGGTGACGTCGTCGTAATCGTGAGGGTCCAGGTCAAGCTGCACGGCAACCGCATCGACGCGACCCGCGGGCAGGCCGGCGAGCGCCCGGTCGAGCGCTGCCGGCAGCGTGGTAGCCGCGATGCGACTGAGCCGCGTCGCACCCGGGCCGCGCAGTCGCAGCGTCTCAACTACAGCGTCGGTCATCCCAAGAGTTCCTTCATGGCGCGGAACTGCGCGTCGAGCTTGCGCTTGGCGCCAGCGTCGACGCCGGAGGCGCCCACCATGGTGCGCATCGAGTCGAGCAGCTCGACCGTGACGTCTGCCACCTGGTTGGGGTCGCCGGCGCGAACCGCAAGTTCCAACTCGCCCTGCTTGCGCTCGACCTCCTCGATGTACTTGGGGAGGTTCTTGTTGCGCGGCTCGTCGATGGTCTTGAGTGCCGTGGTGGCCGTCTGGGCGAACTCGGCGAGGGTGTTGCCCACGTCCACGGTGTAGTTCTTGAGCCCTTTATCGCCAACCTGCGCGAGCGCCTTGCCCTCAAGCTTCGCGACGCGCTCGCCGAGCGCTTCCGCCTTGACTGTCTGCTGCTCGAGCTGCATCACGCGGTTCTCGAGGACGGCGAAACCAGACAGGTTTCCTTTGAAGCCGGAGAACTCGGCCTGCAGGGTGTTCATGCGGGTGTCGAGTCCGTTGAAGGTTCCCTGCCACTTGGTGTCGAGGCCGCTGACCTTCCCCACGGCCTCCTCGGCGAGCTTGAGGCCCTGATGTGCCGCGATGACGGCCTGTTCAGCCTTGCCAGAGATCGCGGAGGCACCTTGAAGCGTCGTGATAGCCGGGACGATCGCGACGTCCACGACGCCGCCTTGGGCATTGGTGCCAAGCAGCAGCGTGTCGCTGGGGCTGAAGGACAGGGCACGCTCCGCCCCGTGCTGCTCCATGACCTGGCTGACAGGCATCGTCATGACGGTGCCCACGCCGCCGTGCTGCTGCATGTGGAACGCCGCGACGTCCGTGGCGAAGCCTGCCTCGAGGCCCACGAGCGTCGTGGCATCGAGATAGCCGTCGCCCAGGACGTTGGTCTGCGGTGTGTCGAACACCTTCCTGCCCAACTCGCGCACGAAGTTGGCAGGATCGAATCCCAGGATCACGCGAATGTCCCACGGCACCGGATCGATGTTGCCGGGGTCTGTAAGCGGATCCACTTCCGCCCAGACGATGTCCTTGATCTTCTTGGGCGGAATCTTGGGGACCACCTCGATGGTGCACTTTTTGGGTCCACCGGGGCACCAGGTGAGGTCCGGGAAGCTGCCTCCACCGCCGCTCGGGGGAGTGGGCGGCGGAGGCGGCGGGGGCTCGAAGTAGTTCAGCGCATCCTTGAGGAACGCGCGGCTTGGTCCGCACACGTTGGCGCAGGATCCGCCGAGCAGCGCGGCGCTGAGACCGGTGGGCGGCTCCCAGGCATGCCGCCAGTCGCAATGGAAGACCCATCCGGAACTGGTGCGCTCCATCGCGCCCAGCACCACGCCGGGCGGGTCAGCGTCGCGGATCGCTGGGAGGTCCGCGAGCATCTGGCATCGCAGCGCACCGATCGTGGCGAACAGCACGTTGTTGATCCAGCCCACCTTGTATGCCTTCACCGCCGGGGCCTCCGATGCGGTGATCGAGAGGTTGGCGAGGTGGGTGAGATTCGGACCAGTGAGCGGTGGATCGAGCCTGCCGATCGCCGCGGTGATGGCCGCCTTGAGAGGTGCCAGGTTCCCAGTGACGGCCCCCGCTGGGGTGATGCTCAGCGGCTCTGCGTCGAGCAGCTCGTCGTCTGCGAACGCGTACCAGGGGTTGGTCAGCCGCCCCGCGACCAGCTCGACCTTGACCGTGCGCACCTTGTGTTGGGCATGCCCAGAGCAGTCGTCTTCTGCGCACTCAATGAGTTCGGGGTCCCGTTCCGCAGCAACCAGCACCACGCTGTAGGCGTTGGCGCGAGGCTCAATGAAGGGGTAGTTCACCGAGGACAGGTCTCCGGGAGCGCCAGACGTGGGAAAGGTGCGCGACCACGCCTTGGGCATGAGGAGCGGCTCGCCGCTTTGGTCTACGGCGAGTCCTGGCGAGATCGTCAGCGTGTTGGCGGTGAGTCTGCCGGCAAGTCCTCCATTCACGCCGAATCCGATGAGCCGGCCCACGAGCCGGTCGCGATCGAAGGCGTGATTGGCGAGGAGGTTGAGTTCGTCCGCCGTGAGCGACTGTCCGGCGACAAAGGTGGGGTAGTCGGTGACGGTCATGAGTTGTCCTCCGTGAGGCTGGTGGGGGTGGTGGGGAGCTTTCCCAGGTCGAGCAGGTCGATGGCGCGCTCGGTGGTTTCGCCGTCGAGTACGCAGCCGTAGATCGTGATGCCGTTGCTGTGGTTGACAACCGAGACGACGGAACATGCGAGGCCGCGCAGATCGATCGCCTGCTGGGCGGCCTTCTTCGCGTACTCAGTCACTGCGTCGTCGTTGCCGTCTGGCGCCAGCACTGCGGGTTCCGCGAGCCCGGTCTCCGATTCGATGGCGCCCACATCGACATAGCAGACCCGCAGGGCCACATGGGCGGGGGCGTACCAGCGCGCGAACTGTGCGGCCTCGAGTCGGCGGCGATAGTCCTGGAACGGTGCGGAGTTGGGCACAAACAGGGTGGCCGTGTAGGGCTCTGCGTCGAAGGTGCCTCCGGGGACCTTGAAGTGCTCAAGCAGGTAAGGCCGATGCTCTGGTTCGGTGATCCCGAAGTACACGCAGAACCAGTCGATGAATCCCGAGGGCGTCCCGCGACGGCGCCACAGCCTCGCAGCCTTGGCGAGGAACTGCCGCCGCGCCGCGAGACCCTGCTCTCCGCCGCCCCAAGATCCAGGAGTCTCGTACGCGAACCACTGGGCGAGCGCGTCGTATCTGGCGTTGAGCTCTGCGAGCAGGGTGTCGGCTCCCGCATGCAGTGGGACGTCCGTTGGCCAGCGCAGCGCGGCGTCGGGTCCCACGCCAAACTCGAGGTCCTCGATGAGTTCGAGCATCGCCTCGTGCAGAGTGTCCGCAAGCCCAAGGTAGCCATCGACCTGCTCGTAGGAGACCGGGTCCTCGTGGTACAGCGCGGGCAGCGTTGCCGCGGTGCGGGTGAAATCGGCGCTACGCATCGCAGCCTCCATCGAGCAGGAACTCGGTGGTGAAGCACTCGTAAACAGAACGGCGCGGGACGTGGCCCACAGGGATCTCGAACTCTGCGTTCGCCCCTGACACCCACCCGGTGCCGTTGTCCTTGCCGATCTTCAGTTCTTTGACCGCAATGACCTCGGGTGTGGCGACGATCTGCGCCACCACCTCGCTGAGACGGATCGCCTCGCCGGGAACCCATCCTCCGTGAGGCTGAGGCGCCGGTGGCCACGGACCGGACAGCAGGGGGTCGGCGCCCGGCGACTCTTCGCTTGGCGGCGCCTGCCCTGAGTCGAGGAACGCGTCGATAGCGGCAGCCGCGGCTTCTATCACCTCGCCGCGGTTGGCGGTGGGTGGGATGAGCAGCGTGGCCTGCACGCGCACGAAGGTCACCCGCAGGGGGGCGATCCCCACCTCGTCGCACATCAGCCGCCGCGGTTCATTGGCCCCGCTTCCGTCTCTCCAGGTGTTGTACGGAACGAACGCCTCCGTCCCGACGGCGTGGGCGAGTATCGCTCTCAGCTCACCATCGCTCGGGTTCCCATCAGTGGTCTCGACGACGAGGGTGATTGCCTCGGTCTCCTCATCGCTCACGAGGAATCGGAGCGGGTTGTGGTCATCGAGCGCTTCGGCTTCGGCGGGAGTGAGGGTGGGCAGCCCATTCCACGCGATGCCGGGAAGCCGGCCGCGCACGGCCCAGGCCCGGCGCACCGCAGGGTGGCTGCGCGCGCGTGAGGCGTAATCGTCATTGGTCACCGGCTCGCACGTGAGCATCTGCTTGGGGTGCGGGGGCCAGACCTTGGTCCGCCCGTCGGCCGTCTCGAGATCTTCGAGAGAGTCGAAACTGAGCGGGGTCGCAGCCAGCTCGCGAAGCTGTCGCCTGCGCTCGCGGCGGACCAGCGCCTCGCACTCCTCTGGCCACAGCCCAAGGCTCGCCGCAATCTCGGCTGCCGCACGCGCGTCGCGCTCTGTGGGATTGAGAGTGGTCTCGTCGGCAGCGGCCACCGCATCGGCGATGAGGTCGGTGTGCTCGAGTGCGGCCCGGCGCACCGTGCCCCACCGCAGCGCGGTGATCACGGCCGCTCGCGCTTCGGCGCCGCCCGCTCCGGCGAAGGGGGCCTGGGCGAGCAGCGCCTCAGCGTCTGCTCGGCTCGGGCAGGCCATCACCTCGCGCTCCGCGTCTCGTCCTGCCACCGTCAGCACCGCACGCAGCGCATTAGCGACCGCCGTAAGCGCACCCGACCCCGGCGTCGGCAGGGAGCTGCTCCAGTGGCGCTCCGCCTCATCCAGCCAGCCCGGCCAGGCGGCTGGCCACCCGTCGAAGCCAGCACTCGCGAGGCGGAAGTGCATGTCTGCCAGCGTGAATGCCGCCGCTTCGAGCAGCGTCGTGCCTGGATCGGCAGCATTGTGGTCCGTCCACCCGGGCGATCCCGCCACGGCCGCCGCGACCATGCGCTGGCGCGCTGCGTCGAAGTCGGTGTCGTGCCCTTGTGGTTCGGGTAGCGAGATGGGCGCGATGTCACGGATCGCGGCACTGTCGACAGTCGTGGTCACAGCTGCTCCTTGACGCTCAGCTGGTGGTCCCCGCTTGAGCAGTACAGGCCCCGGCAGCGGTCCACCGGCACTTCTTCGGCGGGGGTGGAATCTATGAGGAGGGCGAAGTTGCGGACGATATCCACCTCGGGAAGGCGCTCAAGCATCGCGATCACCGATGACGCGTAGAGCGACTGACCCCAGCGCACGGGGGTCGTTCCGAGTGGGTGGAGGAAGGTCTCGACGGCCTGCAGGATGTTCGCCTTGCCGGTGATTGCGGCGATGCCGGGGCGCAGCGTGATCTCGGCTTCGATGCGCACGGGCACATACTCCGGGCACAGGATCGCCGTGTGGACGGCCGACGCTGTGTACCCCTTGAGCGTGTCCCTCACCCTCCCGGCGAGTGAGACGCTTGCGCGGGGCGCTCGGCGGTCGCGCTGGTCAGGGAGCAGCACGATGCCCACGTATCCGGGGCGGCGGTTTCCGTCGGAGTCGGTGTGGGGAAGGCACTGGACGTCGGCGATCTCAGGGAAAGCCGTGGTGATGATCCGCTCGTAGTCCCACGTCACGATGGCCCTGCCGCGGTGTCGCACGTGGGCTGAGGCGCGACTGAGGTAGCGCCCGTCCGTCTCGGGCCCGCGGCCGCGCACAGAGGCGAGATTGGTCATCTTCTTGATACCGCTGATTGGTGAGAGGGGCCCCTTGATCGTCCCGACCGGCAGCGCCTCGTCAGGGCTGGGGTCCTGCTGGGGATCCGGTGCCGTCGAGACGAACTCGGCGACCACAGCGTCGGGAATGACGGCGCGGAGCTCGCCGATGCGCTCGGGCAGGTCGGTGATGAAGCGCAGCCACTTGCCGCCGTCCTCGGTGACATCGGCACAGCCCTCCGCCCACGCGTCGGGCACGACGAACCGCACCAGGCCTGACTCGCGCATGCGATTGGTGCCGTCGGCGACCAAGAGCGGCTGCCACTGCGAGCCATCCCACCATTGCCACGCGGTCTCGGCGGGTTCGCTTGAACCGCACGGTGACGGGGAGATGAGGTCAACGTAGATCGAGAACGAGGAGCCCGCGGCGTGCTCGGGGAGGGATACCCCGATCGCGACCATGCCCGTGGCGCCGAAGGCATCGACGCTGCGGCGGAAGGGCGACCAGGAGCCGCCGCCTTTGACGCTGTGACGCCACCCCGACCACGACTCGACTCGCGTCGCGGGGTGAGCAACGGTGGTGTAGCTGACGCGCAATCCGCTGTACAGCTGCGGCTCCGGCGGGTGGGGCATCGTGCCGCCGCCGCTGGCGGCAGCGCTCGCGAAGTCCGCAAGGTCTTCTTGGTACTTGCGCCAGCCCATGTCGTTGTCGAGCAGCTGCGCTCGCACGAACCGCCCCTCTTGACCGCCGACGGTCGTGATGTCCGCTCCCTGGGCCTCTGGATCGAGCGGCACGCCTCCAAGAGTCCAGACCTTGGCGCTCAGCTGCTCCCAGTCACCCTTGCGGAAGACCTGCCACTGGAATGCGGGCCAGGTTGACGACGCTTCCTCCACAGCGGCCGCGTAGAACTCGAGCGCCGCCCAGTACGCCGCGTTGGCCGCCGCGATGCCGTAGAGCCCGCTGCCTGGCTCAACGTAAAACTCGGGCGCCGGGGGAAGGCCGGCGTCAAGCGCCTTGGGCGTGAAGGGCGACATCGCGACGGAGAGGATCGCGAGCGGCTTGCTCAGTGCCTCATCGCAGCGCACGTAGAACGCGTCGCCCTCTTTGGCGGTGATCGCGAAGGGCTCGAACTCCTTGGTGTGCGGCACAGCGCCTTCGTTGAAGAAGGCGGCGTCCGGCACCAGCCCATTGCGGCTCGCCACCACCTTGACCGCGCTGAACGACAGGTTCTCGGGCACCGTTCGGCCGGGAATGATCGACGCCTCGACCCAAGGAACACCGCCGTCCGGGTCGATGCAGCCATCCGAGAGCACGAGCTTGGCGGCGGTGCCTGCGGGCGACGCCGGAATGGGCCCTGCCTCGCTGCCATCAGCCTTGACGTAGCGCCACTCGGCGTTCGCGCACAGCGCGCTGACGGCGCTCGCGGAGGCCCCCGTGAACTGCAGCTCGACGTGGAGGTCGCCTTCCGTGAACACGAGCATGGGATCGGCGATCCGCAGGCGATGCGGAGCCGATGGCTCCTCCATGACCTCGTCACTCGCTGGCGGCACGATCGGGAACTCGGGCGCGGACAGCGCCAAGCCCGGCCTGCCAGGCTCCGCTCCGCCAGGCACGAGCACCCGCACCCCGGCGAGGGTGGCGCCAAAGGCGGTCAGAGCGTCGGCCGTGCGATAGCGACGCTCGTTGCCGAAAGCGTCCTTGCCGCCGCGCAGCAGCGTGCCCGCCGGGACAACGGCGGGCGCGAGCTTGGGCTCAACGGTCGCCGCGACCACGACGCGATCCGGCACCACGGGAAGGCGAGGGATGCCAAGGATGCGTTCGAGCCACTCGACGCGCAGCCGCTCTGGAAGCGTCCCCGCGTGCGCATCGAGCCTTTCCAGCTCCGACGCAAGTGCCGCGAGCAGCGCCCGGTCGGGGTCCTGCGGCCGCGACAGCGCCCAGCCTTCGGAGCCCGCCTCGAACAGCGCATCGCGCCACGAGATACCCTCGGTGACATCGCTCAGCCGCGCCGCGTCGGCGAGCGCGTCGAGCACCTGCTGATAGGTCCGGCTCATGCCTCACCTGCCATGAAGAACGGCACCACGAGCGACTCGGGACGGCGGTGGCGGTCGATGCGGTACTCGATCGAGACGTCGATGCGCTCGTCCGCCGTGCCAGCGGGCACCGCGGTGACCGAGTCGACGATCACTCGCGGCTCGCCGACCACGAGCGCTCGGCGCACGTCGTCCGCGAGTCGGTAGCAGACCTCCGGTGTGCGGGGCTCGAAGACATAGCGGTCAACCCCGGCACCAAAGCGAGGCCGCATCACTCGCGACCCGATGAGCGTGCGCAGGATGATGACGAGCGCCTCTTGCACATGCTGTGCGCCGGCAGTGCTCGCGACCATCACGTCAGCCGCGCCCTCGCTGTCGAGCACGTCCCAGCGCGGCGGGAAGGCCCAGCCCTGTCCCACTTGGGGGTAGTCGACGGCGCTCATCCGATCATCACCGTCGGCGCCCCTACGGCGATCGACGCGCCGCATGCACACGAGTCCCCCTGCCGCACTGCGGGCCGGCCCTGGATCATCACCGAGCTGGACCCCGCCACGAACGGCGACGACGGCAAGTGCCCGGTATTAGGAGGAATGACGCAGGCGTGCATGTCGCCCATGACGGCGGCGGGCATTCCGGCGATCATCACCGTGGACACGCCGGGTCCCACCACCGTGCCGCCGTGCACCGTGGTGTCGCCAACTCGTCCTGCAGCGGGCATAGTCTCTCCTAATTGATGTTCACGAGGGCGCCCTTGAGGCCCAGCGGGCCGGACGCCTTGAGGTCGAAGGTTGCGGAGCTTTCGAACTTCGAGGGGCCGTTGGCCTTTCCCTCGAACGTGGCGGCGTCGATCTTCACGCTCCCGCTCGCGGCGCTCAGCACGATGTCGCCTTGGCTCGCGTTGAGTTCGATTCCGTCGCCGGAGACGGTCACGGCGTTGCCGGAATCCTTGTGGGTCAGCACCACGGCCCCTGTGTCGTCGTCGATCACGACGGAGTGCCCCTTGCCGCTGAGCACCGTGATGTGGGGCTTGTCGCCGTCATCGAGCGTGATGGCGTGTCCGCCGGGAGTGACGAACGTGCGCACCTCGTTCTTGTCGGGATCGATCGTGTGGGGAGGCGCCGCCTTGCCGTTGAACAGCTGACCCAGCACCACGGGCACGGCAGGATCGCCGTCGACGTAGCCCAGCACCACCTCTTGCCCCACATTGGGGATCACCACGGAGCCATAGCCGTCCCCAGCGTCGGCCGCCGCGACGCGCGCCCAGACGCCCTCGCCGTCGTCGGCTCGCCACGGCAGCTTCACCTTGACGCGGTTGGCGGAGTCGGGGTCGTCGAGTGCCTCCACTACTCCAATGGCAAGCCCGCCACGGACCGACGCTGTGGGCGGCGTCAGCGCGGGAGGTCGCCCCAGCTGCAGTTCCGTCTGGTACCCCTGGACGGACAGGCGATGGCGCGCCGCCGTGACGTAGTGGGGTCCGGAAAGACGGGAGCCGACCCCGTCGATGTCGACCCAGGAGTCGGAGCGCAGTTCGGGGTTGCCGAGGATGACGACGGATCCGTGGACGTGGGCGAGGGCGGCATCGCGCTCGCGGCCCATCGCGCGGGCGTCGGCTCCATCGGCGGCGGCGTCCGCCGCCGTCTCGTCACGAGCCGCGCGCAAGGGCCAGCCTGCGGCGCCGATCGCGTCTTCGTGGCTGTCGCGGTCGCCGGTGTCGATTGCGGCACTGGATGCCGACTGCTCCGACTCGGCTGCCTCGAGCCCACTGATGTCCCACGAGACTCCGGTGGCGGACTCGATGGCGCGAGTCACGTCCTGCGTCAGATGCGCCTCGACGATGTCTTTGGTGTAGTCGACTTTGGGGGGAGAGTCGGCGCTCGCGGGAGCCTTCATCACAAGCGAGTCGCCGCGCACGTAGAGCGCGAAACCCAACTCGGCGGCACGAGACTTGAGGAACTCCCAGTCGCTGACGCGGTCGCTCACCACAAAGGGTCTGGTGACCCCGGCGTCTGCGTCGGCAGTGAGCGAGTAGTCGGACGCCACCGCGGAGGCGACGTCAGCGTCGGACACCTCAGCGAGCTGTCGAGAGCGCGGCGGGTGCTCCAACAGGATCGACTTGGAACGGGCCTCGACGCGCAGCGTGGGCCTCCCGCCGCGGGGGAAGTGAGCGGTCACTGAGGCGATGACGCCCTCAAACACCGGGGTGAGTTCGCTGTGGAAGCCGAGCGACACCGCGAGGTCCCTGCCCGGAGCGAAGAGGTCCTTGTCGCTGTGGCGGACGGCACGCTTGTCGCCGTCCCAGTTCTGGACCAGCAGCGTGCAGCGGCCATGCTTGCCGATCTCCTCGTGTACGTCGATCTCCACCACGTCCGCCGCTGCGAGCGGCTCAAGCACGACGCCTCCAGTGGTCACCTCAAAGGCCGGGCGGTCGGGCTGCGCGTTCATGGCCGGCCTCCCGTGCGCTGGGCGACTGGGGGCAGGAGCAGGACGTGGCCGGTGCGCAGGCCGCGGGGGTTCGACAGCTTGTTGGCTGCGGCAAGCGGCCGCCAATACGCCGGGTCGCCGTAGACGGTCGCAGCGACAGAGTCGAGGGTGTCTCCGTCACGGACCAGCCAGGTCTGATACAGATCCGGCGACGCTGGCCGGTCCTCCGCCTGCACCTCTTCAGGGGACAGAGCTTCCCTGAACTGCAGCTTGGCGGTGGCTCGGAGCGGCTCGCCCGCACGGTCAAAGAGCTTGTAGGTGACGTCTACCTGAATGAGGATCCCGCGGAAGCTGAACCGGCCCCAATACGCGTGGACGTAATACGGCTGGGGGGGGTCGCCTTGGAACTTGGTGAGCGCGAGCAGCGCATCGAGCTTGGGCCCGATGCTTCCCGGCTCGCCAACCACGCCTGTTCCGTCGAGCAGCAGGTCGAGCGAGACCTCGTCCGGCTCCCCGCCGCTGAACGACTGCTGCGGCGCCGACGTCCCCGCAGACTGCGTCGCCTGGTACAGGTTCTTCCTCGAGAAAGTCAGCTCCGTGGGGTTGAGCAGCGCGGTCCAGGTGATGCCAGCGGGCGTGTTGAACTCAATGTCCGTGTAGGCATCTATCGTCAGCTTGGTGAGCTGCGTGGCCGTGAGGGTCATCGGTCCCACTCCCTGCGCAGGTGCTCAAGAACGCGCTCGCTCGCGCGCCTCACGATCAGTTCCATCTGGGCATCGTCCTGGGGGCCCGACGCTGCGGTCGCCTGCGCATCGGGCGTGGGCACGGCGGCGGTCTCGGTGATGATCTGGCCGATCACGATGGGCACGTCACACCCCCGCCTTCCGCAGCTCGAGTCCGTGGTGCGCGATCTCGATGGACTCGATCGCGATCGCGGCGGATTGAGCGTCGAGGTCTGGGCCCGTGAACTTGGCGGGGCCGCCGCGGGGGGACGCCCCGGCGGGGACGGGGGGGGTGGGCGAGGCGATGGCGAGGAGGTAGATGATCAGAGTCTCGTTCCAGCCGATGAGCGGGTGGCTGATGTGGAAGGCGTGGTCGGGCGACCAGTGCCAGTAAAGGACGTCGCTGTCCTTGGTT
>Ga0182793_1001369_pt1 | contig 15274 bp, 10 predicted proteins | sample Passage237A_FD_130498 | JGI IMG/M metagenome (GOLD analysis project Ga0182793, IMG submission 130498) | Cellulose adapted compost microbial communities from Newby Island Compost Facility, Milpitas, CA, USA - Passage2 37A (version 2) (version 2) ... | reverse complement strand
GCGGGCCGGCCGGCAGATCCATCCCGCGCGCCAGCAGGTTGGCCGACGCGACCCCGTCGGCCAGCGCGTGGTGGATCTTGCCGAGCACCGCGACGCGCCCGTCGGCCAGCCCCTCGATCAGATACATCTCCCACAGCGGCCGGCTGCGGTCCAGCGGCGTGCTGGCGATCCGGCCCACCGCCTCGTCGAGCTGGCGGCGACCGCCGGGGGCCTCGACGCGGTAGGGCCGCACGTGGTACTCGAGGTCGACCTCGCAGTTCTCCCGCCACATCGGGTGGTGGAACTTGAACGGGATGTCGACGAGTTGGTACCCGAACGGTTCGAGTTTGTGCAGCCGGGCGCGGATGACCTCGCGGAACTCCTCGATCCCGAACCTGCGGCCCTTCAGCGCGGACAGGTCGATCACCGCCAGCTTCAGGGTGTGCATGTGCACGGTGGGCGTCTCGCTGTACAGCAGGACCGCGTCCCACCCGCTGAGCCTCTTCACAAGCACCTCCTTCCGGGGGTGCCTATATAACCTGCTTCGCCCCGATCAGCGACCTGTTTCGGTGAACATGGTTGCAGAACAGCCCGATTGCCGTGGCGGCGGCACCGGTGCGGGCCCCGTCGGTCATGTCGAACGCGTGCCCGGCGCCCGGCAGCTCGATGTAACCCACCGGCGCCTCGGACACCGCGCGCAGCTCGTCGACGAAGGCGCGGGCCTGGGCCACCGGGATCACGCTGTCGCCGGTGCCGTGCACCACCAAGAACGGCGGGGCGTCGGCGTGCACCCAGGCGATCGGCGAGGCCTTGCGGAAGATCTCCGGATGCTTGTCGATGCGGCGCCTGACCACCACCCGCTCGAGGAAGTTGACGAAGCGCTCCCGCTCGGGCGTCGACCGGTCCACCCAGTCGTAGCGGCCGTAGATGCCCACCACCGCGTCGACCGACGTGTCCGAACCCTCCGGCAACTCGGCCTGCATCTCGGGGTTGTTGGCGGTCAGGCCGGCCAGCGCGGCCAGGTGGCCGCCCGCCGAGGTGCCGACGATCGCGACGAAATCGCGGTCACCGCCGAACCGGTCGACGTTGGCGCGGGCCCATGCGATCGCGGTCTTGACGTCGGTGAGGTGCGCCGGCCAGACGTGGTGCGGGGCGACCCGGTAATCGATGGACAGGCACACCCAGCCCAACTCGGCCAGGTGCGACATCAGCGCATAGCCCTGCAGCATCCGGCTGCCGTGCACCCAGGCTCCGCCGGGCACGAACAGCAGCACCGGTGCGGGCTCGGCGGGCAGGTCGTCGCGGCGCCACACGTCGAGCAGCTGCGACGGCAGCGGCCCGTAGCGCACCGAGGTGCGGTGGACGTGTCTGCGGTGCTCGCGCATGTTCCACAGCGGCGGCACCCGCTGCGGTGCCGGCCACTCGACGTCGAGGTCCCTGGCGATGACCTCGCGCAGTGCGGCGTCGATGACGGCGTTGGTCTGCGCCCGCTGTTCGCGACGCGCGTCGACGCTGGTGGGATCGAACCAGGCCCGCGCCGTGGCGGTGAGGAATTCGGGCAGGTGCCGGTAACCCCACACCCCCATCGCGGCGGCGGCGCCGAGCGGTTCGAGGTGCTTACCGACAACCGGGAGCGAAGCCGAGGCCACGCTCATCGCCAGCATGTAGTCGGCGGGGCGCGCCCTCAGCAACCATTGCGCCTGGCGCAATAGCGACGGTAAAGCGTCGTTGCTTTCGGTCACCGCGCGACTGTACCCCGCCCCGACCCGGGAAAACGACAACATTCCGAAGATGTCTACCGTTCCGCATTTCAAGATCAATTGTGAGCCGGATCACATAGACGGTGAGCTGGGCAAAGGGGTTAGCGTGCCCGGGTGAACAAGTCAGCGCTGGCGATCACCGAGGAACACACCGACCTGGCCGAGTCCGTGTTCGGCCAGCTGGGCCGCGTGGGCAGCCGGGCGGCCGCGCGCGCCGCCCTCGACGGCGGGCCGTCGCATCCCGAGCAGATCTGGTCGGCGGCGGCCGATCTGGGCTGGGTGGGCCTAGCCGTCGCCGAGGAGTACGGCGGTTCGGGGTTCGGCCTGCCCGAACTGGCGGTGGTGCTGGAGGCGCAGGGCCACGAGTTGTGTCCGGGCCCGTTCCTGCCGACGGCGGCGGCCGCGGTGGTCATCGACCGAGCGGGTGCGGATTCGGTTCGCGGACAACTGCTTCCGGGCCTGACGGACGGCAGCAAGGTCGGCGCGCTTGCGGTGTCCGGCACGTTCGCGGTGGGCGCGGACGGCTCGGTCACCGGGGAGAGCCCGGCCGTGCTCGGCGCCCCGGACGCCGACGTGCTGGTGCTCGTCGCCGGTGCGGACGTGGTGATCGTCGACGCGGCCGCCGACGGCGTCACCGTGACCCCACTGGAGTCGATGGACCCCACCCGCAGCCTGGGGTCGGTCGCGGTGCGCGGCGTGGCCGTCGCCGACGATCGCGTGCTGTGTGGTGCCGCGCGCAACGCGTGCACCGTGTTTCGCACCCTGACGGCGGCAGAGGCGGTCGGTGTCAGTTGGGCCTGTCTAGAGATGGCGGTCGAGTACGCCAAGGTGCGCGAGCAGTTCGGCCGCACCATCGGCACCTTCCAGGCGGTCAAGCACCACGCCGCGAACATGCTGGTGAACGCCGAGGCGACCACCGCGGCCACGTGGGACGCCGCGCGCGCCGAGGACCTCGACAGCGCCTGGTTCGCCGCGGCCGTGGCCGCGCTGCTGGCGATTCGCACACAGATTTTCAACGCGCAGAACAACATTCAGCTGCACGGCGGCATCGGGTTCACCTGGGAGCACGACGCGCATCTGTATCTGCGCCGGGCCAGGGTGCTCGCGGCACTGATGACCGAGGCCGGCGACCCGGCCCTCGACATCGTCGAGGCGCAGCGCCCCGGGCAGGCCCACGGCGCCAAGTTCCCCCTGCCCGCCGAGGCCGAGCAGCATCGCGAACAGGCCCGCGAGGCGGTCGCGAAACTGCGGTCGCTGCCCGCCGATCAGCAGCGCGACTTCCTGGTCGACTCCGGCTACCTGGTGCCACACTGGCCCAAGCCGTGGGGCCGCGCCGCCGACGTGCTCGAGCAGTTGGTCATCGAGGAGGAGTTCGCCGGGGTGGAGCGCCCCGATCTCGGCATCACCGGGTGGGTGACGCTGACCATCGCCCAGGCCGGCACCGACGACCAGCGCGAGCGCTGGGTGGACCCGGTGCTGCGCGGCAAGGTGATGTGGTGCCAGCTGTTCAGTGAACCCAACGCCGGCTCGGACGCCGCCGCGGTGCGCACGTCGGCCAAGAAGGTCGACGGCGGCTGGCGGGTCTCCGGGCAGAAGGTGTGGACCAGCGGCGCCCACCAGTGCCAGTGGGGGCTGGCGACCGTGCGCACCGACCCCGATGCGCCCAAGCACGCGGGCGTGACGATGATGGCCATCGACATGAAAGCCCCTGGCGTGACGGTCAATCCGTTGCGCGGCCTGACCGGGCACGCCCACTTCAACGAGGTGTTCTTCGACGACGTGTTCGTGCCCGACGAAGACGTGATCGGTGACGTGAACAAGGGCTGGCTGGTCGCGCGCGCGACGCTCGGGAACGAGCGCATCTCGATCGGCGGCGGGTCCGGGGGCGCGACCGGGTTCACCGCCGACGATCTGATCAAACTGCTCGACAGCGCGCCCGCCGAGACCGCGGCGCACTACGTGCGCCGGGCCGGCGAGGTGATCGCCGAGTCGCACACCCTGCGGCTGCTGAACCTGCGGCGGGTCACCCGGGCGATCGCCGGGTCCGAGCCCGGACCGGAGGGCAACGTCACCAAGCTGCTGCTCGCCGAGGCGGGTCAGCGGATGACCGAGCTGGCCATGGAGCTGGCGGGTACCGCCGCCGTCACCGGGCAAACGCCGACGCTGACGCTGTCGTATCTGGGCAACCGGGCGATGACCATCGCGGGCGGCACCTCGGAGATCACCCGCAACACGATCGCCGAGCGCATCCTGGGCCTTCCGCGCGACCCTTTGCTGAAGTAATGCCGGAAGGATAGGGAAACACCTGATTCGTCGGCGCGGCCCCCGGGTACACAATTGACCCATGGGCAGGGGGGTGGCCCTGGTGGCCGGAGCGGTGGCGGTGCTGACAATGTCCGCTTCTGCCGCTTCGGCCAGCCCATTCATCCCGGGGGTGGATCCCGACACGTCCGGACTTTCGGTGCCGCTGCACGGCCGCTACGTCGTCACCACGGCGCTGGACCGGCAAACCTTCAACGGCAGGCCCGACCCCGCAATCCCTTTTGCCGCCGAGGTCGCCTTCAGCACCTTCTGCAACGCCCTGGGCTGCTTCGCGCACTCCACCCTGTCGGCGGCGGGCGAGCCGCTGGACTTCCGCTGGACCGGCACCAGGTGGGAGGCCTTCCAGCGAATGGACTGGACGTGCGACGGGCGCACCGTCCCGGCGACCATCGCCATCATCCTGACCCCGACGGACGACGGGACGCTGGAGGGCAGGCGCAGCGCGGTGGTCGAGCCGCCCGGCTGCGGTGACCCGCGCGTGCCGGGCACGGTGGGGGCGCCGCTGACCGCGGTTCCGGCCTAGCGCTGTCCGTCCACGATGCGGCCGAGTTCGGCGCGCGACCGGATCCCGAGCTTGCGGTAGATCTGGGTCAGGTTGGCCTCCACCGTCTTGGCGCTGACGAACAGCGCCGCCGCGATGTCGCGGTTGGTCATGCCGGAGGCCGCGAGCTCGGCGACCCGCTGCTCCGAGGGCGTCAGCACCGTCGCGCGGTCGCGCGCCACGGTGGTGCGGTCGATCTCACTGCGCGCACGCTCGGACCACAAGGGACTGCCCAGAAGTTCGAATGTCTGCGCTGCTTCAGTCAATATCGTTGCTGCAGACTGCTTTTGACGCTGCCGGCGCAGCAGCTGGCCGAGCACCAGCTGGGTGCGGGCACGTTCGAACGGCATCGCCATCCGGTCATGCTGGACCAGTGCCCGCCGCGCCGCCTCCGCTGCGGCGTCGACATCGCCGCCCGCCGCCAGCACCAGCGCGCGGCACCGGCCCGCCATCGCCAGCATCCACGGCCGGTCCAGCCTGCGGCCGTCGGCCTCCAGTGCCTCGATCATCCGCGGTGTCTCGTCGACCCGGCCCAACGCGACCAGTGCCTCGACTGCGTCGGGCACGAACGCGGCCTTGATGATCTCCATGCTCCGCAGCTGGCCGACTCCCTCGATCAGCGGTGCCAGGTCGGTCACCGCCCGGTGGTAATCACCCTGCGAGACGGCGATGAAACCCAGCGTCATGGTCGGCCATTCGGCCAACGGTGCGGAGCCAAACCGATCGGCGGCCTCGATCGCCGCGGTCGCGTCGGCCCGAGCCTGGTCCACCTTGCCGGTGTAGGCGCTGACCAGTCCGCGCACGGTCAGGGCGATCACCAGGCCATGGTCGCCGCCCATCTGTTCGGCCCGCACCATCGCGTCGACGGCGGTCTCGGCGGCGTCGGTGAACCGGGCCCGCCACACGTTGATCAACGTGTCCCACACGGCGATGAACAACATGTCACTGTCCGCGCCGCGGTCCAGGCATCGGCGCCGCACCACCTGCAGGTGCTCGTGGGCCTGGTCGAGTCGGCCCGCCCACGCCAGCACCTGGGCGGCGGCCGAATGCCCGCGGAACGGGATCGGCACGTCGACGCCGAGGTCTTCCAGGTCGACCGCCCGCTGTAGGCTTTCCTCGTCAAACCCGTTGCCGCACAGGGCGCTGAGGATCTGCCAGTCGGCGAGCGCCTGACTGGTCAGCACGTCGACACCCAACTTCTCGGCGTGACGCACCGCCTCCTCGGCGTTGCGCAGCGCCTCGGCGTACGCGCCGTCGTTGGCCTGTGCGAACGACAGCAGCAACAGCGTCGGAATCAACACCGCGGTGTCGGAACCCGCGTCGCTCACCGCCGCAGTGAGCACCTCGGTGGCGGCCCCGAAGCTGCGACGGTAGATCCAGATACCGGCCAACAGGTTTCGCGCCAGCGCCCGCAGGGTGCCCGGCTTCATCTGCTCGATCGCGGGCGCCAGCACCACGTAGGCCTGATCGGTGTCGCCGGCGCGGAAATGATGCGCGGCACAGCGCAGCCGCCGCGACGGGGTGTCGCCGCCGAGTTTCATCGCCAGTTCCACTAATTCGGCGGCAGCCGCGGGCGCACCCCTGGTCCGCGCCGCGTCCGCGGCGACGTCGAGCGCGTGCAGGATCTCGGGGTCGCTGCGCGCCGCGGCCAGCGCCAGGTGGCGGGCTCGCAATTCCGGGGCGTCGACCACCTGCGCCAGCGCGCGGTGCATGCGCCTGCGCCGCGCCGCGCCGGCCTCCGCGTACACACCTCGAGCCAACAACGGGTGCGCGTACTCCACCCGGTTGCCCTTGATCTCGATGATGCCCTGGGCCTCAACGGGTTCCAGCATCTCCGCCATCGCATCTGCGGTCTTTTCGGTCGCCCGGGCCAGCACGTCGACGGTCGGGTCGGGGATACAGGCGGCGGCCAGCAGCGCGTCGGCGGGGTCGTCGTCCAGGTCGGCGATGCGGTTGCGGACGACCTCGGCCAGGGTGCGCGGCAGCTCCGGTTCGGTGCCGACGGCGCGGGCCATCTCCAAGGCGTAGAACGGATTTCCGCCGGAGACCTCGGCGATGCGCACCATCGTGGGGCGGGGCAGCGCACGGCCGAGCCGCTGATTCACCAGCTCGTGCAGGCCGCCGAGGCTCAACGGGCCGACCCGAACCCGCTCCACCGCGTCGGGCTGCGTCAGCTGCAGCCACGCCGACACCGGTGTGTGGTCGGGTTCGAAACGTTCGGTGGCGATCAGCCCCGCCCTGCCCCGCAGCCGGCGCACGACGAACGCGAGCACGGTCTGGCTGCAGGGATCGAGCCACTGCACGTCGTCGACCCCGATCACCACGGGCGCATCGGCGGCCAGCGTTTCGACGACCGACAGCAGCGCCGCGGCCACCACATGCTGATCGGTCTCGGGCCCGCCGCCCGCACCGCGCATCAGCACCCGGTCCGCCGCCACCCGCTGCACCTCGGGCAGCGCGGCGAACCGGCTCTCATCGACGTCGGCCAGCAGGTCGGCGACGGTGCCGTAGGCGAGCACCGACTCGGCCTCCCACGCCCGCGCGGACAGCACGTGAAAGCCCTGCGCCCGCATCCGCTCCAGACCGGCCAGCCACAGCGTGGTCTTGCCGATGCCCGCCTCGCCCTCCAGCAGCAGCCCCGCGGGCCGCTCGGCGACCGCCGCCGCGAAACGCGTGATCGCACGCAACTCGATCGGACGGCTCACCACTGCGACGGGCACGGGGTGATCATGGCAGTCCGAGCCGATTGCCGTGCTCCACACGCGCCCGCCCGGCGATACTGGGCCGGTGCCGACCCAGAACTTCCATCCCGACCTGCGCCGCGTCGGGCGTGCGATGCCCAGGCAGCTGGTCACCCCGCTGACACTTCCGTTGATCCGGAGGGCGACCCGCAGGATGGGGCGCCGGGTACCCCGGGGCGTCGAGGCGCTCACGCTGACCTCCGGGGTGCCGGTGTACCTCTACCGGCCACCGGGCGGCACCGACGTCGGCCCCGGTTTGCTGTGGATCCACGGCGGCGGCTACGTCATCGGACACCCGCTGCAGGACCATGCGCTGTGTAAGCGGTTCGCCCGCGAACTCGGCGCCACCGTCGTCGCGGTCGACTACCGGCTGGCGCCCGAGCACCCGTACCCGGCACCGCTGGAGGACTGTTACGCCGCGTTGACGTGGCTGACGCGGCTGCCGGCGGTGGACGCCGGGCGGGTGGCGATCGGCGGGGCCAGCGCCGGCGGCGGGCTGACCGCGGCGCTCGCCCTGCTGGCCAGGGACCGTGGCGAGGTGTCGCCGGCCGCGCAACTGTTGGTCTATCCGATGCTCGACGACCGCTCGGTGGACCGGCCAGAGCTGGACAAGCCCGGCCGGCGGCTGTGGAGCCAGCAGAGCAACAAGCTCGGCTGGTCGTCCTACCTGCGCGGTGCCGATCCGGAGGCGGCGGTGCCCGCGCGGCGCGCGGACCTGTCCGGGCTGCCGCCGGCGTGGGTGGGCGTCGGCACGCTGGACCTGTTCTACGAGGAGGATCTCGCCTACGCCGAGCGGCTCGAGGCCGCCGGGGTGCCCTGCGAGGTCGAGGTGATCGAGGGCGCGTTCCACGGCTTCGACGTGGTCGCCGCGAAAGCCCCGGTGACGCAGGCGTTCTTCGGCAGCCAGTGCGCGATGCTGCGGCGGGCGCTCGCGCCCGCGCCCGCCTGAGTTCAGCCGCGCTCGAACACCACCCGGCCCGCGATGACCGTGGCGGCCACCATCGCGGAGTCCAACGCGTCCAGCGCCTCGTCGGGCGGCACCGACAGCACGCACAGATCGCCGGGTTCGCCGACCGCGACCTCGCGCGGGCGCGCCGGGTCCTGCGCGCGGCCACAGAACATGCGCAGCGCGTCGCGCGCCGTCACCGCCTCCGGTGCGCCGAGCGCGACCCCGCCGGCCGTGACGCGGGTGACCGCCGCGCGCAGCGCCCGCCACGGATCCTCGTGGCCGAACGGCAGATCGGTGGACAGCGCAACGGGTACCGACGCCCGCAGCAGCGAGGCGAGCCGCCACAGTTCGTGGTGCTCGGCGGCGGGGACATCGACCAGGTACTGGTCGCCGCGCTCGGCGACGAAATTGGGTTGGGTCACGACGGTGAGCCCGGTGAGATCGGCCACGCCGGCGTCGGGCACGACGGCCGCGTGTTCGATGCGGTCCCGCGGGTGACGACCCGCGGCCTGCAGCGCGGCCAGCGTCACGACCAGTTGCGCCGCGGTGACACAGTGCACGGCGACCGGGACGTCCTCGGCGTGCCGGGCCGCGATCCACGCGGTGAGCTCATCGAGGTCGAGATCGGTGTCGTGCAGGATCCGCTTGCCCGGCGCCAGGTGGTGCACCCGCTGCGGCAGGGCGCCGCGCAGCGCGGCGACGTCGTCGGCGGCGAGATCCGGGGGGGCGTCGGTCAGCCCGGTCACGCCGTAGCCGGCCAGTCGGCGACCAAGGTCGGCTAACCCGGTTTCGTTGCGCGGCAACAGGTTCGACCAGCTGTGGTCGGCGCTGGCCAGGCGGCCGTCGGGATGGTCGGCCAGCCCGACCCGCGCCAACCCGGCAGAGTTCAGCGTCCACAGCACGCCGCTGCGGTGCTGGATGCGCACCGGGACGGGCGGCGAGATCGCGTCGAGCGATGCGCGGTCCAGGGGGCCGGCGACGGACTCGTGGTAACCCACCGCCCGGATCCAGCCGTCGGCGCCGACGGGTGTGGCGGCCAGCAGGCGCGCGAGGTCGTCGCGATCGCGGACCTCGGCGGGCCCGACGCGAATCGAGTCCTGCGCGGCCGCCGCCGAGCGTAGGTGCACATGGTGGTCGTGCAGGCCGGGGACGACGGCGCCGCCTGCGGCGTCGTAAGCCGCCTCGCCACGCCGCGGTTTCAGTCGCTCGGCGACGTCGACGATGTGCTCCTCGACGCGGATGTCCGCGGTGCGACCGTCGAGCAGCGTGGCCCGTTGAATCAGCATGTTGCCGCGAGCTTTTCGGCTACCAGCCGCTCGACGGTCGCGTTGTCCGCGCCGAGGTCGGCGGCCCGGCCCGGCGGCGCCGGCATGGCGGTGCAGACGGTCTGCGGTTGCTTGGGCAGTGCGGCGTAGCCGGCCGCGACGGCGGCCATCGACACCTCGATCAACTCGCCGCCGCCACGGTGCAGCGACTCGGCCACCTCGACGGCCCCGCGCAGGCCGGTCAACGGGTCGGCGATCGCGTCGCCGCAGAACGCCGGCGCGTCGTCGTCGCCGCTCACCAGGCCGCCCGACACGGCGGCGTCGTCGCCGAACGCCACCCAGTTGGCCCGGTCGCCCGCCGTGCCGTGCCCGGTGACGCGCAGCCACACCCTGCCGTCGCGGGGCGCGACGTCCGCCGGTCCGAGACCGCGGCGGGCCAACGCCGCCGGCCGCGACGACTCGATCACCACATCGGCCGCGGCCAGCAGCCCGCGTATCCCGGTGCCGTCGAAATCCGCTGAATACGAGAGCTTTCCGCTGTTCATCCAGTCGTAGAACGCGGGCGGCCCACAGCGGGTGCCGTCGGGCCGGGCCGGACTCTCGACCTTGACGACGGTGGCACCCGCCCGCGCCAGCAGCCGACCGCACAGCGGACCCGCCCACATGGACGACAGGTCGGCCACCAGCAGTCCGGCCGGCGAGCGCGGCGCGGTGCCCGCGCCGTGAGGGTGCCGGCGCGACGGCGCGGCGGGTGTCTCCCCCAGCGCGGCGACCGGGAGCCCCAGCAGCCGGGCCCGCGCGGTCACCTCGGCGGCGTCGTGCGCGGCGACCCAGCGCTCGATGTCCGGCCACGGGTCGGCGCCGACGCTGTGGCGCTGCAGCAGCGCGGGGACCGCAGCGATGTCGTCGGGTCGCGACAGGGTCAGCGCGCACCACGCGTCGCGGCCGCGCATCAACCGGGTCGCCCCACCCGCGGAGATCCGGTGCGGGGCCGGGAGCCCCAGCAGCGCGGCGCGGCCCGCGACGCACTCGGCGGCGTCGACGCGCACCCCGGTGAGCGCCGCGAAGGCGTCGGCGTCGCCCTGCGCGCGCGTCAGCACCGCGGTGGGGACGGCCAGCGACGTCCCCCCGCCATTGTCGGTCAGAACTGCAGCGCCTTGAATCGCCAGTCCAGTACCTGGCGATCCGGTTCGCCGACCGCGTAGACCACCGACCGCAGGTCGAGCACCCCGCCGCGGCCGTCGGGCAGCGCGGTGGCACCCTCGATGTGCAACTCGCTGTAGAGGGTGTCGCCCTCGTGGACCGGCCCGGTGTGGTCGCACGACTCCCAACCCAGCACGGTGACGAGGTCGGGCAGCAGCCGGGTGGTCTGCGCCAGCGCCAGCCCGATGGTGTGCCCGCCGTACACCAGACGTTGGCCGCCGACACGCCAATCGTGGTGGGTCTCAGCGATATTCAGTGTCAGTCGAGCGAGTTCGGGCGCGTTGGACACGACGTCGGCACTGCTGTGCAGGACGGTGCCGGCCAGCCCGGGGTCGAAGCGGGCGCCGGGCACCCGCTCGCGGTAGGCGGCGGCGTCCCAGCCGGCCGTCGGGTCCGGCGGGGGCTGCTGGTCGGCACCGATGGTCGCCAGGTCGTCGGCGCGACCGGTGTCGACGTCGTCGCGCAGCGGCAGCATCGCGCAGCGGTAGAAGTCCAGCACCGGGCGTCCGGCGTCGTCGACGGTGGTCATCCGCAGCGCGGCCAGCCCGGTCGGCGCCCGTCCCGGCCGCGACGAGTTCTGCTTGAGCCCGACCACCTCGGTGCGGGTGGACAAGGTGTCGCCGATGGCCGGGAATCGGTGAAACGTCAGGCCCCGGTAGAACAGGTTGGCCTTCACCCGCTGGGTGACCAGGGTGCTCTGCCCGATGGCGACGTCGCACACCAGTGCCGGATGCGCCAGCGGGCCGGGCGAGCCGGTGACCGCGGCGGCGAGCGCGCCGTCGAGGGCCAGGCGCAGGCGGTCGCCGAGGATCGACTGGTGCACCGCGGCGGCCCCGGCGGTCAGCGTCATCGCGGGCGCGGTGTCGAACACCTGCCCTACCTCAAGATCCTCGAAATATGGCCCGGTCACGGGGCCCAATGTTGGCTTAGGCCGCACAAATCTGTCAATATGGCCGTACATATGAACGAGGAAGAACGCTTATTGGTGGAAACCGTCCGGGCCTTCATCGACCGCGAGGTCAAGCCGACGGTGCGCGAGGTCGAACACGCCAACGAGTACCCGGAGGCGTGGATCGAGCAGATGAAGCAACTCGGCATCTACGGGCTCGCGGTCCCCGAGGAGTACGGCGGCAACCCGGTGTCGATGCCGTGCTACGTGGAGGTGACGCAGGAGCTCTCGCGCGGCTGGATGAGCCTGGCCGGCGCGATGGGCGGGCACACCGTCGTCGCCAAGATCCTCACCCTGTTCGGCACCGAGGAGCAGAAGCGCAAGTACCTGCCGGCGATGGCCACCGGCGAGATCCGCGCGACGATGGCGCTCACCGAACCCGGCGGCGGGTCGGATCTGCAGAACATGAAGACGGTGGCGCTGCCGTCCGAGGGCGGCGGGCTGAGCATCAACGGGGCCAAGACCTGGATCTCCAACGCCCGCCGGTCCGGGCTGATCGCGCTGCTGTGCAAGACCGATCCGACGGCCGAGCCGCGACACAAGGGCATCTCGGTGGTGCTGGTCGAGCAGGGCACCACGGGGCTGTCGGTGTCGCGGGACCTGCCGAAGCTCGGCTACAAGGGCGTGGAGTCATGCGAGCTGGTGTTCGAGGATTGCCGGGTGCCCGCGTCGGCGATCCTCGGCGGGGAGCCCGGCAAGGGATTCGCGCAGATGATGAAAGGTCTTGAGACGGGCCGCATTCAGGTGGCCTCGCGGGCGCTCGGGGTCGCGACGGCGGCGCTGGAGGACGCGCTGCGCTACGCCCAGGAGCGGGAGAGCTTCGGCCAACCGATCTGGAAGCACCAGTCCGTCGGCAACTACCTGGCCGACATGGCGACCAAGCTGACCGCCGCGCGGCAGCTGACCCGCTACGCGGCCGAACGCTACGACAGCGGCGAGCGCTGTGACATGGAGGCCGGGATGGCCAAGCTGTTCGCCTCCGAGGTCGCGATGGAGATCGCGCTCAATGCGGTCCGAATCCACGGCGGCTACGGCTATTCCACCGAGTTCGACGTCGAACGCTACTTCCGCGACGCACCGCTGATGATCGTCGGCGAGGGCACCAACGAGATTCAGCGCAATGTGATCGCCTCGCAGTTGGTCGCCCGCGGCGGGATCTAGTGACGCCCGCCTACCAGACGCTGCGCGAGCAGCTGCGCGACGACATCCTTGCGGGCCGCTACCGCGACGGTAAGCGGTTGCCGACTGAATCGGAACTGGTTGCGCAGTACGGACTTTCGCGGCAGACGGTGCGGCGGGCGTTTCAGGACCTGGTGGCCGAGGGCATCGTCTACCGGGTGCCCGGCCGCGGCACCTACGCCAGCGAGCCGGGACGCTATCTGCGCCAGTTCGGCTCGATCGAGGACCTGATGAGCTTCTCGGTCGACACCACGATGGAGGTGCTGTCCGGACTGCGGCGCCGGGTGGACGTCGACGCCGCCAGCCGGCTGCGCCTCGACGACGACATCGTCTACACCGTGGTGTTCCGGCGTCTGCACGACGGGGTGCCGTTCGTGTCGACCACCGTGCACCTGGTGCCCGATGTGGCCGCGGCCGTGGCGGACTCCCCCGAGTTGGCCGACGGCGCGGTGGGCACCCAGACGGTGATCGGGGTGGTCGAGCCGCATCTGTCCGATCCGATCGCCGAGGCCGCCCAGTCGATCACGGTCGCCCCCGCCGACGCGGCGGTCGCCGAAGCGCTGGGCTGCCAACCGGGGCATCCGATGCTGCGGGTGGACCGGCTGTACTCGGATGGTCGCGGCCGCCCGGTCGAGCTGTCGGTCAGCCACTTCCTTCCCGAGCAGTACACCTACCGGGTCACGCTGCGCCGCTCCGGCGCGGGGCACGCCGGCCGACGTCAAGCACTGCCGTTCGCAGACGAGCTCGCGGCAAATTGAATTCGTTTTACTCGCGGGATAATTTTCAGCTATTAACGCAAACGTGAATGGTGAATGATTCGTTGTTTGCGATTGCCCTGAAATCTCCCTTGATCTCCCGATAACCAGGCGTCAGATGCATTAATTAGATCAAGCTCGCAAATTTGCTTGCGTATGCAATGCAACCATTGATCGACTGGCCAGAAAAAATCTAAGCTGCCCATGGTATAGATCACAGCCGCCCGCTTTGTGCCCGCGGCATATCTGTCCGAAGGGGAAACAGATGTCCAAGAAGAGTGCCATCGGGCGGGCTGTGCAGGCCTCGGCTCGCCATTACGTCGCCACCGGGTTGAGTGGGGCCGCGCTGTTCGGCGTCGCGGCGCTGCTGGCCTCTCCACCCGGCGCGCCCGCAGCTATCACGCCGAGGGTCGAATTGGCGTCGCTCGACGCGCTCACCGTGCCCGCACAGGGACCCTTCGATCCGTTCTTCTGGCTTCTCGACGGTAAGGGTGGGTCCGGCGGCAGCATCTTCGGCGCCGCGGCCACGCAGACCGCGGGCGGCTTCAACCCGTTCCGGCCGATTGGCAAGGGCGGCTGGCTGTTCGGCGACGGCATCGACGCCGCGGCCGACTGCACCGGCGATGCCTGCAACGGCGGCAACGCCGGGTTCTGGGGCGGCCGCGGCGGAAACGGCGCCAACGGCGGCAAGGGCGGCAACGGCGGCCTGTTCTTCGGCCGCGGCGGCGACGGCGGCCAGGGCGTGGACGGCGGACCCGGCGGCGACGGCGGCAACGGCGGCTTCTTCTTCGGCCGCGGCGGCGACGGCGGCCAGGGCGGCACCGGGGCCGCGGGCACCGCCGATTCCGTCAACGGCGGCAAGGGCGGCAACGGCGGCAAGGGTGGCGCCGGCGGATTCTTCTTCGGCGCCGGCGGCACCGGCGGCAAGGGCGGCACCGGCGGTGACGGCTACGGCGACGGCCTGGCGCTGCCCGGCAACGGCGGCGACGGCGGCGACGCCGGTGCCGGCGGGGCCGGCGGGTTGTTCTTCGGCACCGCCGGGTCGCTGGGCAACGGCGGCGACGGCGGCACCGGCGGATTCGGCTTCGACAGCACCGGCGTCGACCCCGCGACCACCGGCGGGACGGGTGGTAACGGCGGTCACGGCCTGGTCGGCGGCACCGGCGGCACCGGCGGTGGCGGCGGCGCCGGCAACGACACGTTCAGCGGCGGTAACGGCGGCACCGGCGGCACCGGCGGCACCGGCGAGCAGGTCGGCGGCACCGGCGGCACCGGCGGCGCCGGCGGCGGGGGCGGCACCGGCACCGACGGCGGCACCGGCGGCACCGGCGGCCAGGGCGGCACCGGGCCGACCGGCGGCGAAGGCGGCATGGGCGGCCAAGGCGGCGAAGGCGGCGCCGGCGAGGACCTCCCCGGCGGTGACGGCGGGGACGGCGGCATCGGCGGCCAGGGCGGCGAAGGCACCGACGGGCCCGGCGGTAAGGGCGGCCAGGGCGGCACCGGCGGCTTCGGCGGCCTCGGTAATCCGGCCGGATCGGGTGGCACCGGTGGGCAGGGCGGCCTCGGCGGCCCGGGCAGCAGCGGGCAGGATCCCGGCGAGGGCAGCCCGCGGAACCCGCCGAACGGGCAGG
>Ga0182793_1001365_pt1 | contig 15297 bp, 18 predicted proteins | sample Passage237A_FD_130498 | JGI IMG/M metagenome (GOLD analysis project Ga0182793, IMG submission 130498) | Cellulose adapted compost microbial communities from Newby Island Compost Facility, Milpitas, CA, USA - Passage2 37A (version 2) (version 2) ... | reverse complement strand
CCAGCGCGGGATCATCGACTGCAGGGCGACGACGTTCGCTCCCGTGCCGTTGAACACCGGGAAGGTCACCGCCTCGGGCCCGAAGTGCCCGCGCATGACCTCCTGGAGCCGCGCGGTGTACTCGTCCGCGCCGTAGGAGCTCTGGTGACCCCCGTTGGCGGCCGCGATGGCCTCGATCACCTCGGGGTGGACCCCCGCGTAGTTGTCCGAGGCGAAGCCCCGGTGGTCCGGGTCGTGCAGTGTGCTCACCGGGACAGTCTCCCGCACCTGGGGGCCGCCGTGTGCCAGGCGCGGCCGCTCAACCCGTGATGCCGGCGGTCGAGACCACGACCTCGGAGATCTTCCGGGCGAGGGCCTCGTGGAACATCGAGAGCGGGAACTCGTCCGGGAGCACGGTGTCGGTCATCTCCTTGAGCGGACCGGAGACGGGCAGCGCCTCGGGACCCTTCGCCCAGACGGAGGCGGGGTGCGGGGTCACGGTGCCCGAGACGAGCTCGTAGGCGGCGAGCCAGTGCGCGATCTTCGGGCGGTCGATCGAGCGCCAGTAGAGCTCCTCGATCTCCGCGCCGAGCGCGAGCACGGCGTCCGGGACCGCAGGCCAGTCGATCGACAGCGCGTTGTCCGTCCAGTGCACGACCCCACGCTGGTGCAACCACGCGAAGAGCAGCTGTCCGCCCAGGCCGTCGTAGTTGCGCACTCGCGAGCCCGTGACGGCGAAGCGGAAGACGCGGTCGAAGATCACCGCGTACTGCACGAGGCGCGCGTGCGGCACGCCCTGCTTCTCGAGCGCGACGGACTCGCGGAAGGCCGTGAGGTCGCAGCGCAGCTCCTCGAGCGCGTAGAGGAAGAAGGGCATGCGCTGCTTGATCATGAAGGGGTCGAAGGGCAGGTCACCGCGCATGTGGGTGCGGTCGTGGATGAGGTCCCACATGACGAAGGTGTGCTCGGCGAGGTGCTGGTCGGCGAGCAGGCGCTCGGCGTCGGGCGGCAGCGGCAGGCGCACGGTGTCCGCCGCAGCGCGCACGACCTTGCGGAAGCGCGCGGCCTCGCGGTCGGCGAAGATCGCACCCCACGTGAAGGTGGGCACCTCGCGCATCGAGACCGTCTCGGGGAAGAGCACCGCGGAGTTGGTGTCGTAGCCCGCGGTGAAGTCGAGGAAGCGGATCGGCACGAAGAGCTTGTTCGAGTAGGCCCCTGCCTCGAGCTCGGCGACGAACTCGGGCCAGATGACCTCGACGAGCACGGCCTCGAGCTTGCGGTCGGTGCGGCCGTTCTGGGTGTACATCGGGAAGACCACGAGGTGGCGCAGCCCGTCGACGCGCTCGAGCTCGGGGCGGAAGGCCACGAGGGAGTCGTAGAAGTCCGGCACGCCCAGACCCTGCTCGCGCCAGCGCTGCAGGTCCTTGCCGAGGGCGAGGAGGTACTCGTGGTCGTGCGGGAAGAGCGGGGCGAGGGCCGCGACGTGCGAGGCGACCTGCTCGACGAGGTCCCCCGCGCGCTCGTGCTCGCCCGTGACGGCGCCGTCGGGGCCCTGGAGCTCCTGGAGCTCGCTCACGGCGGCCTTGAGGCCCTGCCACGCGGGCTCGGCGACGATCTCGGGCACGGGTCGCGAGGCAGCGGGCTGCTCGACCACGCGGCGCGTGGCCCACACGATCGCGTTGCGCGCGATGACGCGAGCGAGGGGCTCGGTGCTCGCGAGCACGTCGATGCCGAGGACGACGACGCGCCCGCGCGTGTCCCCGTCGCCCTCGACGAGGGCAGCGGCGACAGGTCCCGGGGCGCCCGGGGCACCTTCGATGCGCAGGGAGGGCTCGGCCGGGAGCGAGACCTCGAGGGCTGCGCGGACCGCGAGGCGCGGCGTGCCCGCCCAGGCGAGCAGGTCGGGGCTCTCGTGCTCGGCAGCGACGATCGTGTGGGTGCCCGCGACCGGGCCCGTGCTGCGCACTCCCGCCCGGGCGAGGACCGCGCTCGCACCCTCCCCCGACTCCGCGCCGTCGAGCAGGACGACGACGCCCGCACCCGCAGGCACCTCGAGCGGGCCCGCCTCGGGGCCGAGCACGAGGACGTCGGCAGCACCAGGATCAGGGACGAGCTCGAAGCCGTTCGTCGTGAGCTCTGCGGCCAGGGCCGCCGCTCCGGGGAGGGCAGGCCCGTGGGGCAGACCTGCGAGGTGAACGGTTCCGAACAGCGCCACTGCTGACTCCGAGGGGCTCGACGACAGGGGTTACCGACCGGTACGCACCGGGGGTTACTGCACGGTACGGTCTGCACGCCTCCCCCGCAACGCCCTTCGCGGGGCCGGGGAGTGCGCCAAGATGGGCGCATGCTCGAGGTCCTCGCGGGGTCCGGCCTGGCGAGCGCGGCCGGGCTGAACGCCTACATCCCGCTCGTCGTGCTCGGTGCGCTCGGCCGCTGGACGAGCTTCGTCGAGCTGCCCGAGAGCTGGCAGTGGCTCACCAACGGCTGGGTCCTCGCGATCCTGGTCCTCCTGCTCGTGGTCGACGTCGTCGCCGACAAGGTGCCCGTGGTCGACTCGGTGCACGACGTGATCCAGACCGTCGTGCGCCCTGTCTCGGGCGGCATCGCCTTCGGTGCCGGGGCGGGCTCTCAGACGGTCGTCACGCAGGACCCGGGCGAGTTCTTCACCTCGGGCAGCTGGGTCCCGGTCGCCGTCGGCCTCGTGCTCGCCCTCGCGGTGCACCTGACGAAGTCCGCGACGCGCGTCGCGGTCACGACGACGACGGCGGGCACCGCCAACCCCGTGGTGTCCACGGTCGAGGACGCCTCGAGCATCGGGCTCTCGCTCGCCGCGATCCTCGCCCCCGTGCTCGTGCTCGTGGGGGTCGTCGGCCTCGCGTGGGCCGCCTTCCGCGTGCGCTCGCGCCGCAGGGCTCGTCGGGACCGCGCTCGGGAAGGGGGCCGGGAACGACGAAGCGGCGGGCAGGGACTGAGAGTCCCGCCCGCCGCTCCGTAGGTCTGGCTCGAGGAGCGCGACTGCTTACTTCGAGACGGCGTTCTTGAGGACCGAGCCCGCCGAGACCTTCACGCCGAAGCCGGCGGGGATCTCGATGGCCTCGCCCGTGCGCGGGTTGCGGCCCGTGCGGGCGGCACGCTCGACACGCTCGACACTGAGCAGACCGGTCAGCTTGACGGCCTCACCCTGGGCGAGCGAGGACACGAGGACCTCCTGCAGGGCGGTCACGGCGGCGTCAGCCTGGGTCTTGGTCAGGCCGGCCTTCTCGGCGATCGCTGCCACGACGTCGCTGCGGTTCAGTGCCATGGAAAAGCTCCTTCGGATCGTGCGGTCGACTTTCGACCGACCACGGAACTATAAGGGCCAGGATCCCGCGGTTCTGCACGGGTCACGGCGTGTCGCCCGCGTCAGGAGGCCGTGCGGCAGGCCTTGCAGGTCCCGAAGAGCTCGAGCGTGTGGCTGATCTGGGAGAAGCCGTGCTCGGCGGCGACGGCGTCGGCCCAGCGCTCGACGCTCGGTCCGTCGATCTCCACGGCCGTCCCGCAGCTGCGGCACACGAGGTGGTGGTGGTGGGCCTTGCGCTCGCACAACCGGTAGAGCGCCTCGCCGTCGGCCGCGAGCAGGACGTCGACCTCGCCCGCGTCGCTGAGCGCCTGGACCGCGCGGTACACGGTCGCCAGACTCACGCTCGAGCCGCGCTCGCGCAAGAGGTCGTGCAGCTGCTGCGCGCTGCGGAACTCGTCCAGACCGGCGAGCAGGTCGAGGATCTCGACGCGCTGCCTGGTCTGGCGCGGACGGACGGTCACCGGCTCCCTCTCGATCGACAAGGACTTCGTCCCCATCGTACGGGTGCGCCCTCTTCCGGGTGCGGAACCCGCTGCGCGGTGGGACGGTGGAAGCGGCCCGTGACCTGCGCGGGCGTTCGTCGAAGCGAGAGGACCTCTCATGGCTGCACAGCGCCTTCCGAAGTACACCGTGCCGTCCCTGACCCCCGAGGACGGAGCGAAGGTCGCCGAGGTGCTCCAGGGGCGGCTGCACGCCCTGAACGACCTCGCCCTCACGCTCAAGCACGTGCACTGGAACGTCGTCGGACCCCACTTCATCGCGGTGCACGAGATGATCGACCCTCAGGTCGTGGCCGTCCGCGAGATGGTCGACGCGATCGCCGAGCGGATCGCGACGCTCGGCGTCGCCCCGATCGGCACGCCGGGCGCTCTCGTCGAGGCCCGCGACTGGGAGGACTACTCTCTCGGCCGCGCGACCACGACCGAGCACCTCAAGGCCCTCGACGAGGTCTACGTGGGCGTCATCACCTCCCACCGGGACGCCGCGGACGCGGTGGCCGAGCTCGACGACGTGACGAACGACCTGCTCGTCGGCCACCTGCACGAGCTCGAGCTCTTCCACTGGTTCATCCGCGCCCACCTGGAGTCCTCCGGTGGAGCCCTCAAGAGCTGAGGACTCGACGACGACGGGGATCGAGACCTCGGTCCACCGCCCCACCGTCGTCCTCAGGGACATCGTCACGGGGCTCCTCGCGCTCGTCCTGCTCGCGGGGCTCCTGGGCTTCCTCGGCGACCGCTCGTCGGTGGTGCGCGACACCGACGGCGAGCGCTCGCTCGAGGTGACCTTCGCGCCGGTCGGTCGCAACGGCACGGGGATCCCTTGGCTCGTCTCGCTCCACGACCCGGCAGGGCTCCCTGCCGAGATCCAGCTCGCGATCGACGCGCGCTACCTCGCGATCTTCGAGCACCAGCGCTTCTACCCCGAGCCGAGCGAGGAGACGCGCGAGGGGGACGAGCTGCTCCTGACCTTCACGACCGAGGGGCAGGAGACCTTTGTGCTCGAGCACGACACCTACCTCGCTCCGCGCTGGTCTCCCCCGCGTGCGGGCTCGGTGAGCCTCGTCGAGGACGGGGAGCGACCGCTCTCCGTGAGCTTCCGCACCCTCCTGGTGCCCTGAGCGAGAGACGGAGAGGAGCTGCGGTGGAGATCGTCGTCCGTGCCGTCATCGTCTTCTTCTTCCTGTGGGTCGTGACCCGCATCGTGGGGCGCGCGACCCTCGGGGAGCTGAGTACCTTCGAGCTCATCCTCTTCATCACCATGGGCGACCTGATCCAGCAGGGCGTCACGCAGCAGGACTACTCGGTGACCGCCGCAGTGCTCGCGGTGGGCACCTTCACGATCCTCACGATCGTCCTGGCCTGGGTGAACGCCCGCTTCACGAGGGCTCGCGTCGTCACGCACGGGCGGCCCGTCGTGGTCGTGCTCGACGGGATGCCCCTGGTCGACACCATGCGCACCGAGCGCCTCTCCCCCGAGGACCTCTACGCCGCAGCGCGCACCCAGGGCGTCGAGCGCATCTCGCAGGTGCGCCTGGCCGTTCTCGAGGCGAACGGACAGCTCTCCTTCTTCACCGGCGGCCCCGGCGAGGACGGTGGGAGCGAGAAGCCGGAGGCAGGATGAGCGCCCTCGAGGTGGGCCGGGTGACGATGCGCCACCCGGACAAGGTCATGTACCCCGCGACGGGGACCACGAAGGGCGAGCTCGCGGAGTACTACCTCGCGGTCGCGCCCGCGATCCTCGCGCAGCTCGAGGGCCGTCCCGTGACGCGCGTGCGCCTGCCGGACGGCATGGCCGGTGAGCGCTTCTTCGAGAAGAACGTCCCCCGCGGAGCCCCCGCGTGGCTGCGCCACCGCACGCTGCGCGCGGCGCCCGGCGGGACGGACGAGGGCAAGGAGGTCGACCTGCCCTTCCTCGACGAGATCGACGCCGTCGTGTGGGCCCTGAACCTCGGCGCCCTCGAGCTGCACACCCCGCAGTGGCGGGTGGGGCCGCGCGGCGGGATCCGCAGGCCCGACCGCTTCGTCGTCGACCTCGACCCCGGTCCCCCGGCGGGCCTCGCCGAGTGCGTCGAGGTGGCTCGGCTCGTGGCCGAGCGGCTGCGGGCGGACGGGCTCGAGACGATCCCGGTGACCTCGGGCTCGAAGGGCATCCAGCTCTACGCTCCCCTCGACGGGAAGGCGGACGTCCAGCGCGTGCACGCCTACGGCCGTGCGCTCGCGCGCGAGATCGCCGCCGAGCACCCCGAGCTCGTGCTCGCGACCTCCGGCAGGGACGACCGCGAGGGCCGCGTGTTCATCGACTGGTCCCAGAACCATCCCGCCAAGACGACGATCACGCCCTACTCCCTGCGCGCCCGCGAGCAACCTCACGTCGCCGCCCCGCGCACCTGGGCCGAGCTCGAGGACCCGCAGCTCGCCCAGCTGGACTTCCGGGAGGTGGCACGGCGCGTCGAGGCCCAGGGCGACCTGTACCCCTGGGACCTTCCCGGCGGAAGCGTGCCGCGCGTGGACTAGGAGTCGAGCCAGGCTTCTCTCGGCGGCACGAGAGCCTCGAGCTCGGCCCAGATCTCCTCGGGAAGCTCGGTCGAGGCCGCCTCGACCGTGGCAGCGACACGGTCCGGGTGGCTCATGCCGACGATCGTGCTCGCGAAGCGCTCGTCGCGCAGCGAGAACTGCAGGGCTGCGGTGCGCAGGTCCGTGCCGTGGCGCTCGCACACCTCACGCATCGCGGCGGCCGCCTCGACGAGCTCTCGGGGCGCCTCGCGATAGCCGTAGCTCGTGCTGCCGGGCGTCACGAGGATGCCCGCCCCGTACACCGCGGCGTTGAGCACCGCCATGCCCTGGTCGAGGGCCTGGGAGATGACGTCCCCCGCGCTGCGGTCGAGCAGCGACCAGCGCGAGTGCGTGAGGAACACGTCGAAGACGCCGAGCTCGAGGTAGCGCGACATCACTCGCACGTCCCCGCCCGCGAGGCCGATCGCTCGGACCTCGCCCGCCTCGCGCATCGCGACGAGGGTGTCGACGGCTCCCCCGGGCTTCGTGATCTCCGCGAAGTCGTGGTACTCGGGATCGTGCAGGTGGACGAGCGGGAGCTCCTCGAGCCCTAGGCGCTCTCGGCTCTCCGCGAGGGAGGCGCGCACGCGGGCGCCCGAGAAGTCGCTGCCCCTCGAGTCGACCTTGGTCACGACGAGCACGTCCTCGGGCTTGCCGCCGAGGGCAGCGAGCGCCTCGCCGATGCGCCGCTCGCTCTCGCCATCGGCGTAGTTGTTCGAGGTGTCGATGGTGCGGATCGGGCTCTCGAGGGCGGCACGCACCGTCGCGACTCCCTCCTGGCGCGGCGAGACGTGCCCGAGCGGGCTGCAACCGAGGGTCACGGCCGTGACCTCGAGCCCTGTCGAGCCCAGCGGTCGCTTCCAGCCGGCGGGCAGCGTGCTCATGGATCTCTCCTGGTACCTGGGACCTTGTACCGGCCGGGGCCGGCCGGGACCTTCGTAGCGTAGGACGCGAACCGTCGGAGGAAGGAACCTGCCATGCCCCGCGCCCTCGTGGTGTTCGAGTCGATGTTCGGCAACGGTCACCGGGTGGCCGAGCTCGTGGCCTCAGGTCTGCGCGGAGCAGGCTTCGAGGTCGAGGTCTGCCGCGCGAGCGAGGCCCCCTCGGAGCCCGAGGCAGACCTGCTGGTGATCGGCGGACCGACGCACGCGCTCGGGATGAGCCGCGCCGCGACCCGCTCCTCTCGCGCGACCCACGTGGTCACGGCCGAGGATCGCGCTCGGGCCGAGTCCGAGCCCGAGGCGGACAGCTCCGAGGGAGTGCGCGAGTACCTTCGCCGCCTCCGGCTGCGCCCGGGCCAGCCGGCCGGGGTCTACGACACGCGCGTCAACACCTCGGTCCCCACGGGGGCGAGCCGAGGGATCGCGCGACGGGTCACGGCGCTCGGCGCCGAGCTGCTCACCTCGGCCCAGGGCTTCCCTGTCCGGGCGATCACGGGACCGCTCGCCGAGGGCGTCGAGGAGCGCGCCGCGGCCTGGGGCGCCGAGCTCGCCGCGGCCTTCGCGCAGCGCGCCCCCGAGCGCGTGCCCTCCTGAGCCTCGTGGACCGCGATCCTCGCGGCTAGTCCTCGCGCTCGACCTCGATGTCGAGCTCGCGCGCCGCAGCGGTGATCTGCTGGCCGAGCAGCACGTCTCGCCGCGAGATGCCGCCGATGTCGTGCGAGCTGAGGTGCACCGTCACGCTCGGGAAGCGCAGGTCCACGTCGGGGTGGTGGTTCGCCTCCTCGGCGAGCTCGGCGATCGCCTCGATCAGCTCGACCCCTGCGGTGAAGGATCCCGTGCGGAAGCGCGCGCGGACCGCGTCACCGTCCACGACCCACCCCAGGGGGCCGAGGGCCTCGGAGGCCTCGCTCGCCGAGATCGCGTCGCTCATGCCTCGACCCTACGCGCGACGGCTCAGGCGCGCTCGAGCACGAAGACCGGGATGAGTCGCGAGGTCTTCTCCTGGTACTCCGCGTAAGGAGGGAAAGCCTCGACGGCGCGCGCCCACCACTCCTCGCGCTCGGCTCCCGTGGCCTCGTGCGCCAGGAAGTCGTGCTTCTCCGGTCCGTCCTGGAGCTCGACCTCGGGGTGGGCCACCAGGTTGAAGTACCACTGCGGGTGCCTCGGCGCGCCACCGCGCGAGGCGACCACGGCGTAGCGTCCCTCGTGCTCGACGCGCATGAGCGCCGTCTTGCGCAGCGCCCCGGTGCGTGCCCCGCGCGTCGTGAGCACGACGACGGGACGACCCTGGAGCTCGGTCCCCTGCCTCCCACCCGAGCTCTCGATGAGCTCGGCCTGCTTGCGGGCCCAGTCCGAGGTGCTGGGCAGGTACTGACCCTCGAGCGGCACGGTTCCTCCGATCCTGTCCGCGCGGCTGCGGACGCCCTTCCATCATCCCCGCTCTCTCGGGGCGGCGCGCCGAGAGGACGGCGACGGGGCCAGGTCCGAAGACCGAGCCCCGTCGTGATCGCCCGGAGGGCCTCAGCGCACGGTGCCGCGCACGTCCTTGTAGTTCGCACCCTTCATGCTCGAGCTCGTCAGTCCCTTGCGGGCCTGCACGAACTCGTCGGTCTGCTGGAGATCGTGGATCTTCGCCTCGGTCTCGAGCTCGTGGTGGTGACGCTTGTCCGAGTTGCGGTAGCGCATGTAGATGACCCAGTAGAAGATCGGGCCGGCCAGCAGGAAGACCAGGCCGATCGACCGTGCGTCGTCGTCCCCCTCGGAGGCCATGACCTGGGCGGCCGCGACGAGAGCTTCCGTCGTGATCTCGAGCATCGTCAACCCACCAGGAAGATCAGGATCGCGAGGATCGTGCCGAAGACCTGCGCGACTGCGGAGGCCGTGATGAGGCGTGCCTGGTTGATGGGCACCGAGCCCATGGTCTCCCCGGTCCGGGCGTTGACCGCGACGTAGTGCAGCTGCGAGCGGCCGCCGCCCTTGACCTGGTGGTAGCTGTACAGCCACACCGGGAGGTACGCCGAGACCCAGCGCTGACCGATGACGTCCACGCGTTCGCGGTCCCAGCGCACGCCGCGGTCGTAGAACGCGAGCGAGGGGATCGCCTGGTGGCGGGCGATGTCCCCGGTCTGCGCGTGCACGAGCGGGCTGAGCTGGTCGAGATTCGTGTCGCGCCGCTCCGAGGTGTACCCCGAGAGGTAGTTGGAGTCGTACGCGACCGCGTTCTCGACATCGAAGGGCATGATCGAGTTGATGATGTTGTTCGTCGCCGAGGACGTCCGGCTGAGCTTCTCGCTCGAGGACTCGACCGTGAGGTCGTTGACGTGCAGGTCGAACTCGCGCGTCACGGCGTACAGGTCGGCGTCGTAGCGACGCTCGTGCCGGTCGCCCACCTTGACCGTGTAGGACCGGGTCTGGTGCTCGCCCTGGCCCTCGAAGCGAGCGTGGGCGTTGACGTCCACGACCATGTAGGGCAGGTAGATCCCCATGACGTTCTCGGGGTTGAACTCGGCCTTGAAGCGAGGGTGGGCGTAGAACTTCCGCTTCCCCACGAACTCGGCGATCTTCTTGACCGCCTCGGCCTTGGGGATGCGGAAGGGCAGCACCATGTCCGGCACGGCCCCGTTGGGGATCTGCTGGTTCATCGACAGCACGTTGCGGCACCAGTGGCAGCGCGCCTGGGTGCTGTGGTCGGTGTCGATGACGACCTCTGCCCCGCACGCGCCGCACTTGAAGGTGACGACGACGTCCGTGGAGGGGACGATGTCCGCCGAGCCGGAGCCCATGACGACGCCGCGCAGCTCACCGATGCCCTGGTCGAGGCCGAAGGCCTCGTTCATGGTCACGGTGTCCCACTCGAAGCGGCAGAAAGCGCAGCGGAGCTTGCCCGTGGCCGGGTTGAGCGCGACGTCGGTCGAGCCGCAGCGCGCGCACTTGTTCAGGCCGTCCTTCGCCGCCGCGTCCGTGCGGAAGGTCTGAGGGCCAGAGGGTTCCTCGACGAGCCCGGGCAGCACGCCGCCTGCGGGGGCCGTCGCATCGTTCACGACGGCCTCCGGCGGCGACACGGCCTCGGGAGCGGGCACCGGCCCGCTGTTCGGGTCAGTGTCGGTCACGAGTTCCCCTACAGCCCGAGGACCTTGGCCTTGGCGGCGTCGTAGTCCTCCTGCGTGATGAGGCCCTGGTCGAGCAGGCCCTTGAGCTGCGAGAGCTTCGCGGCCGGGTCCTCCGCAGCGGGAGCCGCGGCAGCCTGCTCGGCCTGCTGGGCCTGCTGCTGGTGCGCGGGCGGCGTCGCAGGCTGCTGGAGCGCGCCGGCCGCGCCTGCGGCCGCGTTGAGCCCCATGCCGAGGATCGCCATGTTGGCAGCGCCCCCCTCGCCCTCGCCCGCGGCCTGGATGCCGCGCGCGGCAGCCTGCTGCAGGAAGGAGTTGCCGCGAGCCCCGCCGAGCGCGTCGGCCTTCTTGACGTCGCTGAGCAGGTTGCGGGTGTCCTCGTCGTACTCGATAGAGGCGATCGCGACCTTGACGATCTGCAGACCGCGGTCCTTGGTCCAGCCGTAGTTGTCGTCCACGGCCTGGCCAAGCGAATGCGCGAAGCCGATCGAGTCGGACTGGATCCGCGTGATGCGGTTCCCCTTCGAGGGGTCGTTCGTGTAGAGCGAGAAGGCCGGGGCGAGCGAGGCGACGACCTCGTTGAACAGCTGCGTCGCGGCGTCGTTGTCGAGGTCCGTGAAGTCGAAGACGCGCGGGCTCGAGGAGTAGTACGTGAGGGGCACGAAACCCTTCACGAAGAGGATCGGGTCGACGATCTTGAGCGTGTAGGTGCCGCGCGCCACCGCGCCGACCTGCGCACCGAGGTAGGCGTCGTCCCAGTAGATCTCCGACTGCGTGCCGAAGCGGTTGTTCGGGATCTCCTTGAGGTTCACGTAGAAGGCGAGCTGCTGCGAGCCCGGCTGGCCGCCGAACTTGAAACGCTCCCAGGACATGAGGATCGTCGGGGCGAGCAGGCCGTCACCGGCGAAGACCGACTTCGAGTTCGGGTCGTTCGAGTCCCAGATGAAGCCGCCCGGCTCCCCCACAAAGCCCGTCAGCTGCCCGTCCTGGAAGGTGAGCAGGCCGTAGCCCTCGGGCACCACGATGCGCGAGCCGTTCGTGATGATGTGCTCGGAACCCTTGGTGTTCGAGCCGCGGCCCGCGTTCTGCCCCTGCGCGACCGCCGGGAAGATCGCCGCCGTCGGAGCAAGGCCCGAGGGCGGGACCAGGAAGTCCTTCCACTGGTCGGCGAACATGCCGCGGATCGCCCCGCTGAACGCCTTGATGAAGCCCATCAGAACCCCTTCGTCGTGGTGCCACGCGCGAGCACGGCTCGCGCGTGAGTTCGTGGCGCTCACACTAGTGCCGCGGGAGCCCGGAGCGCTGCCCCCTCGCGCAGGTGGGAGCCACATTCACCCGCGCCCGGGAAGCGATCCGGGCAGTTCCGTCCAGTTCAATCTATTCGGGATCCGCCCTCGTCCTCGGTCCTGGTTCGACCCGGCGCGGCTTCGCCTTCGCGCACGCGCGAGGATCGCGCCGTGACGAGGCGCAGGAGGACGCCGAGGGCGAGCAGGATCCCTGCGAGGCCCCAGTGCTGGGCCTCTTGCTGCGTGAGCAGGACGAGGCACGAGGCGACGGCGAGCACCGGGATCACCGTGGGAGCGCGGAAGTGCTCGTGCTCGACCTTGTCCTTGCGCAGCACGAGCACCGCGAGGTTCGTGGACAGGAAGACGAAGAGCAGGAGCAGGACGACGGTCGAGGCGAGGTCCACGAGCTCGCCCGTGGCCGCGAGGACCATCGCGACGAGCGTCGTCACGACGATCGCGACGCCCGGGGTGCGCCGTCCGGGCAGGACCTTGCCGAGCGGGGTCGGCATCAGGCCGCGCTCGGCCATGCCGTAGGCGAGCCGGCTCGCCATGATCATCGTGAGCAGGGCGCCGTTCGCGACCGCGATGAGGGCGATCACCGCGAAGAGACCGGTCGGCACGAGCCCCGCGACCTCGACCACCTCGAGCAGCGGCCCCGTCGAGCCGGCGAGATCCTCCGGGGCGACGACGGCGGGCGCGACGAGCCCGATGAGCACGTAGACCACTCCCGCCGTCGCGAGCGCGCCGAAGAGGGCCTTGGGGTACACGCGCGAGACCTCGCGCACCTCCTCGGCGAGGTTGGCGGAGGTCTCGAAGCCCACGAAGGAGTAGAAGGCGATGAGCGCGCTGCCGAGCACCGCGAGCCACACGCTCGAGCCCTCCGGCGGCGTGAGCGCCCCGCTCAGGTCCCCGTCCCCGCGACCGATGACCCAGACCCCCAGCAGGATCACGAGCACGAGTCCCGAGGACTCGATGATCGTCATCACGACGTTCGCGCGCAGCGACTCCTTGATCCCCCACGCGTTCACGAGAGCGACGAGCACGAGGAACCCGATCGCCGCAGGGACCTGCGGCACCTCGAGGAAGGCCGTGAGGTACTCCCCCGTGAAGGCGAGCGAGAGCCCAGCGGCGCTCACCACTCCGGCCGCGAGCATGCAGAAGCCCACGAGGAAGGCGAGCATCGGGCTGCGGTAGGCGCGCTCGGCGAAGACGGCCGAGCCGCCCGCGCCCGGGTACTTCGTGACGAGCTCGGCGTAGGAGAAGGCCGTCAGGAGCGCCATGCCGAGCGCGACGGCGAAGGCGAGCCACAGGAACCCTCCGGCCGTGCCGGCCATCTCCCCCACGAGCGCGTACACACCGGCTCCGAGCACGTCGCCGAGGATGAACAGGTAGAGCAGTGGTCCGGTGACCGCGCGACGCAGCCTGGTCGCGCCTTCGCTCGTCGCCCTCTCGCTGCTCGTGCTCTCGCTGGTCATTCGTCGAGTCTCGCTCCAGGCCGCCGATCCCGCGCGGCGAGCGTCCTAGGGTGGGCGGATGACTGTCTCAGCTGACTCGTGGTGGGGAACCCTGCTCGCGCTCGGGCTCGCCCTCGGCGGGGTCGCGGTCCTGACCCTCGTCCAGGTGCTCGCGGCGCGGGCCTTGAGCTCGAGGGCCCCGACCCTCGTCGCGCTCGGTCGACGCACCCGTCCCGCATGGCTCGCGCTCCTGGCGATCGGCGCGGTGTGGGTCGCGAGCGCCTCGACGCTGCCCGCGCGCAGCTCGTGGTGGCCGGCCGCCCAGCACCTCGCGCTCGTCGCGGTGATCTTCGCGGGCGCGTGGCTCGTGCTCGGCCTGGCGACCTTCGGCTTCGAGCGCCTCGTCGCTCGCGAGGAGCACGTCCCGGGAGCCGAGGGCCGACGACGGCGCACGCAGATCGTCGTCCTGCACCGACTGACACTCGTCGCGATCGGCGTGCTCGCGATCGGTCTGGCGCTCTTCACCTTCCCCGCGATGCGTGCGGTCGGCACGAGCGTGCTCGCCTCAGCAGGCATCGTCTCGATCGTCGCGGGCCTCGCTGCCCAGTCGATCCTCGGCAACCTCATCGCCGGGATCCAGCTCGCCTTCACCGACGCGGTACGCGTCGGTGACGTCGTCGTCGTGGAGGGCGAGGGGGGTCGGATCGGGGAGATCAACCTGTCCTACGTCGTCGTCTACATCTGGGACGAGCGCCGGCTCGTCCTGCCGTGCAGCTACTTCACCTCGACACCGTTCGAGACATGGACCCGACAGTCGGACAAGGTCATCGGGATCGTCCTGCTCGACCTCGACTGGCGCGTCCCGATCGAGGCAGTGCGGTCGAAGTTCTTCGAGCTCGTCGAGGCGAGCCCCGCGTGGGACCGGCGCTCGGCCGGCGTCGTCGTGACCGACGCGCGCGGGGGTCTGGTCACGGTCCGGTTCACGATGTCCGCGAAGAACTCCTCCGACCAGTGGGAGCTGCGCTGCCGGGTGCGCGAGGAGATGGTCACCTGGCTCCAGCGCGAGCACCCGGAGGCCCTCCCCCGCACGCGTCTGCTCCTCGAGCCCGAGCAGCCGGCCTGAGGCCGTGTCCGCGAGCGAAGGCCCCTCGAGGCGCACTCGTGACCAGGGCTGGGGCGAGCGACCTGCTCGCTCTGCGCGCGGGCACCGCCTCGGACAGACTGACGCGATGACCGCGCAGCGCTCCCCGGACCGCCCCGTCGGCACGGGGCGAACGGTCTCCGTCGTCGTGCCGGTCCGCGACGACGCCGTGGCCCTCGAGACCTGCCTCGAGCTCCTCGCCCGCCAGTCCGTCGATCCTCTCGAGATCGTCGTGGTCGACAACGCCTCGAGCGACGAGTCCGCCCAGGTCGCTCGACGGGCCGGGGCGCGCGTCGTCGTCGAGGAGCGAGTCGGGATCCCCGCGGCCGCCGCCGCGGGCTACGACGCCGCGCGGGGCGAGATCATCGTTCGCCTCGACGCCGACTCCCGGCCCCGGCCCGACTGGCTCGAACGCGCCACCGAGCGGTTCGCCGCGAACCCCGATCTCGACGCACTGACCGGCTTCGGGATCTTCCACGACCTCCCGCGCGGACTGCGCCTCCTGGCTTCGTGGACCTACCTCGGCTCGTACTACCTCTTCACCCATCTCGCGCTCGGCAGGACCCCCCTGTGGGGGTCGAGCACCGCCTTCCGACGTTCCCTCTGGCTCGAGGTGCGCGAGGCTGTCGAGCGGGTCGACCCCGAGGTGCACGACGACATTGACCTCTCCGCGAGCCTGCCTGCGGCCGCGACCTCCCGCCTCGACCTCGGCTGGCAGGTCGGCGTGAGCGCCCGCTCGCTGCGGGGGCGGGCTCAGCGCAAGCGCCGGATGGACCGCGCGTGGCGCTCGCTCAGGCGCGCGTGGGGCGTCGCCCCGCCGTGGGAGCGCTGGCGCTCGCGCCTGACTCGCTCGAGCGCGAGGACCCCGGCCCGCGCGCACTGAGGCCGTTCCCCCGCGACACCCGCTCGAGCAATCCCCGCAGGTCCGGGCCGCTCTAGGGAAGGATGTCCGTGACTCCGGCGCACCGTCGTGCCGGAGTGCCGAGCACCCTTCGT
>Ga0182793_1001363_pt1 | contig 15313 bp, 15 predicted proteins | sample Passage237A_FD_130498 | JGI IMG/M metagenome (GOLD analysis project Ga0182793, IMG submission 130498) | Cellulose adapted compost microbial communities from Newby Island Compost Facility, Milpitas, CA, USA - Passage2 37A (version 2) (version 2) ... | reverse complement strand
TGCGGAAGGCTGCGGAATTGTGGCGTGTTCCCGCATTAGTCACGTGCGCGGCCCGTGGCGGGTGTGTTGCTGCTCGACTGCGCCGACGAACGGCGGCTGACTTTTGCGCGTGAAAACGCTGGCCCGTCGCTTGGTGCTCGCCGTCACTTGGCCATTGCGCGTTTGGGCGAAGGGCACGAGCCGGGAGTCCCTGGTCGCGCTCAAGCGGCTGTCTCCTGGTGCCGGAGAGGGTTGGGCGCTCTGGGTGCTCGTCGCGTTCATCGTCGGGTGTGCGATACTTGCTTTGCCGGGTGCAGTGGAGTGAGTGAGGAGCCCGCCGTATGCAGGCTCCTCGCCCTCTAGAAGTCGCCGGGTAGGATAGGCCCCGGCCTACTGGTCTCGGGTGGCAGCGTCGTCGGCTTTGTGGGAGCCGGTCCGGGTTGATCGAGCATGCGCTGGCATTCCTGCAACAGCTCGGGCGAGGTCTGCCGAAACTCCTGCAACAGCTCGGGCGAGATTTGCCGAATGTTGTCGGCCCGGGCACTCGTCTTCGTTCCGTTTGCCCGGACATAGGTGAATATGCCGAGGTCGTAATCCTCTGGGAACGTTTCCAGCGTGCCGGGTAACCGGTCATCGCTGTTGTGGATGTCGGCGCTGAACTGTTCGGGCGTGGGTGAGCCCTGCATGATAATCACGCGCAGAATGCACGCGAACGAATTACCCAATCCCCCGGGCGGGAAGCCGGAAAAATAGAAGCAATTCGGATCGCGCAGAGGATTGAGCTGGCCGCGTGCGTGCGCAACGAAGCCCCTGTATTTACGGTTTTGCATGTGTTAGGTTTGTCACAGTTCGATCTGGTAGTCGGATCGTGAGGGCTCCGACTGGCCCGGCCTCGGGTGAGGCAAGGAAGGGGTGGGCGCTGGCTTCAGGTGGAGTGCGGCGCGGGCGGCGTCCAAGGCGGCGAGTTCGGCGGCTTCGTGGGCGCGCTCCAGCTCGGGCACACGCGCTGCATAGGCCGCTTTGCATTGCGCGAGCTGAGGCCCGATCACTTCATCGGCAATGCCGTCGAGGTCGCGGGCGAGTTGCACGTCGAGGGGCACGGCATCGGCGCCGTAGCGATGCCGGAAATTCGCGACGCTACGGGCCAATTGCTGCTGTTTCCGCGGCGAGATCTCTGCGCCGGCGCGGCGTTGGCGATCGACAGCTATGCACCAGGGGCCCACGAGTCGGAGACCTGCATGGCCGATTCGACCGCCGCTGCCGTCTTGTCGACTCAGGCAAAGGTCAAAATGCGGATCGGACGTGTCGCAGTGAAATGCCAAGCCAAGAATGAGCCGTTGCGATTCGACCCGCGCGCGGGCTCGCTGGAACCATTCGTTGCGGAGCTTCGCGAGTGCGGTCAAAGGGGCGTGTCCGGAGTGGAGCATCGCCAATATCCAGTCTGAGAGCCACGGCGCGAAGGTGGTGGTGCTCACCTCGATCGGCGTGGCGGCACGGCGTTTCATTCGGACTGGCTGACCTCCGCGCTCAGTCCACGCATAGAAAGTGTTTCGGCGGTCTGCTTCTCGTTCGAGGAAATCCGCGAACTCCTCTGGCTTGGTGCATCGAATGCAGGCGCCTCCCTCGAAGCGAAAAGCATGGCCCGTCAGATACGGCCCGAAGTCCCGGGATGGGCTCGGGCGTTCGGGTGTGAGGACGCGCACGTAGGTGTAGGCCTGCCGGCGCTCACCTGCGTCTTTGTCGGCTTTGTGGCTCTGGGAAAGCGAATCTGGATGTCGAAACTGGCGTCGGCGTTTGGCGCGGGTGAAGGTGCTCATTTCGGGATGTGGAGGTTGCTCGATTGAAAAATAGCAGGAGGTGTCCTGCCGTCCGTTCAGCGTATTATGGCACGCGGGTTTCGGCGTGTATTTGGGGCGGTCGTTGGCCCGCGCGCACCGCAGCGGACAAGTTTGTGCGAGGGGCCGGTTGGGCTGTGCGCACAAGGGTGCATCTCGCAGGAGAAGTGGGTCAGAGCTTGTGCGCTGTTCGGCATGCCCCGTATAACAACACCCGTGGGAACGGGCCGTTGGGGGGAGGGGCACGATAGCGATGTGCCCCGGTGTGCCTCGAAAATGCGGGTGCTGGGAAGCGCGAGCCGCGCGGCTCAATGTAGGGCCGGGCTCGGTCGGGGGTGCCTCGCTCAATTGCGCTGAGGCTGGCGCTACTTCGATCCCGTCAACGGGATATCCGTCGGCCGATCCGCTGGGCTAATGCGATCAGAGGAAGCCGGCGTAGTTGCCGATATATTACGTGTGCTTGTCGGCCTGCTGGATGTAACAGTATTTCGAGGTGAAGTGAGGGATGGCCGGCTCTGCGATCTGCCGCGACTCGAACCCGCGATTCGAGTCCCGTGCTTCACGGAGTTTTTGAGGCTCAATAACTCCGTAGCCGGCGAGAGAGCAGGCCTACTCAGGTGCTGCCACGCGACGCTTGGGGCGGCTCGTTGGCGCGGTTGGCGGGGCCTCGCGCGAGGTCCAACAGCCGCAGGTGTCGTCGCCTTTAGTGCGCGGCCATTCCCAATTCTTTATCGGCGGGAGGGCGTGGCAGGCGCCGACGCCGAATTCACCGGCGTTGCCGATGGGGTCTTTCTTCTGGTGCCAGTGGCGACAGGTGTTGCAGCGGATAGTTGAGAGGGTGGCGGTTGCTGGCGCGGTGGCAGGGGTCATAAGGCGGAGACGCGTGGGAGGTATTGCGTGCGGCGCGCGTGCTCTTCGGGCGTGAGCAGGCCGGCGCGGAGGGCGGTATCCAGGTAGCGGCGCTGAATCTCGAACATGCGTTGCTGTTCGCCGGGCGAGAGGCGGCGGCGGGCCCAGCCGATGAACTCGCGCTGCATCTCTTCGGCGGAGCGGCCGCCGGCTTTGAGCGGTTGGCGGCCAAGGATGCTCGTTTTGATCGCGGCAAGGCGTGCGGTGCGCTTCTTGCCGGCGAGCGGCGCGAGTTCGCGGCGGAGTAGCTGCGCGGCTTCGTAGGTGTCGCCGGACAGCAGCGCGTCTTCCATGCTGCTGTAGAACGGCGTGTTTTCGTTCACGGACGGCAGGCCGCCGGAATTGAAAGCGGGGATGTCGAACCCCATCTCCTCGGCGAAGCGGTTGCCGGCGGCGCGGGTGAACCGTTTGTCGAGATCCGCGCGGAACAGCCGGGCTTCCGCGGTATCGAGTCCGAGCGCTTCGCCGAAGTTGTAGAAGGCGGCGCGGCCGTAGCGATAGGCGGTGAGCACGCGGCTGGCGAACTGGTGGTAGTCGTCGGCGGTGAGGCGGCCTTGCTGCGCGCGCTTGTAGGCGAGCACGCCCAACTCTTTCAGGATCGAGGCGGCGGGAGGTTCGATCGGGTTTTTGTAACGGCCGCGGGTGGCGGCCTCTTTCAGCATGCCGGCGTAGTCGGTGATGGCGCCGAAGCTGCCGCCCATGATCACGTCGGCGGCCATGCGTGACAGCGCGAGATCAATGCCGCGCTGTTCGTCTTCGTCGTAGGTTTTGAAGACTTCATCCCACGTCGGGTCTACGCGATCGGATCCAAACAGGGCCTCGCGCGCCGCGTAGGTGAGGGCGCCGGCGGCCATTGCCACGAAGGGCGAGCGGATCAGCGGAAGGAGGGTGCGCACGCGTTTCTCTGTGACCTGGTCGCCCACGCGGACGCGCACGCGCTCCCCAATGATCGCCGGCGCGATCACGTTTCGGACGTGGAAGCGCGCGGCCATCGTGCCCCATCGCGCGAACTGCGCGACGAAACGGCCGGCGGGGCTGTTGAGGAACAGCGGGACCTGGTTGTAGCGGTATCCGCCCTGCGCTTCGCGGACGGCGGCGCGGACGAAGCGATCGGTTTCCGGGCCCTTCAGGTTCTCGGCGAGCAATGCTTGCGGGTCGAATCCGTAGCGCTGCATGAGTGCTGCGGCCTGCAGGCTGGCGCGGCTGCCTGGATCGCGGCGGAAGTGTGCGAACGAGTCGCGCAGAAATGTCCGCGCCATCAGGAAGTTCGTTGCGCGAACCACCTGCTCCGCGGCGTTGAACCCGCCTAGTTTCAACGCGACGTTGGTGAATTCGCGCACGGGGCCGGAGGCGTCGCCTTGGAAGAGGAGGTCGGCCACGTCGCCCTTCAGGGCGCCGGCGGCCTGCGCGTCGGTGATGGCCGAGCGGGCTTCGCGGAGTGCGCGAATGGCGCGGATGCCGCCGAACTGATTCACGGCTTGGGCGGTGCCGCCGACTAAATTGCGCAGCGTGGAGTAGGGGTTGCCGAGGAAAAGCGCGCTGGTGGCGCTGGTGATGTTGCCGACGATTTTGCGCGTGCTCGGATCCAAGCGACTGACGCGGTAGGCGTGTTCGCGCGTGGCTTCGATGTAGCGTTGCGCGGCTTCGTTGCGGGTGGATTCGATCGCGCGGTCGAACGCGTCTTTTCCCTCGTCGCCGATCTTCTGGCCGAAGGCTTCGATTTGGGCGCTGCGTTCGGCCCAGCTGGTGACGAAGCGCGGAATCACCTTCAGGAAGTCGGTTTCATACCAGGCGTCGGGCAGGCGCGCGCTGCGGGCCATTTCGAGATTGGAAAAGAAGTCGTCGGTGGTTTCCCGCGGGATGTTGTTTTTGAGGAAGAGCCCCGCGTCGTCGGTGTGCTGAATGTTCCCGTTCTCCTGGAGCTGGGTTTTCATCTCCTCCCATAGCGCGGGGTTGGTGCTCGGATCGCGCAGCACGGCGTTGATCTCGTCGCGCAGCATGCGCGGGAAATAGTCAGCCCCGAGGTTTCCGCCGCGGCGGATGCCCTGGATTTTCGGATCATACACCATGACGCCCAAGCGTTCGTTGTGGTAGCCGGTGAACTCGAAGAGCCGGCGTGTGGCATCGATCAGGGCTTTCGTGTCCGGATGGGCGGCGTCGAGGATGCGTTTCGCTTCGGCGGGATCGCCTCCCTCACGGGCGGCGAAGTAGGCGGACCATTCGCGGAGCACGCGCTTGGCGCGAGGGCGACGCGCAAGGCCGGTGATACCTTGGAATTTCGAGATAGCCGGACCGATGATCGCCCAGGCGTTCGCAAAGTTACGGTCTCCGAGATCGATGTGGCGGTCCACGGCATCGGCCAGCGCGGTGAACTTGTTGCGGCGGAGCACGTCGGCCGCGCCTTCCCAGAACAGTCGGCCGTAGGTGACGGCGCGTTTCCATCCCTCGTCTACTTTCAACGGGTTGTCCGAAATGTAGAGGTCGCGAAGGGGGCGGCCGCCGCTCACGGCGTCCCACGCGTCGGGGAGATAAGCCGCGATGCGGTCGCCGAGGTCGGCGCGCATGCGCTCGCCGAACGCTACGAAATCTTCTGTTTCTCGGCGCGTGAGCTCGGCGTAGTCGCGGAGGTCGGCGAGGATGTCGAGATCCTGCGCGACGGGCTCGCTGATGTCGGTGCGGAATGCGCTGTCTGGGCGATCGATCAGGCGCTGGCGTGCGTTGCGCAGGTGAGCTGCGGCCGCTTTCGGGTTCTTTGGCGCGTCTGGGCTGCGCTTCGCCTCCGCCTTTTCCCATCCCGGGAAACGCTCGTCGAGTTCGTCGCGCGCGGCCTTCACGGCTTCAACGGCGGCGCGCGCTCCGTCGATATCATCGGCAGCGAACGCCTTCGCGCGGAGGTCACGTGCGCGGCGGAGCGCGGTCAGGAGTTCGGCCTTTGTGGCTGGCTGCTTCTGGGTGGCGAATTCGATGCGCGCGTCGGTGGGATCGAAGGTGCCGCGATTGCCGATCGCGGATTTCACCTGGTTGGGGCTAAAGGCGATGTAGGTGGTGGATTGGCGCGGAGTCGCGTCGGACACGTTGTCGACCACGTTGCGGACGATAACGCCGTCGTTGCCCGCACTTCGTGCGCGTGCGATCGCTTGCGACACGGTCGGGTTCCATGATCCGCCCTTGGCGTCGATCACGAGCGGATTTTGGAGCGAAACGTATGCGGCGATGGTGTTCGCGCCTGCATCTTGTCCGGCGTATTCTGCGGCGTTGCTCGGATCGTCTGTGAGGAAGATCGCGCCATCATCGCGGAGTTTGCCGTAGGCACGTGGTTCGCCTCGGAAAACCACGAGGGGCTTGCCCGCGCCATCGATCACTTTGCTGGAGCCGAACCAGCGGCGGAAGGCGTCGGAGTTGGTTTGCGCCGTGGCGAACGCGGGAGACGCGGCAGGGGTCACCGGCACGCGCGGTGCGGCGAGTTTTTGGGCGAAGGCTTCGCCGGCGCGGCGGCCAACCTCGGCGTCGGCGCCGGCGACGAAGAAGCGGCGGAATTGCTCAACAAAAAGCTGGTCCTCGGGGCTGATGCCTTCGCGGCGGGCCATCGTTGCCCAAATGCGCTGGAGATGTTCGCGCAGCTCGGCAGCGAGCTTGCGCAACAGGCTGAGCTCGGCGCGATCGATTCGGCCTTTCGCCCAATCTTCATTCAGCCGGGCGATGCGTTCGGCGAACCATTCCCGGGCGCCGTTCTCGTCCATGCTTTCCACGAAATCGAGTTCGCTGCGCAAGCGGCTGTTTTCGTAGAGGGGGCCGGTTTTGTTCTCCACCTCGAGCACGTGGAGGGCGCGGAGCTCGGCTTTGGTTTTCTCCGGAAGCGTGTCCCAGAACGGGTGCGCAATTTCGTGGGTGAGGAGCGCAGCGCCTTTCTGGCGATCGCGATAACTGCGCGCGCCAAGGACGATGAGGGAGCGCTGGGCTTTGGTGCGTAGGACTGCGGCTTGGACCTGCTCCGGGACGGGGCCGTTGTAGCCGCGCTTGCGCAGCGCGTCTTCCACCAATCCGATCTCGATGTCGTATTCGCGCGTGAGATCCGGGAAAGCTTTGCGGATGGCGGCGAGTTCGAGATCTGCTTCAGCGTCTGTCAGGGTCGGGGCGGTGCCGCGCGGCCGGCTCTCGTCGGTGTCGCGGAGGATGCGCTTGAGTGCGCCGCCTGGTGCGTTGGTGCGATCGGCAATGACGCGCGCGACGGGTTCGGGCTGAACGGTGTTCCCGGGCGTTTTGGTGCTTTCGAGTTCGGCGGCCGTTTCCGGGGCGAGGCTCGGCGTGGTGACGGCGCTTTTTACTTCGCGGCCCGCCGTGTCGCGTTCGGTGAGGGTGATCACGGGTTCGCCGGTTTCGCGCGCGCGTGCGTCCACGTCGGCCTTGCTGTTCGGGCCGAGGGCCAGCACGTCGTTTTCGCGGCCTTCCTCGCTGGCTGCGTGGATCTCCTCCGCCGTGATGGCGTCGGGGTTGAAGTGGAACACGCCGCGCGGTGTTTCAATTCGCTCCATCCCCTCGGGCAGCGGCAATTCATCCGTGCCGAGGGGAAACATTTGTGCAGGCCGGAGGCCATCGAGCAGCTGTTGTTGCTGCGCGGCGAGGGTGTCGGGTGATTCGGGGACGTTCGCGCCCGTGTCGTTGGCGGCCGTTGCGACGGGATCGCGGGTTGCCGCACGACGTGACGCACCGGTGGCGATTTCGACAGAGCCGGCGCCTACCTCGCCGAGAGCTTCGGCGAGGACGGATTTAGCGTCGATCGGGTCGCCAGCAGCGACGCTGCCGATCACTTCGCCTCCCGCGCCAAGGCTCGCTTGGGTGGCGATTTCCTGGGCGCCGCTGAGCAGTTTGCGCGCGATCGTCTGACCTGGCTTTGTGACGAGTTTGCCGGCGAGTCCTGCGGAGATCGCGTCGAGAACGGCGATGGGAACGCCGCGGCGGAGTGCCTTCGATCGCAGCGCTTCGAGCTGCGCGGGATCGTTGAGCACGGCCGCAACCGTTTCGGGCTTCGTGAAGTCCACGCCCATCTCCTGAAGCTCGGCGACGATCTTCCCGCCGTATTCCGTCACGAACGAGCCGAGGCCGGCGCCGGCGACGGTTCCGGCGGGGCCTGCGGTGGAGCCAATGGCCCCGGCGGCGAGCGCGGGGGCGCCGCTCGTCGCTCCTTCAACGGCAAGGTTGGTGAGGACTTCGATGGGATTGCTGGCGAGCGCGCGTAGTGCTTCCCCGGCGCCTTCAGCCTCATCCCATGTCTGCATGGCTTCGGAGCGGGGCAGCGCGTCGATCTCCTGCTGGCGGCGGCCAACGGCGGAGATCAGGCCGGGAATCCCTTCCCGCCGCTGATCATCGACAAAGCGCGCATTGTTGCGGAGTCGTTCTTCGCGCTCGGCTTCGCGCATCTGCCATTTTTGCAGCGAGATCGTGTAAACCTCGTCGGCGCGATCGCCGTAGCGTGCGAAGTTCTCGCGACGCGGGGGCGGATCGGCGCGGCGCATCTCTGCGATGCGTTCCGGCTCCTGGGCAGCGTCAGCGGCGAGGGAAGCGGCTGCGGCCGCGCTGGCGGCGTCGATCGATTGGCCAGCAGACCGGATGCCGCGGCGCGCCGTGTTGGCGATGCCTTCGAGCGTGCCGGGTGCTTTCGCTCGCTCGTGTTCGTCGTCGGCGCCGGTCGCCTCCAGGAGCATTGCGAGCGCTCCGGTAGGAGCTGCCGCACTACGCGGCGAGGTGGCGTGCGCGACTTCCTCGCGTTCGTCTTCCTCGTCCCATGACGACGTGACTTTCAGCAGTGCGGCAAGGCTCATGGTCGGCGAGTCGGTTAACGGAATGAGAGAAGCTTCGCGGCGCGGCGGTCTGCCTCCGCTTCGTCGATCAGGCCTTTGCGGAGCATGTCTTGGATTTCGAGGGCCTGCATGCGCGTGCGGCGCTGGGTGAGCTTCGTGATTTCGTCTTGGCGGGACTTCGCGTTGAATAGCCCAGTGCGCTGGTCGCCTTCATCCATCTCGGTTTGGTGCTGGGCGATCTGAGCGTCGATCTGGCTGATGCGATCGGCGTGCGGCGATTGATACGCGGCGATGTCGGCGCGGCGCTGCGCCTCGGCGACGGGAACGCGGAACTTCGCCTTACCGCCCGACTCCAGGGGCTGTTCGATTTCCGCCATGGCGCCGGCTGCTGCTTGGGTGCGGAGGGCTTCGTTGCGCGTGCGCATCTCGTCAGCGGCGAGCGGCGTCATCGTTTCGGTCTGCGCCGCGGTAGCGTTGATGTTGCGCGCGCGGGCATTCAGCTCGGCGACTTCGCCGGGAGTGAGTGCCTCGGTCCGGTCGGCAGTCACGTTGAGGCCCCGGGCGCGCGCTTGTTCGGTGGCGAGTTCGGCGGGAGTGAGGGCGCGCGTGCGCTCCGTATTGGCGGTGAGGTGATCGGCTTGCGCGGAAACCAGTGGCTGCCGGGCAGCGATATCCTTGTCCAGGAGCTCGCGGCGCAATGATCGATCGGCGGCTTCTTCTAGCGCTCGGCGGTCGAGTTCTCGTTCGCGCTGCTCGCGCTCCTTTTTGCGGTTATACGCGTCCGAGCCGGCGCGGAAACCGGCGTTTAGTCCGTCTGCTAGGTAGTTGCCCATGGTTGTGTCCTCTTGCTCGTTGGTTGTTTGTTGTCCCCGAAATCAGTTGTTGCCGGTAACACCTGGGTAGCCGTTCGCCGCGAACGCGTGGGGCTCCAGAGCTTTCGCGACTGCCTCATGTTTGATCGTCTCTGCCGCGGCGCATCCGAGTTCCGCGAGGCGCGCGCGGACCTTCATGAACTCGGCGAGCGTGTCGCGCATCGGCGTCAGCCGCTCCATATCGGCTTTGCGAAGTCGCGCGTATTCCATGGTGGCAGCATCGAAGCGGAGTAGCGCTTCGAGGTTTTGGGCGCGGAGTTCACGGGCCTGCGCGTCGGCGCCCTCGTCCTCGGCGTTTATGGCAGACTTCAAGCCGTTATCGATGGCGAGCAGCTCGGAAAGCATCTGCGTGCGCAGCTTGATTTGTTGCTCGCTGGATTGTTCGTGCGCGGCCGCCATCGCGTCGAAGCGCTCCTGGAGTTGGAGAGCTTCGACGTGGAGTTTTTGGGCGATCGCGCCTTGGTCCGCAGATGGGTTCATGTTGGGCGAGTGGCGTTGCGAATGAGACGGAATGCGAGTTGCCGCCAACGCGGGCGGCGAACGGGGTTCAGTGCGAAGGCGGCAGCTTCCTCGGTATCAAAATGGCCGGCATAGTGGCGGACGGTGCTTCGAGCGGCTGCCGGCGCCGGCACTGCGACCGTGTATCCTCCGGCTGGATGCTGCCGGACTTCTGGTTTGCTTGGTGTGCTCATGGCGTCCCTCCCGGGTTTGTATCCTCTTTTACGATGCGGAACCGGCGGCCATGGCCTACGCCCTGAACGAGGAAGCGAAGCCGATCTGTGCTGAAGCCCATCCGGTCGTAACGCTTTAAGAGCTTCGCGAATCTCCCTCGCTGCGGCATCTCGATCGAAAATTCGCCGTCGCAGATCACATACTCAAAGAGGCCTTCCTCGTGGGCCGCTTTCACGATGTCCTCGAACTCTACCGTTCCGCTATTGAAGCGACGGTAGAGTGCGACGATCAGCTTGCCGATCTGATCGCCTTCCGTGTCGCCGCCCTCGTGAAGTTCGGCGCGAGCGGTTGGACAGCCAAAGCCGGCGTGCTCGACGATTGCGGCGATGGTGTCGCACCATGCTCCGAGGCCGTTGTGTGGCGTGCTGCAACGTGGCCGTCCGGCTGAATCCCACGCCTGAACCATCGTCCAAAGTGCGCCGAGAATTTCGCCCCGGCGGGCAACTAACACCGCTTCGTCGAGTGGCTGTCTGAACTTGCGGTCCTCCGCGCGCGCGGCCTCAGAGAAGAGTTCTACGAAGAGCGAACGGCGGCGCATGTCTGGGCTAACCGTTGCGCCGTTGCCGGTGATAAAAACGGTGGTGCCGTTCTTGCCGGAAAAAGTTTTCGACACACTGAGGATGCGTCCCTGCCAGTGGAGTGAGGTCAGAAAACCCTCGAGACACGGAGACGAGAGGTGCTTTTTGATGTTGTCGAAAAACAACACCGGCTGCGCTTCCATGATCGCCGTCAGCAAAACCTTCTCGAGCTCCTCTTCTTTCTGGGGAAGGTTGTGCCGATAGGCGCGGCCGAAAACCGGAACTACGGCACAATCCGCTGCCAGCGTTTTTCCCGCACCCGGCGCGTTTGCGAGATAGATGAAAGCGGGACGCAGTGCGGTCGGCGGCAATATGCCGCGAGCGAAAAGAGTGAGCATGGCTGCGACCGTCACCGCTTTGCTGCGGCCTCCGTCCGCGAAGCAGAACTCCGCCAGGAGTTCATCGATAATCTCGCGAGGCGTTTTGAGGAGCTGCGCGGGAATCGGGCTGGGGTTTAGTGTATAGGTCTGGCTCTCCGGGTCGTAGCCCTGTGGAAGGAGCGTGATTTTTCCGTTCTTCCGAAGCGTGGGAAGCGGAATGTCGTTCACGTGCTCGATCGGCGGCAAAGCGTCGACGAACTGTGGTGAAACGAGTGTCGCGCGGGACACATCGTTGGTCATCGTCTTTTTGATCTCGATCAACGCGTGGGCGTTGTTGGACGGCTGATGGGCGGTGTAGCAGATGACATGTTTCTCAGCCCACGTCCGCAGTTCTTGTTCGCCGACACTGCGGAGGGCATCGCCTTTTTCATTCAGCGTGACGACAAGTCGCTCGCGGCGGAATAGGCCCCGTGTCCGCAGGTAGCTACCGAGCTCGCCGGCGAAGTCCGATATGGTCCGGTTGTCGCCTGGAAGCTGAACCTTCGGACGTTGGTCGTTGAAGATACTGCGTGCGACGCTGCCGGGAAGAGAGGTTGGCGGATCGAAGTCGCCTAATGGGTCACGAATCATGAAGTCAGTTCTCCGTGCGCGTTAATGAGCCGGAGGCCCTGAAGCATGCGGGCGATGTCGGCCGGTTTGAATGGGTGCGTCTTGTTGAGGTCGCTGAAATCTTTGCCGCCCTCTGCGCGTGGACTCAGGATGTGAACGCTTACCGCGCGTGCCCGGAGTTGCTCCGCGAAATCGGATTTCCACCGCTGGCCGGCTTCATCTGCGTCGGGAATGACGAGAATCTTTGGCGCCGGGGGCCAGTGGGGCGTCCAGTGTGCGAGAAAGGTCCGCCAGCTTGTCGCTCCGCGAATGCCGACAATGGCGATGTCCTCGGGCCAACTGGTCGAAGAGTCGAGCCAACCGGCCGCGGCGGCGAACGCGATGGTGTCCCATTGACCTTCAAGGATGATGATGAGTCGTGCTGCGCTGAAGCAGCCGAGCACGAACGGAAGGGCGGGGATGCCCTTAGGGTGAAAGGACCAATGCTTGCCGAGATCGTCGCGAGCAGGGTTGTGGCGAGCGTGAAAACCGATGGCTTCCCATCCGCCTTTACGGGGAGCCTGCACGGCAAATGCGACGGCGCGAGATCCGCGGAGCTGAGGCGCAGCCATGTAGCCCTGCGCGACGAGCTGGCTGGTGGTTCCAATGGTCCATCCGCGCCATAGGTCGATTTCAGCCGCGAAATCAGAGTCCATCCCGAGGTAACGGCGCCCTTCCTCCCATAGCTCTTTCTCGCGGGGAGGCATCGGCTTCGCGGAGAATGCTTCGGGCTGGGGAGGAGGTGCGGGCGACGGTGCTTGGGGGAGCTGGGGAGTGGCCTTCTTTCGCTGAGTTGGCGTGCGTCGATTGGGATGTTCTGGCTTCGCTGAATAGCCCAGCCACTGCCGGCAAAGCGCTATCGCGGCTTTGGCGTCTGTGCCGGTGTATTTCGCGACGAAGTCGATCACGTCGCCGCCGTCATCGGTAGCATGGTTTTTCCATCGTTGGCCGGATCCGTGCGGGTCCGGGTAGACGCTGAAGGATTTATTGCGGTCGCCGTGCTTGTGTTCCTGTGGAAACGGCGAATGGCAAAGCTTGCTGATCTCGCCCGTGTATCCGAGGCGCTGCGCCGCGTCGGCGATCGAGATGCGGCTTTTGATCTCCGCGATTGTCGGTGCGAAGCTCATGTGGCGCCGAATGTCGAGGGAGGAAGCGGCGCCACCTCCTGTGCAATCATCTCAAACGACAGACGGTCGTAGACGTAGACACGGGAATTTATGCGAATCGGGGTAAGCCCCTTTGTCTTCTCCCACTTCTTGATGGTCTGATTCGTGCGATGCACCCGCCGTGCCGCGGCGGACCGTGTAATATGTCGCACGGGATCATACGTGGGCGATTGCGATTCGGGGGTCATATCAGGCCCGCAGCAGCCATCCGCTCGACGCCCCGCAGCCCATATGCGTGGGCTAGCCTCACGAGGGAGGCTGGAACAATTAGGATCCGCTGGCCGTGTTCCTTTGCTCCCGGAAGTCCACCGCGAGCGAATTGGCGGCGAATCGTTCGGGGGTGAACACCCAATCTGGCGGCGAGCACGGTGTGGCGAATCTCGCCCTTCTCGGACCCTGCGATCCGCGCCACTTCCGATGGGTTCGGAAGCCCGGCCGCAAACCGGCGAGAATCGGTAATTGTATTGATACTCCGCATGGCTACGCTGTGTAGCCATGGAGACCGGCGCTCAGAGCGGAAGCAGATCAGAGGCTACTTGTAGCCAAGGCCGAGGTCGCAGGAAGACTCGCGGCAATTGGGCGCTCACACGCCTTCGCCGCATGGTGGAGAAAACGTTTCCGCGTGAACCTGCATCGCAGTTGGCGTTTGCCCAGCAGCTCGGAAAATCTTTCGCTACCTACAAGGCTTACGAAAATGGCGATCGTGATCTGAAGCTAGAAGATGCTGAACGCCTGGCTGCGCGCTTCGGTGTCCGTGCGGAGTCGCTGCTGCCTCCGGCGGCGTTGCGTCGTTCGGCTTGGCCGCTGCAGGCCTTTTCAGGCGAACGACTCACTCCGAAGTGGCTGAAGTGGTGGTTTAGCGGAGATGCTGCATCACAAGTGATGCCGGTGGTCGCAGAAGCGGTTGGGGATTCCGCCGAAGATGAGACGCGAGCTTTACTCGACTCGATCGTCGCTCGATTCGGGGCGGAGAGTAGGGCATTGCTGCGTTCTGCGAGGGTGAAGAAGGTCTTGGGTAGTGTGGAGAGTGCGTTGCATAGGGTGCTGGAGGAGATCGCGCGTCAGCATGACGTGAAGGAAGAATGGAGGCGGAGGATACGCGCTATCGAAACGCCGGAATCGGTTCATCAGCGCTGTGCTCGTCTCGACATGGAGCGGGCGGACGCCCTTGCGGCAGAGGAGCGTGCGAAACAATCCCTTGAAGAGGCGGAGGCACGTATGGCTAAGCTGCGGGAATACGTTGCCAGCTTGGAGGAGAAGTTGAGGGAATGTCCGTCGAGGGATCAATCATAGGGATAGATTCATACTTTCACACTTTACACCCGTCGAAATTTGTATGTAGCTAGCTACATGAAGGCATTCGGCTACATCCGTGTGAGCACTGAGGGGCAGGCGCAGGACGGGGTATCGCTAGAGGCGCAAGAATCGAAGATTCGCTCGTGGTGTGATGCGAGTGGGTTTGAGTTGGCCGGTGTCTATGTGGAAACGCTGAGTGGTGGGCGGGCGGACAATCGCCCGGAATTGCAGCGTGCGCTGGCGGAGGTGTGTCGGGCGAAAGGTGTGTTGGTGGTTTATTCTCTTTCGCGGCTGGCTCGTAGCACGACAGATGCGATCGCGATTTCTCAAAGATTGGAAAAATGCGGCGCTGATCTGGCGAGCCTCACTGAACGAATCGACACGACGACAGCAGCGGGGAAGATGGTCTTTCGCATGCTTGCGGTGCTGGCGGAGTTTGAGCGCGATCAGATTAAGGAGCGCACAGTGGCGGCCATGAGCCATCTCCGGCGGAAAAATCTGCGGATTTCTCGGGTGGTTCCGTTTGGCTACGATCTCGCTGAGGATGGGCAGACCCTGCGGCCGAATGCCTCTGAGGAGGCGAATGTGGCTTTAATGGCGCGGCTGCGTGGAGACGGGGCCAGTTATGCCGCTATTGCCTCAGAACTCACCGCGCGGGGCGTGCGGACGAAAGCAGGAGGGGTGTGGGATCACTCAGCAGTTAGGAAGATTCTGTTGCGCGCGGCGAAAGCGGGGTCCGTTTCGATGGCTGCATGAAAAAGCGAAAGACAGATGCCGGAGCGAAGGAGGTTGCTCGGTTCACCGTGCATCTTTTCGGGCGCGACTTAGAGCGGATGGGGGAGCTGCGCGATTACCTCCGGACGCTGGGAACGGAGGAGGTGAATCGAAGCCTCTTAGTGAAAATCGCGCTGCGTGGCGTGAGTCTGACGCCCGCTCTGAAGAAGCATGTCGATGCTATCCGGGAGGAGGACGGCCGCCGGGTGCGCCATATGCGGAGAAGGGAGAAGTGATGGATCCATTATCAACACTTCGTCAACGTCTTCGTAACACGTTGGTAAGAAGGCGTGAAGCGAGGTCTCAGAAGCCTGTGTCGCAAGACATCCGGGTTCGAGTCCCGGCTTGGGCACCATTAAAGAGAAAATGTTGAAGGCGAGGGCGGTGATGGCGGAGGGAATGGGTC
>Ga0182793_1001362_pt1 | contig 15316 bp, 15 predicted proteins | sample Passage237A_FD_130498 | JGI IMG/M metagenome (GOLD analysis project Ga0182793, IMG submission 130498) | Cellulose adapted compost microbial communities from Newby Island Compost Facility, Milpitas, CA, USA - Passage2 37A (version 2) (version 2) ... | reverse complement strand
CCGGGGGCGCCCCCCCCCCCCCCCCGGGCCCCCCCCCCGCCCCCCCCGCCGGCCGCCCCCGGCCCCGCCCCGGCCCCCCCCCCCCCCCCGCCACGGCGGGCGAGGGGGGAGGAGGCCGCCGCACCACCGGCGGCCGCGGCGGCTCGGAACCTGTCCCCTTAGCCGTGACCACACGCGCCGCGTGCGCCTTCTCCCGTGACAGCCGCCGCGCGAACGCCTCCGGCCAGTCGCCGTCGCCCGCCTGCCACGCCCGCCACACCTGCACCAGATACCCCGGCCCCCGCGCCTCCTCGCCCGGCCGGTTCAGCCAGGCGTGGTACGCCGCCAGCTCCCGGCACCACCGCGCGCCCATCGTTGCCAGCATCTCCCCCGGCACACGCCCGCGCAGCCCGACCCCCCGCAGCGCCGCCAGCGCCCCTTGGTTCTCCCTTCCGTCCCGGTTTTTTTCCGCCGGGAAGTCCCCCCTTCCGGGGGGACGCTTCCGCTCGGGGGCCTTCCTCCGCTCCTCCCGCACCGCGACGCCGACACCAGACACCGCCTGCGGCGGCGGGAGTGTCCTGTCCCGACGCTCCAAGGGGAGAGGGGAGGGGGCCGCCGATGCCGCGGGCCGCGGCTGGCCCCGCAGCAGCAGCAACTCCCGCACCGCGTCCGGTACATATGCCAGCAGCCCGCGCAGGTCGTAGCACAGGCTGTGCCGCCGGGAGCGCGGCCGCACACCCCGCGCCCGCGCCGTGTGCGGCCCTGGCCCCGACGCCAGCTCCTCGCCCGTTACCACGCGCAGCACGCCCAGGCGCCGCCACAGCAGCAGCGCCGCGTTTACCGTGTCGTCGCTCAGGTCCAGGCGCGCCGCCAGCGTCTTGATGCACGGCCACACCCGGTCGTGGCCGGTGTTGGCGTGCTCCAGCAGCGCCCCCAGCACCTCCAGCGCCGAGCGCGTCAGCCCCGTCTTCTTGCCCGGCCGCCGCCGGCACGCCGCACCGAACGCCAGGTCCGCCAGCGCCGCCAGCGGCAGGCCCACCGCCTCGCACGCCGCGCGCAGCGGCACGGCAAGCGGGGGGCCCGCCCCGGCGGCCCGAACTTCCCCCTTGACAGCCGCGGCCGGGGCCGCGTATGGTGTACGCACATCGCTGGTGGCTGGCATGTTCACAGGGCTCCGGGGCCTACGCCCGGGAAAGGACAGGTGTCACGATGCTTCCGAACTCCGAGGCGATCGATCGCGCGGTCGCAGGCTTCCCCGCCGCCCTGGGGGCGAAGGTGCGCGAGCGCCGCAAGGCGGCGAAGTTCAGCGAGGACGACCTGGCGCGTATGCTCTCGCTCACGGCCAAACTCTCCCTTTCCGGCCGCGACATCGCCGCGCTGGAGGCGGGCAAGATCAAGAACCCGGACATCCGCCTTCTCACCGCGCTGATGTTCGTGCTGGAGCTCTCCGTGGACCAGCTCCTCGTCTCCGGCCTCTCCGACAAACCCGGGCGGTAAAGAGGCACCCAGGGCTGAGGCACCCACCCCCCAGCCCCCTCCCTCGGCGGCGCAGCCGCATTGGAGCGGCGCTGCGCGCCCGAAGGAGGGGGAGAGCCTCGCCGTCGAATGAATTCGCGGCTAATGGTTAAAAAGTCGGCCTGCGCCGACTCCAGATGTCGAGATGCAGTTACGGCTTATCCGTAGCAGCGTCGTCTACTGGAGCCCGCACCGACGAAGCGGAGCTTCGCTCGCGGAGCTTCGCTCGCGGAGGCGGGCTTGAATCACGGAAGCCGGGGTTTCAACCCACGGCGGCGATGGGCGGGGGTGGGTGCCTCAACCCTGGGTGCATCCCCTACCGCCCGTACACCTTTCCGAGCGTCGCCGCGTCGCGGTCGCTCACCCTCTCCCCGCCGCTGATCGTCGCCCCCATCAAATCGGCCTCAACCGGGCTGTGCCCTTCCCCCATGAGCACGTGCCCCAGCTCATGCCCCGCCACCGGCCGCCTCCCACTCCCGCGCCGCCTCCTCGATAGGCCGCGCCCACTCCTGCCTCCCGCCGAGGTCCAGCGCCACCACGAGGCGCCGATCCGGGGGCAGCAGCACCGGCCGCGCCGGCTTCAGGAAGGCGGAATAATCCCCGGAATAATTTCCGCCACGTCCGCCCCCGCAGCCGATCAGCAGGGCGACGCCCAGGCCGCACGTGAGCCCGGCGAAGAGAAGTAGTCGCGTCAGGTTCGAGAACCCGGTTGTGTCACGAAAAGCACCATTTCGCGCGATTTGCGCGCCATCGTCGTTCTGGTGGTACGATATCGGCATCCAGATACCTTTCTGCGGCGCGAGACAGAGGGCAGGAGCGGGCGCAATGCTGATCGAATTCACAGTGGGGAACTTCCGGTCGTTCCGGGAAAAGGCGACGCTGAGCCTGGTGGCCGCAGCCGACCGGAAGGGTGGGGGCGAGAAGAGCCCGGCCGACCTTATCGAGACCGGGGATAAAGACCTGCGGCTGGTGCCTGCCGCCGTTCTCTACGGGGCGAACGCCAGCGGAAAGAGCAACCTTATCCGGGCGGTCAGCTTCATGCGGCGCTTCGTCATTGGTTCGGTGAGGGAGCAAGACTCGATCGGGGCCGAGCCGTTCCTGTTCGACACTAGCACGCGGAACGAACCCTCTCACTTCGAGGTGGTGTTCCTTCTGGACGGTGAGCAGTATCGCTATGGCTTTGAGGTGTCGCACGACGCAGTGACACGCGAATGGCTCTACGTCCTGCCTACGATCCGGGAGATCGAGCTTTTCTACCGCGAGAGTCAGACGATCGCGCGGCACACGCGCCGTTTTCGCGAAGGCAAAGGTCTGGAGGAGCGAACCCGCCCGAACGCCCTGTACCTGTCGGTATGCGCGCAGTTCAACGGTGAGGTTGCTACCCGTGTGTTGCGCTGGTTCCGGTCGCTTTTGCATATGAATCATGAGCGCTCCCAACTGCTGACCAGCAGACGAATTGGCCAATGGTTTCAAAGTGCGACTTCCGCGCTGCAACGCGACATAGAACAGTTCGTTCAAAAACTTGATGTTTCCATTGCGTCCATTTCAGTTGTAGAAACAACTCGGCAACTCCGTAGGAGCGACGGCACTATGCGCGAGATAACCGTACCTGTGTTACATAGTCACCATGAGGTTCGGGATGCTGAAGGGCGCATAGTGGACCGGAAAGACTTCCCAATCGAGGACATCGAGTCTGAAGGCACACAGAAACTCATCTATCTGTCTGCGCCACTGTTCAATGTGCTGGAACACGGGCAAACGCTGCTTGTAGACGAACTCGACGCCCAACTTCACCCGAATATGACTTGCGCTATCGTCCAGCTTTTCCAGTCGAAGCGCACCAACCCGCACGGCGCGCAGCTCGTCTTTGCCACCCACGACTCCAACCTCCTGGACCCCAAACTCTTCCGCCGCGACCAGATCTGGTTCACTGAAAAGGACCGCGCCGCCGGGACGCGCCTGTACTCCCTGGCCGAGTTCCGCCGCACCGACAACGAGAAAGTGCGCCCCGACGCCGCGTTCGAGCGTGACTACCTCACCGGGCGCTACGGCGCCGTGCCATACCTGGGCGACCTATCGGCCGTGGTGGAGCGCCTTTTGAACGAGAGCGACGGCACCGACGAAGCGCCCCGGGTCGACCATGCCGCCGCCGCGCGATAGGGGCGGGAGCGCGTCCCGTGCAGGGCGCGGCGGGAAGCGCACCTCTCGGAGCCGCGTCACGGAAACGCGCGATCCTCTGCCGCGCGTCCTCATCGTCTGCGAGGGCGAGAAGACCGAGCCGAATTACTTCCGCGCGTTCCGCCTCACCAGCGTCGATGTCGTCGTCCACGGCGCGGGGAGCGAGACCCTGCGCGTGGTCGAGGAGGCCGAGCGCATCGACGCCGCCGAAGGGCCGTTCGACGCGGTATGGTGCGTCTTCGACCGGGACGACAACCCGGCCGCTCACTTCAACGAAGCCATTCGCCGGGCGTCTCGCCCTCGCTATCACGCCGCCTGGTCGAACGAAGCCTTCGAACTCTGGTACGTCCTGCACTTCGAATATCTCCAGGCGGCCGTCGCCCGGTCCCGGTACTTCGACCGCCTCACCGCGCACCTCGGCCGCACCTACGCCAAGAACGACCCGGGTCTGTACGCCGTTCTCCAGACGCGTGAGGACACCGCCGTCCGCAACGCCGACAAACTGCTCGCCACCCACGCCGAGGGTGCTACCCCGAGCGCTTGCTGCCCCGCCACCACCGTCCACCACCTCGTTCGCTACCTCCGCAACGCCGCCCGCGCCGCCGGTCGTACCCCGTGACCTGCCGAGGCTCACGGCGGCGCATCCTTCGCCAGATACAGCCGGGTGTACAGCACCTCGCCCCCCAGCCGCAGCTTGAAGATCTTCCGCACCTCGTAATCAACCGTGCTGGCTCCGGTGCCCTCATCCGTCACATCCGGCAGCGCTACCGTATCCCCCGCCACCGGCCCGCCGTTGCTCGTGGTGAAGTCCCCGGCAATCACCAATTGGAAGCTCGGCCGGTCCCAGGAGGAGGCATCCGACGCCAGGAACCAGCCGTACAGCGTCCCGTAAGGCGCCACCGAGAGCAGCCCTTTCGTGCTGTAGGTGAAGCCGCTGCGCTTGTAGGAGTACTCGTTCCCGTACTTCTCGATGGCGGCCGTCAGCTTGTTGACCAGGGCGTTAATGCTCGCCATCGCCGCCGCCCCCTTCCCCCTGCCGGTGGTCCTGCTGCTGCCTCGCCTCCCGGGCCGCCACGTCACGCGAGCGTGACAGCACGTCACGCGAGCGTGACAGCGCGGCTGCCCTGTCCGCGGCCGTCCCCTCCGGCACCCCCAGCCAGGAGCGCAGCCAGCTTTCCGAGGGCGCCACTACGCTCCCATCAAGAAGCAGCTTCACCAGCTCACGCCGGCCGGCCAGCTCCGCGGCGCTCAGGTTCGGGAACTTCACCACCGGGCAGGGAGCGTTCGGCCCCGCCCACATCGTGCAGATCGTCCGCGCCACCTGCCCCGTCAGCAGGCATTCGGCCAGGTCCGAGCGAAGGGCCTGTATCCAGTCCTGCGCGACGTCGGCATGCACCGTCCCCAGGGCGTGCGAGCCGGCCGCACCGGTCGACGTGAGCTCCCCGCCCAGAATCGCCCGGGCAATCTGCCGGTCGAAGTACTCCGTTGCCGTCACGTAGGCCCGGGCCGGCTCGACCCGGCCCGCATCGAGCGCCGGGTTAATGACCACGCCCTCCGGCACGGCCAACGCGGTTTCAGATTGGATCTTCCCGAGGCTCGCCGTCAGGCTGTCCATTTCGGCTTGCGTCCAGTGGCCCGGGACCGTCGCGATGATCGAGGGGACGCCCCACTTGTCCAGGCCGACGAGCCACATCCGCAGCGTCTCGTCTTTCAGGGCGTAGGGGCGATAGGCGGCAACGAGATCGCTTTCCCCGTAGGGGTTGCCGTACCGGCTCTGGTACGAGTACACAGCGAAGCGCTCGCGCGGCCACGTGGCCCCGGCGTCCAGCACCTCCAGGCCCACCACATCGCCCGTCTCGCCGACGACGAACCCGAACCGGCGCGGGTCGTGCCAGCGCACGGCCGACAGCAACCCCTCAGCGGTCCAGAGGTATTCACCGGCGGCGAAGCCCATCGCCAGCGCATCGAGGGCGCCCGTCACCAGGCCCGCCCAGCCGCCCGGGATACTATCCACCTGCTCTTCGACCAGGGCGGCGAGGCGCTTCCCCTCCGCGGAGTCCTGGCCGGGGTGAACCTCTACCGATTCGCTCAGGACCGCCAGGCGCTTCGTGGTCAGGCACGCGCGCACCTGCGGGTCGCGCTCCATCCGGCGGAAGGTGTCTAGTCCGCCCGGTGGATAGTCCGCCCCTCCCGGCGCCTCGAAAGCCGTGCGAGTGACGCGCCCGCCTGCCGTCCGGGAGCGAAGTGGTACACGCTCTGAAGCAGCCGCCACAGGAGCCGTCCCTGCCAGCGACGAAGCGAGCGCCGCCAGGCTCCCAGCGGCCCACCCGCGCACACTTCGTGTGCTCTCGCGGAATCGAGAACCATACCCGACCATGAGAACTTCGCCTCCCCTCCTGCGCTGACGCGCCGACCGCCCGCACTCACGCGCACCGCACTCCCGCCCGCCTTCACGAGCCAGGGCGCCGCCGCGCGCACGGCCAGCGCCAGAGAACACACCGCGTCGTCGTGGCCCTTCGCGGCTTGCAGCTTTTCGCGGCCGCCCGGGTTCGTCGCCGGAATCGCCTCGAAGTTCCGAAGCTCCGAGAGCAAGACCGGGTGCGCCGGGAACTTCAAGCGCCGCTGAGACAGCGCGATCGCCAGCCCGTCAATCAGCGGCGCCTTCGATGCCGCCGTGAAGATGAACGGTTCCACCGCGCAGCCCACCCGCGCCGCGGCCAGGGCCGATACCAGCTGCTCCGCTACGACGTCCCCGATTCCCGTAGCATCGGGAACGCAGATCGAGCAGCCCCAGTGCTTCAGCACCCGAACAATCTCCCCGACCTGCGCTTCCCAGGGAAGGCCAATCAGGCGGACCCACCCGACCAACCGGGCCGAGAGCGGCCCCACCTCCAGCACGCTGATAACCGTGTAATCGCCCCGGCGGCCGAAGTCCACGCCCGCCACGTACTTACGGCCCCACAGCGGCAGCAGCCCGTAATCGTCGTCACACAGGGCCGCTTCTATGTCCGCATCCGGGAACACCGCGCCCGCCGCTTCGACAAATTCGGCCAGAAACTCCGCGCGGAAGCGGCTCGGGGCCATTTCTTCCGCCATTTCGGCCAAATACTCTTTGTCTACGAGCGGATTTTGTGAACTTGGGAGCCTTACCGACCGGTAACGGCGGTACTCCCGCTCGCCTTTCTCGTAATCCTCGTAGAATCCGCCCCGTTTCCCGTTCGGGCTGCTGATTTCCACCAACTGCCCGCCGCCTTTGACCGTGGCGAGCATCGGTTTTACAGCGGCCTCTACCGCTTCATCGCTGACGAACGCGCGTTCATCGACAATGACCCGGAAGCGCTTTAGCTTCCGGGTGGTGCCCCGCCCGCGCAGGTTTCGGCCGTTGCGTCCCGCGGCGCGGACCCAGAACACCATTTGACCGGTGGACTTGCGCCTGATCTGCGGGAAAGGCGCCCGCTTAATCTCCAGATCAGCCAGGTGAGGAAAGCGAATCTGTAAATCCGGGTCCTCTTGCGCCTTCTCTTGCGCCTCCGTGATCTTCTCTTCGACACTGTCAAAGAGCCCTTCGGCCTGGTCGCGGGTCGGCGCCACGCCCATTTGCCCGAGGTCCGGTTCGGTCAGAATCCGGCTGGCCACGTCCATCCCGAGGCATTCCGTCTTCCCCCAGCGCCGGCCGCACGCAGCCACTAAGACGCCCGGTTCCGAACCATCGGGCAAGCGGAGCCCCAGAAACGCCCGCTGCCCCTCGTGCGGGTGCCAGTCCCAGAGCCGCGCCGCGAGTTCGAGGCGTTCGTCTAGGGTTGCTGTCGCCATCCGTCTCCCCCCACCAGACCGGCCACGACGGCCACACCTACCCGATTTCCTCAAGCACCGCGCCCGAGGCGAGCAGCCCGGCCTCCAGCGCGTCGAAGTCGATAAACTCCGAGAACACCGAGGGGAGCACATCGCTTTCCCGCGTGGTCGAGAGGTACGCCCCCACCCCGCGGCAGTTCGGGCACGCGGCCGGCGCGGGCGGCTCCGGCTCCGGCGGCGCTTCCGGGTCTTCCGGGTCTTCCGGGGCGCCGGCTTCCTGGTCCTCCTGGTAATCGGCCAGGGCGTCGGGATACGCCTGGTTCACGTTCGCCGCGTTCACCTGCCCGGTGCTCTGGCAGTGGGGGCAGGGCAGAACCAGATAGTCAGCCTCCACGGGGTTAATCCTCGCTCCCGGCGTTCCGGGAGCCCTCGGAACGGCCGAACATACGGTCTTGCCGCGCCCGGCTGGCGCTGCTCTCCTCGCTGGGGGTGATGGAATGCCGCGCCGCCTCCCCAACCCCGCTCAGCCCGAGAGCGGCCCGGGCTTCGGCCTGTGTCATCAGCCCCGCCCCCCGCGCCGCGGCCAGGGAGCGCCGGGTCACGGCTTCGGCCTGCTCTTGCAGCAGCGTCCGCTCATCGGCGACCCTGCCCACCCGCGCCGTCACCAGATCCTCTTCGGCGCCGAGCTTGGCGGTAGCGGCTGCCAGCCGCAGCGCCTCCGCCTCCAGCCGCAGCGCCTCGGCCTCCAGGCGCGCGGTTTCGGCCGCGATCCGCGCCTGATCCGCCGCCACCCGCAGCGTCTCCGCTTCCACCCGCAGCGCCTCCGCCTCGATCTTCGTGATTTCGGCGGTGATCTTGTCGATTTGGGCGGCGGTCAGCTGCTCCCCGGTTGCCGCCCCGATGCGGTACGGGGCCAGCGCCGCGTCCGCTTCCGCCCGCAGCTGCGGCCCGTGATCCGGTTCGGCCGAGAGCAGCAGCCCCGCCCCCTGGAACGCCGCCGCTGCCCCCTCCTCGCGCCGGCGCAGGCTCAGGACGTCCGCGGCGATGAGCTTGCCGATGTTCAGAACCAGCAGCGGAATCACCGCGCTGTCCACCAGGTGCTCAGGCTGGATGCTGGCTTCGTAGCCCGGCTGGAGCGTCAGGCCAAAATCCACGTCGTCGCTGTGCTGGGTGTCGCCCAGGTCCAGACGCGCCAGGCCGGCGATGAGCGATGCACTGATAGAAAGGGCCACGGTGTTACCTCGTCACCTCACGTCACCTCGTCACCCCGTCCTGAAAAAGCGGCCCCCGGCACGCGGCGGGGGCCAGAGTCTCGGCAATGGTAAGAATCGGGAAGAATCGGGAAGAATCGGGAAGAATCGGGTGCCGTCTCTCCGGCTGCCACGCACTGACGACGAGCGGGACCACGGCAAGGGACAACCAACGAAGCCGCTCCCCTCCCTGGACCGGGGGCGGGCCGGCGTTCACCCTGTCACGGCGGAGCCGTGACTTCGCCCCCCTGTGAGAATCCCGGTTACGAGGCGTCTCCGGTCGAGCAGTAGGCATATTGCCAGAGACCGAACCCGGCGTTGTCCCTCGACCGCACGCCATACAGGAATTCATCGCGCATGAAGCCGCTTTCGCTGTTCTCGGTGAGCTCGCTCAGTTCGGCCGCCACCCGCTGCTGCACGATGAAGGGCTTAACCGCGTGGGTGCAGTCCAGCACGTGCCATTCGCTCGAGGAGGCCAGCCGCGCACTCACCACCACCTTCAGGCGGCCGTGCAGCGCGTTGACCCGGTTCTGGCCCCCGCTCGAATCCGGATTCAGCGCGCTGTTGAGCACCTCCAGCGCCGTAAACTCCAACTCCGGCGGAACCAGCAGATGCGAGGGGCGCACGTTCATCGGCTCGCCCGTGCTCGGCGTCACCTGCCGCTGCATCGCCGCCAGGACCGTTTTCAGGGCCGAAGCGGAGAACGGCAGGTCGGTCAGATTGTCCCCGCCGCCGGGGTGGCTGTTGCCGTAGAAGGGCGTCCCGTCGTAGCAGTTAGCGCTCCCGCCGGACGCGATCAGGTTAAAGAGCAGTTCGTCATAGTGCGCGCTGGCGGCCTCGGCCAGGCCCATCACCCGCGCCCGCAGCTGGCCGGTCTGCTCGTCCTCCAGGGCCTCGCGCTTGACCCCGATGGTCGCTTCCCACGTTTTGTTCCGGATCGTAAAGCCGTACTCTTTAAGCGCCTTGATCGTGCGCTCGTCCAGGAACTCGCGCATGGTCGGAATCTCCCCGATCCACGCATACGGCTCCTCGCTCTGCGTGCTGGGCATGACGGTGGCGAGTTCGCGCCACACCCCGGCCTGACTCGCGAACGCTTCGTCATAGACGCTGCGCACGGTCGCGTTGAGCGCCCGCACGAAGTCTGCTGTTACCGTGATCCCCATAGCTTACGCTGCCCCTCCTGCTGCCCGGTCGATGCGGACCCAGGCCACCCCCGCGGCCTTGAGGCCCACCACGTGCCCGCAAAGGACGTCATTGGTGGTGGTCGCCGCGGCCGCCACCGTGTTATCGTCCACGATGTAGCACTTCGTCCCGATGCTCGCCTGATTCAGGGTGCCACTGTAGGCGAAGGCATAGACGCCGGTCGTGCGTACCCGAATCGAGATAGCGCCATCGGCGCCGGCGGCGTTGTCGGCCGTCTCGTCCGCCACGCCCATAAAGACCCCGCCGCTCGTGTCCGCGCCTTCCACGGCGTAGCCGGCGCTGTTGAGCATCACGAGCGCGCCCTTGTAGATCGTGTCGCCGTCGTCCACCAGGAGGGTGATTAGCTTCCCCTCCTTCATGTCCCGATCGGCAGCCGCCGTGAGTGCCGCCATTACCGTCCCCCTCCTGCGGCCAGTTGGGCCGCGATCGTGTCCGGGTCGGCGCCCAGGCTCGCCACCATGCGCCGGACCTCCGGGGCCAGGTCCGAGCCCCGGGGCGTGTTCGCCGCCCGCCCGAAGTCCAGGGGCGGCACGCCGCCCGCCGCGCTGGCGCGCGGCTGCACCACCGGCAGCGCGCTAAGGAGCGCCTGCACCTCCGCGGCGACGCTGACGGAGGAACCATCGGAGAACGTCACGGTAGCCGGAGCCGAGAGCAACGCGCGGACGTGGGGGACCATCGCCGGCGTGAGCTGGCCCGAGGCCGAGAACTTCGCCAGGACCGCGCCCACCTGTTCCTCCGTCAAAAAACCGGCGCCGGGAACGCGCGGCTCCAGGACGATGGACGCCTCTTTGATCGCGAAGCGCACTTCGCTGCCCTCGGGCTGCGCGAGCAGCGAAAGGGAGACGTGCTTGGCGCCGCGCTCGACCAGGTGCGAGTACAGACCTTCCGAGAAGACCAGCGTCCCGTACAGGTCGCTTCCCTCGCGGTGGAAGGCGACCACCTCGCCCAGAGGGTCCAGCGCCGTGGGGATGTGCTCCACCTGAACGGGCACCGGCTTGCGGCCGTTCGCACTCCAGTGCGACACCAGGCCGTCCAGGTCTTCCACGGTGATAGTGACGCCCTTGTCCGGGTAGTCGCCCGCGCTAAAGAGCAGCGCCGGCACCCGCACCCGGCCCCCCGCGGCCGAACCCGGTGCCGCGAACGCCGCCCGTGCCGAGGGCAGCGGCAGCGCCGGCAGTTCACGCCGGAATACGATGACCCTATCCTCCATGCTGCCCGCCTTTCTGCCCGCCTTTCCTCGCGTCGTCCGCTGTGGCCGCGGCGGCAGCGGCCACAACTCGGGCCTGGTGCGTCTGCGCCGCGCGGCGCAGGGCGAAGTTGACCTGCTCACGGGCCGCCTCCGCCGCCTCCTCGCGGGCGGACGCCGCCTCGGCCCGCGCTTCACGCGCCTCGCGCCGTCCCCGCACCGCCACAATCAGCGCCCCAAGCGCGGTGAGTATAGCCGGTACGCTGGCGATGATAGCAACCACATCCTCTCCGTCGAACCGCATGACGAACCTCCTTCCCCGCCCTGGCCCACCCCTGCCGACCGGGGCCGTTCTTCCCCTTTATTGTAACCCGAAGGAAAACATTTGTTTGTAGTTCTGGCTTCGCCTTCGCTTGCAAGGGGGGCAGGGGAGTGGGCGCCCCTGTCATGGTGCCAGGTTTTTCCCTCGTTTGAAGGAATTTGCCGCAAATGGCGGGAATGCCTTACGGGCACCTACGTAGCAGGCAGGCAGTTCCGGGGTTACCTGTTAATAATCACAATAATTCTGGTATAGAGTCTCCCCGGCGCCTCGCCAATACAATAATGCCTGTCGGGAGCACTCGCCCAGGAGGCGGGTGCCAGGTTAAACAAAGTGGTTGAGATTCAGTTGGGGATCGTTGCAAAGAAGCGGGCAGTACCATGAGTACGACGCGCTTTGTAGGGTAGGCAAGTCGTGGGCGCTCCCGCAGGGTCGGGCGTGTTCCGCGGCGGTGCGCCTGCCGTGAATATCGCACCGAGTTGAGTTAGGAGCCTTCAACGCATGCACACCAATACTAACCTTCGCCGCCGTTCCGCCTTCACGCTGATCGAACTGCTCGTCGTCATAGCAATAATAGCGATACTCGCCGCGATCCTCTTCCCCGTCTTCGCTAAGGCCCGCGAAAAGGCCCGCCAGGCAAGCTGCCTCGCCAACCAGCGCCAGATGAGCACCGCCTGGCTCATGTACGCCCAGGACTACGATGAGTGTGTCATCCCCTGGACCGTCACCGGTTCCACCAACTCCGACGGCTTCATCTGGGACCGCCTGATCCAGCCCTACCAGAAGAACGAGCAGGTTCTGCGCTGCCCCAGCGCCAGCGAGTCCTACGTCACCTACACCTATAACGCCAACATCGGCGGCATCGCGCCCACCCCGATGCGCGCCCTGGCGGAGCTGCAGAACGTCGCCCAGAGCCCGATCATCATCGACTGCGGCGGCGGCGAGAAGTTCACCGACCCGGTCAACAACATCCCCGGTTGGTCCTGGAGCTTCATCTGCCCGGACGGCTCCGGCTCCTACCAGGCCCGCGGCATGAAGTGGGTCTCCATCGGCGCCAATGGCCTCCCCACCGGCGAGAAGCGCTGGAACAACGGCGGCGGCTACAGCGCCGAGCGTGACAAGGCGGGCAACATCCAGCCCGACAAGCACAACGGCGGCGCCAACTACGTCTTCGCCGACGGCCACGCCAAGTGGCTCGCCGCCGAGAAGCATCCCGTCGATGGCCGCCCGATCGCCGCGCGCAAGGGGCTGGACTACGACAGCGACGGCATCCTGGGCGACGACCCGTCGGCCGGTACGCAGGGTCTCTACGACTAGTAGCCGCTACGGCTGCTGCGATAACGCATTGCGATAATGCATTGCAATAATGCAGTGCGATAACGCATTGCAATAACGCATTGCAATAACGCATTGCGATAACGCAGCACAACGACCAGCCTGCTATTCTCTCCGCAAACTCCGGCTCCCCGGGCGGTGGCCTCGCCGCCGCCCGGGGCCGTTCTGCGCCACATCCCGAGGTGACTTTCATGTCGCACCGCAACGCCGCCGCCGCAACGCGCCGCACGCACGCACGCGCTGCCGCGCCGGCCTTTACCCTGAGTGAACTCATCACCGTGCTGGCGATTGTCGCCATCCTGAGCGCCATCCTGTTCCCGCTGCTATCGCGCTCGCGCGAAAAGGCCCGCCAGGCAAGCTGCCTGGACAACCAGCGCCAGATGAGCGCCGCCTGGCTCATGTACGCTCAGGACAACGACGGCAAGGTCGTGCCCTGGAGCGTCTCCGGGCGCTCCGCCAGCGACGCCTTCATCTGGGACCGCCTGATCGAGCCGTATCACAAGAACCCCGACGCCATCCGCTGCCCGTCCGGACCGGGCAAGGTCGGCTACTCCTACAGCGCCAACGTCGGCGGGGCCTCGCCCTCGCCGCCCCTGCGCGCCCTTTCCAGCCTGCACAACCCGGCCCAAACGCCCATCATCGCGGACTGCCCCGGCTTCAGCGACCCCACGCGCCGCGAACAGACCGGCTGGTCGTTCTCGTTCGTCATCCCGGATGAGAAGGGCGGCCACCAGGCACGCGCCATCTACTACGGCTCCATCGAGAACGGCGTCCCCACCCACGAGCGCCGCTGGTTCGCCCCGCCCACCGCGGAGCGCACCGCCGCCGCCACCATCTCCGCCGATCGCCACTTCGGCGGCGCCAACTACATCTTCGCGGACGGCCACACCAAGTGGCTGGCCAAGGAGGTCGACAGCAAAGGCCGGCCCATGCCCGCGCGCAAGGGGCTGGACTACGACAGCGACGGCGTCCTGGGCGACGATGACAGCGCCGGCACCACCGGTAAGTACGACTAGTACAAGATTAGTCCAACTAACGATTTCCACAACTTCGGCAACGTTCGATTCGGCGGAAACCACGGATCACACGACGCGGGACAGACGGGTTGGGATAGATACAGATGAGCGGCAGTAACGGCGGCGGTGGGGGCGGCGGGGGTCAACAGCAGAAGCAAAAGCAGCGGCGACGACGGGGCGCCGCCCTGCTCGGTGTAGCGGCGGTGATCGCCGCCGCTGCGGGCGGAGGACTGATGGTCGTGCGGGGGCGGGCCGTGGCCGCCCCCGCCACCAACCTCTGGGGACCGGTATCCTCCTGGTCCGACCCCACCGCCCTGCTGTGGAACCAGTTCCGCCCCGCCGCACGCCAACCCGGCCGGGACTTCAAGCCGACCGGCCTCGGGCGCAAGGACTACCTGGCCCTCATAGAGAGCGAGGTAGACTTCTGGAAGAAGTACCAGGAGGGGAGCGGCGCCATCCGCGACCCGTACCTGGGCAACGAGTACCAGTACAGCACCCCGTCCTACGCCTGGGCCGCCGCCGTCCTGGTGGCGCACGCCGGGCGCGACGATCTGCTGGACTCCGCCGCCCGCGCCACCGACCGGGCCACCGAGACCCTGAGCCGGCGGCGCGCGGCCAGCGGGCATGAGGACTTCTTCTCCCCCATGCTCGCCCACGTCCTCCCGCTCCTCAAGGATCGGGTCAAGCCCGACCGCTACGCCCGCTGGGTCGCGGCGCTGCGCCGCTACGACCCGTACCGGACGTACCGGATGAAGCCCGGCTCGAACAACTGGAACGTCGTCTCGCTGTCGGGGGAGGGGCACCTCCAGCGCCTCGGTCTGCGTCCGCGCAGCAACGGCTACCTGGCCGACAGCCTCGGGGAGCAGGGCAAGCACTTCCGCTCGCCCTACGGCGTGTATACCGAAGGCCCGATGGCCTACGACCACTTCCCGCGCCTGTGGGCCGCGGACCTGTTGGCGGATGGCTACGAAGGCCCGCTGCGCGAGGAGCTGGACGAGGTGTTGCGGCGCGGCGCGCTCACCAGCCTGTTCCTCCAGTCACCCTGGGGCGAACTGCCCGCCGGGGGGCGCTCGGCCCACCACCAGTGGAACGAGGCGCAGCAGTGTGCGACCTATGAGATCTACGCCGCGCGGGCGCAGGAGGCGGGCGACAAACTGCTGGCCTCGGTCTACAAGCGGGCGGCGCACCTGTCGCTGGCCTCGATGAAGCGCTGGGTGCGGCCGAGCGGCGAGATGCAGATCGTCAAAAACTGGGTGGACCCCGCCCGGCGCCACGGCTACGAGTCCTACTCGTCGCACTCACAGTACAACCTGCTCCCGATGGCGATGCTGGCGATCGCCTACGAGCACGCCGCGCCGACCGAGATGCTGCCCGAGGCGCCCGCCCCGGCGGACGCCGGGGGGTATGTGCTGCACCTGGAGGCGCTGCATAAGGTGGTGGCGAACGCCGGGGGAACGTATGTGGAGATCGACACCCGCGCCGACCACCACTACGACGCCACCGGCCTGATCCGCGTCCATATCAAGGGCGTCTCGCCCCAGCT
>Ga0182793_1001358_pt1 | contig 15360 bp, 18 predicted proteins | sample Passage237A_FD_130498 | JGI IMG/M metagenome (GOLD analysis project Ga0182793, IMG submission 130498) | Cellulose adapted compost microbial communities from Newby Island Compost Facility, Milpitas, CA, USA - Passage2 37A (version 2) (version 2) ... | reverse complement strand
CCCCGCCGGCCCCCCCCCGCGGCAGGGCCCCCGGGCGGGGATGCGGCGGCCCCCCCCCTTGCTGCTGCGGCGGCTGCCCCCCCCGCCCCCCCCCGCCCGGGATCGCAAGCCACACGGCCCCGCCAACGGACGCCACCGCGGCGAGCGCGAGGACGCGCCTCTTCCAGGTCTGATGGTTCTGCTGCTGCGTCATCGGATCCTCTCCTTCCTCCACCGGCAACTCTTGAGGTTCCGACCCTGCCAGCACGCGGCGGCTTCACCCCGATCGGGCGCAGCGGGAAGCGTCGCAGAGCGGCAGGAAAGCGTCCCCTCTGCCGCCTTAGTTCCTCCACACGGCGAAAGGGTTCACGCCCAAAACAGAGAGGCGCCGCCGGGGCGGGAAGCGAGTGGCGGCGGGTCTCCCTCCCCCTCCGGCGCATAGTTCACGGCCGGTTTAGGTACAATCCCCACAAGTTTATGCACCACAATATTCCACTTATCTCCACTATCGCGGTCGCCCTGGTCTATGGTCTTATCTTAGGATTGTTAGCGGTTCGATTGCGGATGCCCCCTCTGATCGGTTACCTGCTGGCAGGCGTGCTGGTGGGGCCGTTTACGCCGGGCTTCGTCGCGGACGCGGCGCTGGCGCCGCAGCTCGCGGAGATCGGCGTCATTCTGCTGATGTTCGGCGTCGGCATGCACTTCTCGCTCAAAGACCTGCTGGCGGTGCGCAATATCGCCCTGCCGGGAGCGATTCTCCAGATCACCGTGGCGACCCTGATGGGGGTGGGACTCGCACGCCTGTGGGGCTGGCCGCTGGGCGCGGGTCTGGTGTTCGGCCTGGCGCTGTCGGTCGCCAGCACGGTTGTGCTGCTGCGCGCCCTCGAAGCGCGGAACGCCCTGGATTCAGAGGGGGGGCGCATCGCTGTCGGCTGGCTGATCGTCGAGGACCTCGTGATGGTGGTCGTACTCGTGCTCCTGCCGGCGCTGGCCCCCGCGCTGGGAGGAAAGGCGGCGCAGGCCGGTGACGGTGCGACGGCGGCGGCAGCAGCGGGCGGCCTCGGCATGGCGCTGGTGGTGACGCTGGGGAAGGTGGCGGCCTTCGTCGCCGTGATGCTGGTGGCCGGAGCACGGGCGCTGCCCTGGCTGCTGTCGCGGGTGGAGGACACCGGCTCGCGCGAGCTGTTCACCCTGTGCGTTTCGGCCATCGCGCTGGGCGTGGCCTACGGCTCCGGCCTACTCTTCGGCGTTTCCTTCGCTCTGGGCGCCTTCTTCGCCGGTATCGTCGTCAACACCTCCGACTACAGCCGCCGCGCGGCGCGGGAGCTACAGCCGCTCCAGGACGCCTTCTCGGTCCTGTTCTTCGTGTCGGTCGGCATGCTCTTTGACCCGTCCATCCTCCTGCGCGAGCCGATACGCGTACTGCTGGTTCTCGCGGTAATCGTGGTAGGCAAGTCGGTCGCGGCGCTGGGGCTGGTCCTGGCGCTCCGCCGTCCCCCGGAGACAGCCCTCCTGATCTCGGCGAGCCTGGCGCAGATTGGAGAGTTCTCGTTCATCCTGGCCAGTCTGGGCCTTTCGCTCGGGCTGCTGTCCAAGGAAGGGCAGAGCCTGGTCCTCGCCGGCTCCCTGCTTTCCATCATGCTGAACACGCCGGTCTTCGCCCTTGTGTCGCGGATTCGCCAGCAGGAGCAGGCAACGCACGAAGCACCAGATGAGAAACCGGAAGAGGTTGTCGCGGCAGCGCCCTGAACCGTCGCGGGCATCCGGGCTATGTCTGCTCAACTACTTGACCTACTCCCCTGGTCGGAGTAGGATCGTATTCATGCACTCTTTCCACAGCCCGGGGCGCCGTCGCCGCTCCCCCGGCGCAGCGATGGCGGCGCTCGCGCTCTGCGCCCTCTTTGCCCCCCTGCCCGCCGCGCGGGCCGACTACACCGCCACCGTCACGCCGGCCTGGGATACCTCCTGGAAGGGCTGGGGTTGTTCGCTGGCCTGGTGGGCGAAGGGGGTCGGGGACAAGCCGCAGGCGGACACCTATGCGGACGTGCTCTTCGGCGACGGCGGGACCGTGACCTACAGCGGGCGGACCGTGACACTGCCCGGCCTGAGGCTCAACGCGATCCGCTACAACATCGGCGGTGGCGGCCCCGGTAACACGCTCCACAACAAAACCCCGGATTACAAGGACATCGAGGGGTTCTGGCAGACCCCGCGGGGCAGTTGGGACCCGGCCACCGCAGACTGGAACTGGCAGGTCGACGCCGCGCAGCGCGCCATGATGGGGAAGGCGCGCGACCGGGGGGCGAACGTTGTCCAGTTCTTCTCGGACTCGCCGATGTGGTGGATGACCCGGTCGGGGAGCACCAACGGCGCGAAGACCCGAGGCGAGAACCTGAACCCCGACGCCTTCCCCTGGTTCTCGCACTACCTGGTGCAGGTGGTCAAGCACGCCCGCAGCCACTGGGGTGTGGACGTCGCCTCCGTGGAGGCGCTGAACGAGCCGTCCGCGTACTGGTGGAACATCGCGGACGGGAGCGCGCAGGAGGGCGCCACCTTCTCCCCCGCCTCCCAGGCCGGCATTATCCGCCGGCTGCGCGCCGACCTGACCGCTCATGGATTGGGCGGCGTGGCGGTGGCCGCCTCGGACGAGAACGACCCGGGCACGGCGAAGAACACCTGGAACCGCTTCCCGCCCGCCGTCAAAGACAGCGTCGGCATCGTCACCGCGCACAGCTACTACGGGCTCCAGCCCTACCGCGACAACGCCGGGCGAGCGGCGCTGCGCGCCGCCATCGGCGACCGGGAGCTGTGGATGACCGAGTACGGCGATTCGGACGGCAGCGGTCAGGCGCTCGCGACCACCATCACCACCGACCTCCACTACCTGCGCCCGCGCGTGTGGTGCTACTGGCAGCCCATCGAGCCCTTTTCCACCTGGGGCCTGTTGAACGCCGACTACGGCACCGGCGCGACCACCTGGGTCTACACCAAGTACTACGTCTTCGCGACCTTCACCCGGTATGTCCGCCCCTCTACCTACCTCTTCCGGAGCACGGACCACAACTCGATCTTCGCCTACGACAACGCGACGAAGAAGCTGACCATCGTGACGGTAAACTATGAGAACGCGCAGAGCGTGACCTATGACCTGTCCGCCTTCGCCCGCATCGGCGGGTCGATTAGCGGCGTAAAGACCACGTTCGACGGGTCGTCACAGCTGGCCCCGTCCTACGCGCGCGCTCTGAACGCCGCGGAGACCTCCGGGCGCCGGTTCGCCGTCGCCTACCCGGCGAACTGCGTTTCCGTGATCGAGTTGACCGCGCACCTCTGACACGCGGAGGAGATGACCATGCAGGGACGAATCACCGGGAGGGGCGGTTTGCGGTTACGATGGCGTTCGCAACGCTTCCGCGTGCTGGCCGCGGCCTTCGCCCTGTACGCCGCTCTTGGCGGTGCGTTCCTCTACTACGCCGAGCGGGTGTTCCCGTGTGAGGAGGCTCTGACTTCCTGCGCCCTGCCGCCGGGCCTGCACACGGCGCCCGCCACGAAGGCGCAGGCGGCGGCCTTCGTATCCCGTTACGTCGCCCGGCCGGAAGCGCGGAAGTCCCTGCACGATAATATCCGGGCGTCTCACGCCGTCGTCTTCGGCAGGCGGCCCGACGCGCCGCTCCTGCGCTGCGACGGATACTACGGGCAGGGGCGGGACGGCACGCTCCTGTTCTACGCGTTCCGCCTGAACGGCGCGGTGTACTACGTGGTCCGCGACGAAAAGGGCGTGTGGGGGGATCAGGAATCCCTACCGCCCCTGACTCTCCTGTAAAGCGACGGCGTCCGCCCGCATCGCTGCCTGCTGCTTCTTCCAGAGCCGATACCACTCGACCGCGCCGGCCGACGCCAGGCCAAAGAAGACCACGTATAGCCCTGTCGCCACCCACAGCTTCTGCGACGGCAGGATGTAGCCGGCGTACAGGACATCCACCGCGATCCAGAAGTACCAGGACTCCAGGGCTTTGCGCGCCTGGAGGAACTGCGCCACGATACTGAACGCGGTCGCGGTGGCGTCCCAGTAGGGCACGGCGGCCCCCTGGCTCTGCATCAGGAAGCCCCAGCCAACGGTGAAGAGGCCCGACAGCGCCGTCGCGGCGCCCCACCCCGGCGCCGACAGGCGGGAGATCGGCAGGTCATCGTCGTGGCGCGGCCCGCCCTTCTTCCACATCCAGTAGCCGTATGCCTGCATGGGCAGGAAGTACACCAGTTGCAGGAGCATACTGGAGTACAGACTGGCCCGGTAGAAGACATACCCAAAGAGCAGAACGGTCAGGAAGCCCCAGAACCAGTTCCAGATGTTGTTGCGGACAACCAGCCAGACGTTAATCACCCCGGTGAATGCCGCCGCGATCTCGGCGGGCGTCATGGCTTTCAGGATAGTCTCCAGCAGGTTGGTGGGCATGGGTGTATTGTACGGTATCGGCGTCGCCGTTCTTGCGGCTTCCTCGCCCGGCGCGGCTCAGGTTTTCGCCAGCGGGCATTGACAGGTGCGTAAAGCCAGTGTCACACTCCTGACACCTGATAATAACAGGTGTTAGTAACGCAACGATGCGACGAGCCATCAACAGCAACGCGGTCGCCGAACGGGCCGGGGTCTCCCGGACCACGGTGTCGCTCGTGCTCAACCAGCGCGACGGCGCGGCCGGCATCCCCGCCGCCACCCGCGACCGCGTCCTGCGCGCCGCCGCGGAGCTTGGCTACCAGCCCAACCACCTCGCTCGCGCTCTGCTCACCGGCCGCAGCTACCTGATCCGCCTGCTGGTTCAGCGCGTCCACCCCGCGTTCTTCTCGCGTGCCACCGAGGCGTTCCACGCCGCCCTGCGTGGCTCCGGCTACGACCTGCACCTTCAGGAGACCCTGGATTGGTCTCCCGAGCAGTGGGAAGCGGCCGCGGCCGACCGCTGGCCCGCGGACGGCATCCTGGTCTTTGAGGAGAGCGCCCACGTTCCTCACCTGTTGGCCGGACTCCGCGGACGCATCCCCGTGGTCAACGTAGGGTCAACGCCGGTTAAGACGGTTCCGCATGTGGGCGTGGATCTGTACGCCGGCACGGTAGAGGCGGTGCGGCACCTGCGCGCCACCGGGCGCACCCGCATCGCCTACCTGGGCTGGGACTTCGTGGGCGGTCAGCCGCGCGGCGCCGCTTACCGCGATGAGGTGCAACGCGCAGGACGGACGCCGCTCTGGATCACGACGCCGTGGGACCCCGTGACCGGGGACCGGGGGGTCGGGGCGCGGACGTTGGGGGCGTACCTGGACGCTGGGGACCCGCACCGCATCGACGCGCTGGTGTGTTTCAACGACGAGATGGCGGTCGGGGCGCTACGGGCGCTGCGCAGCCGCGGCCGCTCGGTGCCGGGCGACGTCGCTCTGGTGGGGTGTGACGGAATCGAGGAGACGGCCTACCACGACCCGCCCCTGACCACGCTGCACTTCCCGTATGAGGAGGCCGCCCGGGCCGGCTGGCAGTTGCTGCGCGAGCGCATCGAAGCGCAGAAGGAGACAGACGGAGGGCCGGACACCCCGGCGCCGGAGCGACTCCTGGCGCCGGAACTCGTGGTGCGCGGGTCGAGCGCCCCGCGCTCCGGGCCGGGGACCTGACTCCCCTATCGACAACCACACCCCGCCGGCCGGGCGCGGATTGCCCATCACGGCGTCACGCCCGGCCGATTCCTCCGGTGCCGCGCGCCACGGCGAGGCCCGCCGTCACGACGCCCGCGAGGGTGTAGCTGACCACCGCCCCCAGGATGCCGGGCAGGAGCAGCAGACCGGCCAGGGCGAGGAGGAAGCCGGCGCCGCTCACGGGCGGGTGCGGCAGAGCCAGCGACACGCGCACCAGCGCGGCGTAGAACACGGCGAACAACGGGAGGAAGAGCGCCGCCGCCAGGGCCAGCCGGGCGGCGGACGCGCGGCGGTGCTGCTCCGCGATGCTGCGCGCCTCGTCCGCCAGGAGGAAGAGCCAGAAGGCGAGGCCCACGGCCCCCTCCGACGCCTCGACGTCGGCGTATTGGTCGAGGAACGTCTGGAGCATCTGCGCACCGAACGCGGCGCGGAAGGCGCGCGGGTACAGCGTCAGCAGGAGGCGGTAGAACTGTAAGGCGTTTTTCATGGGGTGGCTTTCTCCGCGGGCGGGCCGCCGGGCAGGAGCGCGTAGCGCCGGACGGACTCCAGCGTGTCGCGGTAGCGCCGTATCTCAGCGTACATCGCCTCTCGGCCGGCATCGGTGAGGCGGTAGTACTTGCGGCGCGTGTCATCGCTCCCCGCGCGCTCCCCGGCGTCCGCTATCAGGCCGTCGGCGAGCATACGCTTCAGGGAGCCGTAGAGCGTCCCGTTCCCCATCTTCACTGCGCCGCCGGAGTCCTGGCGCACGGCCTTCATGATCTCGTAGCCGTGCTTCTCGTCGTTCGCCAGCGCAAGGAGGATGTGAAACACCGCTGGGGTAAGTGGCTCGGGCGCACCTATGTCCGTCATGGACCTATTATAGGTCCGCAACGGACCTGTTGTCAAGGGGTAATAGCATTTCGGATTCTGGGTGGCGGCGCAGCTGGTGGAAACGGGCTCTCCGCGCTTCCTCTACCGGCGGCGAGCGTGAGCCCGTGAGCAAGCGCGGCGGCGCCCGGCGCTTCGAAAACGTCCTGTGCCACGCGGACATCCACGCGGCGAACATCCTCGTGGGGGACGACGGTCGCCTCTTCCTGGTGGACTGGGACCACCCGCGGTTGGCCCCACCCGAGCGCGATTTGCTGTTCGTGGTCGGGTCCCCCATCGCGCGCCGGGTCACGCAGCGCGAGGAGGCCCGGTTCTTCGAGGGCTACGGCCCGCACCCGGTGGACGCGGAAGCACTCGCCTTTTTCCGATGCGAGCGCGCCCTGGAGGATATCGGGGAGTTCGCGGCGCAGGTATTCTTCGCCCCTACGCTCCCGGAAGCCGCCCGCGCGGAGGAGGCCTGGATGCTCCGCGGCCTCTTTGGCCCCGGCGACATCATCGAGACCGCCGAAGGATAGGTTTGACGCCCCTACCGTGGCGGGCGGTCTTGTGGTAGCGTGGGAGCATGACAGCGGTCGCGGAGTGGTCCGGGGAGTGGGTTGACGGGCTGGGGGTCGCGCTGAACGAGGCGACCCTGACGGACGTCGTAGTGGACGTGCCCGCCCGGACCGTGCGCGTGACGCTGCGCGTGCTGACGCTGCCCGAAGGCGGGCCTGCGTCGGAGGATTTCCCGGTGGTCCTCACCCTCTCCCCCGTGGGGCGCATCGCCGCCTCGCTGCGGCATGGCCTCTGGAACGACGCGACCGCGGCGGTCGAGCCGTTCCCGATTGAGGAGCTTTCTGAGGTCGTCCGCGGCCTCGGGGGGTGCGAGATCTACGGAGGGAAGTTCTTCGACTGCGGGGACGAAGGCTTCGACACCTGGGCCGGGCGCCTGAGCCTGGACTGGCACGCCAGCGAAGAGGACGGGCGGGCGCACACGCTGGACCTGTTTCAGGAGGGGTTCGAGGAGGAGAAGAACCTCCACCTCGACCTGCGGATAGGGTTCGACGAGATGCGCCTTCACACGCCCACCGGGACCGCGATTCCGGTGGAGGAGTTTATTGCTGACGGCAAGCGCTGGTGGGAAGCGTTCTTCCGCAACAACGGCGCAAGAATGTAACGCAAAATCAGGGACCGGAGAGGACACGGACATGCCGGAGTGGGTGGCTTTCGACGACGATTGGCGGTTCTACCGGGGCGAAGCCGAAGGCGCAGAGGCGAAGGAGTTCGACGACAACGGCTGGCGCGTGGTGGACACACCGCACGACTGGTCCATCGAGGATCTGCCGGAGGGCGAGCGCGCCGCCGACAACCCCGCCGAAAGCGGGCCGTTCGACAAAGACGCGAGCGCGGGCGGGTTCATGTCCGGCTGGTCCGTTGGCGGCACCGGCTGGTACCGCAAGCGGTTCCGTCTGCCGGACTTGCGACAGGAGGAGCTGCGGGCAGGCGAGCGCGTGGAGGTGTGGTTCGACGGCGCCTACCGTGACACCGACGCCTGGCTGAACGGCGCGCCGCTCGGCCCGACGCACCACGGGGGCTACACGCCGTTCCGTTATGACCTCACGCCTCACCTCGCCACCAACGGCGACAATGTGCTGGCGGTGCGCGTGTGCAACGAGGGGCACAACTCCCGCTGGTACTCCGGCTCGGGCCTGTTCCGCCATGTGTCCCTCATCCGGAGTCCCGGCCCGGCGCGCATCGCGCCGGACGGCGGGGTGTATGTCACCACCGAAGCGCTCACCCCGGAGCAAGCGACCGTGCGCGTGTCCGTGGAGGTGGAGGGATCGGCAGACGGGCTGCGCGTCGGTGTGCGCCTGCGAGACCCGGACGGCGCGGAGGTCGCGGCCGGGGAGGGGGCGGCGGGCCAGCCCGTTTTGCTCACCGTGAACGCGCCGCGCCCGTGGCACCCGGACACGCCCGCCCTTTATCATGCGGAGGTGACACTGCTCGGCGCGGACGGGACCGTGCGGGACCGTGCCGGGGCGACGTTCGGTATCCGGACACTGGAGGTGGACCCGGACCGCGGCTTGCTCCTGAACGGCGCGCGCGTCCTGCTGAAGGGCGGGTGCCTGCACCACGACAACGGCATCCTCGGCGCGGTGGCAATCGATCGGGCGGAGGAGCGCAAGGTCGAACGGCTCAAGGCCGCCGGCTACAACGCCATTCGCACCGCGCACAACGCCCCCTCCCCCGCTCTGCTTGACGCCTGCGACCGCCTCGGCGTCATGGTCATGGACGAGATATTCGACGAGTGGCTGCGCCCGAAGGTGCCGCAGGGGCAGGCGCGCTACTTCCCGAACGGCGGGGCGGACGCCGAGATCGCCGCCGTAGTGCGCCGCGACCGCAACCACCCGTCGGTGGTGCTCTGGTCGGTCGGGAACGAGGTTTTCGAGGCGTTCGAGCGGCCCGACATCGCCCGCGACCTGCGCGAAAGCGTCCGCCGTCACGACACCACCCGCCCCGTCACCGCCGGGGTCTGCCGCCCGTGGTGGACCCAGACCGAGGTGCCGTGGGTAGACTGGCCTACTAGCAGCGACCCGGCGTTCGCGCACCTCGACGTTGCCGGCTACAACTACGAGTGGGCACAGTACGAGCCGGACCGCGCCCGGAACCCGCGCCGCGTGATCGTGGGCAGCGAAGCCTACTCCAAGGACATCTTCGACGCCTGGCAACTCGTGGAGAAGCACCCCTGGGTCCTCGGCGACTTTGTGTGGACCGCGATGGACTACCTGGGCGAGTCCAGCATCGGGCAGACGCTGGTGGAACCGGACGGTGTGGTGGGGTTCACGTTCCCGTTCCACACGGCAGTCTGCGGCGACCTGGACCTGATCGGGCGGCGCAAGCCGCAGTCGTACTTCCACGAGGCGGTCTGGCGCCCCGGTGTGCTGCACCTGTCCGTGGTCGCGCCGCTCCTGCCGGGGCAGCGCATCCACACCGAGGGTTGGTCGATCAAATGGGGCTGGCCGCTGCACCTGCGCGACCACTGGACGTTCCCCGGGCATGAGGGCGAGACCCTGACCGTGGTCGCGTACGCCTCCTGCGCCCGCGTCCGCCTGTCGCTGAACGGCGTGGACCTGGGCGAGCTTCCGGCCACGCGCGCCGAGCGCTACACCGCCACCTTCGAGGTGCCCTACGCGCCCGGCGAGCTGCGCGCCGTGGGTCTGGACGACGCCGGGAACATCATTGCTGAGCATGTCCTGCGCACGGCGGGACCGGCGGCGGGCCTCGCCCTCTCGCCCGACCGGCCTACGCTCCGCGCCGGGGACCGGGACGATCTGTCCTTCGTGGATATCGTGATTGTGGATGCCGCGGGCGTCCCCGTGCCCGAAACCCTGCCCGGCGCGGACGCCCCGGTGCGTGTTTCCGTCACCGGTCCCGCCGAACTCGCCGCGCTCGGCAGCGCCGACCCACTGGATGTCTCTACCCTGCGCGGCCCCGTCCGCCGCGCCTACCGGGGCGTCCTCCAGGCCGTCGTCCGTCCCACTGCGAGCAGTGGGGGCAGCGGACCGATCACCCTGCGCGCCGAGGCTGCGGACCTCGCCCCCGCCGAAACGGTTCTCACGGCTCTCAGGGCAGCGTAGTGAAAATACGAACCGACAAACGATAAGAAAGCGAGTACAGAAGAACCCACGTGGAGAGCCAGGACGCACACGACGCCCCCGGCGACCGCCGCCGCCCGTCCCCGTCAGTAGAACTACCGCCGGAATACCGCTTCGACGTCGCCAAGGCGACGGCGGCTCTGGCACGGCTGGCGGAGGACGAGCCGGAAGCGCCCGTGCTGCTGACGCTGGCGCAGCTCGGCGGCGGCGGGCTGGAGGCCGAATCAGACATCCGTCTACGCGCGGCCGAGGCCGCCGCGCTGCTGGCGACCGTCACGGAAGACCAGCGCCTTCCGGCGGGTGGGCGGGAACTGGTGGTCCTGCGCGTCACCCGCCTGGAAGACCCGCCACCGTCACAGGAGGAGGAGCTGACCCGAATACCTGACCCGGACTCCTGGTAACGGCGGCGGCGGGGCGTCAGTCGACGGACGGGATTTCGGGCACGGCCAGCGGGCCCCCCTTCGGGCCGTTGTAGAAGAAGAACTGGTCCTTGCCGTCCACCCGTCCCTGGAGCACCGGCTTGTCCACGTCGAAGCTAACGCCCTGCCGCTCCGCCTCCTGCTGCAGAAACAGCCGCAGCCGCTCGTAGCGGATGTCCTCGGGCAGGTTGCCCCGGATCGCGAACGCCACGGCCTTGATTGGCACCGTCAGTTTATTCCCTCGCACCTTGCTGCACCTCCGAGAGAAGGAGTATACCCCCATGGCAGAAGGACTGGCCCCCAACGAAGCGGCCCCGGACGCGGCAGGGCGGGTCGCGGCCCCGGAGGCGCTGGGCAAGGGAGACGCCGCCCGCGCCGCCCGCCTCGAAACTATTATCGACCTGCTCTATCAAGCGAGCGCAAAGGAGTGAGCCGGGATGTCGCGTGACTACTATATGCTCAAGTATCGATGGGAAGGGGACGAGCGATACCTCCTGTGGTACGATGGCGATCCGGACGGGGTTGTCGTCGATGACGAGCAGCGAGTTCTGAGTTTCGCCGATCCGATGCTCCTTCGTTCCTGCGCCGCGGAAAAGGGCATCTCCGTCAACGAGGAGCCGCCCGGTCTTCACGACCTCGATCGCGTTCGTCAGTGGAGCGCCCAGCGCGACCCGGCAACTCTTGACTGTGGGGAAACCCTCAGCGCCTGGAACCTGTTTATCGACGTTCGCTCCAGCGTCGAACAACGGAACGTAGTCTACGACGAGTACGAACAGGAGAACGATGACCTCTACGACAAGCTGTTCTGGGGCAGCAACCCGCCTATCCTGACCCCGGAGGGAAAGTCGTACGTCCCCCTCTGGTCCCGCGCAGAGCTGATCCGCATCGGCGCGGTCATCGACACCGGCCTCCGGTACTTCCAGGCGCATGTCCGGAACGTCGATCCCGATTACCCCGGACCACGCCGACAGGAACGCAAAGGCGGACCTGCAACGGCCTCCGGGTAGAATGGTAGCCATGACGAACCGATGCCACCGGCCCCGTTTCGCGAAGTCGATCCCCGCCCTCGCCTCGCTCGGAATGGCCCTGATCCTGTCCGCGGGGGTTTCGGGCGTCGCCTGCGCCGCGCGTCCCGGCGGCGGCGGGGCCTCGGCGCCCGCAGGGCAGGCGGCGCAGGAGCCGGTGCGCATCCGCGACGTAGTCTACGGCCGCAAGCACGGGGTCGCGCTGACGATGGACGTCTTCAAGCCGCCGGCGAACGTCAACCCCAGCGGCATCGGCGTCATCTGGATGGTCAGTGGTGGCTGGTATTCGAGTCACAACAGCATCAACCCGGGCCTCAGCAAGATATTCACGGACCGCGGACATACCGTCTTCCAGGTGGTACACAGCAGCCAGCCCAAGTTCACCCTGCCAGAGATCGTTCCGGATATACACCGCGCCGTACGCTTCATCCGGGGGCACGCGGCGGAGTACGGCGTGGACCCCGAGCGCCTGGGCATCGCCGGGGCCAGCGCGGGCGGGCATCTGTCACTGATGATGGCAGCCTACGGCGCCCCGGGCGACCCGCAGGCGGAGGACCCTATCGACCGCCTGTCCAGCCGGGTGAACGCCGTAGGGGCCTTCTTCCCCCCGACCGATTTCCTCAACTACGGCAAGCCGGGACAGAAGGCGCTGTCCTACGAAGAGCTTCGCCCGTTCTGGCACGTCTTCGCCGTCCCGGCGGGCGCCACGGACGAGGCGCGCGACACGATCGCGCGCACCTTCTCGCCGGTATACGGCCTGTCCTCCTCCAGCCCGCCGGTCCTGCTGTTCCACGGCGACGCCGATACGCTGGTACCGCTTCAGCAGTCGCGGGAGGTGATGCAGAAGCTGGAAGCGTTTAAAGTGCCGCACAAGCTCGAAGTGCGACCGGGCAAGGGCCACGGCTGGCCGGAAATGGGGGAGGACATGCTCCTGATCGCCCGCTGGTTCGAAGAACACCTGAGCAAACCGGACAGCAAGCCTCCGGAGAAATGAGTGGCTGACCGATGGCAATGCCGAAAAAGGGATCACGTTCGCTGGTGGTCGACGGGCGAAAGTATCGCTGGTGTGTCCGACGCACGGAAGACGACACGGCCTGGAATGCATATGGGATGCAGGCTACCCTGACGGTTGCAGTCGAGGATTTTTACTACCCTCAGAGCATGCTCTGCATAAGCTACGAGTGTGGCTTTCCGTATGGTAAAGCGAGCGCACGTCCCCGCTGGGTGGACACTGGTCAAGTGATGGAAGTCACTCCCCAGCGCGTGGCGGCATTGATACGCGAGGCATTGAAGCAGGGATGGGACCCGCAAGCACAGACGGCCGACTTTAAGCTCGACCTTTTCCACCGTAGGACGAAAGCAACTCCTCTTAGTGACGCGTTCCGTCAGGTTTCTTCAAGCCAGTAGGGCTTGCTTCCCGCGCGACATCCGCCGAACCGGCCGTGCCGTGGACGGTCACCGGAGACTCTCTCCAGACGATGTCCGCCGGGTAGGCGAGATCGAGGCGCACCTTCACGACCCACCGGGTCTCTACAGCGGCGGTTTCGTGCCTGCCAGCCTTGTTCCAAACCTCCCTCTCCTCGGCCGGAATCCGAAAGGTGTGTTCTACGGTCAGGACATCCCCCGGGGCGTAGACCCGGCCCGGGTGTGCATACTCCTGAATGACCCGGTCCTCATCTATCGAATCCGTTTCGCCCGCGCGTTCGCGGGTAACGCGCTCCCGAAAGACCAGGAAGACGCCCACAGAAACGACCTCCGTACGCCACCGGAACGGCTGCGCGAATCGGAAGGAGAACGTAGCGTCCGGCGCGAGGGCGCCCTCAGGCAGGGATGCCTTCGGCGGGCCGAGGCGGCGAGCCGACCAGAGTTGGCGTGCTCCGCCAACCGCCAGCAGGCCGCCGACCAAAACGAACAGGTGCGTCGCGAACGTGAAGTACGTGTCCCACCCTCCCGGAGCGGGCGACCGGGTTTCTGCCAGGGCGTACAGGCCGATCGCGACGAAGCACAGGCCGAAGGCGACCAGAAAAAGCGCGGTCCCGGAGCCGGGCGTTCGCCCCGAGGGGGCGGCCGGCTTCACGGGCAGTACCACGCCCGGAAGGCAGCGGCGGCGCGGGCGGCGAGTTCGGGGACACGGGCGGGGCAGCGGTCAATGGCCCAGCGCGTCAGGTCGAACGCTTTGAGCAGGGAGAAGGCGCGCAGCTCCGGCAGCAGGGTTACCCACTCGGCCGCGGTCATGCCGTAGCCGTCGAGGAAGGCGGCGCGCAGCGGGTCGGGGGACATCGGAGGCGGGAGTCCGTCGAACAGGGTATTCAGGTCGTAGTGCGGGACCAGTTGCACCTCGGCGCAGCCCCAGTCCAGCAGGTAGACGGTGCCCGTGGCAGGGTCTACCACGGTGTTGCGCGGGGACAGGTCGCCGTGGTTCAGGCCGACGCGCAGGTACGAAAGACCACGCAGCCACGCGAAGGTGTCGCGAATCGCGGCCTGTTCGCCCGGGGCGTACACGCCGAGCCCGATCAGCGGGTCGCTCGCAGTCAGTTCGCCGAGGTTGTAGTCCGCAAAGCGGAGCCAGACGTCCTGCGGGTCGCCGGCCTCGAAGCCGGTGGTGGCGGGCAGGTCGTGGAGGGCGCGGGCGTAGCGGCCCAGGGTCCGGTACAGGGCGTCGGGCAGAACAGTGTTCTGCTCGCTGCCGTTCGTGCCGGGCACGCGGCTCAGGAGCAGAAACGGCCGGCCGCCGCACTCCCCCGCAGACAGTGGTTTCGGACCAGGCATGCCAGCCGCCGCTGCGTGCAGGAGGCATAACCGCTCCTTCTCGTACTCCGCGCGCTTCGCCGCCGAGTCGTCCCCGGGCTTGCCGAACCGCACTACCACGGCGTCCCCTTCGGTTTCGGCCTGGAAGACCAGGTTCACGGAGCCCAGGCCGTTTATCGGCGTCACGTGCCGCACCGATAGCCTGAGGGCCTCGGTGACGATGGCCGCCGCGAGCGCAGCGTCACCCTCACAAGCAGGGGTTTGCCGCGTCGGCGCGTCTGTGTACGTGATCACGTTCCCGGATTCTCCGGTCGCCATGCGCCTCCTCCCGCCAGAAGAATACCCGGCCCCGATTGTATCCCCGCCCGCCTGCTTCCTGAGGTACGGTAAAATGGAAACGCCCGAGACTTGTTGCAGACCCTTCGCGGTGCACTGTGGCGAGGAGTAGCGGCACCGGAAGGGTTTTCGTCAACGTGAGCCGAAGCCACCGCACAAGCCGACCGGCCCTATGGGGCCTGCTGGGGATGATGGGACTGCTCCCCTTCTGCACGCTTGCCAGTCCCCTGATCGGGAAGGGCGCTCCGCAAGCCCAGCAGAAGCCGCCCCCGCAGAAACCACCCGCCCCGGCGACGGGCAAGGCTGCCGCCCCCGGCGATGCGGCGTACCGCCCCCTCGCGCGGCCCTTTCTGGACGCCTACTGCGTCCCCTGCCACGGCGGCGGGGCGGGCGCGAAGGGCGGCTCCTTCCGCGCGGACGCCGCCGGGCTGCGCGATGATTTCGACGCCCCCGGCACTCGCGCCAAGTGGGCCGAGGTGGTGAACGTCCTCAACAGCCACGCCATGCCCCCGAAGGGCAGCCCCCAGCCGCCGCCTGCCGAGGTAGCCCGCTTCGTGGACTGGATCACCGAGCGCACCGTCCGTGCCGAAGCCGCGCGGCGTGAGCAGGGCGCCCCCACCCTGCGGCGCCTGACCCGGGACGAGTACCGCAACACCGTGCGCGACCTGACGGGCGTGGACT
>Ga0182793_1001357_pt1 | contig 15367 bp, 18 predicted proteins | sample Passage237A_FD_130498 | JGI IMG/M metagenome (GOLD analysis project Ga0182793, IMG submission 130498) | Cellulose adapted compost microbial communities from Newby Island Compost Facility, Milpitas, CA, USA - Passage2 37A (version 2) (version 2) ... | reverse complement strand
AACTTCCCCCACCATTTCCTCCGGTTCGAGATGATCAGCCAATGAGGATGTTGGCTCATCCTCCGAAGTCGAACTTAATTCCTCCCCTACTTCTATTTCCTCAACCGTATCGACCACAGAAAGAGTTTTTTCCGGGTCTTTGTCTTTCAGCTTGGCCTTTTTAGATTTCTTATCCTTTTTAGCCTTGCTACCCTGTTCCTTGGACTTTTTCTTTTCTTTTTTCGCAAGAAGTTCTTCGATATCAATCGCTAGTTTCTTTGAAACTTTCTCAATTTTCTTGGAGAGTTTTTTAGACTTGACACCCCATTCTTCTAGTTTTTCAGACAGGGTATTCGTCAAATCTTGGGTTAGTCGTTTTTTTAGCTTGCCCATAGTGGTATTAATTTGGGTACGTATTTGGAATCAACGCAATCAAAACAGGATAGTTGGAATTTCCTATTTTAGCTATTGGGTATTGTTCTTTTTTGGTATTGTATTAGGAGCTGCCAGAGAACGATCCCACCACTGACGGCAACATTCAGCGAGTGTTTGGTCCCATATTGACTGATTTCAAGAGATCCATCGACCAGGGCCATTACCTTTTCATCGACTCCAGTCACTTCATTGCCAAAAATGACAGCTAGGGGCTGATCGGTATCCCACTCAAACCGCTCCAATTCGATACTTCCTTCTGCCTGTTCAACAGCCATAATTTGGTAGCCATTCTTCTTAAGAAAATGCAAGACAGAAGTCGTGTCCTCGGCCTTTTCCCAGTCCACTGCAAGTTCGGCCCCTAATGCGCTTCGACTTATTTCACGATGAGGAGGGGTAGGTGTAAATCCACACAAGTAAATCTTCTCAATTCGAAATGCGTCCCCCGTTCTAAAAAAAGAACCCACGTTGTTCATACTCCGAATATTGTCAAGAACAACAACGATGGGGTGTTTCGGAGCTTGCTTAAATTCCTGTACAGTAATTCGGTTCAGCTCATCCAACGATAATTTTTTCATACTACTATCTTTATGTTAGAGCTTGATCGAAAATCGAGACGCAAGAATTTCCAATTGTTCAATAACGGGTTCAATTACGGGTATCCCCTGCTCTTTTCGAATCATTTCCGTCTCTCTTTCGGGGTCACCGGGGATCAGTACCTTTTCGCCTGGCACCGCTTTCGCATCACGAAAACGTTTGATCCATTTGTCCATGTGCGACTTAAACTCATCAGCAGGTCGGAAACCGTCGATACGCATCGCCCCTAAAAAATGTCCCGTCCCCGTTCCTACCGCATCAGGCATAGCCATAAACCCTGCGGTGGCAAAAGGAGGTACCCAAGGGCCATAATTTGCCCCTGACAACACCCCGGAGAATATATCCACAATAGCACCGAGCCCATAACCTTTGTGACTTCCGTGTTCCCGATCCGTTCCCAAGGGCAATAATCCACCCCCATTTTTGATGGCATTGGAATCGGTCGTCGGACGTCCCTCCCCGTCTTGAGCCCAACCGACCGGAGCAGGCAGGCCTTTGCGTTGCAGTATTTCAAATTTCCCGTAGGCAACCGCCGTAGACGCAAAGTCGGCAACAAAAGGGGGTTCCTCACCCGCAGGTATGGCTACAGCAATAGGGTTGGTGCCAAGCAACTTTTCGCATGAAAAAGTAGGTGTCACCAAGGGAGCTGCATTGGTCATCGCCCAACCGATCATATCTCTTTGAAGAGCCAGCATGGCATGGAAGCCAGCGATCCCAAAATGATTAGAGTTCCGGACAGAAATCCATCCGGAACCTACTTTTTCTGCCTTCTCCATAGCGACTTCCATCGCAAAGGGTGCGACGACCAAACCTAGTCCTTTGTCCCCATCGATGACACCGGTGCTCGGAGTTTCATGAACCACCTTAACATTCGGATTCGGGTGGAGACGACCATGATCCTTCAAGCGGACATAACCAGGAAGACGAGCAATACCGTGAGAATCGATTCCCCTTAAATCTGCGCTAATGAGCACTTCGGAGGCTAGGGATGCATTCTTCTCTGAACAACCGATGGCCAGAAATACATCCCGGGTGAATTTCTGCAAACGCTCATAATGATAGGTTTCCATACGTATGAGGGACGTAGATCAAATTTTAATTTCACCTACCATGTTTTCCGGCCTTACCCATTCGTCGAACTCCTCTGCCGTCAAATAACCCAGGGCAATAGCGGTCTCCTTCAAGGTCGAACCATTTTTATGTGCAGTTTGAGCAATTTCGGCCGCTTTGTAATAACCGATTTTTGTATTTAGAGCGGTTACCAACATGAGTGAATTGTTCACATGTTTTTGGATATTGTCGTAAAGCGGACGAATTCCGACCGCACATTTGTCGTTAAATGCGACAGCCACATCCCCTATCAAGCGAGCGGAGTGAAGGAAGTTATAGGCCATCATCGGCTTAAACACATTCAATTCAAAATGTCCATTCGCGCCGCCGACGTTAATGGCAACGTCGTTACCTAAAACCTGAGCAGCAACCATGGTCATAGCTTCACATTGAGTGGGATTTACCTTTCCGGGCATAATAGAACTGCCGGGCTCGTTGTCGGGAATGTAGATTTCACCAATTCCTGAACGTGGACCCGAAGCAAGCATGCGGATATCGTTACCAATTTTCATCAGACTCACCGCGACAGTTTTTAAGGCTCCATGTGCTTCTACAATGGCATCATGGGCAGCCAAAGCTTCGAATTTATTCTCGGCAGTAATGAATGGCAGTCCGGTTAATTCGGCGATATGTCTAGCCACATTTTCAGCGTAGCCTGGAGGGGTGTTGATACCCGTTCCGACGGCGGTACCGCCCAGAGCTAATTCGGAAAGGTGAGACAAGGTATTCTTGATCGCTTTGATTCCGTGATCCAGTTGGGATACATAACCCGAAAACTCCTGTCCTAGCGTGAGGGGTGTCGCATCCATAAAATGGGTACGACCGATCTTGACCACATCTTTGAACTCCACAGCTTTGCTATGCAAGGTGTTTCGTAACTTTTCTAGTCCGGGAATTGTTACTTCCACCAACGCTTTATACGCTGCAATGTGCATCGCTGTCGGAAAGGTATCGTTCGACGACTGAGACTTATTTACATCATCGTTAGGATGTAAATATTTTTCTTTGTCGGTCAGTTTCCCGCCATTGATAACGTGTGCTCTGTAGGCTATGACTTCGTTGGTATTCATATTAGACTGCGTACCCGATCCAGTTTGCCACACAACCAGCGGGAATTGATCATCGAGTTTACCTTCTAAAATTTCGTCACATACCCTTCCGATAAGGTCACATTTTTCTTTGGGTAAGATGCCGGCTTCGAAATTGGTCAGGGCAGCTGCTTTTTTCAAGTAGGCAAATGCTCTGATAATCTCGATAGGCATTTTATTAATGTCTTGAGCGATGGGAAAATTTTGTATGGATCGTTGCGTTTGCGCTCCCCAATAGACATTTTCGGGCACTTGAACTTCGCCCATGGTGTCTTTTTCTATACGATATGACATGGTCTGTAATTAATAGGTGAAACAGAAGGAAAGACAGTCTTTCCTTTACGCTAAATTGTGGGTAAATTTAATCCAGAAACACCGAACTCCCAATTGAAGATTGTTTTGTATAAACGGAAGCTAGGTTCCTCGGAGCAACTTTGAGGCAAAAGCGGTTTAACACCACCTTTATGATCTGGTGAAATGCCAGAAAATAGAATTAATCGATGTCGGATCTAACCAAATTCAAGAAAACGCTCAATTTTGACAATTTTTTTGCCACCGTGTTTGTCAAATAAATTTCTTCCTCTAATTTTGCACCCACGTTTGACACACGAGTCAATGATTCCGTAGCTCAGCTGGTAGAGCAATACACTTTTAATGTATGGGTCCTGGGTTCGAATCCCAGCGGGATCACAAGAGGTGCTAGAAATAGCACCTTTTTTGTTTATACGATACTGATAATCAGCCGGAAAGAAATTTCTTCTCTTTTTTGATTCTTTTCACTTCTTCTTAATCGCTGGCAAAAATGGTGGACATCATCCCGATAAATGGTGGACATCTTCGGCAGGGATCACAGTATCTTCAGGCAGCGTAAAATTTTTAAATCAAATCGCTGCAATGCATACCACATGATACCGGCCGGGGCCTTTTGAAAGGACCCATGCCCTATTTTTGATTACCGAACACGTGTTTTGATGTGCTGTGAGACCTGGGAGTCAGGCCAAAAGCTTTGACAACCTTTAAGATGTGGTGAAATGAAGATCAAACCAACCCTTGAACTCCTCCCCTGGGTTCACAAGAGCAAGGTAAAGGCAAACGGAAAGGCCCCTTTGTACATCCGTATTACCATTTTGGGCCATCCTTCAAAAGAAGTCTCCGTTGGCAGCATCGCCCCTAAGAACTGGGATGTCGTCACAAAGACCGTTCTTAAAACCGAGCCGGAATACCGGGACATCAACAACCGGGTCACCGAAATTTCCGGAGAGCTGATCAGTATTTACAAAAGGCTCTGCATTCAATACGAAGAAGAAAATGTCACGCCTTGAATGGTCAGAGAGTCTTACGAAAGCAATTGTAGGAAAACAAAGCCTGCCTCACTGCCAAATCAAAATCAAACTCTACCATTTCAAACACCACCAGCACAGCAGACATTCAATGTGGCGCAGCCACCCCTTGCGTATCCCATGCCTCCTATGCCGGTACCAACTGGATTTCCTACCAACCCATATCCTTTCGTCAACACGGCACCTTTTCTCCCCTCACAACCGGTAGCATCAAATCCAGTGCAGGAAATGCAGGTAATGTTTGCTGCCATGCAGGCCCAGAGGCTGCCTTTTTAGACAGCCTCATTATTTCTTAATCGCATAGATCCTGATTACACTTGCCTTCCCCTGGTGACTTTTTCCTTCATTAAGTTCAATTTCCGTTTCGATGGCTTCCATGAACTCAAATCCGGCAAAATCCGACATAACTTCTTCCAAATCGTAAAGCATCTCCGGATCTCTCGGCCCTCCGGCATCGGGGTTCTCTCTCTGGTTTTCAGCATGCTGCTTTCCAAATGCTTCCAGGATAAGCAGGCCTCCATGTTTTAAATAACTAGATAGTTTTTGGTGATACGCTTTCCTGATTTGAGAATGAAAATGAGCGTAAACGATTACCAACGCATCAAACGTGTTTTCCGCATAGCGGATGCTTTCCATGTCCGAAACAATGTAGTCGATCAGCACCCGGTTCTTTCCCGCCAGCAAATCTGCTTTCCGTTTTCCTTCAGCGCTCTGGTCAAAAGCAGATACTGTCCAGCCTGATCCGGCTGCAAAGACAGCGTTTCTGCCTTCTCCTTCGGCCGGGAACAGGATTTTCCCGGGTCGAAGTCCTGCGAGTTTCTCTTTCAGATATCTGTTCGGACTTTCTCCGTAAACAAATTCGTCCCGGCTGTACCGGTCGTTCCAGAAGTCCTGATTGTAATTTGTTGATTGATTCATCGCTGATAAAATGATGCTACTAATGCAACAACAAGCCTTAAATGCATACGGGTTCGTATTTCGTCGGAATTCTCTGCTATCAGCCGTCCCCGTTAAATCTATAAATGGCTATGACCTTTGCCCGGTGCTTTCTGCCCGTTTAGTTGAAAAGTCAGGTTTAAAAACAGGTTATTCTCTTTTATCTTCACCTGGTTACCCGGCGGAAGCCGGGTAATATGCGCATAGCCGGTTTCAAGCCGGATACCGGGCAGGGGTGTATAATCCAAAAAGATCACGTTCCTTTTATGGTCAAAAAAGTAGTAGGTGGTAGTCCCCGATAAGTTCACAAAAAGTTCTTCGTAGAAGCCGGCTTTCAGCTTTGGCAGAAAATCGTATCTCACACCAAGCCTGTTCCTCATTCTTGTGATATCGGGGGTACTGTTTTGAAAGTTTCGGTATTCCACTGCATTCCGATCGGTTACAAAGAACTTTCTGAAGAGCTCATGCTGCAGGTCGATCGCAGCGGAAAACCGTATTTCCCTGATCGGGTCGGCCAAGACATCGGGCTCCTGCTGGATAATCCTGCGATGCGAAAAGTAGGCAAAGGGGGAAACTGAGAATTTTACAGACTCATTGTGTTGATAATGAACCCAGCTTCTTAAGGTATACATCAGTTCCTCATCCAGGCAGTCCTTGCTTTCAAAGCCGCTCTGACGCCGGTGCTGAAACTCGCCGTCGACTTTGATCTTCGGATTGACAGCGTAGCTCAGCGTGGTCCGCATCCACGCATTGTGGTGATCTTGCTGGGCTTTTAAATGGTGCGGGGCAATAAAAAGCAAGGCTATCCATAAAGACAGCGATTTAAAACGCAGCATGAGTTATTTTTTTACTAGTGAGGAAGTTTCTCCCTGAAATAGCCATAAACCCAGGTGCCGGCTATTGCGCTCAGCAGCGTAACGGCGATCACCGTGGCGCCCGTGCCTATCTGGGCAAAAAGAGGACCGGGACAAGCGCCGGTGAGCGCCCATCCGAACCCGAAAATAAGCCCTCCGTAAATCTGGCCTTTGTTGAATTTTTTAGGCGACAGCACGATCGGCTCTCCGTATATCGTCCTGATATTAAATCGCTTTATGAGCGCAACTGAAATAATCCCCACCACTACGGCGCTACCGATGATCCCGTACATATGAAACGACTGGAACCGGAACATCTCCTGGATACGAAACCAGCTGATCACCTCGGCTTTTACGAACAGGATTCCGAATATTGCACCCGTCAGCAGGTATTTGAGGTTGTAGTACCACTTATGTTCCAGTTCACTTGCATTTACGCATATCGCATCGGTTGCACGCGATTCCTTATCGCTGGTGGATTGTATGATTTCGCCGATAGCTTCTTTTGATTGTGACATGGTCTTAAGTTTTTTAGGTTTACAGAGAAAGAATATGCGGCAGTATAAAATTGGCCGTTACGATGCCCCCGATCATAAAACAAATAGTAGCGATAAGGGAGGGGACCTGCAGATTGGAGAGCCCCATGATGGCGTGCCCGCTCGTGCAGCCTCCGGCGTACCGCGTTCCGAAACCCACCAGGAATCCCCCTAGCACCATCAGGATAAAGCCTTTCAAAGTAAAGAGAGTATCCCAATTCAGAATATCCAGGGGCACCAGATTGCTAAAGTTGGTGATACCGTACCTGGCCAGTTCTCTTTCCAGGGCAGGGCTTATTACAATGTCGTTCGCGTTGACAAGGTAGCGGCTGGCGATGATCCCGCCGATGAATATCCCAAAGACAAAGAAGAGGTTCCATGCCTCCTTTTTCCAGTTATATTGAAAGAATGGAATACCGGCGGGTATACAGGCGGCGCAAGCGTGCCGGAGCGAAGAGCTGATACCGAATGATTTGTTACCCATGATCAGAAGAGCCGGCACGGTCAGGCCTATCAATGGTCCGGCGATGTACCAGGGCCATGGTTTGGTGATGAAGTCGAGCATTTGAATCAGATATTAAGAAAAGTATTGGAAAGAATTTTTGTTTGGTTTTGAAAAGGTCTGCTACCTGATTGGCTACCATTTATTGTATTTGTTCCATCAGTTGTTCTTCGCTGACGTAGCCCACCTTGTTCCATGTAAGCGCGTAGTTTTTATAGATCTTAATAGTTGGAAGCGCATCTACACCGAGGCTGACGCAAAGGTCGGGATGCTGATCTGCATCGATCCGGACGACTTCCACCGTTTCATGCAGGTCTGCTGCAATGCGGTTGATATAGGGCTCCATCTGCTTGCACGGGGCACACCAGTCTGCATAGAAATCAACAAGTACGATTTTATCGGAGTTGACCCGGGCCAGGTACTGTGCCGGTGTCATTCCGCCCTTCTCCGGCTTCTCACCGGAAAGAGCAAGTGTTCCCTTACTTTTGATCAGGCCGCCATCGAGCTCGTATACTTCCGAAAAGCCTTCCTTCCTGAGGTAGTCCGCTGCCTGGATGCTCCTGACGCGGCTTAGGCAATAGACGAATACAGGTTTTGATTTGTCCATATCTGTGACTTTCGAATCGAATTCAGGATCGTCCCAGTTTATATTTACGGCATCCTGAAGGTGTCCGCCTTCAAATTCTCCATGCGACCTTACGTCGAGCAATTGCGCTCCTTTTGAAGTCTGAAGTTTTTCGACAAAATCTTTCGCCGACAGGCTCGTGTCGGTGTTTGCGCTTCCGGAGCAGTAAGCTAGCCCGAGCAGCGTGACGACTGCTCCCAAATGAATCCATTTCATATTAACGATATAATTGCCTTGTGATAACAGAACGGGTGCGATAGATACGACCCGTCAGATTTAGATATTTTCCCGGATCAGGCGTTCGAGCTCATTGGCCTGCCGGACACCCGCCTGGCGCCATTTGACTTCGCCTTTTTTGAATATAATAAGCGTAGGTACTCCCTGGATCCTGTATTGTGCTGACAATTGCGGGTTCTGGTCTACGTCGATTTTGAGGATACTCGCCTCGTCGCCTACTCTTGATTTTAACTCTTTTAAAATTGGAGCCATCATTTTGCAGGGGCCGCACCATTCGGCAGAGAAGTCAACTAATACGGGTTTATCTGAGCTGATTATTTCCTGGAAAGTCATCTTTGATACAACTGGTTATACTTTTTGACTTGTGTCATGTTTTTCTTTGCACAAAGGTCATGTTCTTTTAAAAGGTGTACAGTTACTTCTGTTACAGAAGTCCTTTTATAAATTTAGAATGTTTATTTCCCGGCAAATACTTTCGTTTCGCCTTATCGGATTTCCTCAAATTTTACATCTTCCGGTTTGTCCGTTTTTAGGGGAGTATCGACAGTACAATTACCGGTTGCACAACAGCCTATGTTCAGGATAGCCGTCAGGGAGAATAATCCACCCAGTACAATGAACAGCCATACGCGATCCTGAACCCCCTGCACCAATATGTAAATGCCGAGCGCGGACCTGAGAACGCGCGTGAAATTCCAGTTTTTCAATAGGTTATCCATTTTTTTTCTTTTTAGCAGTATTGATCCCAAAAGGCAGGTAAAGCGGACAGAATCCCAGGAATGACGTGAAGACAAAAACCACCGCCAGCACCCCCAGTATAATGCCCCACGTCACTGAAATGACATGGGTATAGTAGAGTACCGCTACGATGACGGCTAACGCGATACGCAGAGATTTATCGGCGAATCCAAGGTTCTTTTTCATTTTTATTTTAATGCGGATTAATCATTAACTTATCGTACATTCTCTGACATTCTGCCAGGTCCCCCCGTTGATCACGTTTTCAAAGCCGTTTTGCTCCAGTATCCTTTTAGCCTGACTACTCCGGTTACCACTACGACAGAATACGATTATATTGGATTTCCCTTTGAAGCGGGTCAGTTCACCGGCTATGCGCTCAAGCGGAACGTTGACCGCACCTTTTACGCTTCCCGAGGCGAATTCGCCCGGGCTTCTGACATCTACTAAAAAAGCACCGTCTTTGATGGCTTCTGTAAGCTGGCGGTTGTCAGGAGCAGCCATTATCGTTCTAAAAAAGTCAAACATGGCAATAGTTGTTTAAAATGATATTGTAAAGTTACGGGTTCTACAGACCGGTATCCGCTACTAATGTTACACAGTACCCGCTACATTTTTCCTTTCAACATCTGGTTCCAATACAAGAAGGGCAGGCCGTATTTTTTAAGCATCCAAAGCCGCCAATGTTCTTTATAACTGCGAAAGACCAGCATAAACTTCAGCAGCGGGTCGGGCGTAAATTCATTTTTATAATTGAATTCAGCGAGCACCATTTTTCCATACCCGGTTACGAGCGGGCAAGAGGAATAGCCGTCGTAGGATTGGTTGTCAGCCGGGTTTTGGTCCAGTAGCTTCAGCAGGTTATCGACCACTACAGGTGCCTGCTTCCGGATGGCCGCCCCGGTTTTAGCGGTAGGAAGCGCTGCCACGTCGCCCAGGGCGAATACGTTGCCGTATTTTTTATGTCGGAGCGAATATGTATCCACGTCCACCCATCCGGCTGAATTGGCCAACGGTGACTCCGCTATGAAATCCGGCGCTTTCTGCGGCGGGGCCAGGTGAAGAAAGTCGAACGGGATTTCCAATAGGCCATCTTCGGTGATACGTGCTCCTGGCGGCTGGTGGTCGGTTTTCTTTTTTTCGGCGGGTGTATTGTCTTTGAAGTAAGCCAGCTTTCTGTCGCCGTCTATCCTGACCGGCGTATGGAATAGCTTTAACTTGATGCCATATCGATTGATCACCTCCGTAAGCGTTTCGGCAACCTGCTTCACCCCAAAAATGACCGTTCCGGGTGTAAGGAACAAGATCTCTGACTTCTTGGACAGACCTTTTTTCCGGAGGTAATCTGCCGCCAGGTACATGGCTTTCTGAGGTGCTCCGCCGCATTTGATCGGGGTAGCAGGCTGGGTAAAAAGTGCAGTTCCACCTTTAAAGCTTTGCAGCGACTTCCAGGTATATTCCGGATCCACGTAATTGCTGCAGACAGCGCCTGTTTTCAGCGCATGGTCGAGTCCGTCTATGAGTGAATAGTCGTTGACAAGGCCTGTCGCGACTACCAGGTAGTCGTAGCTGAGCGTACGGCCGGATGCGAGCTCCACCCTGTTTTGTTCAGGGAGCACAGCTGTAGCGCTGTCCCTGATCCAATCTACTCCTTTCGGTATCACCGACTGTTCGCTTCGCCTGGTTTTCTCCATGCTGAAGGTTCCGGCTCCCACCAGTGTCCAGGCGGGTTGATACCAATGCGCCTCCGATGGTTCTATAATGGCAATTTGAAGCTTGCTTCGTTTTCGCTTCAGTTGTGCGGCGGTCATTATTCCGGCTGTTCCTCCTCCGATAATTATGACCTGGTAGTGGGTTTGCATAGTCATTGATCCTTATTGAATAACAAAGGAAGTAGCCAGGCGCATGCGGTACAGTTACATTTGTTACAATTCAATCAATAAATTGAACCAGCTTCTTCGCGTATTTCGGCAGAGACAAGAGAAGATCCCGGCACCTCCGCTGGGCGGTGGACCGGGATCCTTTTTCAAACACTCTAGCCAAGCTTTCTAAAGCGACTTTTTGGCAAGGTACCAGTCAATTTGTTCAAGACTTGTATCGGTTTTCCTTTCGGCCAATGCGTCCAACGTCCGGGGAGCACCAACGATCACTTTCTCCCCGGGCTGCCAGTTAAGCGGCATGGCCACTTTGTACTCATCGGATGTTTGAAGTGCGAGGAGGGCCCGCTTGATTTCTTCCATATTCCGGCCTACATTCAGCGGATAGTACATGATCAGGCGGATTTTACCAGCCGGGTCGATGATAAACACCGCACGTACTGCAGCCGTTTCGCTTTCGCCGGGCTGCAGCATGCCGTATAGTTTGGCTACTTTCATATCCAGGTCGGCAATGATCGGGAACTCGAAAAGGACCCCGGTTTTCTCATCCACGGCATTTACCCAGGCAATGTGGGAATGGATGCTGTCGATACTCAGCCCCATCAGTTTGGTATTGTGTGCTTCAAAGAAGTTTTTCTCCGTAGCAAAGCCGCTCATTTCCGTGGTGCATACCGGGGTGAAGTCGGCTGGGTGTGAGAAAAGGATCACCCAGCTGCCTTTGTTGTATTCTGAAAATTTCAGGCTGCCCGTAGTGGTGATCGCTTCGAAATCCGGAGCCAGGTCGCCAATCCGGGGCATACCTGTCGTTTGTTGATTTTCCATTTTTATATCTTGTTCTAATTCTTTACTATATTATGTGATCCGTAAAACAGGCATCAGAGTAATGCTAGCCATTTCCTTATGCCTTAAAAAGCTCAGGTGCCTTTTCATTCCATTCTTTCATACCGCCGGAAAAGTTCTTCACTTTTTCAAAGCCGTTCTTTTTAAGCAGTGAATACGCGATGGTGGCCCGGTCGCCTGCCTGGCAGTGGATGACAATGGTTTTGTCCTTACGGATTTTGTCGAGATTGGATGGGATGGTACCCACAAACACGTGGTCCGCGCCTTCAATGTGCCTGGCCGCATACTCGGTTTCGCTCCGTACATCCACGATCTGTACGTCGTCTTTGCCGATCAGTGAAGCAAATGTTTCGATATCGATCACATCCGCTTTCTCCAGCGGTAATCCCATTTGGTTCACATTTGTAATGAAGCCATAGAGGTTATCCATTCCGATGCGCATCAGCTTACGGGTGATGTCTTCCATTTGGTCCGCATCGGCAACCACCATAAATTGTTCCTGGTAGTTGAGCAGCCATCCCATCCAGGTTGAAAACGTGTTGTTGTTCTGGATGTTTATGCTTCCGGGGATATAGCCTTCGGCGAATACGGTTTTATTGCGCGTGTCGATCAGCTTGATGCCTTTGCCATAAGCCGACAGGAACTGTTCTCTGGTCAACTCCGGGTGTTTGGGAACCTCGATCAACAGCGGGCGATCTACCTTGTTCAATGATTTCATCATCGCAAAGTATTTCGGTGCTTCGGGCTGATCGGCCAGCAGATAATCGGTAAAGGCAGCTTCGTCTTCTCCGAACCGAAACGCCCAGTTGCGGATCTTTTCGTAGCCTACCGTTGAGCTGTGTACGGCGCCCAGTGCCTTACCGCAGGCTGAGCCTGCGCCATGGGCCGACCACACCTGTACGTAATCGGGCAAATCGGCAAACTTTTTGAGTGATTGAAACATTTGTTTGGCCCCTACCTCTTTGGTTCCAATCATTCCCGCTGCTTTTTCCAGCAAGTCAGGGCGCCCGATATCACCCACAAAAACAAAATCACCGGTAAACACCATCACGGGCTTGTCGGTGGCAGGGTGGTCGGTCAGCAGGAAGCTGATGCTTTCAGGTGTATGACCCGGTGTGTGCAGCACTTTCAGCGTCAGATTCCCCACGTTGATCACATCGCCGTCTTTCAGCCCCGTGTGGGGGAAAAGGTATTGCCAGTTGTCGCCTCCTTCGTCTGAAAGATAAAGTTTAGCACCCGTAACGGCAGCCAGTTCCCGGGATCCGGCCAGGAAATCGGCGTGAATATGGGTTTCTGTAATATGGGTGATCCGAAGATTGTTTTCTGAAGCGATTTCCAGATATGTGTCGATATCTCTTTTGGCATCGATTACAATCGCTTCTCCGGTTGCCTGACACCCTACCAGGTAGCTCCCCTGGGCAAGGCTTTTATCATATACGTGTTGAAAGAACATAGCAGATATGGTTTTAGAAATTGGTTGTACAAATTTGGTCGATGCGTTCGGCCCCTACAGCTACTTTAGTTACACGGGCGCCTTAATTGATTTTTTTACGCCAGTAAAGTTTCTTTAAAAATGATGTATACGCCAATCACCAGCACAAACCAGCCGAAGGCGGGCTTTAATTTCTCCCCGACTATTTTTTTCGATAGTGCGAAGCCGATAAAAATCCCGATGATGGCGAAAACTGTTACGACGATAAGGAACTTCCAATCCATCAGATCCTGGCCGCTTTCCCCAAAAAATCCGATCAGTGACTTGGCCGCTATGATGACCAGCGAAGTACCCACCGCTTCTTTCATAGGCAGCTTACTGAGCAATACCAGGGCGGGAATAATAAGGAATCCGCCTCCGGCGCCTACCAGCCCGGTCAGCATACCCACTACCGAACCTTCCAGCAGAATCAGGGGATAGTTGAACTTTTGCACTGCTGTCGCATCGTCGGCATCCGGTTTGCCTTTTTTGATCATGCTGTAGGAGGCCACGATCATCAGCAGTGCGAACAAGAGCATGAGCGACATGCTTTTGGTCACTTCAAAATCCCCGGCGGTGAAAAGTACATCGGGAATGGCCGGAACCAAGTAGTGACGGGTCAGGTAGACCGCTGCAATAGAGGGTATCCCGAAAATAACGGCCGTTTTCATGTTGACAAGGCCCTTCATGAAATAGGAGACCGAACCGATGACCGACGTAGTACCGACAATAAAGAGAGAATAAGCCGTGGCCAGTACGGCGTCGACATGAAACAGATATACCAGGACGGGCACGGTGAGGATACTTCCTCCACCACCGATCAATCCAAGCGAGATACCTATGAGTACGGGTGCAAAGTAGCCTGCGATTTCCATTGTGCTTTTTGAGTTTGTTGCTGCGAAAGTACAGCAGCTCAAAAGGCGGGACAGCTACTTTTGTTACACTGTGAAATTAAGGCAGAGATTCCTGCTTTAGTATTATCTTATTCCTTCCCAATTGAACAGCACCCTGTTCTTCCAGCTGTTTCAACAGCCGAGAAACGACTACGCGCGCCGTACCCAATTCATTGGCCAGTTGCTCGTACGTGACGTGAATCGCACTGGAGGCGGTCAGTTCTGATTTCTTTTGGAGGAGGTCGATCAGGCGCTGGTCTACTTTTTTAAAAGTGATGGCATTGACCATGTCAAGCAGTTCTTCGAAGCGTTTGTGATAAAGCCTGAAAATATAGTCGAGCCACTGTGGATATTCTTTGATGAAAAGATCTGGAGCAGATCTAAACTCAGCTATATGCATCAGGGCTTCCATAGAAGCAAAGATATGGATTTCATTGTAAGTATCTGAATTCATCCGAAGACGCTTAGGGGAAAGACACTCAGATATAGCTCGAGTCATTCATAATGAATCAGCAGACTGTTCAGATGCTCGTTTTACTCCGCGAAAACATTATATATCCAGTAAGCAACATCTATAACATTTCCTTCGTACTTCCCATCCATTTTTACAGACAGTCGACACGGTTGACCGGAATTCCCAAGGCGTTCTTTGCAGTAACTCGACAGTCCGTGATTTATACGGTGTTAACTTATAATTCCGATTCGAATCAAAACTTGATCCGGGTACTAAAAAATAGAAACGATTCGTTTTTTCAATTCTAGAGATGGTATTTGAAGAAGGTGATTCTTTCCGCCATTAATTCAGTCGGGAGTTGCTGGAATTTATAAATTGTTTTTATAATTTGGTCGCTACTTGGCAACCGTGTCAAAACAGTTCATTCAAATACATCTTTTACGGTGGCGGCAATAGTGGGCTATCGAAGGAGAGCTGGAATAAATCAATAAACAATTGATTTTCAGGAGATTATAGCACATTTCATAATCCCAGCGGGATCGCGATAAAATAGCATACCCGCTGATTCAGAGTTAGTTAGCAGGTTTTTTTTTGTTTTTCCCCGGACAGTTTGGCGGACACTTTTTACAAAATTCTTTTAAGAATCTTCTAAAGAAAGCTTGACCTTATAACCGATTCTCAATTTCTGAGAATACACTTTTATGATTACTCAAAAATTGAGGACGAATTTCTGCTCCATCTTCGTCTAATTGAACGGTCTTTCTGCCTCCAGGCATGTCTTTATAGGTTTTCTCTTTCCAAGCATGGTGCCGGGCTACTTCTTTCTGCTTTTGAGAACTTACTTGGTATTCTGAATTT
>Ga0182793_1001356_pt1 | contig 15371 bp, 11 predicted proteins | sample Passage237A_FD_130498 | JGI IMG/M metagenome (GOLD analysis project Ga0182793, IMG submission 130498) | Cellulose adapted compost microbial communities from Newby Island Compost Facility, Milpitas, CA, USA - Passage2 37A (version 2) (version 2) ... | reverse complement strand
GTTCATTTCCATTTCTACTGTTCTACGGCGTCATCCAGCACAATACGCCCGCTCATTTTTATATACCGAAACGGACGATAACGATCTGACCTATTTTTTGGTTGCGCAGACAGAGGTGATACATCAAGCAATTGAAGGCTTGCACGCATATATCGAGCGTAAGACAAGGGAGCTCAGGGAAGCAGAAACCCAACTTCGCGCACTGGCTTGGTTTAATCATCGACAAGTCGCATTAATTCGCCACGGCATGACGCATCCAGGCCAGAGATACACTATCGAAAGCCACCGCAAAAGCCACGATGTGGTCTATCAAACAGCCCGAACAGATCTGCTGGATTTAGCTGAAAAAGAGGTGTTGGAACAATTCAAGCACGGCAAACAAATTGTTTTTATAGCTCCTGAAGATATGGTGGAGCGCTTAAAAAACTTAGAAAAGAAATTGAAAGGCTCATTATCAAAATAAACTACTTAGGCAGCGTTAGCTGCCTAAGTATAAAAAATGTCTTCAATGCGGATGACGCGGCCTGTCGGACAGTTCTGAACTCAGCAGCGCATGCTCCAGCACCTCATCCACAGTATCCACCGGAATAATGGTCAGACCGGTTTTTACCTGCTCGGCAAGTTCCGGAATATCCTTTTCGTTCTGCCGCGGGATTAGCACGGTTTTGATGCCCGCATTTAATGCCGCCAGGGTTTTTTCCTTCAAACCACCGATAGGCAACACCAAGCCGCGCAGTGTAATTTCACCGGTCATGCCCACTTCGTTATTCACCGGGCGATCCGAAAACAGCGATGCCAAGGCGGTAAACATGGCGACACCAGCGGAGGGGCCGTCTTTGGGAATGGCGCCGGCGGGCACGTGCAGGTGGACATCGTATTTACCGAAGTCCTCGGGATTGATGCCGAGTTTTTCCGCGCGGCTGCGCACCAGACTTTCGGCAGCTTTGACGGACTCCTTCATCACGTCACCCAATTGCCCGGTCAACGTAAAACCGCCTTTGCCCGGAAAACGGATCGCCTCTATATGCAGCACCTCGCCGCCCACCGGGGTGTAGGCCAAACCGTTGACCACGCCGGGCGCACTCCGGCGAATTTTTTTCTCGCTGGTAAAACGCACCGGGCCAAGGGCATCCTGCACAGCATTTTCGTCGATGGTGGTTTTGTCGATATCACCACGCGCGATATTCGCCGCCGTGGCGCGCACCACTGAACCAATTTCCCGTTCGAGATTGCGCACACCGGCTTCGCGGGTATAACCGTCGATCACCAATTGCAACCCCTCCGGTGTCCATACGCACTGCTCCTCGGTCACGCCGTTTTCCTGCAATTGCCGTGGAATTAGATAACGCTCCGCGATATTGCGTTTTTCATCCGGCGTATATCCGGCGAGACGAATCACTTCCATACGGTCGCGCAGCGGTGCGGGCACGGGTTCGATCATATTGGCGGTGGCAATAAATACCACTTGCGATAAATCGAATGGCAAATCCAGATAGCGATCGACAAATGCGTTGTTTTGTCGCGGGTCGAGCACTTCGAGCAGCGCGCTCGCCGGATCGCCGCGAAAATCCGCGCCCAATTTATCCAGCTCGTCCAGCATGATCACTGGATTGCGTGTACCGCAGCGGCGCAGCTCCTGAATAATACGGCCGGGCATAGCACCGATATAAGTGCGTCTGTGCCCGCGAATTTCCGCCTCATCCCGCGCGCCGCCCAGAGCGATGCGAATAAATTCGCGGCCCAAGGCGGTGGCGATGGATTGCCCGAGACTGGTTTTACCCACACCAGGAGGCCCCAGGAAACACAAAATCGGCCCGCGCCCCGTCGGGTTTAATTTGCGCACCGCCAGATATTCGATAATGCGGCGTTTGATTTTTTCGATGCCGTAGTGATCGCGGTCGAGCACTTCCTGCGCGCGCTGCAGATCCAGCTGATCCTCGCTCATTTTCGACCAGGGCAAACTGGCGATTGTCTCCAGATAATCCACGATGACCGAATATTCCGGGCTGGAGGGCGACAGCTGCTGCAAGCGGCGCAATTCTCGGTCTGCCTGTTTTTGTGCAACTTCCGGCAATTTCGCCTCGGTGATTTTGGCTTCGAGGTCAGCAACTTTGGAATCGTTGCCGTCGTCTTCTCCCAGTTCTTTTTGAATCGCGCGCAATTGCTCGCGTAAAAACGCGCGGCGCTGCGCTTCTGTGAATTCGGTTTTGACATCCTCGCGCAATTTCGCCTGCAAATCGGTGATGTGCAGTTGCTCGTTCAAATATTTCTGCAGACGATCGACCCGGTGCACTACCTGGGTTTCTTCCAGAAGCGCTTGTTTTTGCTCAAACGACAACGACAAATTCGCGGCGAGAAAATCCGTCAACATGCCGGTATTGGCGATGGAGAAATTCTGCACCACAGGCTCGGCATCTTTCGGAATCGCTTCGGAACTGCGCACCAAGCGCAGCGCAGAATCGCGTAAATTGCGCACCGCAGCCTGCCAATATTGATCGGAAGCTGGCGGCGATGACGATTCCAAACGCTGCACATTCACCTGCCAAAAACCTTCGCGCTGATGCAAATGCTCCAGACTCACTCGATCCTGCGCTTCCACCGCGAGCACCAGCGTGTCATTGCGCCGCATCATTTGCACAACTTTGCCGATAGCACCTACGCGATGCAGGTCTTCGGGGCCATTGGCATCATCGCGACCGCTTTTTAATGCGGTCAGCACGATCTGGCGCTGGTTGGGCAGCATTTCCTCGATGGCCGACGCAATCGCAGGATTTTCCACCGGCAAGGTTACGATCATGCCGGGAAAAATCACTGTCTCCTGCAATGGCAGAAGGAGATAAACCGCATTTTCATCCACCGCGACATTGGACGTCGCGGGTCTTGCGCCGGGACCTTCGTGATTTTGTCCCTGCGCGGATTCCGCTGATAAAAATTCTTTCGCCACGTCTGCCACCCCTATTTCAGTTGTAAACGGATCCAAACCAGGCCTTGCTGCGCCGCTATTTCCGCGGTGCGTTCATCAATTTCCTCTGGCAATTCAATTTCGCGCCAAAATTCCCCCTCTTGAATTTCCATCAGCGTGGTGCGATGGCATTCACTGCCCGTGCGCTGACAGCGCAAATCCGGCCAGCGTCGCACACCGGATACCGCCACCCTGCGTCCGCCGGCGATCACCTGGATATCGCCCGGCGCCACGCCGGCCAGCTCTACACAAATCTCGTAATGATCGGGATAACGGTACACGTTCATTAACGGCTCCCACCCGCGCCGCTGCTGCACAAAGCGAAAATGCAGCGTTTGCATCTCCGTCACTATGGTGCCCATGCGGGTCACCATCTGATCGATACGCCGTCGTGACATGATCTAGATACCTGTTTTGTCAGGGAAAAGGCCCGCTGCGCTGCCGGCAGACCCGCCAAACCTCATGGACCGGGCCGCGCATCCGAAAGTTCGGGAAGCAGGAGCGGGAGAGGCGTTAATGGCTAATGGATGGGAGCGCGGGAGGGGGAATTCAAGTGGCGAGGTTATAGCGGGACGGAGGATAAAGGGCTGGATCTAAAGACCCAGCTCCTTCAAAACCGCTTCTTTTAATGCCTGACATTCCGGACTGGAAGGTTTGCGCGGTTGCGGGAAAGGCACTTCAAAAATAGCCTGAATCCGCGTCGGGCGCGGCGCCAGCACCACGATCCGGTTGGCCAGATGCACCGCCTCCTCCACGTCGTGGGTAATCAGAATGACCGTGTGGCGCTCCTCCTCCAAAATGCGCAGTAACTCGGTGCGCATACGCAGATTCATTAACGCATCCAACGCGGAAAAAGGTTCGTCCATATATAGAATTTCCGGTTTGACCACCAGCGCGCGGGCGATCTCTGCGCGCTTGAGCATGCCACCGGATAATTCGTGGGGATAATGTTTTTCAAAACCTTTGAGGCCCACCAACGCCGCGTAGTGATCGGCGAGCTCGCGCTTTTTCGCCTCATCGGCGCTGTGCAAACCAAACATTAAATTTTGTTGCACGGTGAGCCAGGGAAAAACCGAGCCATGCTGGGAAATTAAAATGCCGTTGGCATTGGGGCCTTTGCGCACGACACCGTCGATGGCGACATGACCGGAATCCGGTTGTTCAAAGCCGGCGATCATTTTCATCAAAGTGGATTTGCCGCAACCTGACGGACCGACAAACGCGATAAATTCGCCATCGGCAATCGTTAAATCAATGCCATCCACCACTGGCTGGCCACCAAAACCTTTTTGCAAATTTTGAATGACGATTTTATCGGCCATAACGCCACCTGACTGATTTCAAACCTTCGAGCAGCCGCATCAGGCCGTCCAACAATAAACCGATCACACCGATAATAATCATGCCGGCAATAACCAAGTCGTAACGATTGCCGGCGTTGCGGGAGTCCATAATGAGATAACCGAGGCCGGAGCGCAGCGCGATCATTTCCGCCGCGACCACCACCAGCCATGCAACGCCGAGGGAGATGCGCATACCGACAATTAAATCCGGCAATATTGCGGGGAAAATCACTTGGCGCAGCAATTTCAGACGCGGCGCTCCAAAATTTTCCGCCGCGCGCAAGTAGCGTTTTTCGATGGTGTGTACCGCAGCGGCGGTTTGCACAATCATCGGAAACACCGACGCAATAAAAATCAGAAAAATCGGCGAGGCGTTGCCGACGCCAAACCAGAGAATCGCCAGCGGAATCCAGGCAATTGGCGAGATGGGCCGTAAAATCTGAAATACCGGGTTGAGCGTCATATAAGCGCCGTCAACCCTTCCCATCCACAATCCCAATGGCACGGCAACGGCTGCGGCGGCCAAAAATCCCGTGCCCACCCGCATCAATGATGAACCTATGTGATCCCACAAGGTGCCATCAGCGATTAATTCCGCCGTGCCCGTCACCACCTGCCAGGGTGTGGGAAAGATCACGCTGCCACTTTGCACCACCACCAGCCACCAAACGGCGATCAGCAGTGCCAGCAACGCCACCGGCGCGCCGATTTTTTTTATTTTCCCCATAGGCTTTTATTCACTCCGAATTTTTAATTCACAGACGTAATAGCTACGCCCAATGCGCGCACCACGTTAGCTGCGCGCCAGCGCAACCGCAGCCAACCGGCTACCGGCTCGGCGTCCACAATTACTGTCATTTGGCCGCTGGCGTGTGCGGTACAGACAAATTGGTAATCCGATGCCTGCTCAAAGGGCAACTTGAAACTCTGCCCCGGCATGATCAGTGTCGGACCAAAAATTTGCGGCACGGAATCTGAATTGCGCAATACCAGAATGTCGCGCACTCCCAGGGCGAGATGAACTTGCTCCGGCAAAATGGCAATAGAATCACCGGACATGCGGCGCTCCCAGGTTCCCGGTGGAATCTCGAATAATTCCTCGCGGCTCTCGAAATTCAATGGCCACCAGGCTGCAACTGCAGCGATCAATAATACGATGCACAGCAACACCAATAGCCAATTTTTCGTTTTATTCATTGTGCCGATGCAACCGGCTCGGCGAGCAGGATTTGCACATCATGCACTATATCGGCAACGCTTTTGCCGTAAGGCACCAACGCCCGCAACAGGCCCTGACGATCAATTAAATAAAGGTACGACGAGTGGTGTACTTCATAATTGCCGTTTTTATGCTCTTCTTTTTCAATCAGAATGCCGTATTGGCGGCGAATATCGGCTAGCTCCGTAGCATCGCCAGTAAGGCCGATAAAACGCGGATGAAAATGCTTCATGTATTCGCGCAGCCGCGCGACTGTGTCGCGCTCGGGATCCACGGTGATATAAACCACTTGCACGTCATCAGCTGCGTCGCCGAGGTTTTTCATCACACGCGATACATTCGCGAGGGTGACAGGACAAATTTCTGGACAATGGGTGAAACCAAAACCCAATATCACCACACTGCCGCGAGCGTTGCTCAATTTGAATAATTCACCATGCGATCCCTGCAGGACGAAATCCGGCGCGGCGCGAGGAGGATCAAAAACGCCGGATTTCATCTCCGTCGCGTGCACAGAAATGCATGTCGCAAAAGCTAAAAGCCAAACAAAAAATTTAAGTGGATTACGCATGAAGAAACATCACAAAGTTATAGGCGCGGATTGCGCTCGGGCAACAAAACTTTCGTTGACGTAGTGCTCGTAAGCGACCGGCTTGGCAAGCGTGCCGGCGGCGATAGACAATTCCATCAACTCATTAAATTCATCGCGGATCATCCGCATATCGCCATAGGTCACCCGGTCAGAGGGATTTTCCATCACAAAACGGATGATTTTTGGATCCTGATTGAAAAACTGCCGCCCTGCGGCAATAGCCACCGCTTTTTCGCGATTGGCCGCGCTTTGATCGAGCCAATTTCCCGCTCCCATCACATGGTTAACGAGATCCTGCACCAGTGCGGGATTGGACTGAATCAATTCCTCGCGCACGGTAAGCACACAGCAGATGTAATTGCGCCATTCGTCGCGGGTCATGCGCAGCGGCCTGGCGTAACCCGCCTGCTGCGCCGCCGCACCAAAGGGCTCACCCGTACAGTAGGCATCCACCGCGTTTGCATAAAGTGCGGCGGGCATATCCGGCGGCGGCATTTCCACGATTTCGATATCCGTGTGGGTCATCCCCTCCTGCGCCAACATTTTGCGCAGAAACAGAAAATCCACTGCAAAGCGGCTGGGAATGGCAATGCGTTTGCCCTGCAGCTGGCGAAAGGATTGATAGGGCGAATCCGTACGCACCATGATGACGGCCCCGGATCTATGGCCAAGGGAGACAATTTTGAGAGGAATTTTTTTATCGGTAAGGTCCATCACCAAAGGCGCCAGCATATAGGCCGCCTGAATGCGCCCCGTCATCAATGACTCTTTGATTTCCGGCCAACCACTGTATTTACTGTACTCAAACGGCACTGGCTGCCCGTCCCCAGCGGAGAGATTGGCGAGCTTGGCCGAACATGCGATAGGTAAAGTCAGATTACAGGTTACCGGTAAACCGCCGACCTGCAACACGTCCTGCTTGTCTTTATTGGAACAACCCGCGCCCGCTAAAGCCGCGGCGGCACCCAGCCCCATAAGCAAATGCCGGCGCTGCTGAGAAAAAGGTGTAATGGAGTTGTTATGACTCATAGATGCGGACAGCTGAAAGATCGACTTAAAACAACTGCACAGTATTTGGCAGGCAACGAAGCCGGTCTATAAAGGCGCCATAAAAGATAGCTATGGCAAGAAGGCATTTCTTACTGGTAGAGGCAATCAAGCGTCGTTAGGTCAACCCTCGCAACGCAGAGAGAACCATATGGCGATAGCTCACATCGCCGAGTGTAATCATCCGCGCCAACCAGGACTCCCGCCTCTGCGTCGCCCGCCGCAAAACCTCCCGTTGCGGCAAACCGGATTCGTGCAGCTGGCGAACCTGGCCAATGATATTTTCCAGATGATCAATCTTCCGCTGAATCGCCTTGACCGGTTCCACCAACTGTGGATTATGCCCACAAAATAAAATATCGAAATTCAATGCGGCGATGGTTTTTAAGGAGGCTACGGTCTGATAAATATCCTCATCCGACCGAAAATATTTAATGCGCGCCCCCAGATACATATCCCCGGAAAATAACCAGCCCTGATTTTTCTCCCAGAAAACCACGTGATCATGGCTGTGGCCGGGAGTATGAATAACCTCGAAACGATAATTTTCCGTCGTGAAATAGTTTTCCAGCGGATGCACCCGCGCCCTATCAAGCGCGCCCCACATGTAATGCTCATAAGGTTTGAGCTTTATTTTTTGCTTGAGCATTTCCGCCGTTAATGCGTGGCCATAAACCGGAATATCAAATCGCTCCTGCAAATAACCCGCATTACCTGCATGATCTTCATGATAATGCGTTAAATAAATCCCCCGCAAAGACTCCGGCCCCACCAAATCCACTACCAGCCCACGCGCATTACGCGGTCCGGTATCAATCAACACATCATCCACCCTATAACAAATAACCGTCATCAACGGCTTACCCACAGGAGCATGCCCGACGCGGAAGCCGGTGACAGGGCCGAAATTTAGGGGAAGGGAGATGTTCATGGGTAAAGTGGAATGCTCCAATCAAATCGCATTTTTTATATGAAAAATTTGAACGTCTCGGCTACCAAATCGTTCAACCGCAAAACAGACGCAGCTAAAAATCACGCTTTTCAAAAAGCCAAAAGCAAAGCGGGCTCAATAATTCGACGGTTAAAAATTACAAACAACCATCAACAAATCGCAAAAGAAAAACCGCACAGCACGAATCCCTTCAGTCCCTTTGTAGTCTTTTTTACAAGATGCACACACTCGAGTGAAGCGTTGCTACCACAACTATTCGAGCAGCATTTTTCTCCAAACCTACGGCAAGAATTTGTCAAATTTTTGCGCAGCCTCTCAGACTGGCGACGCGAGTTCGAGGATCATATTCGTATTACGATAACACCAATCTGTCTCATTATCGGACGTTGCTCAGTCGGGCAATAACCTGCCCGGACCACAATAACGATTAGAAAGCCGACTACCTCGGAGGGTTTCACCTTGAAAATCCGGCATTTGCTTCCTCTCTCGCTGATAGCTCTTTTGGTCGCCTGCGGCGGCTCTCAAACTCCGCCTACTGGGTCCTCCAGCAGCTCTTCCAGCTCATCGTCCAGCTCATCCAGTTCGTCCACAAGCTCTTCGAGCTCATCTTCCAGCTCGTCCAGCTCCAGCAGCTCTTCAAGTTCTTCCAGTTCCAGTAGCTCGTCCAGCTCGAGCGGCATAACCGGAAGCTTGGTTTATGCCATTAATGCTGGCTCATCGACTGCGGTGACTTTGGATGGCGTTCGTTTCGAGGCAGACCGGTTCTCCTCTAGCGGTACACCGAACACCACTACAGACCCCATCTCCGGAGCCAGCAACGCCGCTCTTTACCAGACCGAGCGTTACGGCACCTTTACCTACAGCATTCCAGTCACTCAAGCGACTTACAGCGTAGAGCTGCACTTGGTGGAGATGTATCACCAGACTGCCGGTAACCGCAGCTTCAGCATTAGTGTTGAAGGCAAGAGCCTGGTAACTGGGCTGGATATTTTCGCTGAAGCCGGCCATGACACCGCCTACATCCTGAGAGCCACTAACATCCCGGTGAGCGACGGCGCTCTGACGATTCAGTTCACGTCACAGGTGGACAACCCCACTGTGTCTGGTTTGGCGTTTTACTCACCCGATGGGGGTCAATTTAAAGAGCCCCCGGCACCAGCCATTTGCCCCGCCACTGGCCCCTGCAAAATTTTGCCGCTCGGCGACTCCATTACCGACGGTATCGGCGGCAGCGCCGGCGGTTACCGGGTGGAATTGTTCCGTCAGGCGGTGGCGAATAATAAAAACATCACCTTCGTCGGCAGCAAAGCCAATGGCCCTACCACCGTGGACGGCAAAACCTTCCCGCGTAATCACGAAGGTTATAGCGGATATTCAATCAACCAGATCGCCGGTGTTGTGCCAAACCCCGCTCTTAGCAGCGATCCGAACATTATTCTGCTGATGATCGGAACCAACGATTCCTGGGTAGAAGAAAACAACAATGGGCCGCAAGTGATGGCACAACGGTTGGGAGCTTTGATGGATAAAATCATCAACGCCAAGCCCAACGCCTTACTCGCCGTTGCTGTCATCACCCCGCGCAACGACTACGCCAAACAGTGGGCAGATTCCTATGTCGCCGTGATCCCCGGCGTCGTGCAGGAGCGCATCAACCAAGGCTTTAACGTCATCCTGGTGGACCAGTACAAAGGCTTCCCCTCAAATGGGCTAGGCAACGATAACCTCCACCCCAACGATACGGGTTATCGGTTTATTGGGCAGACTTGGTATAACGCGATTAAGGATTATTTGAAATAAGCGGATTATTTGAGCTAGAGCAGCTTGCTGCTTCATCGTGAAAGGCGACCCTAGAGTCGCCTTTTTTGCCGACGATACTCATAATGGATTGGGACATGGGAAAGCTGATCCTTCAGAAATTAATGCGTGCAATTTCATCAATTGGTAATTGAGCTGATAGACAGCAATATCAATAACCAAATTTTCCTAGCGAATGCGCACTTCCTAGTTTGAATGAAATTAAGTAGAGTATTCGACTTATGGTTGACTTCAACAGCTGAGCGCCAATGAATCCCGAAAATCCGAATCCCATACTACAAAAGCTCCGGAGACCCGATCAATTACACAAAGCTACAGGTAGCGCCCGTGCATTCTTCGGGACAAATGAAAAACCTCAAATAACTAGAGTTACATCTGATTCAATTCAATATGTTGACGCTGATGGAAAAACACAGATTATCTCCTTCGAAGACTGCATGCATTGTTCCTCGCATGAACGAGACTTCATAGGAAGGCGCGGCTTGTTATCATCGCCTCCATGGATAGAGTTTTTCGACAAAAATCACACAAGATTTGAATTTGAGTCGAAAAAATATGCCTTATCGATCCTCTTAAACGAATTAACACGACTTAATATCAGAACCATAGATATGGACTGAACTATTTTGCGTACCGAATTAGCGACCCACTGGAATCCAGAATTTTTACATCTGATGCAGCTGTTCTCGTCATTCCGTGGACCCAATTGTTTGGGTCAGTTTTGTCTGCTTTAAGCATAAGATTGGTTTCTTCCTTTATCGACGCTATCAAACCTTCATCCAGATATCCCATAAGCTCCATTGCCACAATTGTGTGGTGTCCTTCCACGATCACGTTATTGACGTCGACCATCGGCCAATTGAGCGTACCGTTTGGATCAAGCAAACTATTGATTTTTTCTTGCACACCACCCGAACTGGCTACTTTATCGTTTGCGCCTGATACATAGATAAAATTTTGGCCAAAACTTAGGCCTTTCGACTCTATTGATTGAATCGCTCTTGCGACATCGTCTGCAGATATAGAAGCTAAATCGGTAACGCCCTCCTTACAACTCAACCCAAACGGATCCACCCATCCCACAGGATTAGGCGCATACTGGTAATTATTAACCCCACCTAAAAGCCCAATCGGATCCTGCGTAATAAACTGCCCAGTATTCGGGTTGTAATAGCGAAACCGGTTGTAATGCAGCCCCGTCTCTTCATCGAAATACTGCCCCTGAAAGCGCAGGTTGTTTTCGATTTCTTCGACTTCTTTAACTGCAACATTGCCGTAGGTTTTGTAACGGACTTTCCAGACGACTTTTCCGCTGTCGTCGGTGAGCTCCCGCGGGGTACCCAGGTGGTCGAGGTGGTAGTGGTAGGTTTTGCCGTCCACCACTTGCGCAACGGGACGGAAGCTTTCGGGTTCGTAGATATAGGTTTTTTTGATGCTGTTGCGCTGTTCCTGCACCATTTGGTCGCCAGCCCATAAATAGCGGGTGGTGCCGAAGGTGTCGGTTTTGCTGATCCGCCGACCGAGAGGATCGTAGGTGTAGGTGGTGGTCTGGCCGTTGCGGGTAGTTTTGATCAGTTGGTTATTGAGGTTGTACTCAAAGGTGGTGACGAGCTTGCCATCTTTGCCACGGTTTTCCTGAATTAAATTACCGCGCGTGTCATAGGTGAACTTGCGGTCACCTTGGATATAAAGGCGGTTGCCTTTGACGCTGCTGTCGGGATTTTCACTGCCCGCCTGCAGCAAATTTCCAGCGGGGTCGAAGGCGAAGGTTTCCGGCAAATTGCCTTCCACTTTTTTCAGACGGTTAAGCAGGTCGTAGACGTAGCGGGTTTCTTCCGGTCCGTCGCTGAGGTGATTTAAATTGCCGAAATTGTCATAACCGTAGTGACGCTGGATAGGTCCCGCAATTTTTTGTTTTTGATTGTAGCTAGTTTGTTTTTGCAGACGGCCGGCGGGGTCATATTCCGCAAAGGTGATTAAATCGCCCTGAGTACGACTGACTTCTCTACCCAGAAAATCGCGTTCAATCTGGGTAATGATTTCCCCGTTGAGAGAAATCTGATTCAGCCGATTCTGCGTATCAAAGCCGTAGTCGATGCATTGACCGTCCGGCAATTGAATGCCTCTGCGTTTGCCCGGCCAAACATTGCTGAAATTGATATCCACCATGGACGCGCTGATGCGCTGGCGCTGGCCATTTAAATCGCTATGGTGTTCCTTGGTGAGATTGCCGAAAGCGTTATAGGTAAACGAGACAAACTGATGCGCGTTGTAAGTTTCTAGCAGACGCCCTTTGGCATCGTAATTAAACCGCGTGACTTCAGCTTCGAGCGATTTCTTAGTGATGGAGCGACTGGTGCGCGTGAGCAACTGCCCGAGCGCGTCGCGCTCGAATTCCGTCATCACTTCGCCGGCGTCCAGATGTTTAATCAGGCGGCCGGCTTTATCGTATTTGTAATGCTGAATACGCCCATCAAAACCAATTTCTTTAACTAAGCGCTCGTTGCCATCGTAGAAGAATTGGTATTTCTCGCCTTTTTCATTAATCAAGGCAGTGAGATTGCGCTCGCTGTCGTATTCGTATTTAAGACGATTACCTTCGGGGTCGATACGCTCAACAACTTGGCTCAAGCCATCGTATTTAAATTCGGTGGTGCGGCCTTGCGGATCGCTGTGGCGGATTAACTGATCGTTGTCGTTATAGGTGTAATGAGTGATGTCGCCATTGGGCGCCACTACTTTTTCCACGCGACCTGTGGACGTATAAAAAAACTGAATTTTTCCAGCGCTGGTGCCATCCGCCAGAATAATTTCCGCAGTGGCGAGTTGGCCCCAGGTGTCGTAGCTAAGGCGTCGCTGGTGACCTTCTGGATCGATAATCGTCAGCAATTCGCCCTGCGTCGACCACTCGTAGCGCGTGGTGCGCTGCATAGGATCGGTAACACTGGCCAGCATGCCGTCAGCGTTGTAGGTGTAACGGGTGGCTTGCAGAAAGGGATCGATCAGCGCGATCAATTGACCTTTGCTGTCATACTCACGTCGCCAATGGCTTTTATCTTTATCGGTGATGCTGGTGAGCCGGCCTTGAAACCAGCTGAGCGCCACGCGATTGCCGAGGGCGTCGCGATAACCGGCGGGATTATTGTGGCGATCGAAAAAATAGTCGGTGGTATTGCCTTCGGGATCCGTATAACGGCGTTTACGGCCACCTTCGTAAGCGTATTGATGCAGGCCACCTTCGCAATCCAGTTCGGCAATTATCTGGCCGTATTGGTTGTATTCATACTCGCGGACTTTGCCACGACTGTCGATGGCTTTGCTGCGGTGTTGGTCGGGGAACCATTCAAAGTGGTAATCGTAAATTCCGCGATCGCCCCACTGGTGAATGCAGCGCGCACTGCTGTCTTCGCCGTCCCACTCGAAATAAAAATTGAAGCCGGTGACCAGCGTGCGTTTCTGAATTAAATGATTGCGATACGCGTATTTTTCGCCGACGCCTTTGGCGTTGCGCTGAGCGATTAAATCTCCGCAGATATCGTAGTCGTACTCGGCCACGATTTTGCGCGCACCGCTGGCGCGGTCTCTTAATTCAACGCGAGTAATGCGCCCTTCGCCATTGCGGCCCAGCGCCAAGCTTTTTCCCCAGTTGCCTTGCAATTGGGTGAGCTGGTTGTGCTCGTTGTAATGCAGATTGATAGCGAAGCCGGATTCAGCCTGCTTCACCCCCAGCACATTGCCAGCGGGGGCATAGGCGGGATGGCGCAGTTGCGTCAGACGCAAATAACTGGAAAAAGCACCGTAACGCGTAAAAACCCGCAGCGGCTGGCCGTCTTGACGGAGGATAAAGGCATCTTCGGCAATGCGGTCGAGAATCAGCCCTTCCGGAATATAGCGGCTGCGTTGATGCACTTTTGGCAAAGGGAACGGCACTGTGCGGCCGTCGCTGTCGTGGTACAGCACCTCTTCGCCAGCCAACTCCAAGCGCTCGCTGCCGGTATAAGTCCAACCACAACCCAAACCTGTGTCGCGGGTGTGGGAGCTGCGATAAGTGCGCGTCCAGGCAAATGCTATAGGCCCGGGCAATACACAATCTGTCAGCTGCAGCAGCTCCTCGCCGGAGATCATGCTGATGGGCTCGCCCTCGGTTTTGCATTCGGCAACGGCAGTGTCATTCCCTTTGGCAGGAGCATCGCCAGTAGCGGCAGCATCGTCAGAGAAGGCTTTGGCTACGGGGGTTGGCGTGACCGACGCAGCTGTTGGCGCCGGCGGCACAGAGCCGAGGTTAATGGACTCACCACTGCCCCCAGAGCCTCCCGCCGCCCCGCGATTGGGGCCCCGATTTTTGCGGTGTGGCTCAAAGGGCACGACATGCAGCAACTGCTGGCCCGCCAGATTCTGCAACGCATCGAGTATCTCAGCGGAGTTGCCGGGCACGGCACCGTCGATGGGGCGGAGTTCTTTCCACAAGGCAGGCCAAGTTGAAGGGCTCAGCGGCTCGGCACCGGCTAACAGAGTCTTGAACTGCTCCGCCGACTGGCAAACGGTGTTGGCGGGGTGTCGGGTAGGTTTGTCCTGGCGGATCAGTTGGTATTGTTTGCCAGCTTGAGTGCGGATGATGATTTCCATAGATCCCTGCGATAAAACGTGCGTTGGCATTCCATTGAGAAGGGAAAAACTGAGCCGCATCCTACCACGATCACTTCCGCAGCTTCCAGGATGGGGCGTGGGCGATGAGACCGGGTGCGCGTCTTATCCAAGCCCTTTCCAGTGTGCGAGCTTGCTGACAGGAGGTCACCGGCACCGCCACCGAATTCACTTTAGGGGCTGGCAGAACGTGCCGTGTCTGATACATTACGCGCCACAGCGCCCAAAATACCGGGTTAAAAAAGCCCCAGGGTAAGGGTCATACAACAACAAAGATAATCGGGCTGATTCTGCAAAAGATTTTTTGTCTCATTGCGTTCACTCTGCTTTTCGCCAACTGCAGCAGTCTTGGCGAACGCACCGTCGCGGGCGAAGGTTCGCGAGAAACGGTGGAAGGCAGCTTGATCCAAACCATCACCTGCAACGGCGAGGCGTCCCTCGGCCGCGCATTCCCTATATTCAATGCAGAACGCAATTTTTCCGCGGGCTGGAGCCATATCAGCAATCCGGAAAAAGCCGCCGATTTTCTCGATCTGCAACAGCCGTATGAACACTACGAGATCACCAGCGAAAGACTGCGGGAAGATCCGAGCTGTAACGGCGAAAAAACCTATAACGCGGTGCTGGTAAAAAAATTCCACACCTGGGACAACACCCACGCAAACGGTTTGCAAACCGCACTGGAGCCAATTCCCGTCGCTGATATTGCAAGCTTGGTGATCGAGCTGAAAATCAATTCCGCCGGCAGCGTCATTCCATCGCGGCAGCAAATCGCCAATGCTTTTCCTTGGATG